>ERZ856578.57-NODE-57-length-183173-cov-22.406077_pt1 | contig 183173 bp, 176 predicted proteins | sample MGYA00514384_ERZ856578 | MGnify/ENA primary metagenome ERZ856578 (study PRJEB29103, sample SAMN06111958) | human gut metagenome | biome: human gut; feature: ankylosing spondylitis patient; material: healthy_person | host: Homo sapiens | place: China:Hangzhou... | reverse complement strand
CACTGGCTCAATACCTCTTGTAATGAACCTCTATGTATGGTAAACTATGTCCACGATACCATGAATATAATTAAGTCTCGACGGGAATTGAACTTTTGGCTAACGCCAAATTTCGCGCCTTTGCAAACAGAGTGCAAACAATAGGGGGCTAAAATCCTTTGTTTTTGCTTGATTTTGCTTGTACAAGGTTTATAGAGAACATGGAGAAAAGCCTTGATATAACTGCATTTTCTTTATCCCTGTTGATAGGGAATATATGCACTGGGGCCATCTCCTAAGCGGTAGGCCGCCAGTTAGAATCTGGCCGGGGGTGCCATATAAAACACCGCAGGACGGGGAATCTCCCCACCCTGCGGTGTTTTTTTGCTGCCTGAGGCGCTTTTTTGAAGAAAATGACGAAAATTTGTGAAAAAAGGCCTTGTGCTTTTTCGGCTGCGGTGCTATGATACGCACATCCATGTGTACGCCGAACCGCCCATGGGCGGTTATCGTTTCATCTGAAACGATAAGGGGGGTTCCAAAGGGAGTGGCGTTCTGAGGAGGGGCGCAGCCCCGACGTGAGGATCCGTACTCCCCATGCGAGAGTCTCGTCGCCGCACACGCAAAAAAATAGGAGGAAGATACGATGACAAACCGCAAGAGTACCAAACGGGCCTTGCTGGGCAGCGTCATGGCCATGGTTCTGTGCCTGGCTATGCTGGTAGGCGCTACCTTTGCATGGTTCACCGACACGGCAAGCACCGGCGTCAACAAAATTCAGGCCGGTAACCTGGATGTGGTGCTGGAGATGCAGAACGCTGACGGCAAGTGGGTCAGCGCCGAGGGCAAGACGCTGGACTTCGTCAAGGCCGCTGATGCCAAGGGCGAAGCCATCCTGTGGGAGCCGGGCTGTACCTATGAACTGCCCGCCCTGCGGATCCGCAACAACGGCAATCTGGCACTGAAGTACAAGGTGGCCATCACCGGCATCAACGGCAGCGCTAAGCTGAACGAGGCCATCGAGTGGACCATCGGCGATGTGGCGATGGGCGCTGAGCAGCATCTGGCGGCCGGTGAGAGCAGTGCCTTCACCATCAAGGGCCATATGTGGGAGTCTGCCGGCAATGAGTACATGAACGAGTCCATCGACGGCATCGCCATCACCGTGGTGGCCACGCAGGACACCGTGGAGAGCGACAGCTTCGACAAGGACTATGATGCGGATGCGGAGTATCCCGTGGTGGCTGTGGGCGATGTGAATACCGACGGCGACACCGTGCTGAAGGACAAGGAAGAGGATCACACCATTCAGGTAACGGTGCCTGCGGGCGCTCTGGATGAGGGCGTGCAGTCCCTGAAACTGGAGGTGGTGAAGAGCGCCACGCCCGCTGGGGTGAAGGTTGCAAGCACCGAGAGCAGCCAGAGCTATGAGGTCACGATGAAGGACCAGAGCGGCAACGCTGTCAGCACGAATGGTACGCTGATGACGGTGGAGATGAACGTCGGTAAGAACCGTACCGCTCTGAAGCTCTATCATGATGGCGAGAAAATGACAAAAGACAATGGGACCCTAACGGATGCGGCGGATCACTATGTGTACGACGCCGCCACCGGCTATGTCACCATGAAGGTCAGCCACTTCTCTCCCTTCACCGCTGTGTTTGCCAGAGATTACTGGACTGACCATGCGGCGGACGGCTATGCCACGCCGGTGGATACTGCTGACAAGGTGGTGACGGTGGCCTCCGCTGAGGAGCTGGCCCTGTTTGCCAAGGAAGTCACGGACGACGGTAAGAATTACAGCGGTTATACCCTGAATCTCGCCAATGATGTAGATCTGGGTGAGTACCTGTGGAAGCCCATTAACGGCTATAACCGGCTTTCCGGTATTGTCGTGAACGGCAACGGCCATACCATCCGGAACATGAAGGTACGTGGCTGCACGAATAGCCGTGTTTACGGCGCAGGCTTCATCGGTGATATCAACGGTGCAGTCACTGTTAAGGATATCGCCTTTGATGGAGCGGATGTGTTCTTTGTGAATTATGCAAAACCGCAGTTTGCGGGCAACGTGGGCGGTGTTGTGCTGGGTTATACCTATGGCACGACTCTGTTCGAGAATGTCAGCGTCACCAACAGCTCCATTTGGGGCTTCGGCAAGATCGGCATCCTGCTGGGCATGGGCGCCGATCCCGGCGTGAAGGTCACCTTCAAGGACTGCGTTTCCAAGAACAACACCATCCACGCCGCCTATGACATGGGCGGTCTGGCCGGCATGATCCAGCGTGGCAACGGCGTGGACAACGCCAGCGTGGAGAACTGCACGGTGGAGAACATCACGGTGGATTATTATGAAGAGTGCGTGGATGTTCAGGGCAAGGCCACTTTGAAGGAAAATGATAAGAATGGTGCTGATGTGATCAAGGAAGTCAGCGGCAAATACTGGGTCAATGGTGGTTACTATTGGGGCGGTTATGCGGATTATTATGTCTCCTATGGCGATTCCAGCTATGATGCGCCGGTGGAGGGGTGCAGCATGCGCCTTGCCAACAGCGAGTACTGCGTGAACAAGTAAGCCGGGAAGTATCCGGGCAAAAGTGAAGAAGGCTCCCTGCGCTGGGGGGAAGGCTCCGGCGCAGGGAGCTTTTGCGTGGGGCGGGGTAAAATACACGCTGGAGGGGGAGGCAAAGTCTCCCTTGCAATGGGGGAAGGCTTGTGGTATACTGATAAACGTCGAAACATCCTGAACGGGGACGAACCCCGCCGAAAAGAGAATAGAAGATCGAGCGGCCTGCCCCATGCTGCGGGGCAGGCGGAATAGGGTGCAAAGCCCTGCGAGTGGGTCACTGTGAAGCCGGCCGAGCCGGATAAGTCAGATACGCCGGCCGCTGGATCGGATGCCTGCCGACACTGGGACATCCGCCGGGCCGCTTGGAAACAAAGCGGGTCCGCATCGGTATGCCGGTGCGGACCCGCTTTTTTGCATCCGTTCCTTCCGATTTTCTCCTCCGGCGGCGGAAATGTCTCCGTGCGGGAGACAACGAGAGTATCAGAGAAAGGAAGAAAGCAACATGAAAAAGAGACTGCTCTCCATGGTGCTGACGGTGATCATGCTGGTGAGCCTGATCCCCACGTCGGTCTTTGCGGCCAAGAAGTCCGTTGACGACTATTTCGACGGGCTCCCCATCGCCGCTGATCCCGGCACCGGCACCACCGCATGGAAGGTCAGTACCAAGGACGGCGAGGAGGTCCTCATGTCCGGCAATGCCGGAAAGAACTACTCCTCCAGCACCCTGACCCTGACTTTTACAGAAGATACCCACCTGTCCTTCGAGTATAAGGTCTCCTCCGAGGCCAAGTACGACAAGTGTACCATCACACTGGGCAGCAACACCCTCGTCAACGGCGAGAGCGGCGACCAGGAGTGGAAGGGTCTGGAGCTGGACGCCAAGCGGGGCGACAAGCTGACTGTGCTGTACAAGAAGGACAGCAGCGGCGACAAGTTCGACGACTGCGTCTATCTGCGGAACTTCTCCGCCGGTGAGGCGCTGGTGGTGACCTTCCACGCCAACAACGGCACGGAGGACACTGCCACGCAGAAGATCTTCGGCGGCAAGGGCACCCTGAAGGCCAATACCTTCACCTGCGAGGGCAAGATCTTCGCCGGTTGGGCCACCTCCGCCGACGGGGCTGTGGTCTATGAGGACGGTGCCGCCATCACCACGGAGACGAATCTGGAGCTGTACGCCGTGTGGTCGGACGCTTACACCGTCACGCTCCGCAACGGCGACACCGACACCACCGTTCTGGTCCCCCAGAACAGCGCCATCGGCAGCCGTATTCCCGCAGACCCCACCAAGAAGGGCTATACCTTCGAGGGCTGGTTCAACGGCGAGGAGAAGCTGACGGCGGAGACGGTGATCTCCGGCGACGTCATCTACACCGCTCAGTGGAGCCCCATTACCTACACCATCGCCTTCAGCGGCGGTGAGGGCGGCCAGGGAGCCATGGACTCCATCCCTGCTACCTATGATCAGGAGGTCACGCTGCCCAAGAACACCTTTACCCGCCCCGGCTACTACTTCAACGGCTGGAGCACATCCTCCGGCGCCTCCAGCGGCAGCTATGCCGACGAGAAGCCGGTGAAGAACCTGACCACCAAGCAGGGGGAGACGGTCACGCTCTACGCCGCTTGGTACGGCCTGCCGGTGAATGTGACCCTGCACCCGAACTATGACGGTGCAGAGAACGGCACCCGCACCTGCATCGTGGGCAGCAACTACAACTACATCCTTAAGGAGGGCGGCGGCACCAAGTTTGACGCCATTGAGGACCCCGTCCGCACCGGCTATATCTTTGACGGCTGGTTCGATGCGGCGGAGGGCGGCAATGCGGTGGGCCCGTCCTACAAGTTCACCGCCGAGGACGCCGAAAACGGCTTCCATCTGTACGCCCACTGGACCAAGGGCATCACTGTCCACTTCGACGGCAACGGCTATCAGAACACGCTGAAGGACAAGACCGTGACGCCGGATAAGGTATTCTCCAGCCTGCCCTCTCTGAGCAGCTACTACTGCCCCGCCAACAAGGCGCTGGACGGCTGGTACATCAAGAACGCCGACGGCTCCTTCGGTGAGGCCGTCACCAAGGACACCGTGTTCAGCGGCGACGAGGTGACTCTCATTGCCAAGTGGCGTGACTATCAGTATATCATCAAGTATAACGTCAAGTACAGCGACAAGAACACCACCACCGGCACCATGGCCGACCAGCCGGCACCCTTCGGTCAGAATGTGCAGCTGACGCCCTGCGGCTTCAGCCGGGAGGGCTATACCTTCGCCGGTTGGTCGGAGAGCAGCTACGGCAGCACCGTCAAGTATGCCGACGGCGCCACCATCAACCGCCCCTTCGAGGAGGGTGACGGTTGGGACGAAGGCAGCGAGGACGGCGAGACATACAACCTCTATGCCGTCTGGACGGAGAGCAAGTCTCCGGAGCAGCTGGAGGCCGAGGCCAAGCTGGAGGCCGCCGAGAAGGCCATTGGCGGCACCTACAACGTCACCTACGGCAAGGACACCAATGCACTGACCATGCTCCGGGCCAAGCTGGAGGCTGCCGGGATCACGGACGTCACCGTCAGCATGAAGGAGGCGTCTTACAGCAGCTATAACCACGTGGGCATCACGGCCGACGGCACCATCCAGTATAAGTGGAACGAAAACGGCAGCACCACCAGTGCCTCCGGCACCGTGCGGCCTACGCTGGTGCTGACCTGCAATACCTACACCAAGGAGTCCACCGGGTGCCTGTTCAGCATTCCTCTGGACGAGGAAAAGGCCATGGAGGCTCTGCGTACCGTGGCGGCCCGCATCAGCGTGCCTGAGACGGTGGAGAGTGCCTCCGACCTCACCAGCCTGCCCAAGTATCCCCTGAAGGCCGGCGTGGACGAGAGCAAGGTGGACTACAGCAGCGGTACGGATCAGGAACTGTGGACCACCGCCACGTGGACCTCCAGCAACACCGGCGTGATCTCCTTCAAGGAGGTCTCTTACCCCTACTTTGCACCCTATACGGTCACGGTGGCCCAGCCCAAGAAGGACACCAGCGTGACCCTGACCCTGAAGCTGGTCTATAACGGCCGGGATGATCTGACCCTGAACAAGGTCTATACCGTGGTGGTCAAGGGTGACAATACGCCTCCTGCCATGGACTATCAGGCGCTGCTGGAGACGGCGGTGCGTGAGATCGGCCTGAAGGATCCCCGTGACAATTCCAAGATCGACACCACAAACGTGGTCTCCGACATCCAGCTGCCCACCACCAAGCAGCTCAGCGCCATTTCCTACCGGGATTATGAGCAGGGCTTCGACGGCAAGTACACCCCCATCATGCTGTATACCAGCGACGCCGATGTGGTGGTGTCCGCCGGTCCCACCACGGCCAATGTGGCCCGGATGCTGACCTATCGCCCCCTGCCCGGTCAGGAGGCCAAGACCGTCACCATCACCATGAAGATCCTCTCCCGCCCCAGCGGCGAGGGTACGGATTACGCCTCCATGCCGGTGCTGGCCAGCAAGGATATCACCCTCACCGTTCAGGCGCTGACCCAGGAGGAGCTGGACACTGCCGCCGCCTTCATGAGGCTGGTATGCACCGAGGATGTGTACTGGGAGGGCATCCGCAAGGCCAACGCCGACCGTGACCACGTCACCGGCGATATGCGCTCCTTCATCGAGATCGTCCCCGCCACCACCGGCTATAAGTTCATCCGCAACATGGACAGCTACAATGCCGTGGGCGTCAAGGCGGACGATATTCCCGGCTGGTACGATGCTCAGCAGTACCGCTGCTTCCGCTCCAGCAACAACGCTGTGGTGGCCCATGAGACGCTGCTGGTGACCCAGCCCAAGTACAACACCCGCATCACCGTGGACAGTGTTCTGACCTACACCCAGTACGCCAAATACTACGAGAAGTTCCAGGGCAATGCCGACTATGAGCAGTTTGCCCAGTTCTATAAGCAGCCCATTTCCACCACCGTCACCGTCATCGGCACCGAGGGCATCGAGGATCCCAATTTGCAGCCCCTGACCGTTACCGTGAATGTGGAGGGCAGCACCTTCAAGGAGGATTTCACCGATCTGGAGGGCGCCACCTACACCTGCTCCACCGGAGATCACCGCACGGCAGCGGATGCCGTGATGGCGGCTCTGACGGAGAACCAGTATACCTACACCGGCAGCAGCACCTATCTCTCCGGTATCACCGATCCCAACAGCGTGAGCCTTACCGGCGGCGACAGCGCCTTCGGCAGTTGGTCCGGCTGGATGTTCACCGTCAATGGGGAGATGCCCATTGAGCGCTACGACAACGGCCAGCCCATCTATGCCACACTGGGGACTTACCAGCTGAAGGACGGCGATGTAGTGCGGATGTACTACGTGGCCTGCCCCACGGAGAGCGGCCAGCACACGTGGGATGACGGTCAGGTCACCATGGCGGCTACCTGCACCGAGAATGGCGTCATGACCTACACCTGCACCATGTGCAGCGATACCAAGACGGAGGTCATCCCCGCCACCGGCCACGCCTATGGTGAGCCTGTGTGGAGCTGGACGGATGGTTTCAAGGCCACTGCCACCTTCACCTGCACCAACGACCCTTCCCATGTGAAGAACGTGACGGCCACCGTCACCAACGCTGTGACCACCGAGGCCACCTGCGAGTCGACCGGCGTTCGCACCTACACCGCCAAGGTCACCTTCGAGGGTAAGGAGTACACCGATACCAAGACCGAGGTCATCCCCGCTACCGGTCATGCCTATGGCGCCCCGGTGTGGAAGTGGAACGATGATTTCACCGCTTCTGCCACCTTCACCTGCGCCAACGACCCTTCCCATGTGAAGAACGTGACGGCCACCGTCACCAACGCTGTGACCACCGAGGCCACCTGCGAGTCGACCGGCGTTCGCACCTACACCGCCAAGGTCACCTTCGATGGTAAGGACTACACCGATACCAAGACGGAGACCCTGCCCGCCACCAGTCACGCCTACGGTGAGCCTGTGTGGAAGTGGAACGATGATTTCACTGCTTCTGCCACCTTCACCTGCGCGAATGATACTTCCCATGTGAAGAAGGTCGATGCCACTGTGACCAGCGAGGTTACGGAGGGCAGCTGCGAGGTTGGCGGCACCCGTACCTACACCGCCAAGGTCACCTTTGATGGTAAGGACTACACCGACACCAAGACGGAGCCTGTCCCCGCCAAGGGCCACACCCTGACCGCCGTGGAGGCAGTGCCTGCCACCTGCGAGACCGCCGGTGTGAAGGCCCACTGGGTCTGCTCCGTCTGCGGCAAGCTGTTCAGCGATGCCGAGGGCAAGACCGAGACAACGCTGGAGAAGCTGGCTATCCCCGCCACCGGCCATGCCTATGGCGCCCCGGTGTGGAAGTGGAACGATGATTTCACCGCTTCTGCCACCTTTACTTGCGGCAATGATGCCTCTCACGTGGAGACGGTGAACGCTGCTGTTACCAACGAGGTGACCACTGCGGCCACCTGCGAGACCACCGGCGTTCGCACCTACACCGCCAAGGTCACCTTTGAGGACAAGGAGTACACCGACACCAAGACCGAGGTCATTCCCGCCACCAGTCACGACACGGAGCTGGTGGGTGCCAAGGATGCCACCTGCACCGAGGACGGCTACACCGGCAACGAGGTCTGCAAGGTCTGCCAGACTGTCGTGAAGCAGGGCGAGGTGATTCCCGCTCTGGGCCACGACTACAAGGATGGCAAGTGCAGCCGCTGCGGCGCTGAGGAGCCTACCACTCCCGTGGAGCCCGGCAAGCCCCAGCAGCCGGAGAAGCCCACCACACCCGACACCCCCGCCACCGGCGATGAGAGTCAGCTGATGCTGTGGGTGAGCGGTATGCTGGTGTGCGCTCTGGGTGCCGGCTTGATGCTGCGGCGCAAGAAGGAAAACTGATATCCCGCTTTTCCCGATATCTCTCGATATCTTTCCTGTAAGCAAGAGGGACGGTCCGTAAGGACCGTCCCTCTTGTGCATGGCTGTGTAGATAAGAAAAGGCCCCCGGCTGAGCCGGGGGCCAAAGGCTTGGGATAAAGCGGGAAAATCTCCGGGCTAATGCAGAGGAATATCCAAGATTTTCCAGAAGTGAACAGGGGAAAACGTTCCTGTACATGGGGCGGAGAGCCGGGTCAGATGAGCGCCCCGACCGGAGTTTTTCGTTGACAGAAAAGCCGGAATGAGGGTATAATGCAGGCAAGTGCTGCGATCACTTCTGGCAGATGGTCTCGATTTCCACCAGCCCCCCGGCGGGCAGTGCGCTCACCTGATAGGCGCAGCGTGCGGGGTAGGTAGTTCCCTCAAAGAAGGAGGCGTAGACCTCGTTAACGGCGGCGAAATCAGCGATATTCGTGAGGAAAACGGTGGTTTTGACCACGTTATCCAGAGTCAGTCCGGCTGCGGTCAGAACCGCCTGGATGTTTTTCATAGCCTGCGTGGCCTGAGCCTGTACGCCGCCGTCTACCAATTTACCGGTGGCGGGGTCCAGACCGAGCTGGCCACTGGTGAATACAAATTCGCCGCAGTCGATGGCCTGAGAATAGGGGCCGATGGCGGCAGGAGCGCCGTTGGTGGAAATAGCTTTTTTCATGGGAGGATCTCCTTTCTGGTATACAGCAGTGATGACTGCCAAATGTCGGGGACGATTATAGCATAGGCCATTTGTTTTGGCAAGTCCCCTTTTGAAAAGCGCTTCCGGGTAGGGTCTGGGAGCCGATGATGGAGGAGGGAGCAAAATGGCGGTAACAGGCCATGCGCTGAATCAGTTATTACAGCAGATGGACCGCACATTTTCCAATGTGACGGGGCAGAGCGTGTCCTTTATCGATCAGGAGGGACACTATCAGGGGCCGCTGCGGCTGGACGTGTTTACCGGCTTCTGCCGCAGGGTCATCAGCAGCGAAAAGGGCGCTCAGCACTGTCTGGCCTGCAACCACAGCTTCGGGCTGGACGCCGAGCAGCGGTGTACGGTGTCCCAGTGTCACATGGGCATCAGCGTGATCTCCGTGCCGGTGCCGCTGCCGGAGGCCAGAGGACTCAGCCTGACATACGGGCAGTTCCTCACACGGGATACCGAGGAGGCGTTTTACAGCACACTGCGCCGGCACTGTCAGGAGCTGGAGCTGGATTACGACGAAATGGTGGCGCTGGCGGGGACGCTGCGGGTGCTCTCTGCGGAGGAGCTGGATGCCAGGATGCAGATGCTGCAGGTCTTTGCCGGGTATGTAGCCACCTCCGAGGCGGAGCTGGAGACCCGGCGGGAATACGCCCGTCAGGTGGAGAAAAAGCTGGCGCTGGAGCGGACGCTGCACGCCAGTGAGTTCAAGTTTTTGCAGTCCCAGATCAGTCCGCACTTTCTGTTTAACACCCTGAATCTGCTGATGAGGACGGCCTATCGGGAGGGAGCGCCCCAGACGGCGGATCTCATCTGCGATCTGGCGGATCTGCTGCGGCGGGCGTACTACTACAAGGACTCCATCTGCACGCTGGCGGAGGAGATGCAGTGCGCCCGGCAGTATCTGACCCTGCAGAGCCAGCGGTTGGGGCCTGGCTTTTCCTTCGAGGTGGGGGACGTCTCTGCCTGCGGGCAGCTGATGATCCCGGTGCTGACCATCCAGCCGCTGGTGGAAAATGCCATCCTGCACGGGGCCGGGGAGGATGAACACCCGCTGCACGTGAAGGTGTCGGCCGCCGCAGAGGACGGAAAGCTGGTGATCTCCGTCAGCGATAACGGCGCCGGTATCCCGGAGGAGGTGCTGGAGAAGCTCCGGGATCATCAGGCCGGAGGCTCCGGCGTACAGAACGTGACGGAACGGCTGAAGCTGTTTTTCGGGCCGGCGGCGGAGGTGGACATACAGAGCGCATTGGGCAGCGGTACCCGGATCGTTCTGACGTGTCCCCTGAAAAAACAGGAGGAAGCATAAATGGCCATCGACATTCTTGTGGTAGAGGATGAATATACCGAGCGGCAGGAGCTGACGCAGCTGCTGGAGACGGTGACGCCGCCGGAGCACATTCGCAGCGCCGCCACGTGCAGCGCCGCCATTGCGGCCATCAGCCAGCTGTGTCCGGATCTGATCCTGCTGGATATCATGCTGCGGGGCAGCTCCGGCTTTGAAGTGGCGGAATTTGTACGCAGCAACCGGCTGGACTGCAAGATCATCATCCTCACCGCCTATCACGAATTTGACTTTGCCAGCAAGGCGCTGTCCATGGATCTGCAGGATTACCTGCTCAAGCCGGTGCGGCCATCGGTACTGCTGCAGCGGGTGCGGGATGTGCTGCATCTGTCGTCCCCGGCCAGAGCCGCCACCGGACTGGCGGTATGGCCCTATCTGGCCTGCGGCATCTCGTCGCCGCTGCCGCCGATCCCCAACCTGCTGCCCAACATGACGGTGGTGGGTATCCTGCGGGACGGGACCGACCGGGAGGTCATATCGCAGATCAATCTGGCCCTCCACGGCACCGGCTGGACGGAGCAGGACGGCCGGCGGGTCATCGGTTATTGCCGCACGGCGCCGCAGCAGTCGCCGGAGGAGGCGGCGGAGCCGCTGGTGGCGGCATGGCGGCAGCGACTGGAGGGTCTCGCCGCCGTGGGGATCGGCGGTCCGTCGGAGCAGGGACTGGCGGAGAGTTACCGCACGGCCTGCCGGGCAGCGGACTGCCGCATTTTCCATCCGGAGGGAACGCTGGTGTGCCGGGATACGGCCTCTGATGTGCCGGAGCCTTACCCCCTGAAGGCGGAGGGACGGCTGCTCCATGCGCTGCGAAGCGAGGAGGGCGGGCTGGAGGAGGCCTGCCGCCACATGGGGCGTTGCATGACAGCGGCCTGCAACGGAGACGCCGGAGCCCTGCGGGAGCAGATGACGCTGCTGTGGGCCGGAATCGCAAGGCTGTGCGCCGAGTCGGCCCTCCCACCGCCGGAGCGGCTGACCACGGAGGGGATTTTCACGGTGGAGCAGCTGTGCCGGAGGATACAGACCGTCTGCGAGGATGTGCGCTGCCAGCTGGTTCTGGTGCGGGATTCGGAGCATCCTCTGGTGCAGGCGGCACTGACGGCCATCCAGCTGCGGTTCCGGGAGCCGCTGAAGCTGGAGACTGTGGCAAAGGAGCAGTACGTCAATGCGGCGTATCTGGGGCGTATTTTCCGGGCGCAGACGGGCCAGAGCTTCCGGGATGCTCTGACGGAGGAGCGGATGCGGCGGGCCGAGCGCCTTCTGCGCCAGCAGGTCTCCGTATCGGACACGGCGGTGGCTGTGGGGTACAGCGACTCCAACTACTTCAGCCGTGCGTATAAAAAGTACTTTGGTCACTCCCCCAGTGAAAGCGGTCCGCTTCGTACCCATTGAAGGAAGCAGGGACTCCGCAGCGGTATGCGGAGCCCCTGCTTTTTTGCAGTACGGTAGATGCAGAAAAGTAAGATAGTGCAAAAAGTCCTGATTGGCCGGGGAGGTGGTCGGTGCGATTGCTGCAATTATTACAAAAAAGGGGCGCAAAGAGGCATTCTCATTGGACACTGTATCTGTTATGATGTAGAAAAATTACACGGAACGCCAAGAGAAGGCAGAAAACGACAAGGCAGGAGGCCCCGATGATGATTGACAAGCAGAAGCTTTTGGATATATTGACCTCTGAGATAGAGTCCTCCACCGGCTGTACCGATCCGGGCAGCGTGTGTCTGGCGGTGGCCGTGGCGGCTCATACCCTGGGGCGCAGGCCGGAAAAAATCGACGTGCTGGTGAGCCCCAACATCTACAAAAACGGTGTCAGCGTGGGCATCCCCGGCACGAACCGCATCGGACTGGAGCTGGCGGCGGCGCTGGGTGCGCTGCTGGATGAACCGGAACGGGGTCTGGCCATTCTGGCCGATGTCACCGGTGATATCGTGCAGCAGGCGGCGGCCATCGTATCCGACGGGCGAGTACACGTCGCCTACGGCCAGACGCCGGAGCCGCTGTATGTGCGGGCCATCGTCTCCGGCGGCGGCGAGGAGGCGCAGGCGGTGATCCGGGGGGACTACTCCTGCGTGACGGAGATCCTGCGAAACGGAGCGCCTGTGATGCAGGCGGAGGGGCGAACCCATGGAGCGGCGGTCTATCCGTTGGTGGAATACAGCGTACAGGAGCTGTACGAGACCATCCTCTCCATGGAGCCGGAGAGCTTCCGGTTTTTGTTGGAGGATGCCCGGCGGAATCAGGAGGCGGTCAGAAGAGATCTGGAGGATCCGGAGCTGCCGCTGGGCAGGCTGCTGAAGCAGCGGATTTCCGGTCAGATGACCGGCCCGCTGGCAGTTTCTGCCGAGGCGCAGGCCTACACCGCCGCCGCCGGGGAGGCCCGGATGAGCGGCCTGAATGTGACCATCATGGCCATTGCCGGAAGCGGCAACCACGGCATTACGAACTTTGTGGGCGTCCTCTCCGCAGCGGAGGCGCTGGGAGCCTCTGAGGAGCAGACCGCCACGGCGCTGGCCATCAGCTCCATGATCACCATCTACATCAAGGCTCACATCAAGCGGATGACCGCCTTTTGCGGCTGCGGCGTTGCGGCGGCCACCGGCATGACCGCCGCCGTCAGCTATCTGCTGGGCGGCAGCTACGACACGGCGGTCCACGCCATGCAGACGGTGCTGGGGACCATCGGCGGAATGTTCTGCGACGGAGCGAAGATCTCCTGCGCCTATAAGCTCAGCACGGCCGCCTCGCTGGCGGTGCAGGCGGCGTATTTGGCCAGAGAGGGCTGCTTTGTTCCCGCAGGCGTGGGCATCATCGGAAATACCATCGAGCAGACCTTCGCCAACGTGGGGCGGCTCAACGATCCGGGCATGGTGGCCACGGACCGGGAGCTTGTGGCCATCATTGCGGAGAATCAACGACATATGGCCGGCCGCAGTTAAGCGGCCGGATAGGAAAGGAGCAAGATCATGATCGTTCTGAAGGGACGAGTGCTGGACGGCAACGGCGGCGCACCCATCGAAAAGGGCGCCGTGGTGCTGGAGGACAACCGAATCCGGCTGGTCTGCCGGCAGAGTCAGCTGCCGGACGATCCGGCAGCCGAGGTGTATGAGCTGGAGAACGGCACCATCATGCCGGGCCTCATCGATGCTCACGTCCACATGGGCTGGGGCAGCGCCACGGCGGTGGACTGGATCAGCATGACGCCGCAGCTCAGCATGGCCCGTGCGCTGCGGGATATGGCGCAGCTGCGCCAGCAGGGCTACACGGCGTTCCGGGATCTGGGCAGCGACGTGCTCCTGATGCGGCCGGCTGTGGCCGAGGGGCTGCTGGATGTCCCCCGTATTTTCGGCGCCGGGCGCATCATCTCGCAGATCGGCGGCCACGGCGACGTGTATCAGAAGCTCTCGTTGGAGGCCAGCCAGCGGGCATACAGCCCCGCTTTCATTGTCAACGGTGTGGACGAGGTGCGGCGGGCCTGCCGCATCAACGCCCGCAACGGAGCGGATCTCATCAAAATCATGACCACCGGCGGCGTGTTCTCTCAGGGAGATAAGGCCACTCCCCACAGCCATTTCAGTCAGGAGGAGATCCGGGCGGCGGTGGAGGAGGCGGAGAATATGGGCAGCTATGTCTCCACCCACGCACAGGCCACACGGGGCATCAAGATGGCCCTGAAAAACGGCGTAAAGTGCATCGAGCACGGCTTCTATCTGGATGAGGAGTGCATCGAGCTGATGGTGAAGAACGACTGCTATCTGGTCCCGACGCTGGCCATCATGCACGCATCGAAGCTGTATTTTCAGGGGAAGGAGGGCGTGCTGCCCTACCTGAAGGAAAAGACGGAGAAATCCTACGAGGCCCACTACCGCTCTCTGGAGATGGCACGAAAGGCCCGCATTACCGTGGGCGTCGGCTGTGACTTCCTGGGAGACGCAGCCTTCGGATGCTCGTACAGCGAGGCCACGCTGGAGCTGGAGCGGCTGTGTGTGGCGGGGTATACACCCATGGAGGTCATCACCATGGCCACCAAGGTCAACGCACGGCTGCTGCAGATGGAGGATCAGCTGGGAACGCTGGAATCCGGCAAGCTGGCGGATGTGCTGCTGGTAGACGGAAAACCGGACGAGGACATTCGGGTCCTGCGCCGCAGTGACCATGTCAAGCTGGTGATCCAGGACGGACGGATCGTGAAAAACGCCATGCCGCACACGGCCAAGGCGTGAAATATAAACAGAAGAAAGGAACATGAGCGATGGATACTATCTTTTACAACGGCATCATCCACACACTGGACAAGGCCTATCCTGAGGTAAGTGCTTTGGCCATCAAGGACGGTGTGATCCTGCGTCTGGGCAGCGACGAGGAGATCCTGGCGCTGAAGACGCCCCAGACCCGCCTCATTGACCTGCAGGGCAGACTGATGCTGCCGGGCTTTGCGGATACCCATCTGCATCTCCTGTTCTACGGAACGTTCCGCCGCCGCATCGATCTGGTGAATACCACCACCTATGAAGAGGTCGTCCGGATGTGCAGAGAGGGCGCCGAGAAGGTGCGGGGTACCAACCGCTGGGTCATCGGCTGCAATTTCAACCAGATCAACTGGACGGATACCAACAAGATCCCCGACCGCAACGATCTGGACGCCATCGCCTCCGATGTGCCGATCTTTTTGCAGCGGGCCTGCGGCCATATCGTGTGCATGAACACGATGGCACTGCAGCTGGCCGGCCTGTGGGACGAGCGGGAGGCCACCACCAAGGAGACCATGGACTTCGGCCCCGACGGCCTGCCCAACGGCTACGTCCGTGAAAATTCCGCCATGTGCGTCCAGAGCTGCTGGGAGCGCTATACGGTGGAGGAGATCAAGGACATTCTGGAATCCACCTGTCTGGAGGCTGCCTCCAAGGGTATCGTGCAGGTCCACACGGACGACTTCAACCTCATCGCCGACGACGACTTCGAGGATGTTCTGCAGGCGTATCGGGAGCTCAACGAGGAGGGGCGGCTGCCCATCCGTGTCAACGAGCAGATCCGCTTCCGCCGCACGGACCAGCTGCAGCGGTTCCTGGATCTGGGCTATCGGGCCAACGACACCATGGGCCACTTCAAGTTCGGCCCGGTGAAGTTCCTGTGCGACGGCTCACTGGGTTCCCATTCCGCCGCCATGCGTCAGCCGTATCACAACGACCCGGACACTAAGGGCCTGCTGCTGTTCACCGACGAGGAACTGTACGATCTGGCGAAGCTTGCCTATACCAACGGCTACCATCTGACGGCCCACTGCATCGGTGACGCTGCGCTGGAGCAGATGATCAACACCATCCAGCGGGTTTCCGCGGAGTTTCCCCACGCCGATCGCCGCAACGGCATCATCCACTGCCAGATCATGGACGAGGCACTGCAGGATCGGTTCCGGAAGCTGAATCTGGTGGCCTATGTTCAGCCTATCTTCATCAAGGCCGACTCCGCCGTGGTAGACGACTGCGTGGGCGCAGAGCTGGGACGCCAGAGCTACAACTGGCGGCGCTATGAGGATATGGGCGTTCATATGTGTGGCGGCTCCGACTGCCCGGTGGAGCCCTTCGACGTCCTGCCCAACATCTACTGTGCCGTGACCCGTAAGGGAAAGCCCGGTATGGAGGCATGGTATCCCGAAAACGGTGTCACGCTGGAGGAGGCGGTGGAGATGTTCACCAAGGAAGCCGCCTACGCCTCCTACGACGAGGCCAAGTACGGCACCATCACCGTCGGCAAATACGCCGATCTTGTGGTGCTGGACCGCAACATCTATGACAGACCGCTGGAGGAGCTGTGTGAAGCTCAGGTGGATCTGACCATGGTAGAAGGAGAGATCGTGTTCCAGCGGTAAATGCGCCGGAACGCAAGAAAACACAAAAGGAGGCTCTATCAAATGAAGAAGAACCACATCACAAGGGACAGCATCATTGTTGGTCTGGCACTGTTTTCCACCATGTTCGGTGCAGGCAACCTGATCTTCCCGCCGCAGATCGGCCTGGCCGACGGCACCCAGTGGGGCTGGGGCGCTCTGGGCATCGTGCTCACCGGCGTGATCCTTCCAGTGCTGGCCTTTTGGGGCGTGAACAACGTTGGTACGGACGTCAAGTGCCTCATGGGCCACGTACACCCTAAGTTCTACGACGTTTTCTACCTCATTGGCTGTATTCTGGTGGGTATGGGCTCCACCCTGCCCCGCAACGGCGCCACCACTCACGAGATGGGCGTGCTGTCCATCTTCCCCAATGCGCCCTCATGGTTGACGATGATCATCTTCTTTGCACTGGTGTTCTTCTTCGGCTGTGACAAGGGCAAGGTCGTGGATAAGCTGGGCAAGTATCTGACGCCGCTCCTGCTGATCCTGCTGGCCATCGTGCTGGTGAAGGGCGTGATCTCCCCCATCGGCACGCCTCAGGATACCGGCGTCTCCAAGCCCCTACCCTCTGCCATGCTCACCGGTTATCTGACCGGCGACCTGACGGTGGGCCTGATGTGCGCCAACATTTTTATCGGCGGTATTCTGGACAAGGGCCATACCAATCCTCTGGAGCGTAAGCGCAGCGGCCTGATCGTGGGCCTGACCTCCATTGTGGCGCTGGGCATCATCTACATCATCCTGACCTACATCGGCGCCTGCGGCGGTGACTACTACGACCTGAGCGTGCCTCAGACCACCCTCCTCAGCGGTCTGGTGGGCCGGGTGCTGGGCAACTTCGGTAAGGTCTGCATGGGTCTGGCGGTCAGTCTGGCCTGCCTCACCACCGCCATCGGCATCGGCTCCACCGGCGCCTCCGTCATCAACGAGGTCTCCAAGGGCCGCATTTCCTACAAGCTGTGGATGGGCATCGCCTGCGTGGTGGGCGCTGTGTTCGGCTCCTTCGGCATCCAGAACATCATCAACTACGTGACTCCCATCTTCCTCATCATGTATCCCATCTGCATCGTACTGACCGTGCTGGGCCTGGTGGACAAGTGGATCCCCAACGACGGTGTGTATAAGCTCGGCGTGGCTGCGGCCGGTATCGTCAGCGTGGGCGACGCCATTCTGGCGGTGGCTCCCAATCTGGACGGCCTGCGCAAGGCCATGTACATGATCCCCCTGGCGGAGCAGGGCTTCTCCTGGCTGATCCCCACGGTGATCGCCATGGTCATCGGCGGCATCGTCTACCGTGGCAAGCCTCGCTACAACTACGGCGAGACGGCAGTGGCCACGGAGGAAGCTGCCAAGTAATCTATACATCCCCTACCCCCTCATTTGAAAAGGTTCCCTGCGGCCATACCACAGGGAACCTTTTCCTGTCGGAGAGGGACATCCAACGGAGTATTTACCCTATGAAAAAAATCTCGACCTCCACCCTGCAGCGCCCCATGGTCATCTGCCTGCTGGCGGCCTTTTGCTGCCTGCTGTGGGGCAGCGCCTTCCCGGCGGTGAAGATCGGCTACGGCCTGTTGTCTATTTCCTCCGCCGATTCGGCGGAGCAGCTGATCTTTGCGGGGCTGCGTTTTCTCTTTGCCGGTGTGGTGACGGTGCTTTTCCACAGCGCTTCCCTGCGTCGGCTGCGGCTTCCCGCACGTTCCTCCCTGTGGAAGGCCACGAAGCTGGGTCTGATCCAGACCCTCGTGCAGTATGCCCTGTTCTATATCGGCATGGCGCACACCTCCGGCGTCAAGGGCTCCGTCCTGATGGCGGTCCACGTGTTCTTCGCCATTTTGATCTCCGCCAAGCTGTTTCGCTATGAGCGGCTCAATGCCCCCAAGCTGCTGGGCTGCCTGTGCGGCTTCGGCGGCGTGCTGCTGATCAATCTGTCCGGCGGCGGGTTGGGCGGCGGCTTCACCCTGCTGGGGGACGGTGCGGTGCTGCTGGCGGCGCTGGCCAACGGCTTCTCCATCTCGCTTTTCAAGCGGTATGCCGAGGGAGAGGACACCCTGACCCTGTGCGGATATCAGTTCATCGTGGGCGGGGGCCTTTTGCTGCTGACGGGACTGTGCTTCGGCGGTACGCTGCCGCATTTCACCGGGCAGTCCCTTCTGCTGTTGGGATACATGGTGCTGCTGTCCGCCGTGGCCCAGACCGTCTGGAGCGCCCTGACCCGGTACAATCCGGTGGGGCGGGTGGCGGTATACGGCTTTTTGAATCCCGTGTTCGGCGTGCTTCTGTCGGCGCTGCTCCTGCGGGAGGGACAGCAGGCCTTTACCCCGTACAGTTTAGCGGCATTGGTACTGGTATGCGTGGGAATTTTTGTAGTCAATCGCAGCGATGCCCCCGGCAGGGGAGCGCAGGCCGATCAGCAACCATAACAGGAAAAGGGACGGTCCCTGTGGACCGTCCCTTTTCCTGTGGGAGAGAGACTGCTATATTCGTTTACACATATTGGATATTCAGCTTCCGGAACAGTGGATGATCCTCCTCGCCGCTGCCAAAGATATCCTCCGACACCTCTCGGGGACGGTGAGGGATTTCAGATTCCGGCAGCTGACCAGTGTGGCCAGCCGAAGGGGGCCTTTGAAGCACTGATGATGTGCTCCACATGGCGAAAGTCCTGCATCTCTCCCGCAATACCGTCGCCAAGCATATGCGCCTGCTGGAGGAACACGGGCTCATCATCACGGAATGGACGCAGATGAAAAACGGTATTAGGAAAAACGGAAACTTGCGCTGCACCATCGTTCCCATGCACGAGGTCTTGGAGCAGTGTTACCAGCGGCAAATGACCGAACTGGAGCGTCAGCGAGTGCAGAAAAAGCTGTCGGCACAGAGTACAGAGACCATATGTCCGCCCCTGTGAGCCGCTGTGTGGTCTCTTTCGGAGTGGGGCAGCATTCCTGCCCCGGAGAGCGGTATCAAACCACTTTTGGGCGGCTTCCTCGGCTCTGCGGAGGACGAAAGAAGAAGCAGGGAAAAAATTTCAAAACCGGGGCGAGAGCTCAGGTTTTCGGAATACAAAAATATGCCCCCGGCTGAGCCGGGGGCATACCCTGTATGGGAAAGACGATCGCTTACTTCTGATAGAGCACCTTGTTGGCCTCGGCCATTTCGGCAAAGACGCCGGCGTGCTTCTTGGCAACCACTGCCTTGATGACCAGCAGAGTAGCGACCATCAGCACGATGGCGATGATCATGCAGACCACAGCGCTCTGGACCAGACCGGCAATGATGAAGCTGACGAAGGAAACGGCGGCCACGGTGATACCATAGGGCAGCTGCGTCGCCACGTGGTTCAGGTGGAAGCAGTGGGCGCCGGCAGAAGCCATGATGGTGGTATCGGAGATGGGGGACAGGTGGTCGCCGCACACGCCGCCGGCGCAGGAAGCAGCCAGACCCACGGACAGCAGAGTCATCTGGGTATCCCAGTCAAACACGGCGCAGACCAGCGGGACCATGATGCCGATGGTACCCCAAGAGGTACCGGTGGCGAAGCCGATGAAGCAGGCCACGATGAAGATCACGGCGGGCAGGAACTTAGCAAGGCTGCCGGTGTTGGCCATAACGCCCTCTACGAAGGCACCCACCTGCAGACCATTGTCACGGCACAAGCCGCACAGGGTCCAAGCGAAGCAGAGGATCAGGATGGGGGAGATCATCTGGATGAAGCCATTGGGAATCGCCTCCATGGACTTCTCGAAGGTGATGAGGCCGCGCAGCCAGTAGTACATGAACGTAAAGACCAGTGCAATGATGGAGCCCAGGCACAGGCCGGTACCGGCGGTGGCGTCGGAGAAGGACATGATGAAGTTGCCGTAGTTGTCGCTCTCGGTGTCCCATATACCGCCGGTCCAGACCAGACCAACGATGCACAGGGCGATCAGAACGATAACGGGCAGCAGCAGATCCAGCACGGAGGAGTGCTTGGCACCCTCTTCGTAGTCGTCGGCGCCCTCAAAGGGACGCTCGGGGGTGGTGAACAGATCGTCCTTGACCTGAGCATTGTATTCATGGGTCAGCATGGGACCGTAGTCAATGTTCAGCACGGAGGTGACGATGACCATCACCAGCGTCAGGATGCAGTAGTAGTTGAAGGGGATCTGGCTCAGGAACATGCTGATACGGGAGCCGGGGAAGCCGTCGGGCACGTAGGATGCAACGGCAGCGGCCCAAGAGGACACGGGAGCCAGCATACAGACGGGAGCGGCGGTGGCATCAATGACGTAGGCCAGCTTGGCACGGGAGATCTTGTGGCTCTCCGTCACGGGACGCATCACGGCGCCCACGGTCAGGCAGTTGAAATAGTCGTCGATGAAGATCAGCACGCCCAGCAGCATGGTCAGCAGCTGCGCACCGGAGCGGGTCTTCACGGCCTTCTTGGCCCAGCGGCCGAAGGCAGCGGAACCGCCGGCCTTGTTCATCAGGTCCACCATGATGCCCAGGATGACCAGGAAGATCAGGATGGAGACGTCAATGGCGTTGATCATGCCGACGCCCTCACCGGCGCCGATGAAATTCACGACCATCTGCCAGGGCTGGAAGTTGGCCAGCAGCAGGGCGCCTACCACGCAGCCCAGAAACAGGGAAGAATACACTTCCTTACTGATGAGGGCCAGCGCAATAGCCACGATGGGGGGGAACAACGCCCAACCGGTGGCTACGAAGCCGGAACCGTCATTGGCCACCTTGGCGATGACCAGTGCGATCACAACGATCGCCAGCGCAATAAAATACGCTATACGAGTGCCTTTCTTTTCCATTAGGTGATTTACCTCCTCAAATTTGGTGACTTTATGGTAGCGGTTTTTGGAGGTATTGTCAAGATTCCAGAAACCGCTTCCGGCCTGAATTTTGAACAAATTATGAATCAATCTTTTGGACGTTCCTCTGAAAATTGCGCTGATTCTCACTTTCTTAATAGGATTTTGCGGTCTATTTACGGAAAACATATAAAAAACGTGCTAATATTTAAAAAACTCTTAACGCAAAATTAACGCACTTTTTGCGCCTTTTTCCTTTTCTAGCAGCTGACCTGACAAAAATGGAAATCGAAATATCGCATATTTGCGTTGCGGACCCATTCTGTCCGTCTCGCGGCGGACAGCTCCCTGCACGCTGCCCTCTCGAAGTGTGTAGGCGCTTCCGCAGGCCGCAAGCTCCTCAAAAAAGGGAGTGGCGTAACTCCCGCTGCGCCACTCCCTTAGAGAAAGCCCTGTCCTATATTCAATAGAAAAAATGAGGGCGCAGCTTTCGCTGCGCCCTCACGATGTAGGATCGGTTCAGACCAACCTCAAAGGAACGATATTCTTACTTGCTGTAGAGCGCCTTGTCGGCCTCGGCCATTTCGGCAAAGATACCTGCGTGCTTCTTGGCGGTGATAGCCTTGATGACCAGCAGGGTGGCGATCATCAGAACGATGGCGATGATCATGCAGACCACAGCGTTCTGGACGATACCGGCAATGATGAAGCTGACGAAGGAAACGGCAGCCACGGTGATACCGTAGGGGATCTGGGTGGCCACGTGGTTCAGGTGGAAGCAGTGGGCGCCGGCAGAAGCCATGATGGTGGTATCGGAGATGGGGGACAGGTGGTCGCCGCACACGCCGCCGGCGCAGGAAGCAGCCAGACCCACGGACAGCAGAGTCATCTGGGTATCCCAGTCAAACACGGCGCAGACCAGCGGGACCATGATGCCGATGGTACCCCAAGAGGTACCGGTGGCGAAGCCGATGAAGCAGGCCACGATGAAGATCACGGCGGGCAGGAACTTAGCAAGGCTGCCGGTGTTGGCCATGACGCCCTCCACGAAGGAACCCACCTGCAGACCATTGTCACGGCACAGGCCGCACAGGGTCCAGGCGAAGCAGAGGATCAGGATGGGGGAGATCATCTGGATGAAGCCGTTGGGAATGGCTTCCATGGACTTGTTGAAGCCGATCAGGCCACGGCACCAGTAGTACACGAAGGTGAACACAATGGCGATGATGGAGCCCAGGCACAGGCCGGTACCGGCGGTGGCGTCGGAGAAGGACATGATGAAGTTGCCGTGGTTCTCGCTCCCGGCGTCCCACATACCGCCGGTCCAGATCAGACCAACGATGCACAGGGCGATCAGAACGATCACGGGAACCAGCAGATCCAGCACGGAGGAGTGCTTCTCGCCTTCCTCGTAATCATCAGCACCGGCGAAGGGACGCTCGGGGGTGGTGAACAGATCGTCCTTGACCTGAGCATTGTACTCATGGGTCAGCATGGGACCGTAGTCAATGTTCAGCACGGAGGTGACGATGACCATCACCAGCGTCAGGATGCAGTAGTAGTTGAAGGGGATCTGGCTCAGGAACATGCTGATACGGGAGCCGGGGAAGCCGTCGGGCACGTAGGATGCAACGGCAGCGGCCCAAGAGGACACGGGAGCCAGCATACAGACGGGAGCGGCGGTGGCATCAATGACGTAGGCCAGCTTGGCACGGGAGATCTTGTGGCTCTCCGTCACGGGACGCATCACGGCGCCCACGGTCAGGCAGTTGAAATAGTCGTCGATGAAGATCAGCACGCCCAGCAGCATGGTCAGCAGCTGCGCACCGGAGCGGGTCTTCACGGCCTTCTTGGCCCAGCGGCCGAAGGCAGCGGAACCGCCGGCCTTGTTCATCAGGTCCACCATGATACCCAGGATGACCAGGAAGATCAGGATGGAGATGTCGATGGCGTTGATCATACCGACGCCCTCACCGGCGCCGACGAAATTCACGACCATCTGCCAGGGCTGGAAGTTGGCCAGCAGCAGGGCGGCTGCCACGCAGCCCAGGAACAGGGAAGAATACACTTCCTTGCTGATGAGGGCCAGTGCGATTGCGACAACAGGGGGGAACAGGGCCCAGCCGGTACCTACAAAGCCAGAGCCATCATTGGTGACCTTGGCAATGACCAGAGCGACTACGACCACCGCCAGCGCAACAAAATACGCTATCTTGGTGCCTTTCTTTTCCATTAGGTGATTTACCTCCTCAAATTTGGTATCCCTATCTTACTCGTCCTAACGGACTATTGTCAAGTTCTTAGCGTGCTTTTCCCTCTTTTTAACAAATTGTGAACTGGCCTTTTGGCTTTTTTCACAAGAAATATTCACGATATGGTGGATACTTTACACACTGACCGGTAAAAAATACAAGGATTGTATACAATGGAAAGAAAATTAAGGCCCTTAACCGGCAAAATGTTGAAATACCACACGTAGTTCTATCATGCAGAATAAACGAAACGACGATAACAGCATGGGAGAAGAACTGTCCCAAGCCCGGCGGAGCGGCCATGATACCCCGCAGGAACAGGGAGCTACCGTTTGGTCGAAACAGCTTTTTGTTCTCCTATAAAAGACGATATAACGGAAATCTGTGCGCCCGCAGCGTGCAACAGGCAAAGGCCGCATCTTCCATGATGACCTGCACGCTTTCAGCACTGGCGGCATACTTTTTGTCAACAACGGTGCTTTGCGCAAGGAACGTGTCTCCGACGGCATACTTTTTGCCAACAGCAGCAAAAAGTATGAAAAAATGCCGCCAGAAACCATCGGTTTCTGCTGGCGTTCTTTGGTGACTTTCTTTCGCTATTGAAAGAAAGTTACCCGTCGGAGACAAAATAAGATTACTTCCCCAAAGGTATGCCGCCGGAGGCAATAAAATAAGCAACTGCAAAAACATCCCCCGCCGCAGGCCAAAGCAGCACAAAAACACACCGCCCCGGCGCATGACGCAGCCGGGGCGGCAAAGAGAGGGAAAGAGAGCACATTTCAAGCGGCGCCGGGTACTCAGTCGCCCTCACGCATCCGGTAGCCCACACCCACCTCCGTGAAGATGTACTTGGGCTGGCCGGGATTTTCCTCGATCTTGCGGCGGATATTGGCCATATTCACCCGCAGGATCTGGTTGTCGTTTTTGGCCTTGGGACCCCACAGCTCCTTGATGATGAAGTCGTAGGTCAGCACCTTGCCGGCGTATTTGCCCAGCAGGGACACGATCCGATACTCGTTGGCGGTGAGCCGGGCGTTTTCCCCGTGGATCAGCACCTGATGCTTGTCATAGTCGATGACCAGATCGCCGGTGGTAAAGCGCCCGGACTGGGCGATCTCCGGGTTAGAGAGGGAGGTGCGGGTGTGGCGGATGGCGGTGCGGATGCGGGCCAGCAGCTCGGAGGTGCCGAAGGGCTTGACCAGATAGTCGTCGGCGCCGTAGTCCAGCGCCTCCACCTTGTCTCGCTCGTGGTTCCGGGCGGAGACCACCACAATGGGCAGACTGGACCACTTCCGCACGGAGCGCAGCACCTCCAGGCCGTCCATATCCGGCAGCCCCAGATCCAGCACGATGAGGTCCGGACAGTGGGAGGAGATCATGGTCAGCGCCTCTTCGCCGGTGTTGACGATGATGGTGTCGTAGCCGTTGGCCGTGAGGATCATAGAGATGAAGCTGCTGATGCTCTGCTCATCCTCCACGATCAAAACCTTATCCTTGATCTTCATAGCTGTCTACCTCCTGTTGAATTTCTTTATCCAAAGGCAGCTCCACGGTGAACCGTGCGCCGCCCTCCGTCCTGTTTTCGCCTCTGATGTGGCCGCCATGGGCCCGCACCACTGTCCGGCAAACGGACAGGCCGATGCCCATGCTGCGGCCCCGATCTCCCTGCTGACCCTGCAGGGTGCCGTCAAAGAGATGCTCCAACCGGTCCGGGGCGATGCCCTGTCCGTCGTCCTCCACGATGAACCGGGCCCAGTCTCCGCTGCGGCACAGGGTCACGGTGATGTGCCGGGTGGTCTTACCGTGGAGCACGGCGTTTTCCATGAGATTGGTCAGCACCTGCTCCATCAGCAGCGGGTCCATGGGTACCAGCAGAAACTCCTCCGGCAGACGTACCTCCACCGGGATGTCCGTTCCCCACCGGCGGGTAAACTTGCCCACCGCCCCCTCGATGATCTCCTCGGCGGCCTCCGGCGTCTTGTTGACCTTGGCCTCGTCACCGCCCATGCGGGTGATGCTCAGCAGATTCTCCACGATGCGGATCAGCCACTGGGCCTCCTCGTTGGCGTTGCGGATCAGCTCATGGCGCTGCTCCGGCGTCAGGGTATTCTCCTGCTCCAGCAGCACATTAGTGGCCCCCACGATGCCCGTCAACGGCGTGCGGATGTCGTGGGACACCGCCCGCAGGAGGTTGCCGTGCATCCGCTCCAGCTCCGCCTCCCGCCGCACCTCATCCATCTGCTTGGCCCGGCTGGTAACGATGCCGGTCACAACGGAAATGGTCATGGTCACCAGAAAGGTCAACGGGAATCCCGACAGAGTGAAGCTGACGTTCCAGTAGGGCGGGGTGAAGATGTAGTCCACGCTGAGCACGGCGAAGATGGAGATGATGAGGCTGAAGAAGAAGCCCTCCGTCAGCAGCGCCGTCAAAAACACGTCCAGCAGAAAAATCATGTACACATACCCGGTGTCGCCGTCCTGGCTGGCTCCCCGCAGGATCAGGCACAGCACCACCGACAGGGTGTACAGGCTCATGGAGATGATAAAGTCCTTGCCGGAGTAGGAAAAGCCAATGGAGGGGATACGCTTTCGGCGCAGCCACTGCTCCGGCCATTGGATGTGCGGTTTCTTCAAATCCCTGCTACCTCCCGACCCTCAGGTTTTTCTGACCTGATTATACCATACTTCGCGTTAAGATTTCGCTAAAAACCTGTTAAGAACAGAGAAAACTCTGGAAAAGACTTTTTTCGGAACCGGTTGACAGAGCAGGAGACGGTCTGCTATAATATAATGTAATTGAAGAACCAGTCATGCAGTGAGATGCTGAGCCATGCAGAATTGCCCGGAGGAGACGCCGGGTGTTTTTGCGTGGCTTTTTTGTTTTAGAAAGGAGAGATGGATCATGTATGATGTACTGGTCATCGGCGGCGGCGTCATCGGCTGCGCCATCGCACGGGAGTTGAGCCGCCGCAGCGGACGCATCTGTGTGGTGGAGCGCAATGAGGACGTCTGCACCGGCACCAGCAAGGCCAATTCCGCCATTGTCCACGCCGGCTTCGATGCCGAGCCCGGCACCCGGAAGGCCCGCTTCAACGTGGAGGGCAGCCGCATGATGGAGGCCCTGTCCCGTCAGCTGGACTTCCCCTATCGCCGGTGCGGAGCGCTGGTGCTGTGTCTGGATCCGGCGGACCGTGAGAAGCTGCAGGCCCTCTATCAGCGGGGGCTTGCCAACGGCGTGGAGGGACTGGAGCTGGTGGAGGGAGAGGCCCTGCACCGGATGGAGCCTGCCCTGTCCCAACAGGCGGTGGCGGCGCTGTACGCCCCCACCAGCGCCATTCTCTGCCCCTTCGGCCTGACCATTGCTCTGGCGGAGAACGCTGCCGCCAACGGCACGGAGTTCCGCTTCGATACGCAGGTGCAGCATATCCGCCGGGAGGGGGACCACTTCGTGGTGGACACCGGCCGTGGCCCGTTGGAGAGCCGTGCCGTGGTCAACGCCGCCGGTGTGTGGGGCGACGTGCTCCATAACCAGCTGTGCAGCGATCCCCTCCGAATCACCCCCCGCCGGGGCGAATACTGCCTGCTGGATCGGAAGGACGGCGGTCTGGTGAGCCATACCGTCTTTCAGCTGCCCGGTGCCATGGGTAAGGGTGTGCTGGTGACCCCCACTGTCCACGGAAACCTCCTCCTCGGCCCCACTGCCACGGATCAGCAGGACCGGGACGACACTGCTACCACCCAGACGGGGCTGGATTACGCCATCGCCACGGCGGGCCGCAGTGTGCCGAACCTGCCCATGCGGGACGTCATTACCAGCTTCGCCGGCCTGCGGGCCCATCTGGAGGGCGGCAGCGACGACTTCTACATCCGGGAGAGCAGCGAGAACTTCTTCGAGGCCATCGGCATCGAGTCCCCCGGTCTGTCCTCCGCCCCGGCCATCGGCGTGTACGTGGCGGGACTGGTGGCGGAAAAGCTGGGCCTTGCGGAAAAGCCTGATTTCATCGCTCAGCGCCGGGATATCGTCCACGTGCGGGAGCTGCCGCTGCCGGAGCGGCAGGCGCTGGTGGAGCGGGACCCCGCCTACGGCAATATCCTCTGCCGCTGTGAGCAGATCAGCGAGGGGGAGATCCGGGACGCCATCCGCCGCAGTCCCGGCGCCCGTTCTCTGGACGGCGTCAAGCGCCGGGTCCGGGCCGGTATGGGCCGGTGTCAGGGAGGCTTCTGCGCCCCCCGTGTCATGGAGCTGCTGTCCGAGGAGCTGGGAGTTCCCCAGACGCAGCTGACCAAATCCGGCGGCGGGAGTCTTCTGCTGACCGGCGAGACGAAGGAGGTGCAGGCATGAAGCAGGTGCAGCTTGCCATCATCGGCGGAGGCCCGGCGGGCCTGTCCGCCGCCATTGCCGCCCGGAAAGCCGGGGTGGAGGATATCCTCCTCATCGAGCGGGATCGGGAGCTGGGCGGTATTCTGAATCAATGTATCCATGCGGGCTTTGGCCTGCATACCTTCGGCCGGGAGCTCACCGGCCCGGAGTACGCCGGAGAGTATGTGCGGCAGTTCCGGGAGCTGAACATCCCCTGTCTGTCTGGTGCCATGGTGCTGAACCTGTCCCCGGACCGGGTGCTGACCGTCACCGGCCGGGAGACGGGCCTCGTGCAGATTCAGGCGCAGGCCGTCATTCTGGCCATGGGCTGCCGGGAGCGCCCCCGTGGTGCGCTGAACATCCCCGGCACCCGCCCGGCGGGCATCTATTCCGCCGGTGCGGCCCAGCGTCTGGTGAACGTGGAGGGCCTCATGCCCGGCCGGGACGTGGTGATCCTGGGCAGCGGCGATATCGGCCTCATCATGGCCCGCCGCATGACGCTGGAGGGCGCCCGTGTCCATGCCGTGGCGGAGGTCATGCCCTACTCCGGCGGCCTGAAGCGGAACATCGTCCAGTGTCTGGAGGACTTCCATATCCCCCTGTACCTCTCCACCACTGTGGTGGATATCCACGGACGGGAGCGGCTGGAGGCGGTGACGCTGGCGCAGGTGGACGGCAGCCGCCGCCCCATCCCCGGCACGGAGCGGCGCATCCCCTGCGACACGCTGCTGCTGTCGGTGGGTCTGCTGCCGGAAAACGAGTTGAGCCGGGAGGCCGGGGTGCAGATGGACCCCGTCACCGGCGGCCCGGTGGTGTCCGACGACCTGTCCACCTCTCTGCCCGGTGTGTTCGCCTGCGGCAACGTACTCCACGTCCACGATCTGGTGGACTTCGTGTCTCAGGAGGCGGCCAAGGCCGGCGAAAACGCCGCCCACTATATCCTCAGCGGGCAGGGCGAGACGGCCACCGTTCGGTTGGAGGGGAAAAACGGTGTCCGCTATACCGTTCCCCAGCAGCTGGACCCCCACCATATGGCGGACAGCGTTACCGTCCGCTTCCGGGTGGGGCAACCCTATCAGCAGGCGGCCCTGTGCGTCTATACCGACGGTAAGCTCCTGCGCCGGGTACCTAAGCGCATCCTGACCCCCGGCGAGATGGAGCAGTTCACTCTGCGGCGGGAGGAGCTGCCGGAGGGTGTCCGGACCGTTACATTCCAGATCGAGGAGGGGGAAGCGAAATGAACATCCGTGAGCTGACGTGTATCGGCTGCCCCATGGGCTGCCAGCTGCGGGCCACGCTGGAGGATGGTGTCGTCACCGCCGTCACCGGCAACACTTGCCCCCGTGGCGATGCCTACGCCCGGAAGGAGTGTGTTCACCCGGAGCGCACCGTCACCGGCACCGTCCGGGTGCTGGGCGGCCCGCTGCCGGTGGTGCCGGTGCGGACGCAGGGGGAGGTACCCAAGGAAAAGGTGCTGGAGGTGGCCCGTGCGCTGCACCACGCCGCCGTCCCCGCACCGGTGCAGGCCGGTCAGGTGGTCCTTGCCGACGTGTGCGGCACCGGCGTGGCTGTGGTGGCCACAAAAAACATCGGCTAAGCGTTGAAAAAGTCCTCTGTCCCGTGGTAACATAGGGACAGAGGATTTTTTTGCATCTTGCGGGCGGCCATGGGTCGCTGCGGGTCATGGGCCTGCCCTGTGGGCGGCGGAAAGGAGGGACGGCCATGCGCCATCCCATGATGAGCGTGCTGGAGCAGAACCCGGTGCTTCCGGCGGTGAAGGATGCCGGACGGCTGGAGGCGTGTCTGGCCCAACCGGCGGGGGTGGTGTTCCTGCTGTGCGGGGACATTTTGAACATCGACCGGCTCATTGACCGGGTGCATCAGGCGGGGAAATACGCCGTGGTCCACGCCGATCTGGTGGCGGGGCTGGCTCCCCGTGAAATTGCCGTGGACTTCCTGCACCGCTGCGGGGCCGACGGCATCATCTCCACCCGGCCCATGCTGCTGCGCCGTGGCCGGGAGCTGGGTCTGCTGACGGTGCTGCGGGTGTTCGCCATTGACTCCAAGGCCGTCAGCAATCTGGGCCGGGAGACGGAGGGCGGGATGCCAGACGTCATTGAAATTCTGCCGGGTACACTGTGCAAGGTGCTGCACCGGCTGAGCCGGGAGCTGCCGGTGCCGCTGATCGCCGGGGGCCTGCTGTCGGACAAGGCGGACGTGCTGGCGGCGCTGGGGGCGGGGGCCCTGTGCGTCTCCGCCAGCGACGAGAGCCTGTGGGCGCTGTGAGCCGTGCCGAAATGAGCTGCCGTGCCGAAGGGGACTGCCGGGTACAGGCTATCGCCTGCGAAGCCGCCGCCCTGTGGCGCTGCGGCGCTGAGACGATGGGGAACCGCCATTCTGCCACGGCATGGGAAGAAAACGTGAAACGGATGGGCCGTAGGATGGGTGCATGAAACGGATAGGCAAAAACGAAACAACGGAAATGGCCCCGGTGAAAAAATGCTTCGTGGGGCTGGAGACGGCGCTGTACCTGCTGTTTCTGGCACTGGATGCCTTCTCCGCCGGCGGCGACGGGGTGAAATACCTCACCATCGTGGTGTGCCTGCTGGCGGCGGTGTGGTCGGCCCGGCACGGCGGCAGCCGCCTGATGGCGTGGGCCATGGCCTTTACTCTGGCGGCGGATACCTTCCTTCTGCTGCTGGATCGGTGGTATGGGATGGGCATCGTCCTGTTCTGCGTGGTGCAGGGGCTGTATCTGGCCCGCATCCGGCGGGCCTGCGGCCGCACCCTGTGGGCGCTGCGGGCGGGGCTGGCGGCGGCGTGGGTGCTGCTGAATGCTTTGGGAATGGGAACGGCCCTGAATTTGCTGGCGGCGCTGTATTTCGTGAATTTTCTGGTGAACGCCTGCCAGTCCCTGACTCTGCGCTCCGAGAGACTGTTTGCGGCGGGACTGTGGCTGTTTCTGCTGTGCGACGTATGCGTGGGGCTGCGGAACCAGCCGTCGCTGCTGCCGGGTCTTGCCGGGGCGGCGCAGGTGGGGATGTGGCTGTTCTATCTGCCGGGGCAGGTGCTGCTGGTGCTGTCCGGCTTTCCGAAGCGAAGGGGGAATACGACATGAAGGAAGCGAAAAAGCTGTGGTCATGGCTGGCCATCCCCTGTATCGCTCTGGCGGTGCTCACCGGCTCCATCCTGCCGGTGCTGCTGGTGCGGGACTTTTATACGGTGCAGATCGGCCCTCTGGGGATCTGCGAGGCCAGCGGCCTCACCCGCCGGCAGGCGGCGGAGGCCTACGGCGACGTCATGGACTACTGCATGGGTCGCAGACCGGATTTTTCCGCCGGGGTGCTGCCCTTCTCGGCGGAGGGCGCCAGCCACTTTGCCGACGTGCGGGGGCTGTTCCTGCTGGCGGTGTGGGTGTTCGTGGCGGCGGCGGGACTGCTGCTGACAGGGGCTGTTGTGTGCCGCCTGCGGCGGCAGCGGCTGCCCCGGTTAGGGGGCCGGACACCGGGCTTCTGGGCGGCCTGCGGGCTGGGTGGGCTGTTTCTGCTGATCGCCCTGCTGGCGGCACTGAATTTTGATGGGGCCTTCACGGTGTTCCACAGCATTTTCTTCCCCGGCAAGGATAACTGGCTCTTTGACCCCGTCACCGATCCGGTGATCCTGATCCTGCCGGAGGCATTTTTCCGGAACTGCGCCATCGCCATTGTGACGGTGCTGCTGACAGTGTGCATCATGCTGGTGGTGACGGGCAGAAAAAGACCCTCCTGCCGGAATGCTCCGGGGGAGGGTACGGCATCCTGACAAAACCTTGTCCACTGGACAAAATCGGACAAGAGACAGGCCCGGCTGGACGTCCGCTTTCCGTCCGCCGAACGTCCCATTTTGTCCCGTGCCGCCCCTGTCCGTCCCCACTGAGGGGACTTGACAGAAAGCGACGGAAAACCTATGAGTCTTTGCTAAGTGTCAGAGATTTAACAAATCATTGGGCCGACCGGCGGAAAAATTCATCGGCTGTATCCGGTTGGAGTGATCGCCGTCATATAGATGCCGTATAGGCGCTGCATAGGGAGTGCCGAGCCGGCAGAAGGGTCGGCGGCTGCACCTGTGCGATACACCCACCGCATCGAAAAAGATAAACCACCCGCACCGGGAGAGGTAAACCGCTGGCAGGGAGCCTATCGCATCGAAAAAATGAACCGGCGATAGGGCTATCTACCGTACCGGGAAAATGAACCGGCAGCGGGGCGGTAAAAAAATAAAGCGCCCGACGGCGCTTCTGCAAAAAAAATATCCACGCTCAGGCGTGGCGCTTTGTTCGGGGATCTGCCTTACCGCTCGCTGGGCTGCCAATCGCAGTCGGCGAAGATCATATCGTCCAGATCGCCCTTGATCCACTTGTTGGTCATTGTGCTATCACGCTCCTTTCTTCTCTTTTCTATGATACAGTATACCCCGGCGGCGAGAAAAATACAAGAACCAAATTCTACATTTATACCAAAAACTAACCAGTAAATTTTGCTATTCTGCACAAAGAAGGGGCTTGCCTTTGGGGCGGGTACATTATATAATAGGTTGATATTTTAATGGATCGATATTCTATCGGGCCTGCCGACGGCGGGCTGCTCCCCACGGAGAAAGGCGGTGGCGCAGGTGGCGGAGAGAAAACGCAGACACGGAAAGCTCTATCTGCTGCTGATGGCGCTGGCGGCGGCGGGAGCTGCCATCTGGGTGGGCAGCAGCGTGCTGTCAGTGGAGGAATTCGCCTTCACCGGCGCAAGACTGCCCGCCGGTTGGGACGGCGGACGGCTGGTGGTACTGTCGGATCTCCACGGGAAGCGGTTTGGACGGCAGCACAGCCGCCTGCTGGAGGCTGTGCGGGGGGCCAAGCCCGACGTCATCTGCCTGTGCGGCGACATGATGGACGAGTGGAGCGGCACGGAGTATCTCCGGCCGCTGCTGGAGGGACTGGTGGAGATCGCCCCGGTCTATTACGTCACCGGCAACCACGAGTGGGCCTCCGGTCGGATGCCGGAGATGCGACAGCTGCTGGAGGAGACGGGGGTGACGTACCTCTCCAACACCTTTGTGCCGCTGGAGCGGAACGGGGACACCATTACGTTGGCGGGCATCGACGACCCCAACGGCTACGCCGGCCAGAAGTCCCCAGAGGAGGTGGCCGGTGAGGTGAAGGAGGCGGCAGGCGACGGCTTCTGGCTGCTGATGGCCCACCGGAACAATCTCTTTGACGGGGAATACTGCCGGTTGGGGGCGGATCTGGTGCTGTCGGGCCACGGTCACGGAGGCATCTGGCGGCTGCCCTTTACCGACGGCCTGCTGGGGGCGGGCGGGCAGCTGCTGCCCAGCTTTACCAACGGCTTTTACCGCTGCACCGACGGTCACGAGGCGCAGGTCTTTGTGACCCGTGGGCTGGGGGGGATCCCCCGGCTCTTCAACCACCCGCAGGTGGCGGTGCTGACCTTACACTGTGAATGAGGCGCTGGGATGAAGGAGTTTTTTGCCGGACAATTTGATATCGCCGTCATCGGCGCCGGACACGCCGGCATCGAGGCGGCGCTGGCGGCGGCCCGGATGGGGCTGGAGACGGTGTGCCTCACCATGAATCTGGACGCCGTGGGCAATATGCCCTGCAACCCTGCCATCGGCGGCACCGGGAAGGGACATCTGGTGCGGGAGCTGGACGCTCTGGGGGGCGAGATGGCCCGTGGGGCGGACGCCGCCTGCATCCAGTACCGGATGCTCAACCGGGGGAAGGGGCCTGCCGTCCACTCCCTGCGGGCCCAGGCGGATCGCCGGAAGTACCAGCAGGTGATGAAGCATACGCTGGAGCGGCAGGAGCATCTGACCCTGCGGCAGGGGGAGGTGGTGGCCCTGCGGACGGAGGACGGCTCCGTTCGACAGGTGGTGCTGCGGACGGGGGCTGTGTACGGCGTAAGGGCCGTGATCCTGTGCTCCGGGACGTATCTTCACGGCCGGACCATCGTGGGCGAATGTGTGGAGTCCTCCGGGCCGGATGGCCTGCACCCCTCCGGAGAGCTGGCGGACTGTCTGGCGGCTATGGGACTGCCCCTGCGGCGCTTCAAGACCGGGACGCCCCCACGGATCAACGCCCGAACGGTGGACTTTGACCGCATGGAGGTGCAGACCGGTGACGACGTGCCGGTACCCTTCAGCTTTTCCACCACCCGGCCGCCGGAGAACCGGGCGGTGTGCTGGCTCACCTATACCAATGAGGAGACGCACCGCATCATCCGGGAGAATCTGGATCGCAGCCCTATTTACACCGGGGTCATCGAGGGGGTGGGGCCGAGGTACTGCCCCTCCATCGAAACGAAGATCGTCCGTTTCCCGGACAAGCCCCGGCACCAGCTGTTTGTGGAGCCTATGGGCCTTGACACGGAGGAGCTGTATTTGCAGGGCTTTTCCTCCTCCCTGCCGGAGGAGGTGCAGGTGGAGATGCTGCACACCGTGCCGGGACTGGAGCACGCCGTGATGACACGGCCCGCCTACGCCATCGAATACGACTGCATCGACCCGCTGGCCCTGCGGCCCACGCTGGAGGTAAAGACCGTCCGGGGGCTGTACGGCGCCGGACAGTTCAACGGCTCCTCCGGCTATGAGGAGGCGGCGGTACAGGGCTTTGTGGCAGGGGTCAATGCGGCGCTGGCGCTGCTGGGGCGGGAGCCTATGATCCTGCGGCGCAGCGAGAGCTACATCGGCACCCTCATCGACGATCTGGTGACCAAGGGTACGCAGGAGCCGTACCGCATCATGACCAGCCGGTCGGAGTACCGGCTGCTGCTGCGGCAGGACAACGCCGACCGGCGGCTGACCCCCATCGGCTACCGGCTGGGGCTGGTGCCGGAGGAGCGGATGCAGGCGGTGCGGGAGAAGTACGAGGCCGTAGACCGGGAGATCCGGAGGCTGGAGCGCACGGGCATCCCCGGCAGCGAGGGACTGAACCGGCTGCTGGCGGAGCGGGGGTCGGCCCCCGTCACCGACGGCGCACGGCTCATTGACCTGCTGCGGCGGCCCCAGATGACGTACCGGGAGCTGATGACCTTCGACCCCGGCGCCCCGGCGCTGCCGGTGGAGGTGGCGGAGCAGGTGGAGATCTCTGTGAAGTATGAGGGCTACATCCGCCGGCAGGAAAAGCAGGTGGAGGAGCTGCGGCAGCTGGAAAAGCACCGGCTGCCGCCGGATATGGAGTACAGCCACATTCAGGGACTGCGGCTGGAGGCACGGGAGAAGCTGGCGGCGGTGCGGCCTCTGGATCTGGGGCAGGCCAGCCGCATCTCCGGGGTGTCCCCGGCGGACATCGCCGCCCTGATGATCTGGCTGCACACCCGGACGGAGAGGGGGGACGCCACATGAAAATGCTGGATCTGACCCACTGCATCACACCGGAGATGCCGGTGTATCCCGGTACGGAGCCGCCCCGGCTGACGGCGGCCTGTACCATGGAGAAGGACGGCTTTCGGGAGACGCTGCTGGAGATGTACTCCCACACCGGCACCCATATGGACGCTCCGGCCCATATGCTGCCAAACGGACGGACGCTGGACGACTTCCCGGCGGAGACCTTCGCCGGGCGGGGCTTCGTGCTGGATTGCCGGGGAGCGGCGGAGATCACGCTGCCTATGCTGCGGCGGCAGGAGGAGGCCCTGGGGGAGGCGGAGTTCCTGCTGTTTTGCACCGGGTGGGACCGATACTGGGGCCAGCCCCGGTACTATGAGGGCTTCCCGTGCCTGACGGCGGAGGCGGCGGAATACGTGGCGTCGCTGGGCCTGAAGGGCGTAGGGGAGGACAGCATCTCGCTGGACCCCTGCGATACGACGGACTATCCCAATCACATGATCCTGCTGGGTGCGGGACTGGTCAATACGGAAAATCTGACAGGGCTGGAGGCGCTGGTGGGCAAGACCTTCACCTTCCTGACCCTGCCGCTGAAATGGGAGCACGCCGACGGCAGCAGCTGCCGGGCTATGGCCATGCTCCGGGAGGAGGAAACAAGATAATGGGCAAACTGCGATTTTTACTGGCACTGTGGCTGGCGAAGCTGTCGGTTCCGGCGCTGAAGATCACCCGGCACAACGGTACGGACTTTCCCGGCTCGCTGGCGCTGAAGCTGTGCCCGGATTTCCTGCGGTATGTGGGAAAGCCCGGCACCATCATCGCCGTCACCGGCACCAACGGCAAGACCACCGTCAGCAATCTGCTGACGGATATTCTGGAGGCGGACGGGAAGAAGGTTCTCAGCAACCGCTCCGGCTCCAACATCACCTCCGGCATCTCCACGGCGCTGCTGCGGGGCTGCGACCTGCTGGGGCGGGCCAAGCCCTATGACATGGCGGTGCTGGAGGTGGACGAGCGGGCCAGCGTCCGCATCTTCCCCTATGTGAAGCCGGACTATGTGGTGGTCACCAATCTGACACGGGACTCCATCATGCGAAACGCACACCCCGGCTACATTGCGGATATCCTGACCCGGAGTATCCCCCAGACGGCGACCATGATCCTTAATGCCGACGATCTGATCACCTGCGGAGTGGCCCCGGAGAACCGGCGGGTCTACTTCGGAGTGGACCGGCTGCCGGGAGATACTACCCGGTGCGAGAACCTCATCGACGATCTGCGGATCTGCCCCAAGTGCAGCGGTAAGCTCACCTACGTCTACCGCCGGTATCACCATATCGGCAAGTGCGTCTGCCCGGACTGCGGGTTCCGCTCCCCGGAGAGCGACTATCTGGCCACGGACGTGGACATGGAGAAGGGGACTATGGCCCTGCGGGAGTGCGGGGAGGAGCATCCCTATCGACTGATCTCCGACAGTGTGCCGAACCTGTACAACATGGTGACGGTCATTGCCGTGCTGCGGCAGCTGGGATACAGCCACGAGGCCATCAGCGGCTACATGAGCCGTGCGGCGGTGGTGGCCACCCGGCACATGGAGGAGCAGGTGGGGGACGTGAAGCTGGTGCGGCAGATGTCCAAGGAGAAGAACGCACTGGCCGGGTCCCGGACTTTCCAGTATATCGCCCAGCGGCCCGGCACCAAGGAGCTGCTGTTGATGATGAACTGTCTGGGAGATGCCCACCACTGGTCGGAGAATACCTGCTGGATCTTCGATGCGGACTTCGAGTATCTCCGCAACGACAGCGTGGTGCAGCTGGTGTGTACCGGCGCACGGTGCCGGGACTACAAGCTGCGGCTGCTGATGGCGGGGGTGCCGGAGGAGCGCATCGTCTGTGAGCCGGACGAGTTCCGGGCGGCGGAGCTGCTGCGCTATACCCCCGGCGATGACGTGTACATCCTCTATGGCACGGACTCTCTGGCCCTGTCGTATAAAGTGTATGACCACATGAAGGAGGAAGCCGTCCGCCATGCACAGGACGGTGCGGAGAAGGAGGCGCAGGCATGAAGGTAGAGATCCTGTTCCCGGAGGTGGGGAACCTCTGCGGCGATCTGATGAACATCCGGTATCTGCACCAGTGCTGCCCGGAGCTGGAGGTGGTGGAGACGGATCTGAAGTCCCGCCCGGCGTTTTTGGAGGGCGGCGTGGATCTGGTATATATGGGCTCCGCCACGGAGAAGGGACTGGAGCTGATGGTGAAGGCCCTGACGCCCTATCGGGAGGAGCTGGCGGCCCGTGTGGACGGCGGCCAGCGGATGCTGGTGACGGGCAACGCTCTGGATGCGCTGGGGGAATACGTTCAGTCGGATCAGGGGCTGCGGTTCGACGGACTGGGCCTGCTGCCCACCCATGCCGAGTATCAGATGATGAACCGGCACAACAGCTTCTTTCTGGGGACCTATGGCACCGGGATGGAGATCGTGGGCTTCAAGAGTCTGTTCGGCCACACCTACGGCGCCGACGATCCCGGTACGGGACTTTTCAAGGTGGTTCGTGGTGTGGGGCGGCGGCCCGGCTCTCTGGTGGAGGGCTTCCGCCGGGGCGGTCTGATGGCCACCTATCTCACGGGGCCGCTGCTGGTGCTGAATCCCCCCTTTACCAAGCAGCTGCTGCGGGAGCTGGGCGCCGAGGACACGCTGGCCTTCGAGGAGGCCGCCATGGAGGCCTATGAGGCCCGGCTGGCGGAGTTCCGGGACGAGAAGCGCAGCTACCTCTATTAAAACTGATGGCAGGTATCACCAGAAACGGCTGGTCAAGCTCCGCCGGATGGGGTATACTGAAGAACACATGAATACGGGAGGCAATGTATGTCCAAGCTCTCTTATCTCGCACGGGTCATGTCCGGCGTGCGGCTGAAGAAAATGAACCAGATGATCGACATCGTCCACGACAAGTGCGGCCAGAACAAGGTCAAGACCTTCTTCGATATGTGCTGGTGCGGCGCACGCTATGGGGCGGGTTACTACGACTATGTGATGTTCGGGTTTTACAACATGAACGGCCGCCAGCGGGACACCTATCTCACCCGTGTCCGCAACAAGAAGGTCATCGACCACATGAACGACCTCAGCTACTCCGACGAGTTCGACGACAAGCTGCGGTTCAACCAGCGGTTTGCCAAGTATCTGGGCCGCAAGACCCTCAACGGCGAGACGGCCACGCTGGCGGAGTTTACCGACTTTATCGCCGGACAGGAGGCCATCTTCGCCAAGATCAACCACGGCGACTGCGGACGGGGTGTGAACAAGCTGTATGTGAAGGATTATGAGTCCCCGGCGGTGATGCTGGACTACATCCGGCGCAACCAGCTGGTGGTGCTGGAGCAGGTGCTGCCCCAGCATCCCGATATGGCACGGCTCCACCCCTCGTCGGTAAACACCATGCGTATCCTGACGGATCTGGTGGACGGGGAGGTCCATGTGGCCTACATCAGCGTAAAGATGGGCCGGGGCGACGGGTACTGCGACAACTCCGGGCAGGGGGGTGTCCTGTGCCGGGTGGACCCGGAGACGGGGAAGATCATCTCTCCCGCCACCGACGACTATTTCAACGTCTATGACCGCCATCCCGACACCGGGGTGGAGTTCGTGGGCTATCAGCTGCCCATGGTGCCGGAGGCCATTGCCCTGGCTAAGGAGGCGGCCCACGAGATCCCGCAGGTGGCCCATGTGGGCTGGGATATGGCCATCACACCTACCGGCCCCGCCATCATCGAGGGCAACGACTTCCCCGGAACGGATCTGTGCCAGTTGGCGCCCTTCTATCCGGAGAAGGAGGGGCTGTGGCCGTACTATAAGAAGCTGCTGCACTGGTAAGAGTGGTATGCAAGGAAAAAGGGAGTCCTGAGACCGGAGGTTTCAGGACTCCCTTTTTGGTTGTGAGGGGACAGCAGCTTTTTCCGATTGTCTCCGACGAGTGACTTTTCCGATTGCCTCCGGCGGCATACTTTTTGTCAGCAGCGACAAAAAGTATGCAAAAAACGCCGCTTGAAACCTTAGGTTTCAAGACTTCCTCTTTTGCGGACAAGAGCTGCCATCTAAAATTTGTCGAAGCAGGGAATTGACTTCCCCCTACTCACGCTGCCGCTGCCCTACCAGTTGAAGAAATCTGCTGTTCTACTGTGGGGGACAGATTGCCACAGCCAGTGTGAGCACTGGCTTGCACCGTCGTGTCAGCCGGTTTCCAGCCACGTTGTGGCATGGAAACCGGGACACTTCCTCGAAACCACCTCGCTTCATCCGCCACAGGCGGCGATTCGGTGATTTCCGTTTGAAACCGATGGTTTTTGGATTTTCTTTCCCTTCAAGAGCCTTATTTGTTATGGGCCGTAAAGGGAATTGACTTAGCAACAGACCCGCTGCCGCTCCCGGCTCAGGTGAAGAAAGTATTTCGGGAGTACGGACTCCCACGATAGAACAGTAAGCCCCTTCAACTGCCCAATGTAGCGGCAGCGTGAGTAGGGGGAAGTCGATTCCCTGCTTCGGCGGGATTTAGGATACAACTCTTGCAAACGGCAAAGGAAGTGCAGAAACCATTGGTTTCTGCTGGCGTTCTTTGGTGACTTTCTTTCGCTATTGAAAGAAAGTTACCCGTTGGAGACATAAAAAAGAACTGCTGCTGGGAACAGTGGGCCGGCGGAGGCACGTTCCCTATAGAAAAGGGGCGATCAGCAGAAAGCTGTCCGCCGGGGACAAAAGCGGGCCGGGAAGGTATGCCACCGGAAGAGGGAACGGCAGGGAGACATTTTGTCAGAAAATGACAAAATGTCCCGGTCGTAAGAACAGATGATGGCAGAAAGTACATATCTGGAAAACAAGCGATATTCAGGGGAAAAACTTCGTCACGCGAAACTCACTTTTGAAAAAATTTCCCAAATAGAGAAAAATTATCTTGCCATACTGGGACGGTAGGTGTTATAATCCAACCTATATATTGGGAGAAGCTAATACTTTTTCCGACAAAATCCATTACAGGAGGATTATGAGAGATGACAGTCTGCAAACGGATCGGTGCATGGCTGCTGACACTGGTACTGCTGGTGTCTGCCTTGCCCTACACCGCCTTTGCGGCCTCGGAGGACTCCCACGTGGTGAACGCCACCATGGAGGAGACTTCGGTGGAGGACATTGCCAACAATGTTACCACCCAGCTGCTGCGGGGCGCAAAGACCAAAGACGAGACCCTGAGCATGGAGGCTAAGCCCACCCATGAGGACAGTGACTCTGTGGAGATCATTGTGGTGGTGGACGACTCCGTGGCCAAGCCTACGGCTCAGGCCCAGGTGCAGTCCCTGCTGCAGAAGCAGGAGAAGGCTGCGGCCACCATGTCCCGTGCCATCGGGGAGGCGGTGGAGCCGGAGCGTCAGTATACGACGCTGCTCAACGGCTTCTCCGCCACTGTGACCTACGGCCAGTATAAGGCTCTGAAGGAGCTGGACTGCGTAGAGTCCGTGTTCCTGTCCCCCACCTTCAGCCTGCTGCCTGACACCGCCAACAGCACCCGGATGATCGGCGGCGGTCTGGCCAACGAGACGGGCTTCACCGGCGAGGGGATGCTGATCGCCATTCTGGATACCGGCGTGGACATGGACCACCAGATCTTCAGCAAGGCTCCCGCCAGCCCCGCCCTGACGCAGGATGACGTGAAGGGTCTGCTGTCCCAGTACGACTTCCAGGCCGAGGGCTTTGTGAAGGGCCTCAGCGTTTCTTCCGTCTATAAGAGCGCCAAATTCCCCTTCCAGTTCGATTATGGCGATAAGGATACCGACGGCGCTCCCGGCACCAAGAGCAGCCACGGCACCCATGTGGCCTCCACTGCCGCCGGCTGCACCGGCATCAATGCGGACGTGCAGGGTGTGGCCCCGGACGCCCAGATCGCCAACATGAACGTCTTTAACTCCAGCGGCAGCGCTTCCTACGCCGACATCCTGTCCGCTCTGGAGGATTGTATGCTGCTGGGCGTGGATGTGGCCAACCTGAGCCTCGGCTCCGACGCCGGCTACATCGACTATGAGAATCCCGACGAGTTCACCGAGAGCCTGCTGAACGTCTTTAAGCGGGCCGGCGAGAGCGGCATGTCTCTGGCTGTGGCTGCCGGTAACGCTTACAGCGCTGCTTACGGCGATGCCTTCGGCAACAAGGCGCTGGCCAGCAACCCCGACTACGGCCTGATCAGCGAGCCCTCCACCTACGGCGAGTCCATGTCCGTGGCTGCCGTGTCCAACAGCAAGGTCAAGAGCCCCTACATCACCGTGGGCGGCCGTGACTTCGCCTATCAGGACAGCGGCACCATCAGCACCGACGAGAACGCCAAGATCTTCCGGGATCTGGCCAAGAAGGGCGAGCTGGAGTATGCCGTGGTGCCCGGCTACGGCGCGGAGGACGACTATGAGGGCATCGACGTCTCCGGCAAGGTGGCGCTGGTGCAGCGCGGCGGCGGTATGTACTATGAGCAGAAGGAGCGCAGCGCCTATGCACATGGCGCCATCGCCATGCTGGTGTACAACAACGTACCCGGTATGCTGTATATGTCCATCACCGACTGGAAGATGCCCTGTGCGTTTATCTCTCAGGAGGCCGGTGAGTATCTGAAGGCGCAGGAGAACAAGGTCCTGACCGTGGGCGCCGCCGACAAGCTGGTGGCTTCCCCCACCTATGGTATGGCGGACTTCTCCTCCTGGGGCGCCACCACGGAGCTGACCCTGAAGCCGGAGATCACTGCGCCCGGCGCAGGCATCTATGCCGCCGTACCCGGCAACGCCTATGAGAGCATGGACGGTACGTCCATGGCTTCCCCCCATGCGGCAGGCGCTATGGCCATCGTGCAGCAGGCCCTGAAGGCCCGTGGCATGACCGATGCCACCCAGCGCAAGCACATGGTCGATACCCTGCTGATGAGCACCGCCAGCATCATTTACGATTCCAACGGCCAGCCCTATTCTCCCCGCAAGCAGGGCGCAGGTCTCATCAACATCAATGACGCCGTCAAGACCGAGGGCTACCTCACCGTGGACGGCATGATCCGGCCCAAGCTGGAGCTGGGCGACGATCCCGCAGAGAAGGGCGTCTACACCATGACCTTCAAGGTCCACAACACCGGTAAGGACACCCTGTACTACGATATCCAGCCCATCGTCCTCACCGACGGGACCACGACCTATACCAACAGCGACAACGAGGCCTTCCTCACCAGCAGTGAGACGGCTGTAGCGCTGAGCCACACCTTCACCACCAGCTGCAAGGATAACCGTGTGGCGGTTTCCGCAGGCGGCGAGCAGGAGGTCACTGTCACCGTGACCCTCACCAACGCCAAGGAGGAACTGAAGAACTTCGAGAACGGCGCCTATGTGGAGGGCTTCGTGACCCTGAAGCAGGTGGCCGCTGACGGCGGCAAGCTGGAGGCTGCCATTGATCTGGGTATCCCCTATCTGGCCTTCTACGGCGACTGGACCAAGGCTCCCATCATCGATTCCACCGACTACTGGGAGACGCTGGACGGCACCGAGAGCAAGGCACAGGCCTACATGAACACCGCCTTCACCACCTCTGCCGAGGGCCAGATCGACACCTATCTGGGCGACAACAACTACGCCAATGTGCCCTATTTTGCCGATCACAACGCCATTTCCCCCGACAACAGCAATGACATGATGGACAGCCTCACCGGCATCTACACCGGCCTGCTGCGCAATACCAAGACGCTGAAGTACACCATCACCGATCAGAAAACCGACGAGGTGTATCTGGAAAAAACCTGCGACTACGTCAATAAGTCCATCTACAGCTACGACTACTACCGCATCGTGCCCGCCGGTGTGAATGCCGATTATACCGGTATCGACGCATGGTACGGCACCGCCAAGAACAACTCCAAGCTGCCCAACAACACCAAGGCTACCGTGACCATTGAGGCTACCCTGCCCTATGGCGACGGCGGCACCAAGAACCTGAAGAACAGCTGGTCCTTCCCCATCACCATCGATAATGAGGATCCCCATGCCAGCAACCTGAAGGTCACCGAGGCCGAGGGCCGCTACTATCTGAGTCTGGATGTCAGCGACAACCAGTATGTCTCGGCCATCGTGTTCTATAATCTCCGCAACAGCGATCTGCTGTACGGGATCAAGGGCTTCTCCGAGACCACGCCGGGCCTCACCACCCACGTCAAGGAGTATGACGTCACCGGTATGGGCGAGACCTTCGGCATGATCGTTCACGACTACGCCGGCAACTCCAAGAGCTACACCGTGAAGGTGCCCGGCAACAGCGACGATTATGGCATCGTGAAGCCCACCAACGTGCTGTGGACCGAGACCTTCGACAACGATTGGCTGCCTGCCGATTGGAGCATGGAGTCCAAGGGCGCTTCCGTCAACACGTGGTATCGTGACGTGGATTACACCGCCACCGTGGATGCCGACGATGACTTCCAGCAGAACGAGTGGCTGTATTCCCGTGCCACCGACATCAGTGGTGTGGAGACGGATGTCCACATGATCTTCAACTTCTACACCACTCCTGTCTATACCGTGGACTACAAGCGCTGCAACCTGCAGGTCATGGCTTCTGCCGACGGTCAGACCTGGGAGGAGGTCTGGAACCTGCAGAAGGATGCCGGAGCCTTTACCGCTTGGGCTGCCACGCAGGCCAAGGTCACCATCCCCGAAAAGTTCCAGAATTGCGACGACCTGCGCTTCGCCTTTGTCTACACCGGTAAGGGCGGCGCCCAGATCTCCGTGGATAATGTCCAGCTGTACGCCGATGTCCGTGAGGACTATATCGCCGTGACGGCCACCTCCGGTGAGGGCGGCGCCATCGACCCCACCGGTACCACTCTGGTGAAGAAGGGAACCAGCAAGACCTTTAACGTGGTACCTGCCACGGGCTACGAGGTGGCCAATGTGGTGGTGGACGGCATCGATCTGGGTCCCATCGCCTACTACACCTTCGAGCGTGTGGGTACGGATCACACCATCTCCGCCACCTTCCAGAAGGCACAGGCCGGTGGGGAGATCGCTATCTTCAGCGTGCTGACCACCGTGGCCGGCGAGGGCGGTGCGGTTCAGCCTGCGGGCCAGACCAAGGTCGCCACCGGCGAGACCGTGAACGTGACCTTCGTGCCGGATGAGGGCTATCAGCTGGCTTCCGTCAAGGTCAATGGCCGCAAGGTGGAGGTCACCGACAACACCTACGCCCTGACCATGGATCAGAACTACGCCGTGACGGCGGACTTCGAGGCCATCCCCGATGTGCCGCAGGTGATGTTCGAGAACGATTTCGAGAGCGTCAGCGGCGACAAGTTCCCCTTCCACGGTTGGACGGTGAAGGGGCAGGATACCAACAGCACATGGAAGCAGTATACCTACTACAACTGGAAGAGCGAGGGCAATGATTCCAAGCACGCTTACATCACCAACGACTGGACGGGTGCACAGGATGAGTACCTGATCTCCCCTGTTGTGGACCTCTCCGCCACCCGTGACGGCGTTCTGACCTTCGACTTCGCCTACGGCGAGTACGGCATCAAGAACAAGACCTTCACTGCTACGGTGGAAGTTTCTACCGACGGCGGAAAGACGTGGAACGCGATCTGGAACTTCCAAGACAGCTATACCGGCCAGCAGGCCAGCAACTACATCATTTCCGGCAGCGCAGAGGTTCCCGTGCCCGCCGAGTACAATGTGGCCGGTGTCCAGTTTGCCTTCCGCTATGTCCATCCCCATGAGGACACTATCGGCCAGCTGGCCATCGACAATGTGAAGCTGATGGCTGTGGAGACCGGCGAGGCTGCCCAGAAGTACACCATCGCCGCAACTGCCGGCGAGGGCGGCTCCATCACCCCCAATGGTGACGTCTCCGTGAAGGAGGGTGCCTCCCAGACCTTCGCCATCACCGCCGACAACGGCTATGAGATCGCTGACGTGCTGGTGGACGGCAACAGCGTGGGCGCTGTGGAGACTTACACCTTCGACGAGGTGAAGGCCAACCACACCATCTCCGCTTCCTTCAGCAAAACGACCTCTGCCGCAGAGTTTGACAACGACTTTGAGCAGGACGAGTTCCCCGGACACGGCTGGACGGTGAAGTCGGAGAACACCGGCTGCACATGGTATGCCGGTACCAACCGGAATCTGAACACCACCCGTCAGGCCCGTATCGACTTCGACTACTACGAGTATGAGGGTTACGGCATCGGCGAGGTGCAGCCCATGGCTGCCGGCAGCGGCAAGAAGCAGAATGAGTATCTGATCTCCCCGGTGGTGGATCTCACCGGCAAGACGCCTACTCTGTCCTTCGATTATCTGCTGTTCAAGTACATGATTCAGAACGACATTGCCAAGTTCACGGTGGAGGCCACCATCGACGGCGGCCAGACTTGGACCACCATCTGGAATGCTGCCGATCTGGATGCTGTCAGCGGCTACTGGTTTAAGGGTACGGCGGAAATCGAAGTACCCGCCGCCTATCTCACCAGCAACGTACAGTTTGCCTTCCATTTCTACAAGACCTATGCCCAGTACACTGATAGCGACGGTATGTTCGCCGTGGATAACGTGAAGCTGGTCACCGGTGATGAGGACCCCTGTGCCAACGGTCACGCCTATGGCGCCCCGGTGTGGAGCTGGACGGATGATTTCAAGGCCACCGCCACCTTCACCTGCGCCAACAACGCCGCTCACGTGGAGAACGTGACAGCCACCGTCACCAACGCCGTGACCACCGAGGCCACCTGCGAGACGGACGGCGTTCGCACCTACACCGCCAAGGTCACCTTCGGGGGTAAGGAGTACACCGACACCAAGACGGAGACCCTGCCTGCCACGGGTCACGCCTACGGCGAGCCGGTGTGGAAGTGGAACGATGATTTCACCGCTTCTGCCACCTTCACTTGCGCCAATGATGATTCCCACGTGGAGACGGTGAACGCTGCTGTCACCAATGAGGTGACCACCGAGGCCACCTGCGAGGCCGACGGCGTTCGCACCTACACCGCCAAGGTCGCCTTCGAGGGCAAGGAGTATACCGACACCAAGACGGAGACCCTGCCTGCTACGGGTCACGACACGGAGCTGGTGGGTGCCAAGGATGCCACCTGCACCGAGGACGGCTACACCGGCGACGAGGTCTGCAAGGTCTGCGGCGTCACGGTGAAGCAGGGCGAGGTGATTCCCGCTCTGGGCCACGACTACAAGGATGGCAAGTGCAGCCGCTGCGGCGCTGAGGAGCCTACCACTCCCGTGGAGCCCGGCAAGCCCCAGCAGCCGGAGAAGCCCACCACGCCGGAGAAGCCCGCTGAGCCGTCTCAGCCCACCACGCCCGCCACCGGCGACAGCAGCAACATGACCGCCCTGTGGGTGGTGCTGGCTGTGGCTGGCCTGGGCATCATCGCTCTGGTGGTGCTGCTTGTCACCAAGCGCAGCAAGAAGCAGAACGGCTAAGCGCTGACAAGACTCCTTAATAGTTGAAAAGGTCCCTCCGGCCATGTGACCGGAGGGACCTCTTCTTTCCCTGATTTACCTGAAAGTCTCAGCACAAAGGCCACCCTGCGCCATCGGCGCAGGGTGGCCTTTATCTGTCGGGGAGGGATCAGTCCTTGTGTTCGGCGGGCTTGCAGCGGAAGGTGTAGCAGCCCTCGGCGCAGCGGACGCCCTGGGCGTCCTCCACCCAGACCTGCATCACCACGATCTGCTGCCCCATGCGGACGCTCTCCGCCCGGCAGCGCAGCAGTCCGGGCTGGGCCGGGGCCAGATAATGCAGGTCGTAGTTCACCGTCCGGCAGGTGCTGCCACGGCTGCAGGCCGCCGTTCCCGCCACATGATCCATCATGGCAGCGTAGACCCCGCCGTGGACGATGCCCAGCGGGTTCAGCATCCCGTCGCCTGCTGTCAGCTCCCCCTCGGCCCAGCCGTCACCAATGCCGGTGACGTGGAGTCCCAGCCCGTGGGTGAAGGTGCCGGGGCGGTTGGCAAGCTCCATGACGTCCTGCCAGATCTGTTCCTGTTGTGTCATATGATGCTCCTTTTCCGGGAAAGAAACCGGCTCCCTGCCCACAGGCAGGGAGCCGATGCTCTTACGAAAATGCTTACAGATAGTTCCGCATACCCTCGGTGGCCAGAGATTCGTCCGCCGTGATGGTCACGGTGAACTTGACGCTGTTCTTCTCACTGAAGCGCTCCAGCCAGTTCAGGAACTTCTCCACCGCCATCAGGTCGCTGGTGCCGGCGATCTTGCACAGGTTGTCCACGAAAACGTGGGAAATATCGTAATTGCCCGCATACAGACCGCTGATAAAGCCACGCAGGCACTCAAAAGAATCCACGGAATATTCGCTGGCGTTCACCAGACGAACGTTATAGCTGATGTTATAGGTCATGTCGGCGCTGGGTTCCATGCAGACGACGCTGCCGTTCTCCGCCTCCACAGCGTTGTGGATCAGGTCGATGAGCTGCTTGGTCTTACCGGCCCCGTTTGCGCCCATGATCAATCTAACCATAAGTATCACTCCTCTTGATAAGATCGGGATGGTTATTCCCTGTCATTAAGATACCATATTGCCGACCAAATGGCAATGGAAAAAACGCTATTTTACAGATTTGTAGAAATGGTGTAAAGAGGCGGTCAAGCTCTGTGCAGTTTTTCCGCCAGTTCCTGCCGCAGGGCCTCGTAGCCGGGCTTTCCCAGCAGGGCAAACATATTCTTCTTATACGCCTCCACCCCCGGCTGGTCGAAGGGATTCACGTCCAGCAGGTAGCCGGACAGGCCGCAGGCGTACTCGAAGAAGTAGATGAGCTCACCCAGCGTGAAGGCATTGATCTGGCCGGTGCGGAGGATGATGTTGGGGACGCCGCCCTCCACATGGGCCAGCAGTGTGCCGTCCATGGCCTGCGTGCGGATGAAATCCACGTCCTTCCCGGCCAGAAAGTTCAGGCCGTCGCCGTCGGTCTCATCCAGCGGCACTACCTGAGGCCGGTGGGAAGCACCGAAGCGCACCACCGTCTCGAACAGGGAACGCTCCCCCTGCTGGATATACTGACCCATGGAGTGCAGGTCCGCCGTGAACTCCACGCTGGCGGGGAAGAGCCCCTTGTGCTCCTTGCCCTCGGACTCGCCGTACAGCTGCTTCCACCACTCCGCCATGAACCGGAAGCTGGGCTCGTAGGCCGCCAGCACCTCGATCTTCTTGCCGGTGCGGTACAGCTCATACCGGGCGGCGGCATACTGCCAGGCGGGGTTTTCCGCCATGTCCGTCTTGGCGCAGACCTCCATCATAGTCTCGGCACCCTCCATCAGGCGGCAGATATCCACCCCCGCCACGGCGATGGGCAGCAGGCCCACAGCAGTGAGGACACTGTACCGGCCGCCGATGTCGTCAGGCACCACGAAGGTCTCGTAGCCCGCTTGATCCGCCAGAGCCTTCAGCGCCCCCTTGCGGCGGTCGGTGGTGGCGTAGATGCGCCGGGCCGCCTCCTCCGGGCCGTACCGCTCCTCCAGCAGCTTCCGGAAGAAACGGAAGGCCACCGCAGGCTCCGTGGTGGTGCCGGACTTGGAGATGACATTGACGGAGAAGTCCACCCCCTCCAGCAGGTCCATAAGCTCCGCCATCTGGTCGGAGGACAGGCCGTTGCCGGTGAAGTAGATGTTGGGGGTGTCCTTCTTTTTCAGGTTATAGTTGGGGGAGCACAGGCACTCGATGACGCCCCGTGCGCCCAGATAGGAGCCGCCGATGCCGATGACCACCAGCGCCTGAGAGTCCTGCTGAATTTTTCGGGCCGCCGCCTGAATGCGGGCGAACTCCTCCCGGTCATACTGCCGGGGCAGCTGCACCCAGCCGGTGAACTCGCCGCCTGCGCCGTCACCGTGCTGCAAATGACTGTGGGCCAGCCGCAGCTGGGCGGCACGGGCCTCCTCGTAGGGCAGCGGGATAAACTGCCGGATATGGGACAGATCCACCTGTATCATATCAGATGCCTCCTCTGTACAATTTGGTTTATCATACAACGTTTTCCCGTGGAATACAAGAGGAAACCTACCCAAAAGCGGCTTTCAGCCGGCAAAAAATGCCGCCGACAGCATCCGGCGCAGCATGGTACCGAAGGTGAGACGCTCCACGCTCTCCGCTGCCCGGATGGGGATGGACTGCACCGTCTCGCCGGCGGCATCCGTCAGCGTCAGAGTCCCCAGTTCCTGTCCGGTGGACACCGGGGCCTCCACCTGTTCCGCCAGCGTGACGGACTGGGACAGACCCCCGGCCTGACTTTTCTGCACCAGCGCCACCGCTTCCTGCGGGTCGATGCAGGGCTGCACCGTCTCCGTCTCCCCCAGCACCACCGGGATGGCGGGGAAGGGTTCCTCCGGCGCCGTGTGCAGCAGGGCATAGGTGGAGAAGCCGTAGTTCAGCAGGGCCTTGGCATCCTCGAACCGCTGCTGGCCGGTAGGGGACTTCAGCACCACGGCGATGAGCTCCATGCCCTCCCGCTCCGCCGTGGCGGACAGGCAGTATTTGGCGCTGTCGGTGGAGCCGGTTTTCAGACCCGTGGCCCCGTCGTAGAACCGGATCAGCTTGTTGGTGTTGGCCAGCTGGAAGGTGCCGTCCCGCAGGGTATCCATCCAGATGGTGGTGTAGCGGCGGATGTCCGGGTGCTTTTCTATGAGCTCCCGGCTCATGAGGGCGATGTCCCATGCACTGGTGACGTGTCCCTCCGCCGGAAGGCCGGTGCAGTTGACGAAGTGGGTGTCCGTCATGCCCAGCTCCTTGGCCCGTGTGTTCATCTGCTCCACAAACAGCTCCGTCACCCCGGCCACGCACTCCGCCAGCGCCACGGCGGCGTCGTTGCCGCTGGCCACGCACACCGCCTTTAAAAGATCGTCTACGGTGATCTGCTCACCCTCCGACAGGTAGACATGGCTGCCGCCCATAGAGGCGGCGTAGGCGCTGACCGTCACCACATCGTCGTAGTGGAGGCTGCCCTTTTCGATGGCCTCCATGGTCAAAAGCAGCGTCATCACCTTGGTGACACTGGCCGGCTCCAGCGCCTCGTGCTCATTTTGGGCGTACAGCACCTGTCCCGTCTCTTTCTCCATCAGCAGCGCCGCCTCCGCCCGTATCGGCAGCTCTACCGCTCCGGCCTGTACCGGCGTCAGCGCCAGCACCAGCAGAAGCGCCGCCCATAAGCCCGCCATCCGTCTCATATGCAGCCCTCCGTTCCGTTTTGTTTCCAGCATATGCGGCGGTGAAATTTTCATGCCGCCATCGACAAAATTTCCGGTTGCAAAGCCGGGGGATATCTGCTATAATAGACAGGTATTCAAAATGCAGGGTTAGTACATCGGTAGTACATCGGCTTCCCAAGCCGAGGAGGCGGGTTCGATTCCCGTACCCTGCTCCAAAAAGAAAGACACCCCTACGGGTGTCTTTCTTTTTGGAGCAGCATTTTTGCTCCGCAAAAGTGGTCGCCTGCGGGCGGGTGATTTAACACGCAAGGGAAATCCGACTAAGGTTCCCCTTGCATACATTTCCAGTGACGGATTGATCTTTGCAACTTACGACCATTACGCCACATTTGTCGAGATTGTTTGACAGAAAGGAGCTTTGTTATGAATCGCAACGCATATACGCCCATTACAGCCGACCCCGTTTTACTGCGCCTGAACAGCTGCAGGGACTGGGGCACATTACATCAGCGTATCCGCAAGGCATTTGGATTTCCCGACTATTACGGGGAAAACTGGGATGCCATGTGGGATTGCCTGACGGATGTGTTTTTGCAGCCGGTGCAAAGGCACATTGTGGTGGAGGGCTTTGACGCCATGCCGCAGGGGCTGCGGGCGTACGCCGCTCCGATGCAGGAGATTTTCAGTGACCTTCAGGAGAAATACCCTTGGGTCTCGGTCACATACCGCTGATCGCAGGGATCGCAAAAAGCTATGGGCAGCCAGAGGGAGGAAGGACACCCCGCAAGGGTGTCCTTCCTGCTGTTATGCCCTGATAGCGTGCGCCGCCCTTCGACAGCACACGTTTTTCACCGGATATTGTACTTTTTCATCTTATAGGCGAGGTTCTGCTTGCTGACCTGCAGCTCCGCCGCCGTTTTGGTGAGGCTGCCGCCGTTGCGGCGGTAGGCATCCTCAATGAGCAGCACCTCGTACCGGGCCAGCATCTCGTGGAGGGGCAGGCCTCGGACGTCCTCGGCGTGCATGGTGTCCACCGCCAGCCGGGAGAGGATGTAGTTGGGGATATCGTTGCGGGTGAGGATGGCGGTGTGATTGTTGTGGAAGGCGGATTCGATGACGTTTTTCAGCTCCCGGACGTTGCCGGGCCAGTTATAGGCCAGAAAGATATCCTGCACCTCGCTGCTGTATGCCATGATCTGCTTGTGGAATTTCTTGTTGTAGTGCTTGCGGAAATACTCCATCAGCAGGGGAATATCCCCCTTCCGCCGGTACAGCTCCGGGATATCGTACCGCAGCACACACAGGCGGTAGAAGATATCCTCCCGGATCTTATTCCGCTCTACGCAGCCCTCCGGGTCCTCGTTGACGGCGGCGATGATCCGCACGTTCACCTGCTTTTCCTCTTTGGCACCGATGCGGCGGATGCAGTTGTCCTCCAGCACCCGCAGCAGCTTGGCCTGTGCCGTCAGCTCCATGGAGTTGATCTCGTCGAGGAACAGCGTGCCGCCGTCGGCCAGCTCGAACAGACCCGGCGTATCCTTAGCCCCGGTGTAGCTGCCCTTGGTGGTGCCGAAGAGGATGCTCTCCAGCAGGGTACTGGGGATGGAGGCACAGTTCTGCTTGATGAAGGGGGCATCCTTGCGGCGGCTGGTTTTCTGGATGGCGTTGACAATGAGCTCCTTGCCGGTGCCGGTCTTGCCGTAGACCAGCACATGGGCATCGCTGTCGGCGGTCTGCAAGATCTTCTCCTTGATGCGGATCATCTCGCCATCCTGCGTGACAATGTCCTCCAGCGACTGGTCGGAGGTGTTGTAGCTCTTGGTGAGGGCGCTGATGAGACTGATGTCGAAGCTCAGCCGCCGCTCGGTGACGTGGGCATCCTTGTAGATGACCATGTCGATAACGCCCACCACTTCGCCGTGCTCCTTAATGGGGACGGCACTGCAGTTGGCCTCCATGGCGTCCCCCTTGTAGTTGATATAGGTCTGCTCGTAGTTGATGAAGCTTTCTCCTGTCTCCAGTGCCCGGCAGATGTAGCTGTCCTCCCGCTTCAGGGTGGGATAAATTTCAAAGAGACTGCGGTTCAGAGGCTCGTCCTGCCGCAGGTTTACCAGATCGGGATAGGCGGTGTAGAAGTGGCGGATGATGCAGTTTTTGTCCACCACCATCAGGCCGTCCACATAGTCCACCAGACGGAGCATTTGTTCAAAGTTCTTGTTCATAGTTCATACCTCCTGAGAAAAAGAATGGGAAAGGGGCGAGACAAAAAATCTTGACACGGCGCAGAGCAAGGGCGGAAGTGAAAGGTGTCTGCACTGCCGGATCGGGTGACTATTTGGCGAAAACGCTGAGTTTTCCGGAAAAATCTTGTGAAAACCGCTGGACGAGGAGCGAAACTTGCGGAATAACCGTGGAAGCTGTCATGCTGGCACGGGAGTTGCTATTTATCTTGGCATCAACTAAATATGCGAGGAGATACCATGAGCGATCATAAAATCAAGAATAAAGAGAGCCTGCTGTCCCACGGCGACGCCGGGGCCAAGGCGCAGGTGCTGGAGCTGACGGAACGGGTGCTGCACCGGCTGGATGCCCGGAAGCGGCTCCATGAGATGATGCATCGGGAGGGCAGCGAGCTGGTCATCGGCAGCCGCCGCCACGATCTGAGCCGGTACCGTCATGTGTACGCCTTTTCCTCCGGCAAGGCGGGCAACCATATGGCACGGGCCTTCGAGGATCTGCTGGGGGAGTATCTGACGCTGGGCGTCACCATCATCAAGATCCGGGATGAGGAGGACGTCTATCGAAAGACGGAGGTCTATGTAGGAGGGCATCCCCTGCCCAATGAGGAGGGCATCCGGGGCTGCCAGCGGATGATCGACATCGCAGAGCAGATGGGGCCGGACGACCTGCTGCTGCTGGGCCTCACCGGCGGATGCTCGGCGCTGATGGGCTACTCGGTGGAGGGAACCACGCTGGAGGATCTGCAGGAGGCCACGGATGTGATGCTGAAGGCCGGGATGTGGGTCATGGACATCAACGACATCCGGGGGCATCTGTCCCGCATGAGCCGGGGACGGCTGGGGCAGCACATCCACGGGGCCAAGATCCTCTGCTTCGAGATCTGGGACGCCGTGGGGCTGGACGATATCACCGATTACACGGAGCCGGTACCCATTATGGGGACCCCTGTGGGCTACGACACCGTGACCTTCGAGGACATCGGGGCCATCCTCCGCAAGTACCATATCGAGGACAAGCTGCCCCGCAATGTGGCCCGGTATCTGCTGGACTATGACCCGGCGCAGGAAACGCCCCAGACCATGACCAACGATGTGGATTACTATATCGTCAATACCCTGCCGGACTCCTGCCAGGCGGCGCTGGAGGCGGCGGAGGAGATGGGAATCCCCGCCCATGTGCTGACCACCTACGCCGAGGGGGAGAGCCGGGACTACGGCACCTTTATGGCCTCACTGGCCCATGAGGTGGTGAAGAACGGACGGCCCTTCCGGGCGCCCTGCTTCCTGTTCTCCGCCGGGGAGACGACCACTGCCATTCCTGACAGCAGCCTTATCCGGGGCCATGGCGGCCCGTCACAGGAAATGACGGCGGCCTTTGCCGTGGCAGCGGAGGGGTTGAAGAATGTGTGCCTGCTGTCCATGGACAGTGAGGGTACCGACGGCACCACCCCGGTGGCAGGCGGCCTGACCGACGGCACCACCGGGACTGCTGCCGCAGAGCGGGGCATCGACCTGCGGAAGGCGCTGCGGGAGCACGCCGCCTATGAGGCGCTGGAGCCGCTGGGGGATACGGTGCTCACCGGGAACACGGGAACCAATTTGTGCGATTTTAATGTGCTGTACATCGGTACACAGGAGTAAGGAGGAACTATTATGAAAATTCAGGATCTGCGGGCCAGAGAGATCATCGACTGCAAGGGAAAGCCCCTGCTGGAGGTGGATATCATCACCGAGGATGGCACCATGGGCCGGGCAGCGTCCCCCTCCGGTATCTCCGCCGGGGAACACGAGGCTATGGTGCTGCGGGACGGCGACCGGAGCCGTTATGACGGCAACGGCGTCCGCAAGGCCGTGGAGATGGCGGAGAAGGTGGTCCTGCCTGCCATCCGGGGCATGGACGTGCTGGATCAGCAGGCGCTGGACCGCCGTCTCATGGAGCTGGACGGCACCCCCAACAAGTCCCGTCTGGGGGGCAATGTCACGTACAGCACGTCGCTGGCGGTCATGCGGGCCGGATGCCAGCTGCGCCATGTGTCCCAGTACCGCTATCTGAACCCCGGTGACATTCGCACCATCCCCCTGCCCACCTCGGATATGTTCGCCGGAGGCAGCTATGAGGACGACACCATGCCGGTGCAGGAGACCACCATTGTTCCCTATAAGGCATCCTCCATCGCTGAGGCTACGGAGATCCTCTGCAAGGTCTATAAGAAGCTGCCGGAGGTCATCCGGGAGTTTCAGGGGGGCCGCCGTCCGGAGATCGGCGCCATGTCGGAGTATATGGCCCCCAGCACCGATTTCATGGACTGTCTGGATATCCTCTATGAGACGGCCAAGCGCTGCCACTGCGAGGAGAAGATCGCCTTCCATATGGACTGCGCTTTCAGCGAGATCTACGACGCCAAGCGGGGAACCTATCACTACTGCGGCCGGGAGGTGGATCTGGACGAGATCATCGGCATCCTGAAGCAGGCCACAGAGAAGTATAACTTCCTCTACATCGAGGATCCGGTGGACGAGAACGACTGGGAGGGCTGGGTGAAGGCCGCCAAGGCGCTGGATCGTACCACCCTCTGCGGCGATGACCTCACCGTTACCAACATCGACTATCTTCGCAAGGCGCTGGACATGGGGGCCTGCGGGGCCTTCGTCTTTAAGCCCAATCAGGTGGGAACCGTCACGGAGGCTATGGAAGCCCAGCGGTATGCCGTGGAGCACGGGATGTTCTCCATCCCCTCCATCCGGGCAGGCGGCGTCAGCGACGACCCTGTGGCGGACATGGGCATCGCCGGCGGAGCGGCGGCGGTGAAGCTGGGCCCGCCCAAGTTCGGCCACGCCATTCACATCGTCAACTCCCTGCTGCGGGCGGAGACGGAGCTGCCGGAGGCCAAGCCCTTCGACTTCTCACCCTTCGTGAAGTTCTGAGGTACTTGCCCCTATTGTAAGAGATACTAAGGGAAAATACAAGATTTTTTACAAAATAGTTAATGAAATCGGATACGGCGTAAAAATATTTTTACCAATTTGCTCTCTACACCCCCTCAAGTAGGAGACCGCAGCGGACGCAGAACACGGCGGCGCTGCGGTCTCCCTGCGAAAAAACGGCTTGCGCCGGGGCGGTGGATGCACTATAATAAACTATGATAATATGATAACAAAAAAATCCCGTGCAGGGAGATCCGGGAGGGAAGCACAGTGGAACTGGAGCTGAGGCAGGAACAACAGCTGTCCATGCGGCAGCTGCATAGTCTGCGGCTGCTGCAAATGGGGCGGCTGGAGATACGGGAGTATCTGGAGACCGTGGCGCAGGAAAACCCCACGGTGGAGCTGGAGCTGCCCCACGAGGAGGAGCCTCTGACCCGGCAGGCCGAGCGCTGGCTGGACCGCTGGCGCTGGCTGGAGGAAAACGACCGCCAGAACAGCTACTATGAGCGGCCCAATCAGGAGGAAGAGGACTCCCCCATGAACCGCATCGGCACCGACGGAGGTCTGGCGGAGACGTTGGAGAGCTTTCTGTGCCGCCAGATCGCCGGACTGGAGGTGCCGGAGCGGCAGCGGCAGCTGCTCTACTATCTGGTGGGCTGTCTGGAGGACAGCGGGTACCTCACCGTGCCGCCGGAGGAGCTGGCTGTCGGAGCCGGTGTGCCGGAGGAGGAGCTGCGCCGCGGCATCGCACGGCTGCAGACGCTGGAGCCGGCGGGGGTGGGGGCTGCGGATCTGAGCCAGTGCCTGTACCTGCAGCTGCAGCGCATCGGAGACGACGGCCCCGCCACCCAGATCGTGCTGCACCATCTGGAGGCGCTGGCCAGGAACCGCTATCACCAGATCGCACAGGCCTTGCATATCTCGCAGGAGGAGGTGCGCCAGGCCCAGCAGCGCATCCGGCAGCTGGATCCCCGGCCGGGGCGGCAGTTCAGCCCGCCGGAGCCGGCCCCCATGGTGTACCCGGATGTGTTTGTGGTGGAGCAGGAGGGGGAGTTCGTCTGCGATGACCACCGGCGTCCGGCCCCCATGCTGCACCTGAACCGGTATTATCAGGATCTGTACCGCCAGACGGATGATCCGGAGGTCAAAAAGTATCTGGCGGAGAAGCTGGTGCAGGCGGAGAACGTGTTGTTTGCCCTGCGGCAGCGGGAGAGCACCATGCTGCGCTGCGCCCGGTTCGTGGCGGCGGGGCAGCAGGCATTCTTCCGGGATGGACCCCGTGCCTTGCGGCCCATGTACATGACGGAGGCGGCACAGGCGCTGGACGTGCATCTGTCCACCGTCAGCCGTGCGGTGAAGGACAAGTACCTCCAGTGCCGGCAGGGGGTGTTCCCCCTGAGCTACTTTTTCTCCGCTCCAGCCCCGGACGGCAGCGATGTCAGCCGCCGGGCGGTGCTGCTGCGGCTGCGGGAGCTGATCGACGGGGAGGACAAGGCTCATCCCCTGTCGGATGAAAAGCTGCGGTGCCTGCTGGAGCAGAAGGGCTGTGTTTTGTCCCGGCGCACCGTGGCCAAGTACCGGGAGGAGCTGGGCATCCCCGGCACGGCGGGCCGCCGGGAGTAACAGCATAAGCTTATTTTTTCAAGCAGCAGCGGGGAGCCGAATGGCTCCCCGCTGCTGCTTTCACCTGTGGGAGTGGGATTGGATCACTTCCGCAGCACGGTGTACTTGTCCATAAGCTCGTGGTTGATCTCCACGCCAAGGCCCGGCTTCTGGGGCACGGCAATATAGCCGTCCTTATCCACCACCAGAGGCTCCGTGAGCATCATGTCACGCACCTCGTAGGGCCAGTAGGGAGGATCGTAGCAGTACTCGATGAAGGGGCAGTTGCTGACGGCACCCGCCATATGCAGGGCGGCGGCCATACCCATGCCGTGAGTCCAGGTGTGGGGGGTGTAGATCTTGTTCTCCGCTTCCGCCATGGCCGCCACCTTCCGGTTCTGCACGAAGCCGCCGGAGAGCACCACGTCCATCTGATAGATGTCGAAGCAGTTGTGCTTGATGAGGTCACGGTACTCGTGGACCTGAGCGTTCAGCTCGCCGCCGGCCACATGGAGGGTGGTGCGCTTGCGCAGCTCTGCCAGACCCTCGAAGTCGTAGCCGTACAGGGGCTCCTCGATCCACTCGATGCCGATCTCCTCGAAGGCACGGCACACGTTCAGAGCCTTCTTCAGATCCCACTTGGCCACGGACCGCTTGCCGGTGAAGAACCAGCCCTGATTGGCGTCCACGGCGATCTTCAGCTTGTCGCCTACCCGCTTTTTGATCTCGGCGATGATACGGACGTCCTCGAAGGGATCGTCGTGGTGAGCACGGAGCTTCATCATCTTGAAGCCCTCGGCAATATACCGCTCAGCGTCCTCCACACGCTCCTCCACGGACTTCAGGGAGCCGGTGCTGGCGTAGGCCAGAACCTTGTCCTGCACGCCGCCCAGCATCTTATAGATGGGGAGGTTGGCGTATTTGCCCAGCGCATCCCACACGGCCACCTCCACGCACCAGGGGCGGTAGGCGTACAGGGAGGCGTTGACGAGGCCGGTGTTGATGGCCTCCACCTGCGTGATCTCCTTGCCGATGACCAGCGGGCGGATGTGGGTGTCCCAGATACCCGCCAGCAGCTGGGAGGAGTCGCAGGCGGCACCGTAGCCGTGGATACCGTCATCGGTGATGATCTCAGCGATGGTAACGAACAGCTTGGTCTCCGGATTGCCGGGGTTCCAGGTGGAGGGGAAGGGATGGGGCAGGGGGACTTCCACCACCTGCAGCTTAGCGTCGATAATTTTCACGGTTATATCCTCCTATTCGTGTCCAAGAGTTGGATGGGATCAGGCGGCGTCCTGAGGAGCCTTGGCATCCTTGCCACGGCCCACGTGCTTGTTCAGCAGGAAGGACACCAGGCAGATGAGCACCAGCGTGATGGCAAGTCCCACGAAGGCACCGCCTTTCATCAGGCCGCTGACGATATAGCCTACCAGAGACGATCCGGCTACCGTCAGGGCGTAGGGCAGCTGCGTTCTCACGTGGTCGATGTGGTCGCAGGAGGAGCCCATGGAGGACATGACGGTGGTGTCGGAGATGGGGGAGCAGTGGTCGCCGAAGATACCGCCGGACAGCACCACACCGATGGCCATGCCTACGGGGGCGCCGATGGAGATGGCCAGGGACACGGCGATGGGGATGAAGATGGCGAATACGCTCCAGGAGCTGCCGGTGGAGAAGGAGGTCAGGCAGGCAGCGATGAAGATGATGGCGCACATAGAGGTGGGGGTCAGGAAGCTCTCGCAGGTGCTGACGATCCAAGTGGAAGTGCCGCAGGCGGAGCAGATGCTGCCGATGCCCCAGGCCAGCATGAGGATCATCAGGACCTCCATCATGCCCGTGCAGCCCTCGATGAAGGTGCTCAGGGCCTTCTTGAAGTTCCAGACCTTGCTGATCATGCCCATGATGATGGCGGAGATGGAGGCCAGAATGAAGGCGGTATCCAGCGCACGCAGGGAGCTGCCGTTGGCCAGCGCACCAAAGATGCCATTGGTCTTGATGTCACCGGTGTAGAACAGGCCCACGAAGATGAACACCAGCAGCACGATGACGGGAACCAGCATATTCCAGATGGAGGGCTTGGCACCTTCCGGAAGCTCCTCCTGCTCGATCTCACGGCGGATCTCGGCGCCGTCACGGAACAGCTTGCCGGTGAGCAGCGCACGGTCCTCGGCCTTCTTCATGGGGCCGTAGTCCCAGCCGGTGACGGCGATGATGAGCACCATGAGGATGGAGCCGATGGTGTAGTACTGATAGGGGATGCCGGCCACGAAGTCTGTCTGAGGATTGCCGGTATAGCCGGTGGAGGTGTAGAAGGTGGCGATGAGGCCGATGATGTAAGCGCCCCAGGCGGAGATGGGGAACAGAGTGGGGACGGCCGCCGTGGTGGAGTCCACGATGTAGGCCAGCTTCTCACGGGAGACCTTTACCTTATCGGTAAAGCTGCGGCAGATGGGGCCCACCAGCACGGGGTTGGTGGAATCGGAGAACCAGACGAACACGCCGCCCAGCCAAGTCAGCACCTGAGCGCCCCGGCGGGTCTTACCTGCGCCGCGGCTGACGGCATTGGCGAAGGCTTGGGCGCCTCCGTTCTTTTCCAGCAGCAGCGACAAACCGCCGCAGAAGGTGGTCAGCGCCAGGATGCGCTGGTGGTCGGTATCCTCGAAGCCGGGGAGGATGTAATCGAAGAAGGTGCTGTAAAAGCCCTCCCACAGATTACCGCCGCACAGCATCACGGCACCGACGAACACGGCAATGAACAGGGACAGCACGACCTGGCGTGTGATGACCGCCAGGACAATGGCCAGCAGAGGGGGAACGATGGCCAATAGGGTAGGTGAAAACTCCATATGTCGTCCTTTCCTCACTCGAAGAGTGAAACATAAATTCTGCGGTCCGTGGACCGTCTGCCCATAGTAATAGCAAGTGACGTGCCAGTCTGAGAAACGGCGATTTTTCGGGGATTTTGGGGGACGGTAAAAGCAATGAGTTCCATTTTGTCAAAAATATTTGATTTTGCATCCGGATACTGGTGTTTTCTGTCAAGAGAATTTGACAAATCCGGAGAAATATGAAGAATTTGTAAAAATTTGATGTGTGGGGGAGTACTTGTGGGGGCTACTCCGAAGGCAGATGCTTTGCCAGAAGTGGTTGATTACCTCCGGCGGGTATAGCTTTCCCCTGATCGCAGCAGAAAGCCTGCACCGTCGTGCCAGCCGCTTGTACGGCACGAAAACCGGCTGACACGACGGTGACGGCGACGCACCCGTGGCAATCCGTCCCCTATGGCAGAGCGGTAGATTTCTTCGACTGACCGCCGCAGGCACGTTCTTCACATCCGGTCTGCGGACAGATCGCAGCCGCAGCCGGAAGCATCCGTCATCGCCACAACAGGGGCTTCCCCTTGATTCCGGCGGCGGGGTCTGGTATAATATTTGGGATTTTTCCCCGGCGGAGAGGTCAGAAAGCGAGTGATACCATATGCCTTTTCAGAAAATGACCATCGATGATATTCCGGTGATCGCACCATACTTCCGCTTCGTCACCACCAACACCTGCGACTTCACCGTAGGCGGGATGTTCATGTGGCGGGACTACTTCCACATGGCGTGGCAGGTGGAGGACGGCGTGCTGTACTCCACCCTCACCGGTGAGGACGGAAATCTCTACTACAACCTGCCATTGGGGGAGGACATCCCCGCCGGACTGCGGCAGTGTCTGGCCCGCCACCCGGAGCGGCCGGTGCGGTTCTGCACCATCCCGGAGGCGGATCTGCCCCTGTTCCGGGAGCTGCCGGGCCGGGTGGAGATCACGGAGGAGGAGAATTTTGCCGACTACCTGTACTCCGCTGAGGAGATGATCCAGCTGTCCGGCAAGAAGTTCAGCGGCCAGCGCAACCACATCAGCCGTTTCCTCCGTACCTGCCAGAGCTGGAGCTTCGAGCCGCTGGACAGCACCGACGCAGCGGAGGTGGAGGCCTTTTTCCACACCCTGAACAAAAAACTCAACTACGCCCCCGGCGAGGCGGCGGAGGAAAACCATAAGGTGCAGGAGGTGCTGGAGCATCTGGATCAGTACGGTCTGGTGGGCGGCGTCCTCCGGGCTGACGGGGCCATCGTGGGCTTCACGCTGGGGGAGGTGCTGCGGGACACCCTGTATATCCACATCGAGAAGGCGGATCGGGACTACCCCGGCGCCTATCAGATGCTGTGCCGCCAGTTCTGCACCGCCTATGCCGACGGTCTTGCGTATGTGAACCGGGAGGAGGACATGGGGGATCTGGGCCTGCGGAAGGCCAAGCGGGATCTGCACCCGGTGACGCAGCTGAAGAAGTACACCGTGGAGGTGTGGTGATCGTCCCCTGCCTGCGGACAAAACGGTTGCGCCGTGCCGCAGAATGAAGTATAATCAAAGAGCATTCCATGAAAAAATGACAGGAGGCATTTCTCATGCAAAAACTGGAGAAACAATTTCATATCCACTGTGTGGAGGGCGACGTGGGCCGGTATGTGATCCTGCCCGGCGACCCCGGCCGCTGCGAAAAAATCGCCGCCCTGTTTGACAACGCACACTTCGTGGCCCAGAATCGGGAGTACACCATCTACACCGGCACCCTGCTGGGGGAGAAGGTCTCCGTCTGCTCCACCGGCATCGGCGGCCCTTCGGCCGCCATCGCCATGGAGGAGCTGCACAATATCGGCGCCGACACCTTTATCCGGGTGGGTACCTGCGGCGGCATCGATCTGGATGTCCGCTCCGGCGACGTGGTGGTGGCCACCGGCGCCATCCGCTTCGAGCATACCAGCCGGGAGTATGCGCCCATCGAGTACCCCGCCGTGGCCAACTTCGAGGTGACCACAGCGCTGGTGGAGGCGTCTCGTGCGCTGGGCAAGCGGACGCAGGTGGGCGTGGTGCAGTGCAAGGATGCCTTCTACGGTCAGCACAGCCCCGCCAGGATGCCGGTGTCCTATGAACTGCTGAACAAGTGGGAGGCGTGGAAGCGCCTGGGCGTCAAGGCCAGCGAGATGGAGTCCGCTGCCCTGTTCGTGGTGGCGGATGCGCTGGGCTGCCGCTGCGGCTCCTGCTTCCATGTGATCTGGAATCAGGAGCGGGAGGCCGCCGGTCTGGATCAGGATATGAGCGAGGACACCACCTCCGCCGTGCAGGTGGGCGTGGAGGCCCTGAAGCGCCTCATCGCCGCCGATCGGTTCCAGAAGGAGCAGTAAGGGGACAAGGGCATAAAACTCCCTGTGGGGCTGGCGGAGCAAGGGGGCATCGAGATGTGGAAGCAGAATCGATCATTATTCGCCTACTTCCGATTCATGGGCTATGTGATGATGATTGTGGGCATCTACCTGATCGTAAACGGGATCAAGGACTATGCAGAGCAATCCCGCCAGAAGGACTGGCTCACCACGCAGGCAACGGTCACGGATGTCTCCAGCGAGGTAGTCAGCTCTTCGCCCGGAAGGCATGGTAGCAACAGCAGTACCTACTACATTATGGCATATGAGTATGCCGTGGACGGTGAAACCTATACGGGCCGCACAGGGCGTATGTCATCGCCCCGTCTGATTGGTACTGTCATTACCGTGAAATATGACCCGGAAATGCCGGAAGAGAATACGGCGATTCTCTCTCCCAATACCCACAATCTGCTGGTCCTTTTGATTTTGGGAACGGCCATCGCAGTGGTGGGCTTTTCCCTCTCTGGGGTGCTGGAGCTACTTCGCAGCCTTCTGCGAAGGACGCACACAGAGGAGCTGAAGAAATCGGTTCCGGAGACAGACACGGGATTTGATTCAACGGCCATTGCAAAAATCCCGGCGAAGCAGTGGGTCCCCCGACTTGCGGCTTGGCTTCTTGCGTTCGTCGCCCTCGTCCTTTTCGTGAAATTCTTCCTCACGTCGGGAACTTCGGACTTGGATAAGTTCCGCAAGGCCGCAGCGGCAGCCGGCTATACTGCCGTGGACTCTACGGAGGATATCCGCCAGAGCTGGGGCGTCGGTTCCATGCTGATCCGCTCTGTTTCCGTGCATGAGGACTCTCTGCGGTTGGACTACTGCAGGCTGGATTCCGCAGATGCCTGCTACCGTTTCTATGCCGCTGCGACCCTCCCCATCACCGGTGAGGTGACGGAGAGCAATACCTTTACTGGTCAGGTCTATGCCGTGGACAGCCCCACGAATTTCGCAGCAAAGATCCGCAGTGGACAGATAATGCTCTATGTGTATACCACGCAGGAGGGCAAGGCCGATGTGCTTGCGTTTCTGGAAGCTGCGGGCTGGTGGAGCGAATAAGAGGACGAAAATCCCATATACGGGATGCCAAGGGAATAAAGAATAAGGCTGGCAGGTCATTGACCTGCCAGCCTTGTTCTTTCGGCGTTGATGGATACTTGCAGCGCCCGATGGCACCTCGTTATACACGCAGAGAATTTTCCGCATTGGAAAGGGGCCTCTTACGTCTCCTCGAAGAGACTGGCCTGATAGGGCAGGGGGGAGCGCCCGATCTGACGGAACTGGGCGGCGTTTTCCTCCGCCAGAGTATCGCAGATGGCCATTTTTCGGATGATATTTTTCACGGTGCTGTCCAGCGCCGTTCCCTCCCGATAGTCGGCGGGGAAGATGAAGTCCACCCGGCCCTTGCTCAGCAGATCCTCCACCCCCTGACGGTTCTCCTCCTGATACACGGCGATGGCCTGCCCGCCGTAGGCCCGCATCATCTTCATGCACGGCACGTCCGACAGGCCGTCCCCCACATAGATCATGTTGGTGAAGGGTATGCGCTTGCTGTCGTCGGGCATGGAGTCGTTGAGGGTCTTGTCGTCGGACACATCCAGCACACCCTTATTGATACGGTAGACGAACTGGGTCTTGTTGGTGAAATTCACGTCCAGCTTGGGCCAGCAGGCCAGCCCCTCCTCGTTGTAGAAGAACTCGCAGGCATAAATCTCCCGGAACTCATGGGCGATGCCGCTGCCCTCGATGATCTCCCGCAGGCCGGAGGAGATGACGTAGTGCTCGATCTCCACCCCCAGCTGCTGGCCGAAGGCGTTGATGCGGCGGAACCACTCCCGCACGCCGGGAAAGAGCACCATGTCCCGTCCGCAGCGCACCAGAAAGTCCCGGTCCAGCCGCCGGTTCTGCTCCCGGCACTCATGGATCATGGTGTACATATAGGCCAGCAGGCCATCCATGTGGTTGTCCCGGCCGAAGGAGTTGGCCTTCTGCCAGAACTGGGCCGGGGTATATCCCAGCGCCGGGATGAAGGTGTAATTCTCCATGTCCGTGGTACACAGGGTCTTGTCAAAATCATATAGCAGGGCGATGATGGGGCGGGTCATAGTGTCACTCCTTTGATGGGTTGGATAGCAGATAGCAAGCAGGGGCGGCTCACAGGAGCCGCCCCACGGTATTTAGTGTTCGCTGTTATAGTTGCGCCCGAACTTCAGGTCGTCCAGATTGAAGTCCGCCGAGAAGGGGGACTCCGTCTTGGCGGGCTCCTCCGCCGGGGCCTCCTGCGGGGCGGGTCCTTCTGCCGGAGCCTCGGCTTCCTCTGCGGGAGCCTCCTCCACCGGTGCGGCGGGCTCCTCCGCAGCGTCTGCCACGGGGACACGGCCCTCCTCCGGGGCGGGCAGGGTCACAGGCTGCCCCTCCTCCACCTCTGCCTCCGGCAGAGAACGCAGGAAGCTCACCTGCTGGGCGCAGAGGTCTGCGCTGCGGCGCAGGAAATCGGACAGGCTGTTCTGGGCCATGGTCAGCTTGTGCTGGGCCTGCGCCACCTGCTGCTCCAGCTGGGCCACCTGCCGGTTGGCCTCCTCCTGGGCGTCCGAGAGCATCTTGTCTCGCTGGGCCTGTGCGTCGGAGACCATCTGGGCTGCCATCCGCTGGGCCGACAGCAGGGTGGAGCGCATGGCGTCCTCGGTGGCCCGATACTCCTCCACCTTCTCCGCCAGCACCTTCAGCTTGGCCTTCAGGGCGGCGTTGTCCTTATACAGGGCGGTATAATCCTCCGTCAGCGCATCCAGAAACTCGTCCACGGCGGCCATGCCGTAGCCGTTGTTGAAGCCGGATGCCTTGGGGAACGTCTTTTCGGAAACTTCCTGCGGTGTAAACATGATCTATCCCTCCGATTTACATCTCTATCCGGCCCTTACAGGTACAGGCCGTTGTTCTCCAGCTCGTCGATCAGGTCGCCCATGAGATCCACGGAATAGGGCGTGATGATATAGGTATTGGTGGAGACCTTCTTGATCTTCCCGTCACCGGCGTAGGCCACGCCGGAGAGGAAATCCACCAGACGCCGGGCCACATCCTTGTTGGTACCCTCCAGATTCAGCACCACCGTGCGCTTTTCCCGCAGATGGTCAGCGATCTCCGAGGCGTTTTCAAAGCGCTCCGGCTTTACCAGCACCACCTTCAGCTGGGTGGTGGCGTGGATGTTCACCACCTTGTTGCGCCGCTCCTCCGCAGGGACCTCCTTGCGGCGGGAGGACTCACGGGGTTCACGGGGCTCACGGGGTTCGAAGTAGGTCGGCTCGCTGTCACGGCCCACATCCTCCTCGTAATCGTCATCCTCATCGTCATAGGGATGAATGATCTTCTTAAATTCGTCCATCAGGCTCATGGAAAGACCCTCCTGTTTCTTTATTTGGTATAATCCCTGGCACCGAAAATAGCAGTCCCCACCCGGACCATATTGCTGCCGGCCCGGATGGCATCGGCAAAGTCGCCGCTCATGCCCATGGAGATGTATTCTAATTTATTATCGTATATTTTCCCGTTTATGTCAACATAAAGACGGTGCATTTTCTCGAAATATACCAGATTGCCGTGGGGGACCGTCTCCACCGGCGGGATGGTCATCAGTCCCCGGACCCGGACATGGGGCAGCTCACGGGCCAGAACGGCCGCCGCCTCCGTCTCCTCCGGGGCAAAGCCGCTCTTGGCCTCCTCGCCGCCGATGTTCACCTCCAGCAGGATATCCTGCACCAGCTGCTGCCGGGCAGCCTCCTTCTCCACCTCCCGCAGCAGGGCCTCGGAGCCGATGGATTGGATAAGAGCGGCCTTGCCCACCACCTGCCGCACCTTGTTGCGCTGCAGATGGCCGATGAAGTGCAGGGGCGCTCCGTCATAGGCGTTCTGAGCCAGCTTGGCGGTCATCTCCTGCACCCGGTTCTCCCCCAGAGCGTCCACTCCGGCGGCGATGGCCTCCTGACAGGCGGCGGCGTCGTTCATCTTGCTGGCGCCCACCAGAAAAATATCCCGCTCGCTGCGGCCGCTTTCTCGGGCGGCCTCCGCCATCTCCCGCCGCACGGCGGCAATGTGTTCCGTAATGGTCATACAGATCTTTCCTTTCCCGATGGAATCTATTTATGTGGCTGCACTTATTGGCCGATGGCATCTGCTGGGCGGCTGCTACTGCACGATCTGTCCGCCGGAGAGCTTACTGGAGGTGACGATGACCTCGTCCCCCGGCCGCAGGACGGAAACGTCCTGACTCGGGCTGGCGGCCTGCACCAGACTGTATCCGTCGCCCCGATAGACCATGGACACCGGCTTGAAGCTGGCCACCTTGCCCACCACGCAGTAGACCCCCAGCTGGTTGTCCTCGCTCATCCGCAGGGCGTTGGTGGGGATCCGCAGTCCCTCATAGGACCGCAGCACCAGCTGAGCCGCCTGATGGCGCAGCTGGGTGGTCTGGGCCAGATACTCCCGGCAGGTCAGCACCACCGCCTGCTTGCCGTCCTCGGCGGCACTGAGATAGGTGACCTGGGCGTCGATATCCTGCTGAGCACCCTTGGAAAACCGCAGGGTCAGCCAGTCACCCTTCTCCAGCTGCTGGGCCTGCTCCGCAGTGATCACGGCGGTGTAGTACCACTTCTCCCCGATGATGAGCTTTCCCAGAGAGCTGCCGCCGGTCTGGCCGGAGGGCAGTCCCTCCAGCTGGGAGGGGGTCACGGACTGCAAAAAATCCGGCGTCAGCAGGGATTCATAGCCGTCGCAGGCGGCGGAATAGGTGCCGGAGTGCTCTGCCGTCACCGTCCGGGCCCCGGAGAGGGAGCTTCGCAGAGCGGACAGCTCCCCCTGCACCGTGGCGATGTCCGCCTCGATCTCCTCGCCGGAGGAATAGGTGTGGCTGCGCTTGAGGATGGCGGCCTTCAGCTGGGCCGTCTGGTCCGCCGCATCGTCGTAGTCGCCGCCGGAGAGGGAACGGCGGATGTTCAGCAGGCTCTCGGTGATGGAGCCGTCCAGCTTCAGGGTGGCGTCGGGGTTCAGATAGGAGGACAGGGCGAATTGCAGCTGCTGCAGCTGCAGCTCCTTGGTTTCGATCTGCTGCACGGTGTCCAGCGCATCGCTGCCGCTGTATACCGTGGCCACCGTCTGGCCCTTGCCCACCCGTTCACCCTCGCTGACCTCATGGCGCACGGTGCCGCTTTCACCGGAGAGGACCTCCTCGTCCCGGACCAGCCAGCCGCTGACGTCGATGGTGTCCTCGGCAGAGCTTTGATAGACCAGCGTGGTGGTGAAGGGGTCCGTCAGGGCGAAATAGCCCTGTGCGGCGAAGTACAGCGCAATGGCCGCCAGCAGGGCGATGCTGAGAAAGCGGAAAACACGGGTGTTGTTCATGGCTCCTCCTTGGTGGAATGTTGGGACGCCTCACTCGTTCGACGGCAAGCAGGGCTCCTCCTGCAGCGAGACGGGGTGAATGGGAACGATGGTGGAAATAGCGTGCTTATAGATGATCTGCTGCTTGCCGTCGGTGTCCAGCACCACGGTGAAGCAGTCAAAGCCCGTCACCACGCCCCGCAGTTGAAAGCCGTTCATCAGAAAGATGGTCAGGGGAATGCTCTGCTTGCGGGCCTTAGTGAGGAAAATTTCCTGAAGGTTGTTGCTCTTTTGCATATCGTCTGCTCCTTTTCTCTGTTGGCGGACGATGTGCCGTCCGCTCTTGGGCTTATCGTAAGCCAAGAGCGGTGAGATATTCTGTCGCATTTTGCAGGCCCTGGGGAAAATTCGGCTCTTCTCCCCACAGGATCCAGTGGATGTCCGGGTTGCGCCGCAGCCATGTCAGCTGCCGCTTGGCGTACTGCCGGGAGCGGAGTTTGACCTCCTCGATGGCCTCGGTTACGGTGCAGCGGCCGTCTGCCGCCGCCAGAAACTGCTTGTAGCCGATGGCCTGCCACGCCGTAGCGGTGGGAGGCAGCCCCGCTGCCAGCAGGGCCTGCACCTCCTCCAGCAGCCCCTGCCGCACCATCTCATCCACCCGCAGGTCGATGCGGCGGCGCAGCTGCGCCCGATCCTGAAAGCTCAGGCCGATGTAAGCGGCCTGATAGCGGGGCGGCTGCTGCCGGGTGCGACGGTCGTGCTGGGTGATGGTCTCGCCGGTCTCATACCACACCTCCAGCGCCCGGAGGATGCGTTTTTCGTCGCCGGGGTGCAGCCTTGCGGCGCTGTCCGGGTCGATGGTTTGCAGCTCTGCCAGCAGCGGGCCGATGCCCTCCTGCTCCAGCCGCTGCTGCAAACGCTGCCGGGTCTCGCCGTCGGCGCTTCCGGCGGCAAAGTCCGTGCCGCGGATCAGGGACTCCAGATACAGCCCCGTGCCGCCCACCAGAATAGGGCGGCGGCCCCGGCGGAGGATATCCTGCACACAGACATCGGCCTCCGATACGAACCGGGCCACGGACCAGCTCTCGGCGGGATCGGCCACCCCCACCATGTGGTGGGGGATGCCCTCCATCTCCTCCGGAGTGGGGGCGGCGGTGCCGATGGCCATGCCCCGATAGATCTGCATGGAGTCCACGGACACCACCTCGCCGCCGAAGCGGCGGGCCAGCGCCACGCCCATTTTTGTTTTTCCTGTGGCGGTGGGACCCACCACGCAGATGATCTGTGGGATCATAGGGGGACTCCTTTCCCAATCGTTCTTTCTTCTTTTGCCGCCGGCGGGGCGCTTTCCCGGCTGCTGAGGAAAGTGGGTCGCCGGAGGCAAAGAAGCACTTACGCCCTTTTGAACATCTTCTCCATTTCGTACTTACTGAGCTTCACAGCCACCGGGCGGCCATGGGGGCAGTAGCGGATCTCTCCGCTCTGCACCTTATCCGCCAGCGCCTGAAGCTCCGAGGGATCGGACCACATCCCCGCCTTGATGGCGGATTTGCAGGCCATGGTCTGGAGCAGACTGTCCCGTGCGGCGGCGGGATCGGCCCGGTTCAGCCGCAGATCCTCTGCCAGCTCCTCCAGAGCAGCAGGGACATCCCCCACCTCCAGATCCGACGGCACCTGCCGCACCAGCACCGTGCCGTCTCCGAAGTCCTCGCATACAAAGCCGAACTCCTCCAGCAGCGGAAGCTGCTCCAGCAGGGCGGCGGCATCCTCCGCCGACAGTTCCACCGCCAGCGGCGACAGAAGCTGCTGGGACATCACCGGCTGGGTGTTGTTTTTCAGGGCATCGAACCGCACCCGCTCATGGGCGGCGTGCTTGTCGATGAGCCATACATTTTCCTGGTCGTCCTCGCAGATGATGTACGTCCGCAGCACCTCGCCGGCCACTCGCCACGGGGTCTGGCGCACCGGCTCCACCGTCTGCTGCGCTGCACTCTGCGGGGCAGCTTCCTCCTCTGCGGGGGACGGAACGCTCGTCTCCTGCACCGGCTCCGCCGGGACGGGGACGGCCCTCTCCGGCATGGGTGCTGCCGGGGCCGATGGTTCCTCCTGCACGGCGGGGGGCGTGATGCGATAACTGACGCCGGAGGAGGTGACGGTGAAAGCCTCCCCCTTTCGGGGGGCCACATCGTGAACCTCCAGCGGCTGGGAGGCCGGTGCGGCGGGCCGGACGGTGTAGGAGCCCAGAGGCTTCTTCTCCTCCGGCTGCGGCACCCGCTCCCGGTACTGCTGCACCGTCATGGTCTGGTAAAAGGACTCCTGCCGGGGCTTTTTGGGCTGCGGAGCGGGGGTATTCAGGGCGTCCAGCACCGTGTAATACACGGCGTTGAAGGCCTCCTTGTCGTTGACGAATTTCACCACCGTCTTGGCGGGGTGGACATTGACATCCAACCGGTCGGCGGGCATGGTGAGCCGCAGCACGCAGCCGGGGAACTTCCCCTTCAGCAACTGGTTGCGGTAGGCCTCTTCCAGCGCCGCTGTCAGCAGCTGGCTCTTGATGAACCGGCCGTTGACGAAGAACAGCTGGCGGCCACGGGTGCCGTGGCCGTTGAGGGGCTTGGTGACAAATCCCTCCACGGAGATATCGCCGCTGCATCCGCTGATGGGCAGCAGTCCCATGGCGAAATCCCGCCCCATGGCGGCGTACACCGCCGACTGCAGATCTCCGTCGCCGGGGGTATGCAGCAGCTCCACACCATCCCGGATGAGCTTGAAGGAGATCTCCGGGTGGCTCAGGGCCAGATGCTGCACGATGCCGCTGACGGCGGCTCCCTCGGCGGAATCCTTCTTCATGAATTTCATCCGGGCGGGGGTGTTGTAAAACAGATCCCGGACGCAGATGGTGGTACCCTCCGGGCAGCCCACCTCCTCCACCTGACCGGGGACGCCCCCCTCCAGATGCAGGGAGGCCCCCGCCTCCGCCCCCGTCCGCCGGGAGAAGATATCCACCCGTGATACGGCGGAGATGGCGGCCAGCGCCTCGCCCCGGAAGCCCAGCGTACCGATGGCGGCCAGATCTGCCGCCGTCCGCAGCTTGCTGGTGGCATGGCGCAAAAAGGCCGTGGGCAGCTGCTCGGCGTCGATGCCGCAGCCGTTGTCAGCGATTCGCAGATAGGTCAGACCGCCGTGCTGGATCTCCACCACAATGGCAGAGGCCCCGGCGTCGATGGCGTTCTCCAGCAGCTCCTTGGCCACGCTGGCGGGCCGCTCCACCACCTCGCCGGCGGCAATGAGGTCCGCCACGTGGCTGGGCAGGCATTGAATATCAGGCATAGAGCACTCCTTTCATAGAGGTTCGTGGACGGGGCTTCGCCCCGTCAGTTCAGCTTCTTTTTCAGCTCGTACAGCAGGTTCAGAGCCTCCAGCGGGCTGAGGGTATCTACTTGCGCCCGGCGCAGCTGGTCGATGACCTCCCCCTCCGACAGGGCCGTCAGGGATACCTGATCCTCCTGCGCCTGCACCGCCGGGGCGGGTCGTCCGGCTTCTTCCTCCAGCTGGCGGAGGATCTTCTTGGCCCGATTGACTACCGTGGACGGCAGGCCCGCCAGACGGGCCACCTCGATGCCGTAGCTGCGATCTGCGCCGCCGGGGATGATCTTCCGCAGGAAGATGATGTCCTCCCCACGGGTCTTGACGGCGATGTTATAGTTCTTCACACCGGGGAGGGTCCCCTCCATGGCGGTCAGCTCGTGGTAGTGGGTGGCGAACAGGGTCTTGGCCCCCAGCTTTTTGGGGTCGGCGCAGTATTCCAGCACCGCCCGTGCGATGCTCATGCCGTCAAAGGTAGAGGTGCCCCGGCCAATTTCATCTAAGATCAAAAGACTTCGGGAGGTGGCGCAGCGGAGGATATCGCTGACCTCTGTCATCTCCACCATAAAGGTGGACTGCCCCGCCGACAGGTCGTCGGAGGCGCCGATGCGGGTGAAAATGCGGTCTACGATGCCGATGCGGGCGGCCTTAGCCGGCACGAAGGAGCCGATCTGGGCCATGAGCACCATCAGGGCCACCTGCCGCATATAGGTGGACTTACCCGCCATGTTGGGGCCGGTGATGATGGCGGCCCGGTTCTCTTTCTCCCCCATGTAGGTGTCGTTGGGGACGAACATGGCGTCGGGGCGCATACACTCCACCACCGGGTGGCGGCCGTCATGGATTTCAATGACCCCGGACTCATCCACCACCGGGCAGCAGTAGTTGTTCTTCACCGCCACCGCCGCCAGCGAGCACAGGCAGTCCAGCTCCGCCACTACGGCGGCGGCCCCCTGTACCCGGGTCACGGCGTCGCACAGGGTCTGGCGCAGCCGGGTGAACAGCTCATATTCCAGCGCCGCATCCCGGTCGGAGGCAGAGAGAATATCGTGCTCCAGATCCTTCAGCTCCTGTGTGATGTAGCGCTCGCCGTTGACCAGCGTCTGCTTGCGGATGTATGTCTCCGGCACCAACTCCTTAAAGGAGTTGGAGACCTCGATGTAGTAGCCGAATACCTTGTTGTAGCCGATCTTCAGGGTGCGGATGCCGGTCTTTTCCTTCTCGGCAGCCTCCATGGAGGCGATGATGCCCTTGCCGCCGTGGAGGATGCCACGCAGCCGGTCCACTTCCGGGTCAAAGCCGTCCCGGATGAACTCACCCTCCCGCACGGAGAAGGGGGGATCGTCCTGCAAAGTCTTGCCGATGACCTCTGCCAAATCCTCCAGCGGGTCCAGCCGTGCGCCCAGCTCCCGCAGGTGTCCGCCCTCGAAGGCGGCCAGCTGCTGCCGGATGGCAGGCAGATGATCCATGGCGTTTTTCAGGGACACCATGTCCCGGCCTCCGGCGCTGCCGTAGACGATGCGGCCCATAAGCCGCTCCATGTCCCCGATGCCGGTGAGGGCCAGGATCAGCTCCTCCCGCTGCACGGTGTGCTTCACCAGCGCCGCCACGGCGTCGTTGCGCCGTGCGATGGCGGAAACGGACAGCAGGGGCCGCTCCAGCCAGCTTCGCAGCAGCCGTGCCCCCATGGCGGTCTTGGTCTTGTCCAGCACCCACAGAAGGCTGCCCTTTTTCTCCTTGCCCCGCAGAGTTTCCGTCAGCTCCAGATTCCGCCGGGCCGTCAGATCCAGCTCCATGAACTGCCCTTGCCGGTAGTAGTCCAGCCGGTCTACATGGTTCAGGTCCGTTTTCTGGGTATCGTGCAGATAGTCCAGCAGCGCCCCCAGCGCCAGCATGGCCGCCGGGTTGTCACGGGGCAGCCGCTGGGCGGCGTCGTCCCCGAACTGCTGGCGGATGCGCTTTTCGGCGGTGGGCAGCTGGAATCGCCCGGCGGGCAGGCGCTCCACGTGGCACCGGAGCTTGTCCTCCAGCAGCGCCCGCAGGGCCGTATCCTCGGCGGCGCCGGGATTCAGCACCGCCTCCGCCGGGGCGAAGCGCCCCAGCTCATTTTGCAGGTGGGCCTCCCGATCCGGCCCGGAGAAGGCCGTCACATGGGTCTGCCCCGTGGAGATATCGCACACGCTGAACCCGGCGTAGTCTCCGTCCAGATAGATTCCGGCGCAGAAGTTGCTGCGCCCCTCCTCCAGACAGGCGGAGTCGATGACGGTACCCGGCGTCACGATGCGGACGATGTCCCGCTCCACCAGCCCCTTGGCGGCGGCAGGATCCTCCGTCTGCTCGCAGATAGCCACCTTGTAGCCCTTGGCGATGAGCCGGGCGATGTAGGCGTCGGAGGCGTGGTACGGGATGCCGCACATGGGGATCTTCTCCTCGAAGGACTTGTTCTTGTCCTTATCCCGTGTGGTGAGGGTCAGATCCAGCTCACGGGATGCCTTCCGGGCGTCGTCCCCGAACATCTCGTAAAAATCCCCCAGCCGAAAGAACAGGATAGAGTCCTTGTTTTGCTCCTTGATTTCCATATATTGGCGCATCATGGGCGTCATTTCTGCCATACCCTCATACCTCTTTCTGCCAGAAATAAGTGAAAGCGATCGAATTTGGTGGAAAAACCTGTTGAAAAGTGCAAAACTCCGGGCTGACAGGTGGAAAACTCTTCCACCCGCCCATTTACTGGGGGAGGGTCATACCATTTCCCCGAACAGCGCCCAGGTGTTGCTGTCGGTAATGCGTACCTGCCGGTACTGGCCCAGAGCGGCCTCGTCGCCCACCAGATGTACCAGCCGTCCTCCCGCCGTCCGGGCGGACAAGGGCCAGCGCGCGTCGTCGGTGCGGCCGTCCACCAGCACACGCAGGGTCTGGCCCACATATCGGGCGTGGAGCCGGGCAGAGATATCGTTCTGCACGGCGCAGAGGGTGTCGAACCACTTCTGCTTCTCGCTGCGGGGGACGGGATCGTCCATTTTGGCCGCCGGCGTACCGGGCCGGGGAGAGAAGATGAAGGTGAACAGGGCGTCGAATTCCACCTGCCGCACCAGCTCCACCGTCTCCATAGCCTCCGCCTCCGTCTCGCCGGGGAAGCCGATGATGACGTCCGAGGTCAGCACCAGATCGGGCATGACCTTCCGGGCGTAGGTGATGAGCTCCAGATACCTGGCCCGGTCATAGGGCCGGTTCATGGCCCGCAGCACCCGGTCGCAGCCGGACTGCACCGGCAGGTGCAGCTGGTGGGCCACGTGCCTGCTCCGGGCCATGGTGTCAAACAACTTGGGGGTGGCGTCCTTGGGCTGGGAGGACATGAATCGGATCAGATAGTCTCCCTCGATCTTGTCCAGCTCCTGCAGAAGGTCGGCAAAGTCCCACGGCGTCTCCAGATCCTTGCCGTAGGAGTTGACGTTCTGCCCCAGCAGAGTGATCTCCTTATACCCCTCGGCGGCCAGCTGCCGCATGTCGTCGATGATGCACTGAGGCTCCCGGCTGCGCTCCCGGCCCCGGACGTAGGGGACGATGCAGTATGAGCAGAAGTTGTTGCACCCGTACATGATAGACACCCACGCCCGGACGTTGCCCTCCCGCACCACGGGCATCCCCTCGGCGATGGTGCCGTGTTCATCCTCTACGGAGAACACACGCCCCCGTCGGGTGTAGACCTGATACAAAAGCTCCGGGAACTTCCACAGAGCCTGCGGCCCGAACACCAGATCCACGTGGCGGTAGCTCTGGCGCACCTTCTCCGCCACCTCCGGCCGCTGGGCCATGCACCCGCACAGGCAGATGACCTGCTCCGGGTTCTGTTTTTTCGTGTGGGTCAACGCCCCCAGATTGCCGTAGACCCGCTTTTCGGCGTGATCCCGGATGGCGCAGGTGTTCAGCACCACGATATCCGCCTGAGCGGCGTCGTCGGTGAACTGGCAGCCCATGTCCCGCAGCATACCCAGAATGTGCTGGCTGTCGGCCACATTCTGCTGGCAGCCGAAGGTGTCCACCAGCGCATAGACGGGCTTGCCCCGCTGCTGATGGAGGGCCGCCAGCTGGCGGGTATACTCCCGCTGCCGCTCCAGCTGCGCTTCGTCCAGAAGAACTGTTTTTCTATCCAATGGGTACCTCCCCGCCCCGGTGGGATATCGGGGCGCTATCTTCCATATTTATCATGTCAGTATACCATATTTCTCTCCCCGGCACAAGAAATCCCGACGAAAAAATCCAAAAAACTGCCGCTCCTTGCAGAGGGCGGATATCCTGTTTTACTGCGAGGCCGGGGAGCAGAGAAAATAAACGGAGCCGAGGAATAGCAAAAATAACGGAAGCAGCCGGACGGGCTCCCGTCCGGCTGCTTCCGCCTATTGAGAGAATGAGAGGAAAGAGTAAGACCTTTTTATGCGCTGCGGCCCGGCACGTTGGATACGAACACCCACCGGCCATCCAGCTGCCGCAGGGTCACGGTGCCGCCGTCATACTGCAATACCGTCAACCCGTCCGCCGTGTGCCAGCCGGAGAGGATGCGGCAGTAGGCAGCCTCCGCCTCGCTGCCCACCCGGTAGTAGGCATTGTATTCCGAGAGGTAGCGCAGGCTGTCCAGCCCCACGCCCTGTGTGTCGGACAGGGCCAGCCCCGTGTAGCGCAGCATCAGCTCCTGCGCCTGCTCCAGCGGGATGCGGACCACGCTGTCTGTCTCCCCGGCGGCGATCATGTCCCGCTCCTGAGAGGTGACATTCCAGCTGCCCTCCGGCCCGCAGGCCAGCACCGCCGCCAGATCCATGTCCTCCGGCCGGTCATAGGCACAGGTCAGAAACCGGTTGGGGCCCCAGCCGGGGACCACGTTGAAGAAGCACCGGCCGAACCAGTCCAGCTCCGCCGCCGTCAGAGGCGTGGTGCCGTCGGGGGAGGAAACGGGAACCGCCTCCGAAGGGGTGGGCTGCGCCGGAGTGATGACCGTGACAGGCTCCGGCGTTTTGGGAGCAGGTGCGGGAGAGGTTCTCCGTCCGCAGGCACACAGGCCCGCCAGCATCATCAGTCCCAGCAGGATCGCACAAAGCCTTTTCATGGCAGCTCCTTTCTTCCGGATGCACATTGGTTTGCTTTACGACTTTATCATACCGAATTTTCTGGACAGATTCATCACGAAATGATGAAAAACATTTACAAACCGGTGACAGTGCGGTTAAAAATCAGTGGCATCTCCTGCATAGTGTTTACAAGTCGGCGGTTGCAAACCCGCCGCCGATAGGGTACAATAAACCCATAGCCAAAATCCATGTGCAGAAGGAGTACATTATGTGGTATGCGATCCTTGGCGCCGTGCTGCTGGCCGGCGACCAGATACTGAAATATTGGGTGGTGACCCACTTGGCCGTGGGGGAGTCGGCGCCGTTCCTGCCGGGCTTCATGCAGCTGACCCGGCTGCATAACTACGGGGCGGCATGGTCCAGCTTCTCCGGCCGGACGGTGCTGCTGGTGGTGTTCACGGCGGTGCTGCTGGCGGTGGTGGCGCTGCTGCTCCTCAAAAAGGTGGTGCGTCACTGGACGGGCGTTACCGCCTGCACCCTGATCCTGTCAGGGGGCATCGGCAACATCATCGACCGCATCGTCCACGGCTACGTGGTGGATATGTTCGATCTGCAGCTGTTCAGCTACCCGGTGTTCAATCTGGCGGATTGCTGCGTGGTGGCGGGAGCCATTCTGGGCGGGATATACTACCTGTTCCTCTACGACAAGTACGACAAGAAAAAGAAGGAGCCTGACCATGCACACGATCCGTCTGACCCCTCTTGAGGAGGATACCGGCACCCGGCTGGACAGCTTCCTGTCCCGGCGGGTGGAGGGCCTGACCCGCTCCGCCGCCGCAAGGCTGCTGGCGGAGGGCTGCGTCACCTGTGATGGCGCCGTCCCCGGCAAAAGCTACCGCATCGCCGGTGGGGAGGAGCTGTGCGTGATTCTGCCGGAGGCTGAGGAGCCGGAGGCCGTCCCGCAGGATATCCCGCTGGACGTGGTCTACGAGGACGAGGACGTCATCGTGGTGAATAAGCCCGTGGGCATGGTGGTGCATCCGGCGCCGGGCCATCCGGACGGCACGCTGGTCAACGCCCTGCTGCACCACTGCGGGGACTCCCTCTCCGGCATCGGCGGCGAGAAGCGCCCCGGCATCGTCCACCGCATCGACCGGGACACCAGCGGCCTGATCATCGCCGCCAAAAACGACGCCGCCCATCTGGCACTGGCGGCTCAGCTGGCGGATCATACGCTGGCCCGTACCTATGAGTGTTTGGCGGTGGGGAACTTCCGGCAGGACAGCGGCACCGTGGACGCCCCCATCGGCCGCAGCCGCAGCGACCGCAAGAAGATGGCGGTGGTGGCCGAAGGACGCCCCGCCGTCACCCATTGGGAGGTGCTGGCCCGGTATCCCGGTGTCACCCACCTGCGCTGCCGACTGGAGACGGGCCGTACCCACCAGATCCGGGTCCATCTGGCTTATATCGGCCATCCCATTCTGGGGGACACCGTGTACGGCAATAGGAAGCCTGTGCCGGGTCTGACGGGCCAGTGTCTCCACGCCACGGGCCTGCGCTTTCTCCATCCCCGTACCGGCTGCCCAGTGGAGCTCACCTGCCCCCGGCCGGAGGAGTTTGAACGGATGCTGACAAAGCTGCAAAAGCGCACCTGAGAGCAAGCACGCCGGGCGAGGACGTGGTAAAACCACGCCCTCACCCTTTTTATGAACGAAAATACCCAGCAAGGCCCCGCCTTTTCGGCGGGGCCTTGCTGGGTAATAAAGGAAGGAAGTCTCCCGGCAGTGCCGGAAGAAGTAGAGAGTGAGGAAAGGGGCTTTACGCCAGAATGGCCCGGTCGCCGGAGAACTCGTCGCCGCTGGCACGGGCGAACATCTCCAGCAGCTCCGGCACGGTGAGATCCTTCTTCTCCTGACCGGAGATATCCAGAATGATGCGCCCGGCGTGGAGCATAATGAGACGGTTTCCGTAGCGGATGGCGTCCCGCATATTGTGGGTGATCATCAAGGTGGAGAGCTTCTCCTCCGTCACCATCCGCTCCGTCAGTTCCATGACCTTGGCGGCGGTTTTGGGGTCCAACGCCGCCGTATGCTCGTCCAGCAGCAGCAGCTTCGGCTTGCGGAGGGTGGCCATCAGCAGCGTCAGCGCCTGCCGCTGGCCGCCGGAGAGGGTGCCTACCTTGGCCGAAAGACGGGTGTCCAGCCCCAGCCCCAGTTCTTGGAGCCGCTGCCGGTACTCCTCCCGTTCCGCTTTGCGGATGCCGGGCCGCAGAGTGCGCCGCAGACCCCGGCGGGCCGCCAAAGCCAGATTCTCCTCGATCTGCATCCCGGCGGCGGTGCCGGTCATGGGGTCCTGATACACCCGGCCCAGATACTTGGCCCGCTGATGCTCCGACAGGGAGGAGAGGTCGATCCCGTCCAGAAGGATCTCCCCCGCATCCGGCAGCCACGTGCCGCAGATGGCGTTCTGCATGGTGCTCTTTCCGGCGCCGTTGCCGCCGATGACGGTGACGAAGTCCCCGTCGTTGAGGGTGAAGGACAGATCGTTGAGGGCGATCTTCTCATCCACGGTACCGGGATTGAAGATCTTGGTCACATGGCGCATTTCAAGCATGACGGATCCCTCCTTTGACATGGTGTTTCTGGGCCAGCTGCTTCTTCAGATACGGCACGCCCAAAAAGGCGGCCACCACCAGCGCTGAGAACATTTTCAGCAGATCGGTGTCGAAACCCACGAAGATGATGACCTGATACACCAGATAGTAGATGACGGCGCCCACCAGTACGCCGGTGAGCCGGACGGCGAAGTTGGGGGAAATGTGCTTGACCACCGCCTCCCCGATGACCACCGCCGCCAGACCGATGACCACGGCGCCCCGGCCCATGTTGATATCGGCGTAGCCCTGATACTGGCACAGCAGCGCCCCGGACAGGGCCACCAGCCCGTTGGAGAGGGACAGCCCGATGACCTTGCTGAGATCGGTGTTGATGCCCTGCGCCCGGCTCATGACGGGGTTGCAGCCGGTGGCCCGGATGCCGCAGCCCAGCTCCGTGCCGAAGAACAGGTACAGCACCGCCACCACCAGCACGGCGGCAATGGCCAGCACCACCAGCGCACCGGGGACATCCATCTGGCTGAGAAGGACGTGGTTGTCCCGGACGGACAGGCCCTGATTGGCCTTGCCCATGATCTTCAGGTTCACGGACCACAGGGTCATCTGGGTCAGGATGCCTGCCAGAATGGGGGGGATGCCCAGCCAGATATGCAGCAGGCCCGTCACGACCCCGGCCAGCAGGCCCGCCGCCACGGCGCACAGCACCGCCAGCCACAGGCTCCGGCCGCTCAGCAGCATCATGGTGCAGACCGCCGCACCGGTACAGATGGAGCCGTCCACCGTCAGATCGGCGATGTCCAGCAGCTTATAGGTGATGTAAACGCCCACCGCCATTATGCCCCAGATGAGGCCTTGGGCCACGGCGCCCGGCAGGGAACTCAGCAGATCGATCATATTTATATTTCCTTCCTTTTCCGATTCCTGTTTTCTCAGGGAGTGCTTCAGCCCTCCAGAGCGGTGTAGCCCTCCGGTACGGTGATGCCCAGCTCCTGGCACATATCGGCGTTGTAGAGCTTGGAGGCATTGGCGTATTCAATGGGCATCTGGGAGATATCCGCCTCGCCCTTGAGGATCTGAGTGGCCATTTCGCCGGTCTTGTAGCCCAGATCGTAGTAGCTGATGGAGAGGGTGGCAATGCCGCAGCCGACGCAGATGCCCTGCTCACCGGCCACTACCGGGGTCTTGGCGGAGCGGACGATGCTGCCGATGGTCTCGGTGCAGGAGGCGGCGGTGTTGTCGGTGGGGATGTAAATGACGTCGCTGTCGGCGGCGGCCTTGGTGGTGACGGCGGCCACGTCATTGCTGTCGCTGAAGGAGTAGCGGGTGCAGGTGATGCCCTTATTGGAGAGGTAGTCCTCCACCACCTTCACCTGATATTCGGAGTTGGGCTCGGCGGAGCAGTATAGCAGTCCCACAGTCTTGACCTGCGGCACCAGCTCCAGGATCATGTCCGCCTGCTCCGTCAGAGGCGCCAGATCGGAGGTGCCGCTGATGTTGCCGCCCACGGTGCCGCTGAAGTCGGAGAGTCCCAGCGCCACGCCGTACTCCGTAACGGAGGTGCCGAGAATGGGAATGGAGGTGGTGGCGTTATAGGCTGCCTGCAGGGCCGGGGTGGCGTTGGCCATGATGAGGTCTACCTTCTTGTTGACGAAGGAGTTGACGATGGGGGTGCAGGTGGTGCTGTCGCCGGAGGCCACCTGCACGTCGATGTTGACGTGCTCACTTCCGAGAATGGTATTCAGGGCATCCACGAAGCCCTGTGTAGCGGCGTCCAGCGCATCGTGCTGGGTCAGCTGGCACACGCCCACCTGATAGACCTTGTCGGAGTCGACGCCGGAGCTGCCGTTGCCGGCAGCCTTCTGACCGCAGCCGGTGAGGCATACCGCCGTCACCATCAGTCCCGCCAGCAGGGCGGCGCAAAGAGAACGTTTCTTTTTCATGACAAATTCCTCCTGAATCTGGATGTGGGAGATTCCTCCGGCCCGGACGGAAAATAAAATCGCCGCCCGGACATGTGATCCGAACGGCGTCTCTCGATACGGTTTGTTTTCAAAAGTAGAAAATCGGTATCAAGCACTTTTTCGCTGCTGGGCATCACAAATCGCTTTTACTTTTGCAAAATAAAAGTAAAAGTAGGAATATCCAAAATACAGATTTGCAGATGCGGCGAACTTCATACCCGATTTTGCTCCTTTCAAAAATCTTGTCTGTACTTTAGCACAGCAGACGACCATATGTCAATGCTTTTATTCACAAAATGCGGAATAAATTTTCATGTAGATATCGTCAAGAGAGCTAAAAATGCCGAAAAGTTTCCTTAAAGTATGCGCTGTCCCAACCCGGCAGCCTTGTTCCCGGCGGGAAAGTTTGGTAGAATAGGCCCGAAGAGAAACCGGAGCCACGGCCCCGGAGAGGAGGATATATCATGAGAAAGACAAAAATCGTCTGCACACTGGGTCCCGCCACCGACGGCGAGGGCGTGCTGCGGGAAATGATGCTGGCGGGCATGAACGTGGCCCGCTTCAACTTCTCCCACGGTACCCACCCGGAGCACAAGGCCCGGCTGGAGCAGGTGAAGGCTCTGCGGCAGGAGCTGAATCTGCCGGTGGCGGCCATGCTGGATACCAAAGGCCCGGAGGTGCGGCTGAAGAACTTTGCCGGCGGCTCCGTAACCCTGCAGGAGGGACAGGAGTTCACCCTAACGGTGGAGGACGTGGAGGGTGACGCCACCCGCTGCGCCGTCACCTACGCCGAGCTGCCGCAGGACGTCAAGGCGGGGGACACCATCCTGTTAGATGACGGTCTGGTGCGGCTGACGGTGCTCTCCACCACCGCCTCCGCCATCCGCTGCCGGGTGGAAAACGGCGGCGTCATGAAGGATCACAAGGGGGTCAACGTCCCCGGCGTGTCCCTGTCCATGCCCTATATGAGCCAGCAGGATCGTGAGGATATCCTCTTCGGCATGGAGGAGGGCTTTGACTTCATCGCCGCCAGCTTTGTCCGCTCCGCCGCCGACGTGCGGGAGCTCCGCAAGCTGCTGGAGAGCCGCAAGTCCCGCATCCGCATCATCGCCAAGATCGAGAATCAGGAGGGCATCAACAACCTGACGGAGATCCTGGCGGCGGCGGACGGCATTATGGTGGCACGGGGCGACATGGGCGTGGAGATCGACTTCACGGAGATCCCCGCCATCCAGAAGAATATGATCGCCCAGTGCGTGGCCGCCGGGAAGCCGGTGATTACTGCCACCCAGATGCTGGACTCCATGATCGAGAACCCCCGGCCCACCCGTGCCGAGATCACCGATGTGGCCAACGCCATCTACGACGGCACCAGTGCCATCATGCTCTCCGGCGAGACGGCGGCGGGCCGGTACCCGGTGGAGGCGGTGCGGACCATGGACGCCATCGCCCGGAAAACCGAATCCCACATCGACGATGCCAGACTGCTGGGGCTGCGGTGCCGCAACCGCATGAACATCACCGCCGCCACGGCCCACGCCGCCTGCACCACCGCCAAGGACATTGGCGCCGATGCCATCCTGACGGTGAGTCAGGCGGGCATCACCGCCCAGATGGTCAGCTCCTTCCGCCCGGAGACCACGGTGGTGGCCCTGCTGCTGGAGGAGCAGGTGCAGCGGCAGATGGCCCTGTATTGGGGCGTGGAGCCCATCACCATGCCCCGTGCCGAGAACACCGACGAGCTGGTGGAACTGGCGGTGCAGTCGGCGGAGAAGGCGGGCCTTATCCGCCACGGCGATCTGGTGGTCATCACCGCCGGTGTGCCGGTGGGCATCTCCGGCACCACCAATATGATCCGCATCCAGCAGGTGGGCGGGTCGCTGGTGAATGCCGTGGGCGTGGGCAGCCGGACGGCCTCCGGCCCGCTGTGCGTGTGCCGCAGTGTGGAGGAGGTGGCGGAGAAGTTCCACGCCGGCGACGTGCTGGTGGTGCCATATACCACCAATGAACTGCTGCCGTATCTGCGGGATGCCGCCGCCATCATCTGCGAGGAGGGCAGCACGGAGTGCCACGCCGCCACGGTGGGCCTGCTGCTGAGCAAGCCTGTGCTGGTGGGGGCGGGCGACGCCACCCGCCGTCTGGAGGACGGCGTCCGGGTGTCGGTGGACTGCGCCCGTGGCGTGGTACAGACCATGCCCCAGTAAGGGAGAAAAATCAAGAGGGGAGCAAGCCTTCGCTTGCTCCCCTCTTTGCATCTCACCTGCCTCCGCCGCCACAGCCGGTAAGTGCCGGTGCCTGTATGAAAAAAGGGCCGCAGGCATTTGCCTGCGGCCCCTTGGCCTGACTGCAAGACCTCCGGGCCTTGCGGTTTTTACTTCTCGATGACCACCTTGCCGTCCTTCAGGCACACATGAGCGGTGTCACCGGACTGGAGCTTCCCCTCCAGTATCTGCTCGGCCACTGCATCCTCCACCTCCGTCTGGAGGGTGCGGCGCAGGGGACGGGCGCCGTAGCGGGCGTCAAAGCCGTCCTTGGCCAGTGCGGCCACGGCGTCGTCGTCGGCCTGCAGGGTGATGCCCTGCTGGGCCATACGGCCGCCGATGATGTCCAGCATCCGGCGGGCGATGCTGCGGATGTTCTCCTCCGTCAGCTGACGGAACACGATGATCTCGTCGATACGGTTCAGGAACTCCGGTCGGAAGGTCTGGCGCAGTTCCGTCATAACGGCCTCCCGGATACGGGCGAAGCTCTGGGCCTCGTCCTTCTGGGCGTCGGGATCGCTGCCGTCAAAGCCCAGCGGCTTCTCGGCGGCGGTGATGTTCTTGGCGCCCACGTTGGAGGTCATGACGATGATGGTGTTCTTGAAGTCCACCCGGCGGCCCTGAGAGTCGGTGACGATACCGTCCTCCAGGATCTGCAGCAGAATGTTCCACACATCGGGGTGGGCCTTCTCGATCTCATCGAACAGCACCACGGAGTAGGGGTGACGGCGCACCTTTTCGGTGAGCTGACCGCCCTCCTCGTGACCCACATAGCCGGGAGGCGAGCCCACCAGCCGGGACACCGTGTGCTTCTCCATGTATTCGGACATATCGATCCGGATCATGGCGTTCTCATCCCCGAACATGGACTCGGCCAGCGTCTTGCACAGCTCCGTCTTGCCCACGCCGGTGGGGCCGAGGAACAGGAAGGAACCGATGGGCCGCTTGGGGTCCTTCAGACCCACACGGCTGCGGCGGATGGCCTTGGCCACGGCGGCCACAGCCTCGTCCTGCCCCACCACCCGCTGATGCAGAGTCTCCTCCAGCTTCAGCAGGCGCTGGCTCTCGTCCTCGGTGAGACGGGTGACGGGGATACCGGTCCAACCGGCTACCACCTTGGCGATGTCGTCCTCGGTGACGGTGCCGCGGTTGGTGGACATCTGCTTATGCCACTTATCCCGCTCGATCTCCACCTGCTCCTGATAATTCTTCTCGATATCCCGCAGCTGAGCGGCCTTCTCGAAGTCCTGAGCGGCGACAGCCTCCTCCTTCTCCCGGTGCAGGGCGGCGATCTTCTCCTCCAGATCCTTCAGATCGGGGGAGGCGGATTCGGCGGCCATACGCACCTGACTGGCGGCCTCGTCCATCAGATCGATGGCCTTATCCGGCAGGAACCGGTCGTTGATGTACCGGCGGGACAGCGCCACAGCGGCCTCCAGCGCCCCATCGGTGATGGTCAGACGGTGGTGAGCCTCGTACTTATCCCGCAGTCCCTTCAGGATCTCCAGTGTAGCCTCCGGGGAGGGCTCTCCCACGGTGACGGGCTGGAATCGGCGCTCCAGAGCGGCGTCCTTCTCGATGTACTTGCGGTACTCGTTGAGGGTGGTGGCGCCCACCACACGGATCTCGCCGCGGGACAGAGCGGGCTTGAGAATGTTGGCGGCGTCCACGGCACCCTCGGCGGAGCCGGCACCCACGATGGTGTGCAGCTCGTCGATGAAAAGGATGACGTTGCCGGCCTTCTTCACCTCATCGATGGCGTTCTTGATGCGCTCTTCAAACTCGCCCCGGTACTTGGTGCCGGCCACCATGCCGGACAGATCCAGCGACAGGACCCGCTTGTCCAGCAGTTCCTCCGGCACGTCGGCGGCGGCGATGCGCTGGGCCAGACCCTCTGCGATGGCGGTCTTGCCTACGCCGGGCTCACCGATGAGCACGGGGTTATTCTTGGTGCGGCGGGACAGGATCTGGATGACCCGCTGGATCTCCTTCTCCCGGCCAATGACGGGGTCCAGCTTGCCGCTGCGGGCCGCCTCCGTCAGGTCGCGGGTATACTCCTCCAGAGTGCCCTTCTTGCCGCCCTCCTGTGCGGGAGCGGAAGTGCTGCCGGACACGGCGGCGGTGCGGGGCGCCTCATTGAGCTTCTTCACCACGGCGCTGTACAGCTTCTTGGGGTCGATGCCCACGGTGCGCAGGATGCGCAGGGCCATGTTGTTGCCCTCCCGCAGCAGCCCCATCAGCAGATGCTCGGTGCCGATGTAGCCGGCGCCGGCGCGGGCGGCCTCGGAAACGGCCAACTCCACGGCGCTCTTGGCACGGGGCGTCAGCCCCTGAGAGGGTGCGGCGCCGGAGACGCCGGTGCCTACGCTGCGGTGCAGGATGTCGCAGACCATCTCGTCGGTGAGTCCGTTCTCCTCCAGCACACGGTGGGCAATGCCCTCCTCTTCCCGCAGCAGGCCCAGCAGCAGGTGCTCGGAGCCCACATAGCCATGTCCCATATCCTCAGCGGCCTCTTGGGCCAGACGCAGAGCCTCCTCTGCACGAGGGGTGAATTTATTTTCCATCATAAAGAAACACTTCCTTTCAAAAGGTGTGGTGATCTACCAAAATTATTGCCGGGCCATTATTGCTGAGGCAGTGCCTTCAGCTGATCCCGCAGTTTGGCGGCGGACTCGAAGTCCTCGGCCTCCACGGCGTGGCGCAGCTGGGTCTGCAGGGCGTTGCGCTGACGCTGCAGGGAGAAGCGCTCCTGCTCCGCCTTGTCCACCAGCGCATCCTCCGGGGCCTCCGCCACGGCCTGTTGGGCCTGCCGGGTCACATCCACCGGCTCCGGGAACTCCGTCAGCAGGCGATTGCCAAACCCGCCCAGCAGCGGCTCGAAGAGCCGGAAGGGATGGGAAAAGAAGTCGTCGCCGAAGAAGCTGTCCGGCTGCATCCGCTGCACATAGCCCAGCTTCCGGGCGCAGTCGGCGCACAGGTGCGTCTCCGTGACCCGTCCGTTGATGCTGCTCTTATAGTAGTAAGTCGCTTCATTTCTTCCGCAATTCTGACATTTCATAATGATTTCCTCCTTATCGAAAAATCAAACCGGTCAACTGTACCGATCCGACGCTATACCAGATGGATGAGGGCCTGCTTCAGCAGGTCGGCCCGCAGGACGCTGCGCTGATCCTTGGGAACGGATCGCAGAGCGGTGTCCGACAAAAGGCTCACCAGCAGCTTTCCCGTCTGGGCGGGGATGGCCTCCGACTGCACCAGGTTGGAGAGGATGGCTCTGGCACTGGCCGGATCGATCTCCGACCCGATGGAGTTGATGACGTGCATCATCAGCGTCTGCCGGTCCACATGGACACGGGTGATGCGGATGTAGCCGCCGCCGCCCCGCCGGGATTCCACGATGTAGCCGTGCTCCGGAGAGAACCGGGTGGACATGACGTAGTTGATCTGGCTGGGTACGCACCCAAATCGCTGGGCCAGATCCCCACGCTGCATCTCCAAAACACCGCCTGCATCGTCCAGCGCCTCCTGAATGAACCCGGCGATCATATCTGTGATTCCCATATCGTTCCCCTCCTGATTTGATATTGCCTTTCCTTGACCTTTGTCCATAGTATACCACGCCGGTAGGAAATGTCAATAGGGCATTTGACCTTTTTTGATGTTTATTCTGTAAACAATTTGTGAATGGGATGGAGCGGTAAACTCTGCAAAAGTTTGCCGCCCCGGCGAGATTTTTATTTACATCGGGTAATAAAGAAGATATAATTTACTGAACGTATAAACAGAAAGAGAACGGGTGAGAGAGAATGGCGACTGATTTTTCCCGCACATTGAGCCTGCTGCGGCAGGAGAAGGGCGTCTCCCAGCGGAAGGCGGCCGGGGAGCTGGGCATCAGCCAGGCCCTGCTGAGCCACTATGAAAACGGCATCCGGGAGCCGGGCCTTGCCTTTGTGGTGAAGGCCTGCGCCTACTACCACGTGTCGGCGGATTTCCTGCTGGGCCGCACTCTGAACCGGGACGGCTCCATCATCGAGGCGGAGGACGTGTACGACTCCAGCGGCGAGAAGGGCAGCCTCCGGGGCAGTATTCTGGCGACTCTGCAAAAAAAGCTGGTGGTGAACACCACCGGGGTCCTCTTTGAGCTGCTGGGCAAGACCGGGGACCGGGAGGCCATCACCGCCGCCGGGGACTATCTGGGCGACGCCCTGTATCAGCTGCTGCGGCAGCTATACCGGCAGGGCGGCGGCAACGAGGATCTGTTCGCCGTGGCCCCCTCGGTCTTTGACGGCGGACTGGTGGCGGCGGATATGCAGCTATGCGCCCTGCGCTACCGGCAAGCGCTGGCCGCTCAGGAGGGGCTGCCGGAGCTGACGCCGGAGAGCCTGACGGGCCAGCCCGGCGTGGGCCAGAGCGCAGCGCAGGTGTTCCACAGCGTGGACGAGCGCTGCAAGTCCTATCAGCACTAAGAAACCAACGACCTAAGGAGGCCTTTTCCATATGTTTGACCAATCCCATATCAGAAACTTTTCCATCATTGCCCACATCGACCACGGCAAATCCACGCTGGCAGACCGCCTGCTAGAGCTGTGCAACGCCGTCTCGGCACGGGAGATGGAGAACCAGATCCTCGACAACATGGACTTGGAGCGGGAGCGTGGCATCACCATCAAGTCCCGTGCCGTCCACCTGTTTTACACGGCGCAGGACGGGGAGACCTACGCCCTGAACCTCATCGACACGCCGGGCCATGTGGACTTCAACTACGAGGTGTCCCGGTCTCTGGCGGCCTGCGAGGGCGCCGTGCTGGTGGTGGACGCCACGCAGGGCGTGGAGGCACAGACGCTGGCCAATACCTATCTGGCCATGGAGCACGATCTGGAGATCCTGCCGGTGTTCAACAAGATCGACCTGCCCGCCGCCGACCCCATGAAGGCCAAGCAGGAGGTGGAGGACATCATCGGCCTGCCGGCCATGGACGCCCCGGAGATCTCCGCCAAGCAGGGGATCAACATTCAGGCGGTGCTGGAGGATATCGTTCAGAATATTCCCGCCCCCAGCGGCGACCCCAAGGCCCCCCTGCAGGCGTTGGTATTCGACAGCCAGTATGACCCCTATGTGGGCGTGGTGGTGTACTTCCGGGTGAAGCAGGGGACCCTCCGCAAGGGCCAGACCATCCGCATGATGGCTACCGGCGCCGAGTATACCATTCTGGAGTGCGGCTACCTGAAGCCGCTGGGCAATGAGCCTACCGATGCCCTGCAGGCCGGTGAGGTGGGCTACTTCACCGCCAGCATCAAAAACGTCAAGGATACGCAGGTGGGTGACACCATCACCGGGGTGGAGGACCCCGCCGACCAGCCCCTGCCGGGCTACCGCCCCGCCCAATCCATGGTCTACTGCGGCATCTACACCGAGGATGGCAGCAAGTACCCGGATCTGCGGGATGCGCTGGAGAAGCTTCAGCTCAACGACGCCTCCCTGACCTTCGAGCCGGAGAGCTCCGTGGCGCTGGGCTTCGGCTTCCGCTGCGGCTTTTTGGGGATGCTCCACATGGAGATCATTCAGGAACGGCTGGAGCGGGAGTTCAATCTGGACCTTGTGACCACCCTCCCCAGCGTCATCTACCACGTCTATAAGTCCGACGGCACCATGGTGAAGGTGGATAACCCCCACAACTACCCGGACCCCGGCACCATCGAGCACGCCGAGGAGCCCTATGTGAAGGTCTCTATCATTGCCCCCAATGAGTTCGTGGGCAACATCATGCCCATGTGTCAGGAGCGCCGAGGCGAGTTCAAGGATATGCAGTATCTGGATACCCATCTGGTGGAGCTGCACTATCAGATGCCCCTCAACGAGATCATCTACGACTTTTTCGATACCCTGAAGGCCAACACCAAGGGCTACGCCTCTCTGGATTATGAGCTCTCCGGCTACCGCACCAGCGATCTGGTGAAGGTAGACCTGCTCCTGAATGGCGACGGCGTGGACGCCCTCAGCTTTATCGCCCACCGGGATAAGGCCTATCCCCGCGCCCGGCGGCTGTGCGAAAAGCTGAAGGAGAATATCCCCCGCCAGCTGTTCGAAGTACCCATTCAGGCGGCCATCGGCGGGCGCATCATCGCCCGTGAAACGGTGAAGGCCATGCGTAAGGACGTGCTGGCCAAGTGCTACGGCGGCGATATCACCCGTAAGAAGAAGCTGCTGGAAAAGCAGAAGGAAGGCAAGAAGAAGATGCGGAACCTGGGAACCGTACAGGTTCCCACCGAGGCCTTCATGGCGGTCCTCAAGCTGGACAGCGATTGATGCACCCTCATCGCCCAAATGGCTCTGCGCCATTTGGGCGAACCCATCTCACATTCGGGAAGGTACATGATATGAGCGAATTATATGAGCTGCTGACCTTTGAAGCCTTTGGCCAGCGCTATCCGGAGCTGACCTCCCGGCACCAGATCCTGCCGGGACGGGGCGTATTCTGCAAGGCGGAGCGGCTCCAGAGCGGCGTCATCGGGACCTACGCCATGCCCCAGCGCATGGCCCCCACCGGCGAAAAGCACTTCTTCGGCTACTATCTGACGGAGAAAAAACTGCTGCTGGTGGAAAAGGGCAGTTTTTTGCAGGGCCTGCTGCCGGGCCTTCCGGGGGAGACCCCGGCTCAGCTGCTGTCGGAGCTGCTGGCCCGGCTGACGGCGGAGGACATGGAAAGCCTCCAGCACTACGAGGAGCGCCTGACGGCATTGGAGGAAGTTCTGCTGGCGCAACAGGCGGAGGATTTCGACAAGAAGATCTTCCGCATCCGCCGGGAGCTGTCGGTGCTGGCGGGCTACTATGCCCAGCTGGACGACCTCTATGCCGTGCTGGCCGATGCTATCCCGGACGCAGAGGAGCACGTCCAGCGGCTGCTGGAGCATCTCTCCGGCAAGGCCCAGCGGCTGCTGACCATGACGGAGCAGGAGAAGGAGTATTCCCTCCAGCTGCGGGAGATGCACCAGACGCAGGTGGATATGCGGCAGAACCAGATCATGAAGATCCTGACCATTGTCACCACGGTGTTCCTGCCCCTGTCTCTCATTGCCGGCTGGTACGGCATGAACTTCCGGAATATGCCGGAGTTGACGGCGGAGCACGGTTATCTGGTGATCTGTATCGTCAGCGTGGTATGCGTGCTGGTGGAGCTGTGGATTTTCAAACGGAAAAAATGGTTTTAAGGAGGCGGCCCTATGGCGGAGCTATCCACCAACGTGCGATATATCAAAGGTATCGGAGAGACACGGGCCAAGGCTCTGGAGAAGCTGGGCATCACCACCCTGCGTGATCTCATCGGATACTTTCCCCGCACCTACGAGGATCGGACACTGACCCGCCCCATCCGTGACCTGACGGAGGGGGAGAATGTCTGCGTCCGGGCCATGATCGCCGCCGACCCCACCGCCCACCGCATCCCCGGCGGCCGCACCATCGTCCGCACCCGTGCCGTGGACGAGACGGGAACGCTGGATGTGGTATTTTTCAATCAGGAGTACCGGAAAAACAGCCTCCATCGGGGTGAGATCTACATCTTCTACGGCAAGGTCGAGGGCCAGCGCCGTCATCAGATGGTGAACCCTCTGCTGGAGCCGGAGGGCCGCCAGTACCTGACAGGGCGCATCATGCCCATCTACTCCCTGACGGCAGGCATCAGCCAGCTGATGCTGGCGCAGGCGGTGCGGCAGGGACTGGACGCCTGCCGGGAGCTGCTGCCGGACGTGCTGCCGGATGAGGTGCGGCGGGAGCACCGCCTGTGCTACATCAACTACGCCTACGAAAACGTCCATTTTCCCAATTCGCCGGAGGCGCTGACCCAAGCCCGGCGCCGTCTGGCCTTTGAGGAGCTGTTCCTGCTGACCTGTGGCCTCCGGCTGCTGCGGAGCCGCCGGGAGGACGTGTCCGGCCCGGTGTGCCGCAAGGTCTCCATGGATCTCTTTTATAACGCCCTGCCCTTCACACTGACGGACGCCCAGCGCCGTGCCGTGGAGGATGCCATAGGTGACATGACCGCCGGCCGCCCCATGAACCGCCTGTGTCAGGGGGACGTGGGCAGCGGCAAGACCATGGTGGCGGCGGCCTGCATCTGGTTCGCCGCCCAGAGCGGGTGGCAATCGGCCCTGATGGCCCCCACGGAGATCCTGGCCCGGCAGCACTTTGAAACGCTGTCGCCCCTGATGGCCCGGCTGGGCCTGACCTGCGCCCTGCTCACAGGCTCTACCCGTGCCAAGGAGCGGCGGGAGACGCTGGCGGGACTGGCCGGAGGCACCATCGACCTGTGCATCGGTACCCACGCCCTGCTGACGGGGGACGTGCAGTACGGACGGCTGGGGCTGGTGGTGACGGACGAGCAGCACCGCTTCGGTGTCAACCAGCGGGCGGCCCTGAGCCAGAAGGCGGAGGCCCCCCATATGCTGGTGCTGTCGGCCACCCCCATTCCCCGGACGCTGGCGCTGGTGATCTACGGCGATCTGGATGTGTCGGTCATCGACCAGCTGCCGCCGGGACGGCAGAAGGTGGATACCTTTGCCTTGGGGGAGAGCTACCGCCCACGGGTCAACGCCTTCCTGCGCAAGCAGGTGCAGGAGGGTCATCAGGTGTTCATCGTCTGCCCGCTGGTGGGGGACGGTGATACCCTCCCCGACGAGCGGAAGGCCGTCACGGCCTACGCCAAAAAGCTGCAGGAGGAGACCTTCCCGGACCTGCGGGTGTCGGTGCTCCACGGCAAGATGAAGCCTAAGGAAAAGGAGAAGGTCATGGAGACCTTTGCCGCCGGGGAGAGCGACATTCTGGTGTCCACCACCGTGGTGGAGGTGGGCGTGGACGTCCCCAACGCCACCTGTATGGTGGTGGAGAACGCCGAGCGCTTCGGCCTGTCCCAGCTGCACCAGCTGCGTGGCCGGGTGGGCCGTGGTCAGGCTAAGAGCTACTGCATCCTGCTGTCGGAGCATCCCAGTGAGGAGACCCGGCGGCGACTGAAGGTCATGACCCGCACCAATAACGGCTTTGAAATTTCTCAGGAGGACCTGCACCTGCGTGGCCCCGGCGACTTCTTCGGCCAGCGCCAGCACGGCCTGCCTACCCTGAAAATTGCGGATCTGGCCTGCGATATGCAGCTGCTGGAGGAGGCCCAGTCTGCTGCCAGAGAGCTGCTGCGCCGGGACGAGGACCTTTCCCGACCGGAGCACCGCCCCCTGCTGGAGCGTGTCCGGGAGCTGTTCCACGATACCGCCGACTCCATGAACTGATGAGAATAAATGAGGAAGAGGGAGGAGCTAAAAAGGCTCTTCCCTCTTCTTGCCATTTGCTGCACCCAAATGCTGCACGAAGACCACCGCCCTGAAAATAGCTGTCTCCCACGGACAGCTTTTCAGGACAGGATGACCGCATAGAAAATTTTCCATATGTTGGTATTGCGATCTCTCAAAACCAATATTGGCGCATCTGCTCCAGAAATTCTCTGGTGATGGGATACCCGCTATGCTCCCCGATGACGGAATCTATGCCGCAATACGGGCAGATCGCCGTACCGCCCACGTCCTCGATCCAACTGCTGATCTCCTTGGGGGCGAAAATTTTCAGACAATAAAAGCAGCCGCATTTCCTGTCCTGTAACAGCCGCTTCCGGTGGCCGGTGGAAAAATCGTGCGCCTTTATATAGTCGATGGTATAGTCGATCATATGCACCTCCGGCATCCGCTGAAAGGCCCTGCCTCACTCCTCCTGCAGTGCCGCCTGATACAGCTCGTTGCGGGAGAGACCTGTGTCCTCCGCCACCCGGCGGACGGCGTCCTTCATCCGCTGGCCCTGCTGACGCAGGCTCTGCACCATGGCCACGCCCTCCGCCAGCGTCAGGGCCGGGGCTTCCTGCCGGGGGGCTCCCGCCACCACCAGCACGTATTCGCCCCGTGGCTCCTTCTCCCGGTACAGCGCCACGGCACCGGACAGGGTGGTGCGGATGGTCTCCTCGTGGAGCTTGGTCAGCTCTCGACACAGAGCCACCGGCCGATCTCCCAGCAGATCCAGCATATCCGCCAGCGTGGGCCGCAGCTTGTGGGGAGCCTCGTGGAACACCATGGTGCGCTCCTCCGCTGCCAGCCGGGTCAGTGCCTCCCGCCGCTCCTTCTTATTGGCGGAGAGGAATCCTTCAAAGGTGAAACGCCCGGTAGGCAGACCCGACACCGCCAGAGCGCACACGGCGGCGCAGCAGCCGGGGATAGCCTGCACCGTGACGCCGTTTTCCCCGCACAGCCGCACCAGATCCTCGCCGGGATCGCTGATGGCAGGGGTGCCGGCGTCCGTCACCAGCGCACACGTCTCTCCGGCCAGCAGCCGGGCCAGAATGGCCTGTCCGGCGGCGGCCCGGTTGTGCTCATGGTAACTGACCAGCGGTTTTTTGATGTCGAAATGGTTCAGCAGCTTCATGGACACACGGGTGTCCTCGGCGGCGATGAAGTTCGCCTCCTGCAGGGTCTGCACCCCACGGGGGGACAGATCCCCCAGATTGCCGATGGGGGTGGCTACCAGATATAATGTTCCGCTCATAGCGCTTGCTCCTCCTCACGAAAATAGGCACGGCGATGCTCCGCCGTCTCCCGGCCGTCGGGGCCGTAGAGCAGCAGCGTGGGCTCTGCCCGCAGTCCCGGCTTCCCGCCCCGACGACATTCCAGCAGCACCAGACCGGGAGCCCCGACGGCATCGTGCTGCACCAGCCGCAGCCGCTTAGGCTCCAGCCCGAAGCGGCGGGCCGTCTCCATCAGCTCCGCCAGCCGCTCGGTGGGGAATACTACGCAGAAGCGCCCGCCCCACCGCAGCAGCCAACCGGCGGCCCGGCACACATCCTCCAATGTACACGTTATCTCCGACCGGGCGGTGCCACGTGTCTCCTGCGGGGAGACACGCCCCGTCTCCGGCGGGAAGTAGGGGGGATTGGATACCACCAGATCGAACCCGCCCGCCGGGGGCAGGTCCTCCCGCCGCCGCAGGTCTCCCTGTTGGCACAGCAGCCGCTCCTGCCAGCCGCTGCGCTGGGCGGTGCGCCGGGCCAGACGGCAGGCGTCCTCCCGCAGCTCCAGCCCGGTGACGGTGAGGGACGGCTCCCGTGTCAGCAGCAGCGCCCCCAGCAGACCCGTCCCGGCCCCCAGATCACAGACCTGCTCCCCACGCCGCAGGACGGGGAAGCTCCCCAACAGAAAGGTATCCGTAGAGGGGCGGAACAGACCGTCATCCCAGTAAAAGCCCTGATCGCCCCGCAGCTGGTCCCAGTGCTCCATGTGTGCCCCTCCTTTTCTCTGGGCAGAGATACCCCATTATATTTGCCGCCACGCATGAGATGACGATCGGTATTCTGCCGGGATCATTAAGGGTATTGTACCACGGGGAGCGCCCCCGGCGCAAGACGGCAAAAAAACACCGGAGCGGGTGCTCCGGTGTTTTTCGTCCTTGCTATGTAATTATTCAGCAGGGCTGATAGCGCCATTGGGGCAGGTATCGCTGCAAGTACCGCAGTCCAAGCAGGAGTTAGCGTCGATCACATAATGATCGTCACCCTGAGAAATGGCACCAACAGGACATACGTCTGCGCAAGCACCGCAGCTGACGCAGCCGGAACCGATCTGATAAGCCATGGGAAGCACCTCCATTAAGATTTGTATTGTTATTGTATCATGAAAATGAAAAAAAGCAACCCCTTCCCCTATGGAAAATTTTGTTTTGCCGATTTTTGCGGCGATCAGGCGAAATTGGACAAAAAACGGACAGAAACAGGACGGCATCCGGACAGAAAAAATGTCCGAAAACGGGACAGCCGGACAAGGCTTTTGTCCAGGAGAGACTGCAAAAAATGCCGGGAGACATTTTCTCCGACCCCGGTACATAGAATGGAGGGTATGGAAACGGAGAGGAGTGGAGCCCATGGAGCGAAAGCCCGATATCGATGATCTGATCTTCGGGGACGAGCGCCCGATAAGTCAGCGCTGAAAATGGAAAAACAGGACGCCCCGTATCGGCGTCCTGTTTTTATCATTTAGCGGTGAGGAGGTAACTCATGCCGCTCCAGAGGATGAAATAAAGGGTTACAGCTGTACCCGATTCTCCTTGGTCCAGGTGGTGAGACCCAGACGGGGATACCGATGACGCAGGGCCTCGATCTCCTCCGTGCTGCCGCCCATGAGGGAGATGCGATCGACCTTGGCCAGATCGGCGGCGGGCATCGTGTGGTTGGAGGTGGCCCCGCAGGCCTCGCAGTGGTAGTACTTACCATCCGCCATCAGAGAGATCTGGCTGCTGCCGCAGACGGCGCAGCGATTCATTTTCGTAACCAGTGCCATATTCAAACAACTCCTTTCTCTTACTGTCTATACTTTACCACAGGAAATGCAATTTGTAAAACGCATCATTTTCATCTGAAACATGAGAGTTTTTCATACATTAAACATTGTATACAATCTGAATCCACGGGCAGAGGCAGGCCGTTGGTGAAACAATACAAAAGGCGAAAAGAGCGCTCAAAAGGGAGGCTTTCGGAAGCTGCATACCTACCTGAGAGGGGACGGGACGAGGGCAACTGTAAGTATAGCGGGGCGAGGGACGGAACATAGCTGGCGAAAAAAGAGCGGGGCCGTTGGGAGTATGGAGGGGGGAGAGCCGGGGGGATCGGCGGACCTGCGCAGGAAGAAACGATGGAAGCAGCGGTGCTGGGGCAGGAAATATGTGGAAATAATAGCTGGATGCGGTGAGGGAGCGGCATACAGGCAAGGGTGAATATAAGAGGATGATATGCGGTAAAAATGTATATCACCGGCAGACAGGCAGGAGAATATACAAAAGAGTGCATACAAAAAGTGCGCCGCTGCGTGACCATTCGCAGCGACGCACTTTTTGACCCGGACGGCATGAAGAAGGAAAAGAAAGAATCTGCCGTCCTCGACCCACTCAACGGCTGGGGAACATGGTCCGCCGCAACCACATGGCAGACAGGATCATCCAGCCGGAGGACTTCCGATCCGGTGCTGTATGATCGTCCTCTTTACGGTACACGCAGAGATATGTACCGAAAGCCCTCTGAGATGGTCTTAGTATACCACAGGAAACGGCAGACGTAAAACGCATGATTTTCATAAAAAGCATGAGACATTTTCATATATGAGGAAAAATACCGCCTGCCCTTCATGGGCAGGCGGTAGAGGTGATAAAGGTTCAGCCGTGGGGGGGGGTAAATCAGCAGGGGAGACAGAATGATACATCGCAGGCAGAGCGGGCCCGGTAACTGCGTTGTCAGTGGGCTCAGCGGATCGCTGCACGCACAGCCAGCGCCACAACGATTTCAAGAATGAATAATCCAGCCAACATCCAGTCCAAAAGCATAACCAGATCCTCCTTCAAAAAGTTTTAGAGCCGAGGTTCCTTGGAAACGGTTGGCCAACCTGCTTTCTTAAGGTAACTATAGAATATCATGCTCCTGCAAATAAGTAAAGCGAATGAATTTCATTATTCTTATGAAGAAAAGTTTGCATACGGGGGCGGGATATGGTATGCTGGAAAGCAAGGAGGCGAGGAAATGGACTTGACCAAATATCAGGTATTTCTGAAAACCGTGGAGTGCGGCAGCTTTACGGCGGCCGCCCAGCAGCTGAGCTTCACCCAGTCCGGCGTCAGCCACGCCATCAGCGGGCTGGAGGAGGAGCTGGGGGTGACGCTGCTGAGCCGCAGCCGGGGGGGCGTGACCCTGACGGCGGACGGTTGGGCGCTGATGCCTTATATTCAGGAGATCTGCCGCCAGCAACGGAGCATCGAGGAACGGGCCAAGGATCTGCGGGGGCTGGAGACCGGCGTGGTGCGGGTGGCGGTGTTCACCAGCGTGTCGGTGCAGTGGATGCCCTACATCCTGAAAAGCTTTCGGGAGCAGTATCCCAACATTGAATTTGAGCTGCTGCCCTCCAACTACAACACGGAGATCGCCCGGTGGATCCAGGACGGCACGGCGGACTGCGGCTTTCTGGTGCTGCCCACGGAGCCGAATCTGGACTGCTGGCTATTGCAGCGGGACCAGTGGAAGGCCATTGTGCCGTGGGATCATCCGCTGGCGGGGCGGGAGCCGTTTCCGCCGGAGGCACTGGCCCAGTATCCCTTCATTCTGCTGGAGGAGGGAGACGACTACGAAATTCAGGAGGTGCTGGACACGCTGGGAGTGCAGCCCAATGTGCAGTACCGGGTGCAGCAGGATCAGGTGATTTTGGCCATGGTGTCCTGCGGACTGGGCATCAGCATCATGGAGGAGCTGATGCTGGAGCAGAACGAATACCCGGTGGTGGCCTGCTCCTTCGCCAAGCCCTTTTATCGGAACATCGGCATCTGCGTCAAGGACAAGCGGGCCATTTCCCGCTCCACCTACCGTTTTGTGGAGCACGTGCGGCGGTGGGTGCTGGAGAAGTACAGCGGATGAGCCATACGGCAGCCGGCGACAGGGTGGGGATACACCATATATAATATATACCCGGATTTTTTGACAGGGCGGGGAGGCGAGGCTTGCTGCCGGAGCCAGAACCGTAACTCATCAGAATAGGAGGCGAAACCATGGTTTTTATGGTAATCATTTCATCGGTACTTTTGGCCGTTTGCACCTCATTGAAGCCGATCTATCTTCAAAATGCCATTGATGCGGTGGATGTGGGAGCAGGCGGCGCACTTACCATGTTTCTGTGCTATGTGGCCAGCATCCTGGGCATCCTGCTGTTTGAGACGGCCCGGCAGCTCAGCACGGGGAAATATCGGAACAGCAGACTGTTCAGCCTCAAGCGGAAGGTCATGGCGCATATTGTCTATATGCCGCCCCGGAAGTTTCAGGAACAGCAGGGACAGAACTATGTCACCACGCTGAACAATGAGATCGAGATGCTGGTGGACAGCTATTATGTCACCCGCTTGGAATTGGCCTACAGCATCCTGGTATTGATCACCTGTGTGATCGCATTGCTGTACATCAACGGCTATCTGGCGATGATCATCATTGTTTCCACCGTGTGCCCTATTGTGGCCTCCGCCGTGCAGGGGAAGGCACTGGAAAAACGGACCAATTTCTATACGATGACCCTGGAAAAGCTCAATGTCATGATCGGCAATCTGATCCACGGGTACCCCACCATCAAGGTAAACCACATAGAGCGGGAATACCTGCAAACGCTGGAACAGGATAACGAGAAAGCCGCCCACGCAGAGTTTGCCAAGGCGAAAACAAAAATTCGGGTGAATATGATCATCGGCCTGCTGTCCTATATCGGCGAGGCCGTGATGGTGGGATTCAGCATTTACGAGATCTCCAAGGGGCGGCTGTCCGTGGGCGCTTTGGTGGGTGCGCTGCAATTATCGGAAATGCTGGTGATCCCCACCAACAGCATTTCCTATCAGATATCGGAAATGCGGAGCGTCACCGGTATTCGCCAGAAGATCCAGCAGCTGCTGTCTGTCCCTGACAGCGCTGCGGCTTCGTCGGCAGCTCCCACGATCGAGTACATGGAGCTTGACGATGTGTCCTTCCGGCATGAGGAAAAGGTCATTCTTTCCCATGCGAATTATCGGTTCGAGGCGGGGAAGAAATACCTGATTTTAGGCGAAAACGGAAGCGGCAAGAGCACGCTGTTCAAGCTGCTGACCGGGCTGGAAACAGAGTATGAGGGGTGTATCTCGGTGAACGGAACGGATATCCGCCAGCTGTGGCCCGCTCTTTATGACCAGATCGGCGTCGTGCTTCAGGACGCATTTATCTTTGACGATACGTTTCTCCAGAATGTCACGCTTTATCGCCCTGCATTGCGGGAACGGGCCGTATCGGCGATGCATTCTCTGGGAATGGACGCCTTTCTTGCGTCCCATGATCTGGATCAGGTATTCCAGAACACGAAGGGCAATCTATCCGGCGGGGAGCGGCAAAAGCTGGCGCTGGCCCGGGTGCTGACCGAGAATAAGCGTGTCATCTTCCTGGACGAAGCCACTGCCAATATGGACAAGGGCAGCAGCCAGAAAATTTTGTCCCAGCTGCTCCGGACGGACGGCTTGACCGTCATCAGCATCGAACACAAGGTGAGCCCGGAGATCCTGCCGCTGTATGATACGATCCTTGAACTAAAGGACACTCACTTGGAAGAAAGGGCATAGGGCGATCCGGCTGCCGGGAGATGAAGGTGGAGATGGGCTTTTACCGGCGGGGCGGAGAGGCAGGCCTTGACAAGCGGGCGTCCGGCAGATACAATAAAAGTTCAGGAGCGATCCGTGAAAAACGATAACAATATAAAGGATTGAGAGAATTATGGCAAAAGATCAGAGAAACGTGGAAGCCATCACCCCCATGGAGGTGGACTTCGCCAAGTGGTACACCGACATCTGCCTGAAGGCGGAGCTGGTGGACTACGCCTCCGTGAAGGGCTTCATGATCCTGCGGCCCTACGGCTACGCCATCTGGGAGAACATCCAGCGCATCATGGACGGGATGTTCAAAAAGACCGGACACGTCAACGTGGCGATGCCGGTGCTGATCCCGGAGAGCCTGCTGAAGAAGGAGGGCGAGCTGGTGGAGGGCTTCGCCCCGGAGGTGGCGTGGGTCACCATGGGCGGCAGCGAGAAGCTGGAGGAGCGGCTGGCCTTCCGGCCCACCTCGGAGACCATGTTCTGCGACCACTGGCACAATGTGCTCCAGAGCTATCGGGAGCTGCCCATGCTCTACAACCAGTGGTGCTCCGTCATCCGCTGGGAAAAGACTACCCGCCCCTTCCTGCGCAGTCGGGAATTCTGGTGGCAGGAGGGCCACACCATCCATGAGACGGCGGAGGAGGCTATTGCCGAGACGGAGCAGCAGCTGAACTGCTACGCCGACTTCTGCCGGGATGCGCTGGCCATGCCGGTGGTGAAGGGTCGCAAGACCGACAAGGAGAAGTTTGCCGGAGCTGAGGCCACCTACACCATCGAGGCCATGATGAAGGACCACAAGGCCCTGCAGTCCGGCACCAGCCACTATTTCGGGGACAAGTTCTCCCGTGCCTACGACGTGACCTTCACCGGCCGGGACAACAAGCTGCAGTATCCCTTCCAGACCAGTTGGGGTAGCACCACCCGCCTCATCGGCGCCTGCATCATGACCCACTCCGACAACAACGGTCTGGTGCTGCCGCCGGCCATTGCCCCCATTCAGGTGGTGGTGGTGCCGGTGGCCCAGCACAAGCCCGGCGTGCTGGACGCTGCGGCGGCTCTGCGGGACCGTCTGACGGCGCTGGAGCTGCGGGTGAAGATGGACGACAGCGAGCAGTCCCCCGGCTGGAAGTATGCCCAGTATGAGATGAAGGGCGTGCCGCTGCGGGTGGAGATCGGCCCCAAGGACATGGAGAAGCAGCAGTGCTGCATCGCCCGGCGTGACACCGGCGAAAAGGTGTTCGTGCCGCTGTCGGAGCTGGAGGCTACCGTGCAGGCTCTGCTGAAGGAGGTACATGACAACCTCTACGCCATGGCGGAGAAGAATCTGGAGGACAACACCTTCGACTTCACCACATGGGAGGAAGTGAAGGAGATGGCCCAGGGCAAGGGCGGCTTCGCCCGCACCAAGTGGTGCGGCAGCCTGGAGTGCGAGCTGGCCATGAAGGAGAAGGCTGGCGTGTCCAGCCGCTGTATGCCCCTGAAGCAGTCCGGCACCGTGGGCAAATGCCCTGTGTGCGGCAAGGAGTGTACCACCGACATCTACTGGGGCGTGGCGTATTGATGCCGGGAACTGCCTTGTCTTGCCCGGGTTTACGGGCGGGGGCGAGGTTTGGCGGGCTCCACAAAAAATATTGAAAAATTTCATGAAAAAAGCGAAAAATCCCCTTGACAAAAGGGGATTTTTCCTTTAATATAGCAAGGTACGTGCGCTGAGGGTGCTGCACACCCGGAGGCGTGTACAAATGCGATGAACCGGGAGATTGCTCCGAGAGGAGGTAACTTCCGGGGAGTATGTCCGATCATCGGGCGGCTGAGAAGTTTCTGCACGTCAGCGTAGATCGCTGCGCCAGAAGGACACCGGCCGGATTTTGCGCCGGTGTTTCTTATGAGCCGGAATGATACGCACGGAACGGCGTATAAGAACTCTCGCCGTACGGCAGTTGGTCACGCAATCAAAAACCGTACGAAATAATGGAGGAACGAACCAAATGGCAAAAGAAATGATCCGCATTCGTCTGAAGGCCTATGACCATCAGGTCATTGACCAGAGCGCAGAGAAGATCGTGGAGACCGCCAAGCGCACCGGCGCTGCTGTCTCCGGCCCCATCCCTCTGCCCACCAAGAAGGAGATCGTCACCATCCTGCGCGCTACCCACAAGTATAAGGATAGCCGTGAGCAGTTTGAGCGCCGCACCCACAAGCGCCTGATCGACATCACCAACTCCACCCCCAAGACCGTGGAGGCTCTGATGGCTCTGGATCTGCCCGCCGGTGTGGAGATCGAGATCAAGCTGTAAGTACCTTTATATATAGGTACACGCTGTGGAAAACCACGGCACCCGGCGCAATGGGCGCCGGAACAAATGAATTTGCTTGCTACCCGACCGTCGGCTGACTTGCGTGAGGCCGGCGGGGGTTACGTCGGCAGAGCAAGCGATCTGTACCCAATGCAGATTGAACTATGCCGACCAATAACCTTTAAGGAGGATCATACATGAAAGCAATCATCGGCAAGAAGGTTGGCATGTCTCAGATCTTCGACGAAAACGGCAAGGTCATCCCCGTCACCGTCATCGAGGCGGGTCCCTGCACCGTCGTCCAGAAGAAAACTTCCGATAAGGAAGGCTATGAGGCTGTTCAGCTGGGCTATGAGGACATTCCCGAGCGGAAACTGTCCAAGCCCGAAATGGGCCACCTGAACAAGGCTGGCGTGGCCCCCAAGAAGTACCTGCGTGAGTTCAACCTGGATAACGCCGCCGAACTGAACGTTGGCGACATCGTCAAGGCTGACACCTTCAAAGAGGGCGACTTTGTGGACGTGACCGGCACCAGCAAGGGCCACGGCTATCAGGGCGTCATCAAGCGCTGGGGCGCACAGCGCACTCCCACCAGCCACGGCGGCGGCCCTGTCCATCGTCACGCTGGTTCCATGGGCTCCACCACCGATCCCTCCCGTATCTTCAAGGGTAAGATCGGCGCCGGCCAGATGGGTGTTGACCAGGTCACCATCCAGAATCTGGACATCGTCAAGGTGGACGCAGATCTGAACCTCATCGCCGTCCGGGGCGCCGTTCCCGGTCCTAAGGGCGGTCTGGTCCTCATCAAGAGCACCGTTAAGACCCATCGTGTCAAGCACGCTGACAGCGGCATCAGCAACAACCCGCAGAAGGCTTCCGGTCGTAATCCCCAGAAGGCTTCCGCCCGTAATAAGTAAGGAAAGGAGTGCTTGTAATGTCTACCATCAACGTTTTGAACATGGCCGGCGAGACCGTCGGTACCGTGGAGCTGTGCGACGGCATTTTTGGCATCGAGCCCAATCAGGCTGTTGTGCATGAAGTGGTCAAGAACCACCTGGCGAATTGCCGTCAGGGCACGCAGAGCGCTCTGACCCGTGCCGAGGTCTCCGGCGGCGGCAAGAAGCCCTGGCGTCAGAAGGGTACCGGCCACGCCCGTCAGGGCAGCACCCGTGCTCCCCAGTGGACCCACGGCGGCATCGTGTTCGCTCCCAAGCCCCGCAGCTACTCTTACGTTCTGAATAAGAAGGTCAAGAGACTGGCTATGAAGTCCGCTCTGTCCGCCAAGGCGGCCGCAGGCGAGATCATCGTTGTCGATTCCATCAAGCTCGACAGCATCAAGACCAAGGACTTCCGTGCGTTCCTGAACGCCGTCAAGGCCGACGGCAAGTCCCTGGTGGTCACTCCCGCCAAGGACGAGATCGTCGTCAAGAGCGCCCGCAATATCCCCGGTGTCGAGACCACCATGGCCAACCTGATGAACGTCTACGACATTCTCAAGGCCAAGTATCTGGTCCTCGATAAGGAAGCCCTCGCAGTAATCGAGGAGGTGTTTGCGTAATGGCTAACGTTTACGACATCATTATTCGTCCCATCATCACCGAGCGCTCCATGGAGGCCACCGGCACCAAGAAGTACGTCTTTGAAGTGGCTCCCACCGCCGGTAAGATCGAGATCAAGAACGCCGTGGAGCAGATCTTCGGCGTGAAGGTGGCCAAGGTCAACACCATCAACTATGATGGCAAGGCCAAGCGCCTGGGCGCTGCCCGTCCCGGCCGCCGCAAGAGCTGGAAGAAAGCTTACGTCCAGCTGACCCAGGACTCCAAGACCATCGAGTTCTTCGAGGGTATGGTGTAAGAAAGGAAGGAGTGTAAGAAATGTCTATCAAAACTTTTAAGCCGACCACCCCTTCCCGCCGGCATATGACTGTCTCCGGCTTCGACGGCATTGATAAGCACGCCAAGCCTGAGTCCAGCCTGACCGAGGTCCTGAAGAAGAACGCTGGTCGCAACAGCTATGGCCGCATCACCGTCCGCCATCGCGGCGGCGGCGAGAAGCGCAAGTATCGTGTCATCGACTTCAAGCGTGACAAGACGGATATGCCCGCCACTGTCCTGCGTCTGGAGTACGATCCCAACCGCAGCGCCAACATCGCTCTGGTGCAGTATGAGGACGGCGAGAAGCGGTACATCATCGCTCCCGTGGGTCTGACCGCCGGTGACAAGGTGGTCTCCTCCGCCGCTGCAGATATCAAGCCCGGCAACTGCCTGCCCATCGCCAACATCCCTGTGGGTACCGTGATCCACAATGTGGAGATGCACCCCGGCAAGGGCGCTCAGCTGGTTCGTTCCGCCGGCGCCTATGCACAGCTGATGGCAAAGGAGGGCGAGAACGCCCAGATCCGTATGCCCTCCGGCGAGGTCCGCATCATCCGCACCAACTGCACCGCCTGCATCGGTCAGGTGGGCAATCTGGAGCACGAGAACGTTCAGATCGGTAAGGCCGGCCGGAAGCGCCACATGGGTTGGCGTCCCACCGTCCGTGGTTCCGTCATGAACCCCTGCGACCACCCCCACGGCGGTGGTGAGGGCAAGGCTCCTGTGGGCCGTCCCGGTCCTGTTACCCCCTGGGGTAAGCCGGCTCTGGGCTACAAGACCCGCAAGACCAAGAATCCTACTGACAAGTTTATTGTCAAGCGCCGCAATGTGAAGTAAGGGAGGCAAGTAGAATATGAGCAGATCTGTCAAAAAAGGCCCGTATGTTGCCCCTGAGCTGCTGAAGCGGGTCGAGGAAATGAACAAGAAGGGCGAGAAGAACGTGCTGAAGACCTGGAGCCGCAGCTCCACCATCTTCCCCGCATTCGTGGGTCACACCATCGCCGTTCACGATGGCCGCCGTCATGTACCCGTCTATGTCCAGGAGGACATGGTGGGTCACAAGCTGGGTGAGTTCGCTCCCACCCGGACCTTCCGTGGTCACGCCAAGTCTAAGTAAGGAGGATGCACAGTACAATGGAAGCTAAAGCTTATTTGAGATACGTCCGCATCTCTCCCCGTAAGATCCAGATCGTGTGCGATCTGATCCGTGGAAAAGATGCTCAGACTGCCATGGCGATCCTGATGCAGACCCCCAAGGCTGCCTCCGAGCCCCTGATGAAGCTCCTGAAGAGCGCTTGCGCCAATGCGGAGAACAACTTCAGCATGGACCCTGAGAAGCTGGTGGTCACCCAGGTGTTCGCTACCCCCGGCCCCATTCTGAAGAGAATGATGCCCCGTGCTCAGGGCCGTGCCTATCGCATCAACAAGAGAACCTCTCACGTGACGCTGGCCGTCGCTGAGAAAGAGTAAGGGAGGGAGACAGTTTTATGGGACAGAAAGTTAATCCCCACGGCTTCAGAGTGGGCGTCATCAAAGACTGGGATTCCCGTTGGTATGCCAGCAATGAGAAGGTCGGCGATCTTCTGGTCGAGGATCACAAGATCCGTGTGTACCTGAAGAAGCTGCTGTTCGCTGCCGGTGTCTCCAAGATCGAGATCGAGCGCAGCAACGAGGTCGTCACCGTTTACCTGCACGTGGCCCGTCCCGGCGTGGTCATCGGCAAGGGCGGCGTGCAGATCGAGGAGTACCGCAAGAGCGTGGAGAAGCTTATCGGCAAGACCGTGAAGCTGAACATCGTCGAGGTTCGCAACCCCGATATGGACGCTCAGCTGGTGGCCGAGAACATCGCCGCTCAGCTGGAGAAGCGTATCTCCCACCGCCGTGCCATGAAGAATGCCATGGGCCGTGCCATGCGTGCCGGCGCCAAGGGCATCAAGGTCAACTGCTCCGGTCGTCTGGGCGGTCGTGAGATCGCTGGCTCCGAGCACTATCACGAGGGTACCATCCCCCTGCAGACTCTGCGTGCCGACATCGACTACGGCTTCGCTGAGGCCGCCACCACCTTCGGCCGCATCGGCGTGAAGGTGTGGATCTACAAGGGCGAGATCCTGTCTCAGGCTCTGCGGACTACCCCCCGCACCCTGGATACCAGCAAGCCTTATCAGGAGCGCCGTGAGCGCCGTGGCCGCCGTGATGGCGATCGCCGTGGCGGCTTCCGCCGTGATGGTCAGGGCTTCAACCGTGACCGCCAGAACGGCGGCTATAACCGTGGTCCCCGCCCTGAGGGCGGCTTCCGCAAGCCCGCAGAAAAGAAAGAAGGAGGCGCTCAGTAATGCTTCTGCCCAAGAGAGTTAAGTACCGCAGAGTACACCGTGGCCGCCTCACCGGCAAGGCCACCAGAGGCAACAAGGTCACCTACGGTGAGTTTGGCCTCGTTGCGCTGGAACCCGCATGGATCACCAGCAATCAGATCGAAGCAGCCCGTATCGCCATGACCCGTTACACCAAGCGTGGCGGTCAGGTCTGGATCAAGATCTTCCCCGATAAGCCCATCACCGAGAAGCCGGCCGAGACCCGCATGGGTTCCGGTAAGGGCTCTCCCGAGTATTGGGTCGCCGTTGTTAAGCCCGGCCGTGTCATGTTCGAGATCGCCGGTGTCTCCGAAGAGGTCGCACGTGAGGCTCTGCGTCTGGCCAGCCACAAGCTGCCCATCAAGACCAAGATCGTCAAGCGTGAGGATCTGGAAGCTCAGGAAGTAGGTGAATGAGATGAAGGCAACTGAAGTACGTGCAATGAGCGTGGAACAGCTGAACGAGAAGCTGACTTCCCTGAAGAAGGATCTGTTCTTCCTGCGTATGCAGCACGCCACCAATCAGCTGGACAATCCTCTCAAGATCGCTGAAACCAAGCGTGATATTGCCCGCATCAAGACCGTGATCCGTGAAAAGGAGGAGAACTGAAATGGAAGAGAAGAGAATTTCCTCCCGCAAGACCCGTGTGGGTAAGGTCGTGTCCGACAAGATGGATAAGACCGTGGTGGTCGCCATCGAGGACCGTGTTGCCCATCCTCTGTATAAGAAGATCGTCGGCCGCACCTATAAGCTGAAGGCCCACGATGAGGAGAACACCTGCGGCGTAGGCGATATCGTGAAGGTGATGGAGACCCGCCCCCTGTCCAAGGACAAGCGTTGGCGTGTGGTCGAGATCGTTGAAAAGGCGAAGTAAGGAGGTAACCGAGAATGATTCAGCAAGAGTCCTATCTGAAGGTTGCCGATAATACCGGCGCCAAGGAGATCAAGTGCATTCGCGTCCTGGGCGGCTCCAAGCGCAAGTACGGCAACATCGGTGATGTGATCGTTGCCTCTGTGCGTAAGTCTGCTCCCGGCGGTCAGGTGAAGAAGGGCGAGGTGGTCAAGGCCGTTATCGTCCGCAGCGCCAAGGGCGTCCGTCGTGCCGACGGCACCTATGTCCGCTTTGACGACAATGCCGCCGTCCTCATCAAGGACGACAAAAACCCCAGAGGTACCCGTATCTTTGGGCCCGTTGCTCGTGAGCTGCGTGACAAGGATTACATGAAGATCCTGTCCCTCGCTCCCGAAGTTATTTGATGGAGGGGCCAGAGAATGAATAGTCTGAAAATCAAGAAGAACGACACCGTCGTTGTTCTGTCCGGCAAGGACAAGGGCAAGCAGGGTAAGGTGCTGGGCACCATCCCCAGCGAAGCCAAGGTCGTGGTGGAGGGCATCAACAAGGTCACCTGCCACATCAAGCCCCGCAAGCAGGGCGAGGAGGGCGGCATCACCCAGCGTGAGGCTGCTATCTACGCCAGCAAGGTGCAGGTCGTTTGCCCCAAGTGCGGCAAGGGCACCCGTGTGGCTTACGTCATCAAGGACAGCAAGAAGGCCCGCACCTGCAAGAAGTGCGGCGCTGAGCTGTGAGAAAGGAGAGAGTAAGAAATGGCACGTCTGAAAGTCAAGTATACTGAAGAAGTGGCTCCCGCTCTCTTCAAGAAGTTCGGTTACAAGAGCACCATGCAGATCCCCAAGATCGAGAAGATCGTTGTCAATGTGGGCTGCGGCGAGGCTCGTGAGAACCCCAAGGTCCTGGACGCCGTGGTGAAGGATCTGTCCGCCATCACCGGCCAGAAGGCCATCATCACCATCGCCAAGAAGTCCGTTGCAAACTTCAAGCTGCGTGAGGGTATGCCCGTGGGCGCCAAGGTCACGCTGCGCGGCGACAAGATGTGGGAGTTCCTGGATCGTCTGTTCAACGTGGCTCTGCCCCGTGTGCGTGACTTCCGTGGTATCAGCGCCAACGCCTTCGACGGCCGTGGCAACTATGCCCTGGGCGTCAAGGAGCAGCTGATCTTCCCCGAGATCGAGTACGATAAGATCGACAAGATCCGTGGTATGGACATCGTCATCTGCACCACCGCTCAGACCGATGAAGAAGCCCGTGAGCTGCTGACCCTGGTCGGCGCTCCCTTTGAACGCTGATTAGGAGGAGAAACACCATGGCAAAGAAGTCTATGATCCTGAAGCAGCAGGCTCCCGCTAAGTTCTCCACCCGTAAGTACAACCGCTGCAAGCTGTGCGGCCGCCCTCACGCCTATCTGCGTGACTACGGCGTTTGCCGTATCTGCTTCCGCACGCTGGCTTATAAGGGCGAGATCCCCGGTGTCCGCAAGGCTTCCTGGTAATCTTTTTCCGCCATACTTCGTTGGCTCGGCTCAACGTACACAAAGTACGCCGTCGCCTCGCCGCCTCGTCTGGCGAAAAAATCCTGGATCTATCTCATGCGGTGCTGGCATGGCTTGCTGTGCGCAAAGTACAGCGGTACCCTGCCGCCTCGTATGACGAAAGAGTCCATTCCGTTATATACTGCCGGTGGGCGGGCCGCACAGGTGCGGCGGCGCTGCCGGTAGGACGGGAACCGTGTGGGAGGAGCTATCTCCCTGCAAAGCAAGTGCCTAAGAGCGCTGTGCGCTCCGGCGATAAAGGATGGCGAAAGGTCACTGGTAATTAAACATCGCTGGTCATCGGACGATGCCTAAATTATCAGTGATACCTCGCTACCTCAACAGGGCTTTCCCTGTAACTCTAAATTAGGAGGAAACAAGTATGCACATCACTGATCCTGTTGCCGATATGCTGACCCGTATCCGCAACGCCAACAATGCCAAGCATGAGACCGTTGACGTCCCTGCCTCCAACATGAAGAAGAGCATCGCTCAGATCCTGCTGGATGAGGGCTACATCAAGGCCTATCAGGTCGTGGACGACGGTACCCAGGGGACCATTCACATCACCCTGAAGTACAACGCCGGCAAGGAGAAGGTCATCTCCGGTCTGCGCCGTGTGTCCAAGCCCGGTCTGCGTGTGTATGTGGGTGCCGATGAGCTGCCCCGTGTGCTGCGTGGTCTTGGTATTGCGATCGTATCCACCTCTAAGGGCGTCATGACCGACAAGGCTGCTCGTGCAGCACACGTCGGCGGTGAAGTCCTTGCGTTTGTTTGGTAAGGAGGGTATTGAACAATGTCGAGAATTGGCAGAATGCCCATTACCGTCCCCGCTGGTGTGGAAGTCACCATTGCGGAGAACAACGTTGTCACCGTCAAGGGCCCCAAGGGTACTCTGACGCAGGCTCTGCGTCCGGAGATGATCCTGGAGCAGGAGGGCAACGTCATCCATGTCAAGCGCCCCTCTGACGACAAGCTGCACTGCGCTCTGCACGGCATGACCCGTGCGCTGCTGCACAACATGGTCGTCGGCGTCAGCGAAGGCTTCAAGAAGGAGTTGGAGGTCAACGGTATCGGTTACCGTGCCGCCAAGGAGGGCAAGAACCTGGTCATGAACCTGGGCTACTCTCATCAGGTCATCGTTCCTGAGATCGACGGCATCACCATTGATGTCCCCGCTCAGAACAAGATCGTCATCTCCGGTCCCGATAAGCAGAAGGTGGGCCAGTTTGCGGCGGAAGTCCGTGAAAAGCGTCCTCCCGAGCCTTATAAGGGCAAGGGCATCAAGTATGTCGATGAAGTCATCCGCCGCAAGGTCGGTAAGACCGGCGCCAAGAAGTAAGGAGGTGTGCCGTAATGATTAAAAGACCCAATACCAACGCTCAGCGTCTGAAGCGTCATAAGAGAGTCCGTGCCAAGGTGTTCGGCACTACCGAGCGTCCCCGTCTGAACGTGTTCCGCAGCGAGAAGAACATCTACGCTCAGGTCATCGACGATGTGGCCGGCAACACCCTGGTCTCCGCCTCCTCCCTGGATAAGGAGATCGAGGGCAACGGCGGTAACAAGACCGCCGCCCGTGCTGTGGGCAAGCTGGTGGCCGAGCGCTGCAAGGCCAAGGGCATCGACACCGTCGTGTTCGACCGTGGCGGTTACCTGTATCACGGCCGTGTGGCCGAGCTGGCCGAAGGCGCCCGTGAGGGCGGCCTGGAATTCTAAGAGAGGAGGATAACTGACAATGGCAAGATTTGAAAGAGAACCCAGCGAGTATATCGAAAAAGTAGTTGCTACCAACCGTGTATCCAAGACGGTCAAGGGCGGTCGTGTCATGAAGTTCTCCGCTCTGATGGTGGTGGGCGACGGCAAGGGCAAGGTCGGTTTCGGCCTTGGTAAGGCCGCCGAGGTTCCCGAGGCCATCCGCAAGGGCATCGAGGATGCCAAGAAGAATATGATCACCGTGTCCCTGTCCGGCAGCACCATCCCCCACGAGATCATCGGCGAGGCCGGTGCAGGCCGTGTGCTGATGAAGCCCGCTGCTCCCGGTACCGGCGTGATCGCCGGCGGCCCCGTGCGTATCATCATGGAAGCTGCCGGTATCAAGGATATCCGTACGAAGTGCCTGCGCTCCAATACCGCAGTCAATGTGGTAGCCGCCACCTTTGAGGGCCTGAAGGCCCTGCGTACCCCGGAAGAGGTCGCCCGCACCCGTGGCAAGAGCGTGGACGAGATCGTGGGCTAAGGAGGCGTGAACAATGGCTAATCTGAACATCAAGCTCGTCAAGAGCCTTAACGGCAGACTGGAAAAGCACATTGCCACTGCCAACTCCATGGGCCTGCGGAAGATCGGTGACACCACCGTTCAGCCCGACAACGCCCAGACCAAGGGCAAGATCGCCAAGATCGGCTATCTGCTGCAGGTCACCGAAGTAGAATAAGGAGGTGCGAGAGCATGAAACTGAATGAACTGTCTCCCGCAGCCGGCTCCACCAAGGAAGCTTACCGCAAGGGTCGGGGCAGCGGCTCCGGCAACGGCAAGACTGCCGGCCGTGGTCACAAGGGCCAGAAGGCCCGCTCCGGCGGCGGTACCCGCATTGGCTTTGAGGGCGGCCAGATGCCTCTGGCTCGCCGCATCCCCAAGCGTGGCTTCAACAACATTTTTGCAAAGCCCCTGGAAATCATCAACCTGGCCAGTCTCGACAAGTTCGAGGATGGCGATATCGTCACCGCAGAGGCCCTGCTTGCCAAGGGGATTTTGAGCAAGTGTGAATACGGCTACAAGGTTCTGGGTAACGGCAAAGTTACCAAGAAGGTGACCGTACAGGCCGCTGCTTTCTCTCAGGCTGCTAAGGAAGCGATCGAAGCAGCCGGAGGAAAGGCAGAGGTGATCTAAGTGATTCAGACGATCAAAAAGGCGTGGGGTATTCCTGAGCTTCGCAAAAAGATCATTTTCACCGCACTGATCCTGCTGATCTTCCGCATCGGCAATGCCATCCCCGTTCCCTATGTGAACACGGATCTGCTGAGCAGCTATCTGGAGGGCATGAGCACCACCGTTCTGGGCCTGTACAATGTCATGTCCGGCGGCGCCTTCGCTCAGGCCACCGTCTTTGCACTGGGCGTACAGCCCTACATCAACAGCTCCATCATCATCCAGCTGCTGACCATCGCCATTCCCGCTCTGGAGCGGCTGGCCCGTGACGGCGGCGAGGAGGGCAAGAAGAAGATCCAGTCCATCACCCGTTACGCTACGGTGGCCATCGCCATCCTGCAGGGCTGGGGCTACTATATGCTGATGAAGAACTACGGCATCCTGACCGAGAAATCCTTCTGGGTGGCTCTGGTCATTATCGCCTCCTTCATCGCCGGTTCTTCCTTCGTCATGTGGATGGGCGAGCAGATCACCGAGTTCGGTATCGGCAACGGTATCTCCATCATCCTGTTTGCCGGCATCCTGTCCCGTGTCCCCAGCATGGTCTCCTCCATGATCAGCGGACTGCGGGCCGGTACGCTGGCCTGGTGGGCAGCGGTGCTGGTGGTGCTGGGCATCCTGGCTCTGATCGTCCTGATCACTTGGGTCAACGGCGCTGAGCGCCGTATCCCGGTGCAGTATGCCAAACGTCAGGTGGGCCGCAAGATGTACGGCGGTCAGGCATCCACCCTCCCCATGAAGGTGAATATGTCCGGCGTTCTGCCCATCATCTTCGCTCAGTCCATCGCCATGATCCCCTCTACCATCGCCGCTTTCTGCAAGCAGCCGGCGGAGGGTACCTTCTGGTATGGCTTCCTGAACGCTATTGACACCAAGTCCGTGCTGTACATGATCTTCTACTTCCTGATGATCATTGCTTTCAGCTATTTCTATGCCACCATTCAGTTCAACCCCGTGGAGATCTCCAACAACCTGAAGAAGAATGGCGGCTTCATTCCCGGCTTCCGTCCCGGCAAGCCGACCACCGACTTCATTAAGAAGGTCCTGAACAAGGTCACCCTGTTCGGCGCTATCTATCTGGGCGTCGTGGCGATCCTGCCCCTGCTGATCGGCAAGATCGTGGGGAACTCCTCCCTGTCCATCGGCGGTACGTCCGTCATCATCGTGGTGGGCGTTGCGCTGGAGACCGTACAGGCGCTGGAGTCCCAGATGCTGATGCGTCAGTATAAGGGCTTCCTGGAATAATTGAGGTGCAACATGAAACTGATCCTTTTGGGCGCTCCGGGTGCCGGTAAGGGTACTCAGGCAGAGATTCTGAAGAAGAAGCTGGAGATCCCCACGATCTCCACAGGCAACATTCTGCGTGCCGCTGTGAAAAACGGCACGCCCACAGGTTTGAAGGCCAAGGAGTATATGGACGCAGGCAAGCTGGTGCCGGATGAGGTCATCATCGGCATCATCAACGACCGCCTGCAGGAGCCCGACTGCGCCAACGGCTACATTCTGGACGGGGTGCCCCGCACCATCGCTCAGGCGGAGGCCATGGAGCAGGCCGGTATCAGCTTCGATGCAGTGGTGGCCATCGAGATCCCTGACGAGAAGATCGTTGCTCGGATGGGCGGCCGGCGTGTGTGCGAGCACTGCGGCGCCAGCTACCACATTGTGAACATCCCCCCGAAAACGGAGGGCGTGTGCGATGTGTGCGGCGGCAAGCTCGTGCAGCGCAAGGATGATGACCCCGAGACGGTCCGTGACCGGCTGGAGGTTTATCATAGAGAGACAGAACCTCTGAAGGGCTTTTACGAGGCCCGTGGGATTCTGAAAACTGTGGAGGACCAGTCCACTGTGGACGGGACTACGCAGGCGATCCTGCGTGCGCTGGGAGTTGACGCATGATCACTCTGAAATCCGCACACGAGATCGAACTGATGCGCCGGGCGGGAAAAATTACCGCGGCTGCCCGTGCTCTGGCACGGGAAATGGTAAAACCCGGCGTAACAACCCACCAAATCGATAAGGCAGTGTTTGACTTTATCCGCTCCCATGGAGCGACCCCCTCGTTCCTGCACTACAATGGCTATCCCGCCAGCGTATGCGTCTCCGTCAACGACGAGATCATCCACGGCATTCCCGGTCCACGGGTATTGCAGGAGGGCGATGTCGTCAGCGTGGACGTGGGCGCCTACATCGGCGGCGTCCATGGCGACTGCGCCGGCACATACCCCTGCGGGAAGGTGTCCGACGAGGACATGGAGCTGATCCGTGTGACACAGGAGAGCTTCTTCCAGGGGCTGAAATACGCCAGGGAGGGCTATCGCCTGTCCGACATCTCTGCCGCTGTGCAGCAGTATGCCGAGTCGCATGGCTATTCCATCGTGCGGGAGTATGTGGGTCACGGCATCGGTCACCATATGCACGAGCCGCCGGAGGTACCCAACTTCGGCAAGCCCGGACATGGCCCCCGCCTGTTGCGGGGCATGACCATCGCCGTGGAGCCTATGGTCAACGCAGGCTCCGCAGCCATCCGGCAGATGCCGGACGGCTGGACGGTGAAAACTGCGGACGGCAAGAAGGCGGCCCACTACGAGAATACCATCCTGATCACCGCCGGCGACCCGGAGCTTCTGACGGACGCCAGCGAGTCTCTGGTATAAAGTCTATGGACATTGCCATATCAAACATCGTAAGATCCACGGCCGGCAGGGACAAGGGAGATCTCTTCTTCGTGCTTGCGACGGAGGGAGACTTCCTCCTGCTGGCTGACGGAAAACGGCGCCGGGTGGAGGACCCCAAGCGAAAGCGACGGAAGCATACGGAGCTTTACGGGGAGAACCACAGCCCGGTGGCCGAGAAGATCAGAAGCGGCGAAAAAATCACCAATAGTGAGCTTCGTAAAGCCTTAGCCGCATGCAGCGGCGGTAATCAAGACCAGGAGGGATAACGACTTGGCAAAATCCGATATGATCGAAGTGGAGGGTGTGGTAGTCGAATCACTGCCTAACACCACATTCCAGGTAGACATTGGAAATGGACACACGATTTTGGCGCATATTTCCGGAAAGCTCAGAATGAATTTCATCAGGATTCTGCCCGGCGACAAGGTGACGGTGGAAATGTCACCCTACGACCTGACCCGTGGCCGGATTACCTGGCGTAGTAAGTAGGAGGTTTATGAACAATGAAAGTAAGACCGTCCGTGAAGCCCATGTGCGAGAAGTGCAAGATCATTCGCAGAAAGGGCCGTGTAATGGTGATCTGCGAAAATCCGAAGCATAAGCAGAGACAGGGCTAAGTAGAAAGTGGAGGTGCTTTAAGAGTATGGCACGTATTGCCGGTATTGACCTGCCCAAGGATAAGCGAATCGAGATCGGTTTGACCTATATCTATGGTATTGGCAGAAAGAGCGCTCAGGATATTCTGGCGCAGACAGGCATCAACCCCGACACCCGGGTGAAGGATCTGACCGAGGCCGAGGAAGCCAAGCTTCGTGAGGCCATTGACCAGAGCTATACCGTGGAAGGCGACCTGCGCCGTCAGGTGGCTCTGGACATCAAGCGTCTGACGGAGATCGGCTGCTACCGTGGTACCCGTCATCGCCGTGGGCTGCCCGTTCGTGGCCAGCGCAGCAAGACCAACGCCCGCACCCGCAAGGGTCCCAAGAAGACCATTGCCAACAAGAAGAAGTAAGGAGGGAAGATAGAATATGGCTAACGCTAAGACCGGTAAGAAGGTTATTCGCCGCCGTCGTGAAAAGAAGAACGTCGAGAAGGGCCAGGTCCATATCCGCTCTTCCTTCAACAACACCATGGTCACCGTCACCGACGCACAGGGCAACGCTCTGTCCTGGGCCTCCTCCGGTGGTCTGGGCTTCCGTGGCAGCAAGAAGTCTACCCCCTTCGCTGCCCAGAGTGCTGCTGAGACGGCCGCCAAGGCCGCTATGGAGCATGGCCTGAAGACCGTGGAGGTCTTTGTCAAGGGCCCCGGCCAGGGCCGTGAGGCTGCCATCCGTGCGCTGCAGGCCGTGGGCCTGGAGGTGACGATGATCAAGGACGTCACCCCCATCCCCCACAACGGATGCCGCCCCCCCAAGCGTCGTCGTGTGTAATCGGAACAAGGAGGATAAGTAGAATATGGCTAAGAATATGCAGCCTATCGCTAAGCGCTGCAAGGCGCTGGGCATTTCTCCTACCGTCATGGGTTACTCCAAGAAGGAGACCAAGCGCAACCCCGGCGGCCAGATGAGAAAGAAGAAGAGCGAGTACGCCATCCAGCTCAACGAGAAGCAGAAGGTCAAGTTCGTCTACGGTATTCTGGAGAAGCAGTTCCATATGTACTATGAGAAGGCTTCCCGTATGCCCGGCAAGACCGGCGAGAACCTGCTGACCCTGGTGGAGCGCCGTCTGGACAACGTGGTGTATCGTCTGGGCTTCGCCACGACCCGCCGTGAGGCCCGTCAGCTGGTGAGCCACGCTCACTTCACCGTAAACGGTCAGAAGGTGAACATCCCCTCCTACCTGGTGCGTGTGGGCGATGTCATTGAGGTCAAGGAGAGCAGCCGATCTTCCGCCGCCTTCAAGCGCCTGACCGCCGAGGATGCCCCGCTGGTGACCGTTCCCACTTGGCTGGAGCGTGACAAGAACGCCCTGAAGGGTACCGTGTCTCGTATGCCCGCCCGTGAGGACATTGATATGCCCATCGAGGAGCATCTCATCGTCGAGCTGTACTCCAAGTAATAGGGTCGAGACCCTCACCAAACGCATGAACCAAATCAGGTGCAGACTCGTCTGCGCCGCATAGAGAATGAAGGAGGGTACTGCATGATCGAAATTGAGAAGCCCCAGATCGAGTGTGTTGAAACGCCCGGCGATGCTTCCTATGGAAAATATGTGATCGAACCCCTGGAGCGTGGCTATGGAACGACTCTGGGCAATGCGCTGCGGCGCATCCTGCTCTCCTCCCTGCCTGGCACGGCGGCGACCAGCATCAAGATCGCCGGTGTGCAGCATGAGTTTTCCACCATTCCCGGTGTGAAAGAGGACGTGACGGAGATCGTTCTGAACGTCAAGAACCTGCTGACCAAGCTGCATTGCGAGGGCACCAAGACCGTCTTTATCGAGGCGGCTGGCCCCTGCGAGGTGACGGCCGGCGACATCAAGCCCGATGGCGAGGTGGAGGTGCTGAATCCGGAGCTGCACATTGCGACGCTGGATGTGGGCGCCACCCTGAGCATGGAGATCACCCTGAGCCACGGCCGTGGCTACGTCTCCGCTGACCGCAACAAGGCTCTGCGGGCCGGCGTGATCGGTGTGATCCCCATCGACTCCATCTACACCCCCGTGTACAAGGTCAACTACACGGTGGAGAACACCCGTGTCGGCAACCTCAGCGACTTCGACAAGCTGACGCTGGAGGTCTGGACGGATTCCACTATCACCGCCCGTGATGCCGTGTCTCTGGGCGCCAAGATTCTCTGCGATCACTTCGCACTGTTCACCGACCTGTCCGACACCATGGGCGATAAGTCCACGGTGGTGGAGAAGGCTCCGGACGATAAGGACAAGATGCTGGAGATGACCATTGAGGAGCTGGATTTGTCTGTCCGCAGCTTTAACTGCCTGAAGCGTGCCAACATCAACACCGTGGAGGATCTGATCTCCAAGACGGAGGACGAGATGATGAAGGTGCGTAATCTGGGACGCAAGTCGCTGGAGGAAGTCATCAACAAGCTGGCCATGATGGGTCTGTCCCTGGCCGACGAAGAGAACAACTAACTCGCACTCTGTGCGAATATCCTTACAAGGAGGAAACAGAAATGCCCGGAACTCGTAAGCTCGGTAAGACTACCGATCAGCGTATGGCGATGCTCCGTCAGCAGGTCACCGATTTCCTGGATAACGGTCGGATGGAGACCACCATCACCCGTGCCAAGGAGATCCAGCCCATGGCTGAGAAAATGATCACCTTGGGCAAGAAGGGTGATCTGGCAGCGTATCGTCAGGCTTTGAGCTTCATTACCAGAGAGGATGTTGCCCACAAGCTGTTCAAGGAGATCGCTCCTGAGTATGCTGAGCGCAACGGTGGCTACACCCGCATCATCCGCACCGGCATCCGCCGTGGCGATGCAGCGGAGACCGCTCTCATCGAACTGGTGAAGTAAACTGCCCCAACTAAAAAAGCCCTTTTGTATGGCACTGCCGCCATACAAAAGGGCTTTTTTGCGCCTTGGCAGGGGAGGACAGATTCCGAAAGAGGTTTGGCAGATCTGGCACGGCATTCCCCTTGTGTTTCCCGGCAAAGCATGGTATACTGTCACGGAAGAAACGGCGACGGGAGGTGCGCTATGGCTAACGTACACTGTCAGTCCTGCGGCAGGACCTATGACTATGAGAAATACGGCTGCTGCCCCAACTGCGGCGCTTACAACCGCCGACCCCGGCGGGAGTGGGTGGATGTGGACGGCACCGTTCACCACGGTGCCAGCAAGCAGGAGAAGGTCTGCTATGAAAAAAAGACCTGTTACGAGAAGAAGGTCTGCTTCGAGGAGCAGGCCCGTCCCGCCAAGAAAAAGAACCCGCTGCGCCAGCTGGAGCAGGAGCTCCACAAGGCGGAGCGTACCGTCCGGCAGACGGCTCCCCGGAAGAGCCATGCATCCGGGAAGGAGAAAGCGTCCGGCGGCATATTTATGGCGGTGTTCATTGTGGCGTTCCTGTCTGCGCTGCTGCCGTCCATGATCCGCAGTTGTCAGGCGAAAATCGATGAGGGAGAGCATCGGGTGACGGTGACGCCCGCTCAGGAGGAGATACCGGCCGAGCCTGCGGAAGTGTACTACCTGAGTCAGGGAGAGTCCTTTGAGTGGTACGGCGAGACGGCATGGGTGTCGGGCTATAACACCACCGAGCTGGAGGATGGATACATGGAGGTGTCGGTGCTGCTGTACTATCCGGAGGAGCGAGAGGAGCTGCCGGAGATGCCGGAGCTGTACCACAGCGATGGCATCAGCCCGCCGTTGACGCTGGATCCTCCCGACGGCGGCGATCTGTGGCGGCTGAACTACCACATCTCTACGCAGGATACCAGCTGGCTCATGGTGGAGTTCACAGACTCGGACGACACGGAGTATGACGTCATTCTGGAATAATGCAAGCGCCCGGCGGAATTGTTTTCCGCCGGGCGCAGAGTCTGTCAAAAAAGGGAGAGCCTTCCATCAACGGGGAGGAAGGGTGTGTGCGGGAAACCCGGGAAGGGTGTCCTGCACGATGATGATCCCCATTTTTCAGAGCTTTTGAAGTTCTGAAAAATGCCGCAGCGTGGCGAAAAGACTTTTTCGACACGCTGAGCGCCCGGCGGAATGGTCTTTCCGCCGGGCGCATATATTTGTTTCGGTGATGCTATGAAACGAATCCTGCCCCTGCTGGTACTGTGCCTGCTTCTGACGGGCTGCGTGGCGCTGCCGGTTACGGCTCCGGCGGAGCCTATGTATCTGGCACTGACCTTTGATGACGGGCCATCGCCCCAGTATACGCCCCGATTGCTGGATGGCCTGAAGCAGCGGGGCGTCCACGCCACCTTTTTCCTCATCGGTCAGCAGGTGCAGGACTATCCGGAACTGGTGCAGCGCATCCGGGCAGAGGGACACCAGATCGGCAACCACACCTATGACCATGCGCCGCTGGACCGCCTGTCCTGCGGTGAGGCCATGGCGGACCTGAGCCGCTGCGACGGCGTTTTGCAGGAGCTGGCAGGGGAGGGGACCTACTGGGTCCGGCCGCCCTACGGCTTCATCACCGAGGAGGAGCTGGCGGCATGGAGCACGCCCATGCTGTACTGGTCTGTGGATACCTGCGACTGGGAGTGTCGGGATGTGCAGAAGGTGTTCGCCGCCATCTGTCAGGCGAGGGACGGGGATGTGATCCTGCTGCACGACTGCTACGGAACCAGCGTGGAGGCGGCCTTGCAGGCCATTGACTGTTTGTCGGAGCAGGGGGTGGAATTCGTCACCGTGGAGGAGCTGTTTGCTCTCCGGGGGCAGACTGCCGAGGCCGGGCATCTGTACCGACGACCCGAGTGAGAAAAATGGGCAAAAGAAGGTCCCCGAAGCAATGCTTCGGGGACCTTCTTTCAAGCAATAGATCTTACAGACCGGCGGCGACCATGCAGTTCAGCACCAGCGTCAGGATAACGAAGATGGCACCCACCCACTTGGTGGCCTTAGCCAGCTTGGCATCCACGGAGCGGGCCTTGCTGCGGCTCATGTAGGAATCAGCGATGCCGCCGATGGCACCAGACAGACCCTGGCTCTTACCGGACTGGAACAGAACAATGAGGATCAGCACCAAAGCAGACAGCAGCTGCAGAATCGTAACAGCAATTTTCATAATCTTTCCCTCCAACAAAATAAAGCCCAAAGAGGCTATTCTTCAAAGTACAACCCATCATACCATATCATCCACGGAATTTCAAGGGGAAACTCCCTTTTTGCCCGAAAAAATTCGGAAAAATCCATCGAACATCTGTTGCAAACGGAGAGAATATATGGTATACTATGAAAAACCTTATGTAAACAAAGGAGACGGCGCACATGGTACAGCTCACGAAGATGCAGCAGCGGATCTATGACTATATCGCCCAGACCATCCGGACGCAGGGCTATCCCCCCTCCGTGCGGGAAATTGGGGACGCCGTGGGGCTGAAATCCCCCTCCACCGTCCATTTTCACCTGAAGCACATGGAGGAGCTGGGGGTCATCGGCAAGGGGGCCGGCAAGGGCCGGGCGCTGACCCTGACGGAGCCGCTGCCGGAGGAGAACCAGATCCCCATTGTGGGGACGGTGGCCGCAGGTACCCCCATTCTGGCGGAGGAGTGCATCGAGGACTACCTGACCTTCGACACAGGCGGCGACAGCAGCCAGTATTTTGCCCTCCGGGTTCGGGGGGAGTCCATGCTCAACGCAGGCATTCTGCCGGACGATCTGGTGGTGGTGCGTCAGCAGCAGACCGCTAACAACGGCGAGATCGTGGTGGCCCTGCTGGGGGATGAGGCCACGGTCAAGCGCTATTCCCGCCGCAACGGGCAGGTGTGGCTCCTGCCGGAGAATGAGGCGTACAGCCCCATTGACGGCCACGACGCACAAATTTTGGGGAAGGTGGCCGCCGTCATCCGGCGCTATTAAGGGGCTGGTGTGTCCCACAGATTTCGGATAAGCAAGAACCGGCCGCAGGGAGAATCTCCCTGCGGCCGGTTCTTGCTAAAAAAGTTTATTTTCCGGAGGACTTAGCTTTTCATATTCAGCTGCCAATCCTGAAAATCGGCAAAGGGGTCGGAGACGGTGGGGTGGATGTCGTTTTTCACCGCTCCGTCCGGCAGCAGCACGGAGTTGGACTTGAAGCACACCGCCACCAAGGGCGCCTGCTCCTTCAGATAGCTGCACAGCTCATGGGCCGCTGTCTGGCGCCCTTCGCCCTCCGATGCCGTTCGGAAGGCCGTCAGCAGGGTCTCCAGCTGTGTGTCCCGCACGCCGCCGTAGTTCAGGGCCCCGCCCGGAGACAGCAGCGGCGACAGATCCCAATCCGCCGTCAGCTTGCACTCCCCGTAGTAGAGGTCGAAATCCCCGCTCTTCAGCGCCGCCAGATAGTCCTCATAGGGCAGGGTCTTTACGTCGATCTTCACGTCGTATTGGGAGAGGTCCGAGGCCAGCTTCCGGGCCATGGACACCTTGAAGCTATTCTCCTCGTTCACCAGCATGGTGACGGAGACGGACTTTTCGCCGGAGGTATAGCCCGCCGTCTCCATAGCGGAGCGGTAGCTGTCCGGGGAATAGGTCTCCTCCAGATCCTTGGGGTAGACCACCGCCGAGGGGGACAGGGGGAACTGGGCCGTCTGCCCATGCCCCAGCAGGAAGGCACTGACGCCGCCGGCCCGGTCCATGCCAAGACTCAGGGCCGCCCGCAGTTTAGGGTCGTTGAAGGGCGCACGGGTGACATTGAAGCCGATATACTGCATCGTCGAGGTGGGGATGTCCGTATAGCTGCCGCTGCCGTAGACGTTGGAGGTGTTGGTGCCGGTCAGGTCGCATACCAGCATCTGGATGTCGTGGGTATAGAAGGCGTAGGCCATGGAGTCGGTGTTCTTGCAGGCGGTCAGCTCGATGCGCTCCAGCGGCATGGTCTTATCCTGCCACCAGTCCGTTCGCCGGGCCAGATACACGCCGCTCTCGTCCTTGGCATAGCGGTAGGGGCCGCTGCCCACCGGTACCGTGTCCTCCTGGGTGCCGCCCTTGATGATGGGGATGTCCAGTCGGGCGGCGAATTGCGGGTCGTTGCGGGTGAGATAGATGCGGAGGGTGCTCTCCCCCAGATAGGACACGGAGTCCATCTCCGCCAGCCGCTGGCCGTACCGCACGGACTCCTTGGCCCGCCGCAGGGCAGCCACCACGTCCCACGCCGTCAGAGCCGAGCCGTCGGAGAAGGTGACGCCGGAGCGCACGGTGACGGTCAGAGCGTAGCTTTCGGCGTCGTAGGAGGCGCTCTCCGCCAGACAAGGCCGGGGCAAAAAGTCGGTACCCAGCGTGTACAGACTTTCATACAGCAGCGCACCCAGTGTCTGCTGGGCGCCGTCGGCGCAGGTGATGGGGTCCCACGTCTCCCCCTGCAGATAGGGCAGACCGAAGGAGGTGAGACGGGTATCCTGCTTGGTGCTGTCGCTCTGCTGATAGTATTGGGAGAGGGTGTCGTAGGTCTCCTCCGGCTCCTCGCCCCAGTCGCAGCCAGACAGCGGCATAAGACACGCCGCCGCCAGCAAAAGGGATAGTAAACGCTTTTTCATGGCAGTCTCCTGTTCAGATCAGGGCGATGAGTGCCGCCTGCGCTCCCCGGCGGTCCCCCATCTTCCGATGGGACCACCAGCGCTCCGGGTGGCAGCCGGTGCAGTCGGGGCATACGTCGATGCGCTGTACCCCGGCTTGCCGCAGCCACAGGGCATTGATACCCTTCAGGTCTATGTGCCACTTTTCGCCCCGGCGCACCATGTACGGCTCCGCTGCCGCACCCAGCGCCCGGCGCATGGCATCCGGCACATCGTCGTCCGTCTCGAAGCAGCAGGCCCCGATGGACGGCCCCGTGGCGGCCAGCAGATCCCCCGGCTCCGTGCCGAAGGCCTCCTGCATCCGCCGCACCGTCTTGGCGGCCAGACCGCTGGCCACCCCACGCCACCCGGCATGGACGGCTCCGATGGCCTCCTGCACCGGGTCGTACAGCAGAATAGTGCCGCAGTCGGCGGAGAACACCACCAGCGGGATGTGCTTCTCCCGGCAGATCATGGCGTCTACGCTGGTGTAGTCCCGCTGCCGGAATAGTCCCTTGCCGCAGTCCGCCTCCGTCACCAGACGGATGTTGTCCTCGTGGACCTGCTTGCTGAGCACCGCCCGCTGATGGGACAGACCCAGCACGCCGCACAGCCGGCGGAAGTTCTCCTGCACATTGGCCAGATCGTCGCCCCGGCCCACGCCCAGATTCAGGCTGTCCCACGGGGCGGGACTGACGCCGCCGGTGCGGGTGGAAAAACCGTGGCGGATGCTGCCGCACAGCAGATCGCTCTGCAGCACGGTGATGCCGTTTTCCGTATGGTCATGAAATGCCATGGCAGTCCTCCTGTCCGGGGATTTTTACGCATCCCGGCCGCAGCAGTTCTTGTACTTCTTACCGCTGCCGCAGGGGCAGGGTTCGTTGCGGCCGATCTTCTTCACCTTCCGGGGCTGCTTCTTCACGGTGCCGTCGCCGCCCACGCTCTCCGACGTGGTCTTGGCCACACGCTCCCGCTTGACCTCCTCGTTCTTCCGCAGCCGTACAGAGTACAGCCGCCGGACGGTTTCCTCCTGAATGGCGGAGATCATCTCCTCGAACATCTCCAGAGATTCCTTCTTATAGGCGATGATGGGATCCGTCTGAGCATAGGCCCGCAGACCGATGCCCTGCCGCAGATCGGTCATGGCGTCGATGTGGTCCATCCAGTACTCGTCTACCACCCGCAGCAGCACCACACGCTCCACCTCACGCATGACGGGGGAGGTGAACTCCTGCTCCTTCTTTTCGTAGAAGTCGGCAGCGGCGGCGGTAAAGTCGTCGATGACCTCCTCCGCCGTCAGCTGGGGGATGCGCTCCGGCTCGAAGCGCACGGTGTACTTGGGGAAGTACAGGCCCTCCACCTGACGCAGCAGCTCCCGCATCCCGGCCTCGTCCATGTGGCTCTCGCCGCCGAAGGCGCTGTTGACCTGATGGCCGATGGCGGTGGACATCATGTTCATGATGATGCCCTTGACGTCCATGCCCTCCAGCACCTGCTTGCGCTGATCGTAGATGATCTCACGCTGCTTGTTCATCACGTCGTCGTACTCCAGCACCGACTTACGGGACTGGAAGTTCCGGGACTCCACCGTGGTCTGAGCCTGCTCAATGGCACGGGTCAGCATCTTGTTCTCAATGGGGGTATCCTCGTCGATGTTCATCCGCTCCATGATGGCGTTGATGCGCTCGCCGCCGAACAGACGCATGAGGTCGTCCTCCAGCGAGATATAGAACCGGGTCTCACCGGGGTCGCCCTGACGACCGGCACGGCCACGCAGCTGGTTGTCGATCCGGCGGGAGTCGTGGCGCTCGGTGCCTACGATGAACAGGCCGCCGGCCTGACGCACCTGCTCCGCCTCTCCGGCGATCTCCTCCTTGTGCTGCTGCAGCTTCTGGGCAAACAGGCGGCGGGCATCCAGAATCTCCTGGTTGTCCGTCTCGGCGTAGCCGGTGGCCTCGGCAATGAGCTCGTCCGACAGCCCCGCCTTCCGCAGGTCGCTGGTGGCCATGTACTCGGCGTTGCCGCCCAGCATGATATCCGTACCACGGCCGGCCATGTTGGTGGCCACGGTGACGGCGCCCAGCTTACCGGCCTGCGCCACGATCTCCGCCTCACGCTCGTGGTTCTTGGCGTTCAATACGTTGTGCTTGATGCCTGCCTTGGTGAGCATCCGGCTTAAAAGCTCGTTCTTCTCGATGGATACCGTACCCACCAGCACCGGCTGGCCCTTGGCGTGGCACTCCTCCACCTGACGGATGACCGCCCGGAACTTGCCCTGCTCCGTTTTATACACGGAGTCCTGATCGTCGATACGGGCGATGGGCCGGTTGGTGGGGATCTCCACAATGTCCAGCTTGTAGATGGTGGCAAATTCCTCCTCCTCTGTCAGGGCCGTACCGGTCATACCGGACAGCTTCTGATACAGGCGGAAGTAGTTCTGGAAGGTGATGGTGGCCAGCGTCTTGCTCTCCCGCTGCACGGAGACGTGCTCCTTGGCCTCGATGGCCTGATGCAGACCCTCGGAGTACCGACGGCCGAACATCAGACGGCCGGTGAACTCGTCTACAATGATGATCTCACCGTCCTTGATGACGTAGTCCACGTCCCGCTTCATGACACCGTGGGCCTTGATGGCCTGATTGATGTGGTGGGCGATGGTGCTGTTCTCCGGGTCGGAGAGGTTCTCCAGATTGAAAAACTCCTCGGCCTTGGCGATACCACGGGCGGTGAGGGTGGCCGTCTTGGCCTTCTCATCCACCACATAGTCGGCGTCGATATCCTCGGCTTCCTCCTCTTTGGAGTCTACCTCCGCCACCACGTATTTCTTCATCCGGGCCACCAGCGACTCCGCCATGTCATACAGCTGCGTGGACTTGTCGCCCATGCCGGAGATGATGAGGGGCGTCCGGGCCTCATCGATGAGGATGGAGTCCACCTCGTCCACGATGGCGAAGTTATGGCCCCGCTGCACCTGCTCGTTCTTATAGATGGCCATGTTGTCCCGCAGGTAGTCAAAGCCCATCTCGTTGTTGGTGCCGTAGGTGATGTCGGCGTTGTAGGCGGCCTGCCGCTCCTCCTTGCTGAGGTCGTGGACGATCAGGCCCACCGACAGGCCCAGAAAGCGGTGGACCTTGCCCATCCATTCGCTGTCTCGCTTGGCCAGATAGTCGTTGACGGTGACGATGTGAACGCCACGGCCCGTCAGTGCATTGAGGTAGGAGGGCAGCGTGGCCACCAGCGTCTTACCTTCACCGGTCTTCATCTCAGCGATACGGCCCTGATGCAGCACGATGCCGCCGATGAGCTGCACCCGATAGGGACGCAGACCCAGCACACGGTCCGCTGCCTCCCGCACGGTGGCAAAGGCCTCCGGCAGCAGGTCGTCCAGCGTCTCGCCGTTGGCCAGACGCTCCTTGAACTCCGGGGTCTTGGCCTGAAGCTGGGCATCGGTGAGGGCCTTGTACTCGTCGGCCAGCGCCTCGATCTTGTCAGCGATGGGGTAGATGCTTTTCAGCTCCCGCTGACTGTACGTTCCGAAAATTTTCGTAATGAGTCCCATATGTATCGTGTCCTTTCTGTTTCCAAAAGGAAAGTATGCGTATTGCTCCCGTTTCCCTGCCGCCGGGCGGGAGAGCCTTCCGCATCGCTGCGGCGAATAGAAACAAGAATACATCCTGTATCATACCACAAATTCCTGTCAGATGCAAAGGAAAAACAGCAACAAGAGCAATTTCACTAAAATAAAATGGCGACAATCGGCACTCTTTACGAAAAAACACACTGGGCGGCGAATTTGCTTGCAAAAAGCGGAAATTGTGATACGATGAAGCTGAAAGGGGAGGAGTCCGATGCACAGGTAGAAATATAAATGAAGGCACAGAAAAACACAAAATGGGTTCTTGCAATTTAGATAATAAACTACAGGAGGACATTTTATGAAAAGACTGTTATCCTTTATATTTCTTTTGGCGATGTTGTTCACCATGACTACCGTGGCCGGAGCCACCGAAGAGAGTATTTATACTCTGGCAAGACGTACTATCACGGTCAAGGAGACGATTCAAGATAATGGTGTAGTGGTATCTACCTATGAACATATGGATGCCTTCACACAGGCGGCAAAACGACAGTATCCGGATCTCTCTGACTATGAGTTGTCACAGTTTCTCATGGATTACATGGGCATGGATAGTGAAGGGATTCCGGAAGAGGAGGCATTGAAGCTTCTGACCTATGACAATTTGTCGCTTACATCCACATATCTGAAAGTCAATGATGAAGGTATCGTAGAAATGACAGCGGAAGAAATGGAGCGGCAAATACAGATAGCTCCTATAGCCAGCTGGACTTCTGAGGATGGGTATATGATACTGGATTCAGGTTTTACGAAGTTATCCACATCGGGCTCGACGAGACGGTACAGCGTCTGGATGCGGGGAGTATGGAAGAAATATCCAGCGACCCGGCTGCAGGACGTGCTTGCCATCGGAACCAATGCTTCCTTTGATGACAGCTTTGCAGAAAAGGGTTACGTGCATCAGACGTTTAAGTGCGGAATTTGCGGCAATGAAACAAAGAGGAACCGTGATGTAACGGAAAGCAGTCCAAAAGATGGGAATCTTAAGATCGAATACAAAAATCTTCTGCCGCTCTTGCGCTTTAATCCCACTATCCCCCAGTGTGATGCCTGTGAGGCGGGAAATGTAGCGGATAGCCATTTTGCTACCTATCTATGCTATGGCGTTGTAACATCAACGGATGCGGTTATACAACCAAGCTACGCCCATAAGACCTTTGGACCCAGTAGTATTTCTGTATCAATGGATCCCAAGGGAGGAGTAAATTTTTCCATTTCTTTGGATAGCAAAATTACCAAGTATTTAGCACGTCCGGTGACACTTGCGTAAAGAGAACATCAGTAGAAGGGTAGAATTATGAAGACAAAATATCCATTGGATTGGCATACTGTGATTGTTACCGTAGTGGTGGGCGTTCTTGGGACAGTTATCTTTGGCTGGTATTTCCGGATACTATCTGCCGGGGCCATTGTGGCCATCGCCTATGTGGGCGGGCGCATCCTCTGGTATCTGAAACGGCTGGAGGCCCGTCAGGAGCCGAAGGACACCGTTGCGGATGCTCCCGCCGATACCGCAGCTGCCGATACGACGCCGGAGGGCAGTGGCACCGAAGGATAACGGATATCCCCGGACGGCGGCGGGGCGAGGGAGCGTATCCCGGCGGACATAGGCAGCAGCCCATGCCCGCTATTGCACATCGCAAAAAAAATAATCGCCTGAATGTCCGATTCAGGCGATTATTTTGTCATTTTTTGGAAACTGCGGAAAAAAGCCTTGCAACACGGAAACAAGTGATATAATATATTATCAGATATAGTGTATATAATATGTGTCTATGCAAATAATAGGGATGACAAGAGGAGAAGTACCGTGAGAACCAGAGATCAAGAGGAATTTCAGCGCAAAAAAATCATGCTGATGGAGAAGTGCTACGACTGCTACGCCGAAAACGGTCTGGCCTCCGTGGGCATCCGGAAGCTGGCGGAGTCCTGTGGGTGCAGCTCCGCCGTGCTGTATATCTATTTTAGAGATTTGGACGATCTCATTGTCCAGTCCACCGCCTACTGCATGAAGAAGGTGGAGGACGACTTCATGGCCAAGGCCCCCACCGATCCGCAGGATCTGATGCGCTTCATCGACGAGATACCCTACTGGACGGCCCGGCAGCACGGCAAGAAGTACCGCCTGATGTATCAGGTCTACACCCACCCCAAGTATATCCGCTACGGCAAGCAGTTCTTCGAGGGGGTCAACCGCCGCTACACCGAATACGCCAAATCGCTGGAGCCCAAGCTGGGCATCCCCTATACCACCATCACCCCGCTGATCTTCATCCTGATCCAGACCTGCGTCCACTACGCCATGTTCGAGGATGAATGCTATCTGCAGTCCCAGCTGGAGGCGCTGAAGCAGGCCATTCGGCTGTTTATGACCCAGTACCGCACGGAGGGCGCAAGGCCCGACGTCAAGGCGGAAAGCTGACGGTTCCGCCGCAGCGGCCGCAGAAAAAACCAAATAAGACAGAAACGAACCCCCCTCGGCTATAGCCGAGGGGGGTTCGTTTGTTATCTCTGCATTTGGCCGCTTACCGCTTGCGGGCCGTAGGCGCATCAGGTCACAGTGCGATTGATGCGCTTGACCTCGAAGGAGGTCTGGGACAGGGTTTGCCGGGAGCGGTCCCCGATCTCCAGGGTGACGGAGAAAATGTCGGTGGAGGCATCGTAGCGCAGGGTAAAGGACTTCACCTTCAGCCCCTTGGGGTAGGAGGCGGAGCCCAGCAGGTGACGATCGCCCAGCGCCAGCTGGCCGTCTTCACCGATCTGAAAGGCATCGCCCTTACCCTCTACGCTGCCCACGTTTTGGATGAAGATCTGCGTCAGGCCGCCGTTTTCATCCTGCGTCACGGTGCCGCAGAAGCGCAGCTTGTCGCTGATGACGCTGGTGAGGGTGGAGCAAAGCTCCTGGGCCTCCGACAGCCGCATGGACTCCGTATAGGTCTTGCTGGCAAAGCGGATGCCCACTACCAGCAGCGCCGTCAGCAGCAGCACGATCAGCACCGTACACAGCATCTCGGTCAGGGTGATGCCCCGCCGGTCACGGAGTTTTCTCATGGCGTATCCTCCGACACATAGTAGCGGTAGCCGTTCTCCTGATAGACCTCCACCGAGGTGCTGCCGGTCTGGCCGCTGCGGCCGGAGAGACGCAGCTGGGCGCTGCCCTCGGACTGGGCATCGCTGTACCGGAAGGAGACGTCGGTGTCCCGGATCTTGGCGTTGATCTTGGCGGCTGCCACGGCGGAGCCCGTCAGAAAGACGAACACCAGCACGATGATCAGCAGGGACACCAGAGTCTCCACCAGAGTTTCGCCCTTCTGGTTCTTCAGCTTTTTCATCCGGTGACCCCCTTTTCAATGAGCGGTGTGTCCCAAGAGATGGTGGTGGTGGTAACGGTGGTCTGTCCCGTCTCGGTGTTGCCGCCGGTGACGGTGGTGACCTGCTGCTTCCGCTCGCCGCTGAGGGTGAGGGTCATAAGGCAGTTGCCCTGACTGCTGTCCGCCAGAGAAAGGGTCACGGTGATGTCGTAGGCGGGTGTCATGGTGAACTCCGCCTGTACGGCGTCCAGACCGCTGGCAGCATCCGGGGTGAGGGTGATGACGTCGGTATAGGCGATGCCACGGCCCACGGCCTCGATGCCCCGCTCCAGCCAGGCCTTCATGGCCCCCTGGGGGGTCTGAGTTACCTCCGTCCGCTCGATATAGCTGCCGGTGGCAGTGGGGCGGCGGGTGACCTTCTGCTCATAGCCGGAGGAGAGGATATCGTCCCGCAACAGCTCCGCAGCGGAGCTGACGGTGAGATAGGTCTGCTGGCTCTGGCGGTCGTTGGAGATGTGCCGGGCGGCGGTAGTGGCCGCCGTAAGGATCACTACGCTGACCATGCTGGCTACCAGCAGCAGGAGGAGGGCCATCAGAATGGTGACGCCCTTCCGGTCTGTACACTTTTTCATTCCAATGGCCTCCTTTCTGCAAAACGGTTATCGGCTCCAGCGCCAGCGGAGCAGACCGGGCTCCTCCGTATCCTGATAGATGGGTTCAAAGGTGGTATCCTGGAACAGGGGCAGGTCGGGACTGGGGGTCCAGCCCACAACGGGCCGGAGCGCCGAGGCAAGCTCCTCCTCCGTGGGGAGGAAGCCGGCGGCGGGCTGGCCGAAGGGAACGGCCTTCTCCAGCCGCAGGCGGCCCACCACGAAGGTGGCGGTGATCTGCGTATCCTCCGCCGTCAGGGGATAGGGGATATCCAGCGTATAGGGCCGGCCGGTGCGGGTGTCGGTGAGGGTCACCTGCAGGGTGACTGTCTCCTGCTGCCGTCCGTGGATGGTGATGGGGCGATAGCTGAAGTCGCCGTCCTGCTGGGCGGCCACCACGTCGCCTACGGTGACCCGGTAGTCCTCATCGGCGGTGGAGAGCATATCGTGGGAAGTGCCGGTGCTATCCAGAACGGTAAGGGCCGTTACGGTGAAGTACCGGAAGTCCGCCGCCTTGCCACGGCTGTACAGGTACAGACCCTCGTGATCGGGGACATCGCCCTCGGCGGGGCCGAGAGGGGTATCCCAGTCGGTGGCGTCCCGATTCAGGATGCCCTGACGATACACGGCGTCTCCATCGCCCACATGGGCGATGCCCAGCACGCCCTGCATATGGATGGTGGCGGTGAGGCGCAGCTCACTGGTGAAGGTGCGCTGGCCCACGGTGACACCGGCCTGCACCAGCAGAGTCTCCTCGCCCTCGCCCTTACCGGTGACGGTGACCTGCTGATCCCGACTCACCGGGGACAGCGTGACTACCCGGTCAGAGCCGCTGACCACGTCCCATTTGACGCCGGTGAGCACTTGGCCGGTGCCGTCCCGTGCGGTGAGGGTGAGGGTAGTACTCTCGCCTACATACTGCTCTACGGAGAGTTGATCCACGGAGATGGAGAGCTTGGCGGTGACGTCCACTGCCAGACGGGCGGTGTAATCCCCCAGTGTGGCGATGATCTCGGTGGAGCCGATGGCCTGTCCCACGATGCGGACCTTGTAGTGGCCCGTGCCGTCCGGCTGAAGCTCGGCAGTGACGATGCCGTCCTTGGTATAGGACAGGGTGGGGAGCTCCGTGCCGGGATCCGTGCCCTCAAACCGCAGATCCAGCGTCACGGCGGATTCACCGCCGGCGGCATCGTAGTCGGTGATCATGTCCAGCGTCAGCAAGCCCTTGCTCCAGTAGAGGCCAGATGACGGCCACCAGCCGTAGTGTAGACGGGCCCGGCCAAAGACGTTATCCTGCACCAGAACGGTGGGGAAGGGGAAGTCCTGACCCTGCAGGGCCTCGTCGCTGCCGGGGAAGCTGTATTTGCCGTGGACCTCGGCGCCGTTTTCCTCGGTAGTGACCCACGCAAAGCTGCTGCCCAGAGCGGCGGCAAAGCTATCGTAGCGTTGGGTCGTGCCGCTGCCGTTGTTCTGGGTGACGATGCTGGCACCGGTGCGCTGGGACATCTGCTCATAGGTCAGGCCCGTCAGGCCCTTGATGCTATACGTGTTGGAACCACCGTTCCAGCCGTAATTACGGAGGTAGCTGAGATCGCCGTTGAGCATTTTTTCCCGTGCCGCTTCTGTACGCAGCAACCCGCTAAGGGAGTTGCTTCTGGAATTACCCTTGCCGTAGTATTTGGGCAGATCGTCGAAAGAAATGCTGTTCTTGCTGCTGTTGAGGTAGTAGCAGTTATTGATATAGAGCTTTGCATTGGTGCTGGCACCGGCTCGGTCGGCAATACTGCCCATAAGGGAGATGCCGGTGATGGTACCCGCCATGTCCGGGAACTCCATGTAAGTGTAGCAGTTATTGAAAGTGGGCTGACCATCCGAACTGTCGGAGCGATTGACAAAGTTGGTGAAGCTGGCGGAGAAGCCGCTGCCGCCCATACCGCCGATATAGACATAGGTATCGGGGCCGGGGACACCGCCGGAATTCATCTTGACCCGGACGGCAGAGCTGCCGTCGGCAAAGACATTGTTGCTGCTGCCCACGGGGACACGCTCCTTCAGGGTCTCCTTCCCAACGGTGATGGTACCGCCGGTGTAGCAGTCCGTTACCGCAAAGCGCACACCGCCGGCCAGACCGCCTACACGCACATAGTTGCCGTAGCGGGCGGCGTTCATATAGCCGTTGGTATCGACGTGGGTGCAGTTGATCTGCAGATCCACCACGGCGGAACACTTGTTGAGGTTGACGCTGGAGACACCCACCAGCCCGCCGATGGCGGCCTCACCCAGATGCTGTTTGTTACGGCTGTTGTCGGCCACAGTGTAGCCGGCGATGGCGCAGTTGGTGATGCTGCCGTTGCCCATGCTGCTGTTGTAGTCATAGGCGATGCCCACCAGACCTCCCAAGGCGTAGGAGGTGGAATACTGGCGCACCGTCCGGGTGCCGCTGGAGGGCGTGGGATCGGTATTGCGCTGGATGACGGCGCCGTTGTCACTATAAAGGACGATGTTCGCGATCTCTGCGCCGGCGGTGGTGCCGAAGAGGCCCACGTTGTAGCAGTAGGAGTCGATGTTCACGTTCTTGATGTAGTAGCTCTGGCCGTCGTACTTGCTGCCGAACCAGTTGTACAGCACCATACGGTAGTCGGTGCTGCTGCCGCTGTCGTAGACAGACCCGGCGATGGGATGGAAGCTGTAATTCAGGGAGGCATCCGTGGGATCCGCCAGGCTCTGACCGTTGAGGTCATGGCTTTGTTTCCACGTGCGGATGGGCCGGGCGCCGCCGGTGGAGTCGCCGGCGATGGCGTCCTCCTTGCTCTGGTAGCCCCAGGTGACACGGCTATATTGCAGGTAGGGGTAGTACTTGTACATACTCCCGCTGTCCGTCACGTCACGGGTGGAGCTGCCCTGATTGCCGTAGTAGCTCCAGTTGATGTATTGCAGCTGCTCCACGGACCGCACCTGATAGGGCAGGGCATCCGTGCCGGGCTCCACGCCGGTGGTGCCGCCGGTAATGCCGGTGCTGACGGCGGTGACGGCATAGGACTCTGCGAAGAAGGGACTGACGGTGTAGGTGAACCACACATCCCCCTGAGACAGGAACCAGTGGCCGTTGCCGGTAGTGCCGCTGAGGAGCCGCAGACCGGTGTCGGAGGTCTGATAGGTGACGAAGCTGAACGGAGGCATCTGCTTCTCCAGCTCCGCCGCCGCCTCGGTGTTGCGGCCGTCCAGAGCGATGTGCTGGGTCTCCAGCAGGGGCTCCGTCTCGCCCTTGGACCAGTAGTAGCCGTAGCCGTAGGCAGTGATCTTGCCGCCGTCGTCGTGGGCGGTGCAGAGGCTGCTGCCGTCCTTGCGGACGCCGTTTTCAAAGCCGATGTATGAGAAGTGATAGCCGGGGTTACTGCCGCCCTCCTCGTGCTCCCAGTACACCATGCCCAGCGTACCCAGATCGGCGGGGGTCACCCAGTCGCCGTAGTGGACGGGGCTGCCGTGGCCGGTGAGACCGGTGGGATAGGGATAGGCCTGGCCGTCGGTGTTCAGGGTTTTGCTGTGGTGATAGGTGTGGCTGGCATCGGCGGAAGAGAAGCCGGTGAGGGTCAGGGCCTTCAGTCCCTGCTCATTGACAGCCCGTGCGCCGGACTGGTCGCTGTAATCATACAGATGGACCTGTCCCACGAAGCGATAGGTACCGCCGCTGAGATAGTAGCAGCCGGAGGTGCTGCCGGTGGCCGGGGCGAAGCCGTAGGTATCGGCACCGGGGGAGGTAAGGGCCGTGGCGCAGTAGCTGCTGCGGATCGAGCCGATGTTCTCCCCGGCGAAGCCGCTGAGGGCCACGCCGCCGCCACGGATCTGGAGTACCTCCACGTTGGCCATGGCGTAGCTCTGGCTCACCAGACCGCTGTTGCCGCCGGTGAAGCCGCCCATCAGCAGACGGGCATAGTTGCTGCTGGCGGTGAGGGAGGGAGTACTGACGCTGCCGGAGCGGATGGTCCCGGCGTTATAGCCCACGAAGCCGCCCATATACAGGACGCTGCCCTGATAGGCGTGGGCTGTGACGGAGTAGCCCGCCGCAGCGCAGTTGTAGACGGTGCCGTCATTGCGGCCTGCCAGAGCGCCGACATAGGCGGTACGCAGGCGCAGGATGCCCCGAAGCGTCACGGAGTAGTCCTGCTCTCCGGTGGTGAGCACCACATTCCGCAGACTACCCTGATTCAGGCCGAAGAGTCCGGCGTAGTCGCCGCCGTTGGGACTCTGGAGCGGCACAGCGGCGATGGGATAGGTGCCGCCGTCATAGATGTGGGTAAAGGGGACGACGGCACTGCTGCCGATGGGCTGCTGGCTGGTGACGACGGTATCGTTGCGGCCATAGGCTGCCCAGTCATAGCCGGAATAATCGATGCTGCGCTCCTGCTGGAAGGTGGTGTCCTTGGCCAGCAGGGGGCTGTACTGCTCATAGTACAGACTCAGGTTATTCAGCTGCCGGGCCGTGCGGATGCCGATCTCGCTGGGGGCCTCCGGGGCCTCGGAGCCCTCCGATACCCAGCAGGTGAAATGGGGATTGAAGTAGTAGGTGGTGTCCTCCACCTGCACCCGGCGGTAGAAGTCCGTGGATACCTCGGTGGTGTTCACCAGTGTCCGGGGCAGGGGCAGCAGGTAGTAGCCCCCGCCCATGTCGATGGCGTTGGCACGGTACAGGGTAGAGGTGACCTCCCGCCCCCCCAGCGAATAGCGCACCGTCAGATCCTGCTCCGGCAGCGTGCTGTACACCATGCCGTAGCCGTCGCCCGCCACCGTGCCGGTGGTTTTGACAGTGGATTTGTTGGCGCCACGGAAGCCGTAGCTGCCGTCGGAATAGACCTCGTAGTACACCAGTGTACCGGCCTCGAACTGAGCCTGCCAGTCGCCGTAGTGGGTCAGTCCCATCAGACGGGGATAGGAGTAAGCGCCCAGACCCATGCCGTCCACCAGGTTATAGGCCACGGTGTCGCTGCCGCCGGTCTCAGCGGTGAAGGCGTCGTTGAGGTACTTTTCGATGGCGTCGGCCCGGCTGCGGCCGCTCCACTGCTCATAGTCGGCAAAGACCGTGCCGTCCATGTCGTGGTCGCCGTGGGACATATAGTAGGTGCTGGTGATATCGGGCTTGTCGGTGGTGACATCCGCAGGCTTGGCGGTGGAGTAGGTGAGCTTTTCACTGCCGTTCAGCCGGGCACTGGCGCTGTAACAGGTGTCGATGACGTCGCCGTAGGACAGCTCACCGCCCACCAGACCCGCCATGACGTCGGCCTCCTGGAAGCCGGCGGTGTAGCAGTCCCGCAGGGTGATATCCGCCGTGCCGATGCAGCTGCCGATGAGGCCGCCGGTGGTGCCGGAGGCGTAGAGGTAGCAGTCAGCGTAGGAATGTTCCACATAGACGGTGCGGGCGCCGCTGATATAGCCCACCAGACCGCCGGCGTAGCGGCCGCCCTCCAGCACGGAGGAGGCGAAGCTGTTGCGGACGGTGAGATCATAGCCGCAGCGACCCACTAAACCACCGGCGGTGGCGCCGCTGATCCAGATATCCTGCTCACTTTTGCTGCTGAGCTTGTCACGGGTGGGGCTCAGGTAGACCTGACAGCCCTCAATGGTGGTGCCGCCCCGGAGGGAGCCAGCCAGACCGCCGGCATTACCGCCGGCGCTGATCTGGGCACCGCACAGACGGATGTTTCGCAAGGTGCCCCGGAAGCTCTCGAACAGGCCGCCGTCGCCGTCGGTATCCACCGGCAGTTCATAGATCACAGGGTGATAGGACTGGGTGCCTACGGCGACGGTGCTGTCGTAATAGGCGAGGTTCTCGTTATAGATGGGGGTGAACTTCCGGCCCGGATAGCAGCTGTCCCAGCCGTCGTCCATGCCGGTGTTGACGAACTGGATATCCTGCTCCTGCAGCGCCCGTGTGATGGCGGTGGGCAGACCGGAGCCCTCGTCCAGATTTTGCAGATGCCGGGCATAGGTGACCACGGCGGTGGTGCCGCCGTCCCGCACCTCGGCAAAGAGACTGTTGGTGGTGAGCTTGCCGGTGACGGAGTCCACCAGACGGCTGTCGCTCTCTACCTCCACCTTCAATGTCAGGTCGGAGCCGGGGGTCAGCTGCCGGAAGCGGCGCTGCTGGGAGAAGCGCTTGCCCTCCGTCAGGTCGTCCAGCACCATGGTGACGGTATAGGTGCGGTAGGAGACGTTGACTTCGGAGCCGGTGAGCTCCATCCGGCCGGTGGAGTGGCCCTGTGCATCCGTTACCGTCACATAGAAGTGCAGGGGGTCACGGGGCGTGTCACAGGTGACCTTCAGCAGCAGACGCTCCTTGTTGATGATCTCCATCTTGGGGGTCAGCTTGCCGGTGTCCTCGCTCTGGACGCTGTCGCCGCCGTAGTAGCCCACGGTGGCCCCCTCCTGCACCCGGCGATCCCGTGAGCGCAGGGGGTTGAAGGCGTCGAAGCTGTACTGCATGGGCTTTTCGCTGTAAAACACGGCGTAAACGCTGCCGCTGCCGGGGTCATACTCGATGACCCAGTTGGCGTCCCACAGCTCCGCCTCCACCTGCTCACGGGGCAGGATGCTCCCGGCGGCAGAGGTGTCGGTGCTTTTGGCGGCGGAGGTGACGTAGTACAGGGTGCTGGTGGTGTATTTATCCTGCTCGGCGTCCCAGGGGATGTTGTTCAGGGCCGTGGCCCGGTCCTTGCCGTACTCGTCGCTGCGGCCGCTGGCCTGCAGCTGGGAGAGGCGGTTCTGGGCCGCCAGATAGATGGTCTCCGCCTTGGAATCCAGCTCCGTCTGGCGGATATTGCGCTGGTGGCGGCTGATGGGGATCATGGCCAGCGCCAGCAGGATGATGAGGATGGCCAGTGCCAGCAGCACCTCCGTCAGCGTGAAGCCCCGTCTATTCCGTTGTGGTTTTCTCTCAGTCATAGAAAAAGCTCCCCGCCCCACGGCATCCTCAGGGCATGATCTCAAAGTAGGTGATGACCAGCGTGGTCTCCACGGTGCCGCTGTTGCGGCCCTCGGTATAGGTGTTCATATTCATGTCGGAGATCTGGCTGATGTTCTCGCTGGAGCACAGCCGATCCACGATCTGCCGGGCCTGCGCATAGGTGGAGGTCCGGAAGGTCATGACGATGGGCCGCAGCATGATATAGTCCTGCTGCACGGTGCCCGCAGAGCAGTCCAGCGAATAGTCCAGCGTGTCACTCATGATCTCGTGGAGCTCGATCATCAGCTTGCCGCTGTTGTCGTACTGGGGGATGGTGCGCGTCTCGCCCGCCGCCTTGATCTCTTCGATGGCCTTCTGCATCTTCTGCATCTGGGCCATTTTCCCCTGATTGGCGTCCAGCTCCGTCTGCTCGGCCTCCATGTTCAGCCGATAGCTGGAGATCTGATCGTTGATGGGGATGAGGATCAGCTTACAGTAGCCCGCCACCAGCACCACCACGATCAGCACCAGCAGCAGGGTCTTTTCCCGTCTTGTCAATTCCCGGTTCATTTGTCTGCCTCCTCTGCGCTGCGTAGGGTGATGCGGACGGTGAAGTCCAGAATGGTGGAGACGTTGCCGTCCTCCGTGGAGGCCAGATTCAGCTCCACATTGCTGACGATGGGGGACTGCTGGATCACGTCAAACATCCGGGAGATCTGATCCAGACTCATGCCGGACATGGCCACCACCATCTTGTTGCCGGATACCTGCAGCGATACCAGCCGTCCACGGGACAGCATCTCCTGCTCCAGCAGATCCAGCGCCTTCTGGCGGTCCACCAGAGTGCCATTGTCCTCGCTGCCGTCGGTGGCCCACTCCATGGAGTAGGTGCGGTATTCCATCAGCAGACGGTCGTAGCCCTTCAGCAGCTCCTGCATCTGGGTATACTCCGTGTGAACGGAGGCGTAGGCGGCCTGCGCCGCATCCAGCCGGCGGTACTGGTCGATGACGCCGAACTTGGCCACGCAGCCCGCCAGAATGACGATGGCCAGACAGCCCACCAGCAGGGTCAGACGGGGATTGCCCTTCTGTTCCCGCATATTCAGATTGATGCCCTGCTTATGGGGGCATTTGAGGGTCTTGCGACCGGCCTCCGAAGGCCCCTTTTTCATCTTTTCTGCCATTATCGCAGGCCCCCCTTGATGCCAAGATCCACGCCGCCGATGGCCCGCAGGTACATCCACGGCTCCTCGGTGGACATCCGCTGGCCCAACAGCTCGGCGGAGGTGTGCAGCGTCATGCCGGTGGTATCGGCGATGGTGTCGTACAGCGGCTGAATGGCGCTGCCGCCGCCGCACAGGCACAGCTGCGTCAGCTCCCGCTCCCGGTTGTTGTAGTTGAAGAAGTTCACGGCCTTCACCACCTCCACGGCGATGCGGCCATACAGCTCACGGGCCTGCTCCGACTCCAGCACATGGTTGTAGTTCTGGCGCACATACTCGTGAGCCACGTGGACGTCCACGCTGCACTGATCGGCCACCAGATGCTCCAGATCGGACATCCCCACCTCGATCTCCCGGCGGCTGGCGAAGTGGCCGCCCCGGTAGATATACAGGAAGGTGGCGCTGTGGCCCAGATTTACCACGCACAGGTCACGGCCTTCCTGCTGGGTGCGGCGGTAGTAGGCCTGCAGCACGGCGCTGTACGCACACTCGCTGGGGGTCAGCACCCGCAGGCGGAAGCCCGCCCGGCGCAGCATGGTCCGATAGCTCTCCACGGTGCTTTTCAGGGTGGCGCAGGCCAGCAGATTCATCTCCGTGGGCTGGCCGGACTCGTCCCGCAGCACCTCCCGCATGGAATAGTCGAAGAAGTACTTGTTCTTCTCCTCCGTCAGATAGTCCCGGAACTCATAGGGCAGGTTATACAGCAGCTGCTGCTCCGTCATGGCGGGCATCACCAGCTCACGGGTGAACACCTCCGTGGAGGGCAGCACCAGCGCCGCATGGGTCAGGGGGATGCCGTTACTTTTGGCCGTCTGGCGCAGGAAATCCGCCATGGCGTCCATGGACAAAATCCTCGAACCGGAGACCATGTTGTCCGGCAGCTCCGCCGTGACGGCCTTTTTCAGGTCCGCACCGGCGAAATATACCAGCTTGACGCTGCTCTCACCGATGTCAAAGCCAACGATCTTTTCCAAAATGCTCGTCCTCACTTTCAAGAATTACAGCAGCCCCAGATACCAGTCGATGATCTGTTGGCCGCACAGCGCCGTCAGCCAAGCGCCAAGGGCGATGCTGGGGCCCCATGGGATGGCCTCGCCGCCGTCCCGTTTTTTTTGCAGGACCCCCCACACGATGCCGATGACGCAGGCCGCCACCAGACACAGAAGGTTCCGCTTCCAGCCCAGAAACAGCCCCGTCAGGAACAGGAGCTTGATGTCGCCGCCGCCCATGGCCTCACGGCCCAGCAGCTTCTCCATCCCCAGCACCAGAAGCAGTACGCCCCCTGCCACCGCCAGACCGCCGATGGCGCCGTCCAGCGCCCGCTGGAGCGGCTGGGGGTCGAAGAAAAGAGTGGTGATAAATAGCACAACGCCGACCGCTATGAAACGGTCGGGGATGATGTACCCCTCCAAATCCGCAAAGGAGCAGGCCAGCAGGATGCCGGCCACACACCAGCCTTCAAGAGCTTGGAGCGAAATATCATAATGCAGCAGCAGCGTCACGAACACCAGCGCCGAGACGGCCTCGGCCAGAACGTGACGCCGGGAGAGCTTGGCCCCACAATAGCGGCAGCGCCCGTGGGCAGCCAGATAGCTGACCACCGGGATCAGATCCCGCACCGCCAGCACATGACCGCAGGCGTCGCAGTGGGACCGGCCACGCAGCACGCTCTCCCCATGGACGATGCGCCAGGCTGCACAGTTCAGAAAGCTGCCCATGCACGCACCCAGCAGGGCGGCCAGCAGGCAGCAGTAAACAGTTAGGAAGGGATCGGCATACAGCATGGGGAAGGCTCTCCTTTAGATGGGACTGCTCTCACGGAGCGGGGAGGGACGCCAACCCACGGCCATCCCCGCCCGATGAGAGACGGGTCGCCCCGCACCGGCCCGGCCGGGCCGGTGCGGGAGCTGTTGCGTGTGAATGTGACAAATGGATGTCAGTGGATGTCGGGCGTACCCAGCGTCCAGGTGAAGGTCTTTGCACCATTCTCGTCGGTCAGCTTAGAAGCTTTGTAGGTGATGATGCCGGTACCAGCATCGTAAGCCAGCTTGTCGTCACCATAGTTCAGGACGATAGCAGTGCCATTATCAGGTCCCTTCAGGAAGGCGTCCTTGTCGGTGGGAGCCTTGGTGTTCTCAGTGAGCATAGCGGTCTGCCACTCGGCATAGGTAGCACGGACATTGGCCACGTCAGCGGCCTCCTTGGACTTGGTCAGGGCACCGTTGAACACGGGGATGGCGATGGCCACCAGCACAGCGATGATGGCGACGACGATCAGCATCTCCATCAGGGTGAAGCCCTTCTTGTTCTGCAGTTTCTTCAACATAGTTCTACATCTCCTATTATTTTTTTGCGGTTTTTATCTTGATCCGTACAGGGTTGTTATACGGATAGGATATGAATTTGGATGCGGCGGCCTTACATTCCGCCGTAGAGGGTGAACAGCGGCAGATACACCGCCAGCAGCAGCACCACCACGATCACCGCCAGAGCGATGGTGATGATGGGCTCCAGCACCGACAGCAGGCGGGCGGTGGTGACCTCCACCTCGTTGTCAAAGTATTCACCGATGACGTCCAGCGTCTCCTCCAGCGAGCCGGACTGCTCGCCTACGCCCACCATCTCCGTCAGCATTTTGGGGAAGTACTCGATCTGACCCATGCTCTCGGAAATGGTGCGGCCACGCTCCACCTTCTGCTTCACCTCCTGAACGGCCAGTGCGAAGGTGTAGTTGCTGATCACGTTGCCGGTCACATCCAAGGCCTTGGGGACCGGCAGGCCGGCCGTCAGCATGGTGGCCATGCTGTGGGCGAACTGTGCGGCGGCGCTGAGGCTGTGGAGCCGGTGGAGGGGGGCCTTGGTGAGGCTCCATGCGGCGATGGCCTTCCGGCCCTGAACAGAGCGGCGGGCCACCATATAGGCGATGCCCAGCCCGGCGGCGATCAACAGAAGCAGCCACCACCAGCCCACGAAGAAGTCACTGATGGCCAGCAGCACACGGGTGATGCCCGGCAGCTGGGTGTCCATCTCGGCAAAGACATCGTTGAAGGCCGGGACGGCCACGGCGATGATGATAATAAACACGACGATGGCCACCACAATGACCATGGCGGGGTAGGTCAGGGTGCTGACCACCTTGGCCTTGGTCTTGGCGGATTTATCATAGTACCGGTGCAGCCGCTGGAAGCACTCCTCCAGCGTGCCGGACTGTTCTCCGGCCCGGACCGTCTCGATGAAGGTCTTGGGGAGGTACGGGGCGTTGTTTTCAAAGCTCTGGGCCATGGAGTAGCCTGCGCCCACCTCCTCGGCCACCTTCTCCAGCATCTGGCGAATGTGGCGGTTCCTGGTCTGGGCCGCCACCATCTCCACACAGTGCTGAATGGACATCCCTGCGGAGAGGATGATGGCGAACTGGGAGCAGATCAGGGCCAGCTCCTTTTCCTTGATCTTCAGGCCGATGGGGCGGTTGAAGATGTTTTCCTTCTTCTCCTGTACCTCCTCCAGCCGGGTGATAACGGCTACGGTCTCCCGCAGGCGGCTGGCGGCCTCGAACTCGTCATAGGCCCGGATGACGCCGGATACAGCCGTTCCGTCCTTGGTCTGGCCCTTGTAACGGTATGTGGTCATGGCGTGTCTCCGCTCCTTCCGTGCCGGGTTTTACGCAATTACTCGTCTACTGTGGTGTTGATGATGCGGGCGGCCTCCTCGGCGGAGGTGACACCCTCCAGCACCAGCCGGCGGCAGCTCTCCCTCATGGAGCGGAAGCCGTTTTTGCGGGCCTCCTCCGTCAGCTGCTCCTCGTTGGCGCCCTCGCTGATGAGCCGCCGCAGGCGGCCGCTGAGCATCAGGATCTCGAAGGCGGCCCGGCGACCGGTATAGCCGGAGTGATGGCACTCCGGGCAGCCCTCGCCCTTATAGAAGGTGACATGGCTGTCCTCCGGCATCCCCAGCAGGGCCAGCTCCTCGGCAGAGGGCTGATAGCCCTTCTTGCAGTGGGGGCAGACCTTCCGCAGCAGACGCTGGCTCACCACGCCCCGCAGGGCGCTGGCCACCAGCCACGGCTCCACGCCCACGTCCTTGAGCCGGTATACGGCGGACACGGCGTCGTTGGTGTGCAGAGTGGAGAACACCAGATGACCGGTGATGGCGGCCCGCATGGCGATGGAGGCCGTCTCGCCGTCCCGGATCTCACCCACGGAGATGATGTCCGGGTCCTGACGCAGGATGGCTCGCAGGCCGCTGGCGAAGGTCATGCCGGTCTTTTCGTTGATCTGGCACTGGCTGACGCCGGGGATGTGGTACTCCACCGGGTCCTCCAGCGTGACGATGTTGATCTCCTCACGGGACAGATCCCGGATCATGTTGCACATGGTGGTGGACTTACCGGAGCCTGTGGGACCCACCAGCAGAATGACGCCGCTGGTGTTTCGCAGCAGAGCGTTGTAGTTGTCAAGATCCTGCCCCTCCAGTCCCAGCTGGGATTTGCTGAGGGCCTGAGCGGACTTGTCCAGCAGACGCAGCACCATCTTCTCGCCATACACCGTGGGCATGGAGGAGATACGCAGGTCCAGACTGTGGCCCCGCACCGATTGGATGGCGTGGCCGTCCTGCGGGATCTTATGCTCGGCAATATTCATACCGCCCATGATTTTCAGGCGGGAGATCACGGTATTCTGCAGGTCGGCGGGCACCGTCAGGATGCGGCGGAGCAGACCGTCGATACGCATCCGCACCACCATCTCGCCCTCCTGCGGCTCCAGATGGATGTCACTGGCCCGCTCGGTATAGGCCCGCTCGATGAGGGCGTTAACGAAGCGGATGGTGGGGGCGGACTCCCGAGGGTCCGCCGTGTCCTGCGCCATCTGGGCGGGGATGACATCGCTGCTGCTGCCGGCCTCTCGCTTCATCTCCTCGATGACCCGTGCCGTACCCTCGTTGCCGTACAGGCGGCTGATGGCCTGCTCCACGGCCTTGCGGGTGGCGATCATGGGGATGATGCGCTTACGGGAGGCGGTTTTGACCTCATCCTGAGCCACGAAGTCCAGAGGATCGCTCATGGCCAGATACAGGCTGTTGCGTACCAGCTTCACCGGCACCACGCAGTATTTCTTGGCGATGTTCCGGGGGACATACTGGGCCAGCTCCACGGGAATGGAAATGGCCGTCAGGTCCACAAAGTCCACGCCCAGCTGCACTCGCAGAGCGTCGATGAGCTGCGCCTCCGTGATGAAGCCGTTCTGGATCAATGCGTCGCCCAGCCGCTGCTTGGTCTCCTTCTGGAGCGCCAGAGCACGCTCCAGCTGCTGCTCTGTGATGGTCCCGGACGCCACCAGCAGATCGCCCAAGCGCATATAGGCCATTTCACTCACCTCCCGGTCGAAAGCCCGTCATGTACGGACAGGAATAAAACGCACAGCCTGCGTCGACGCATTCGACAATGTCGGATCCTGTACGTTTGAGGGCTATAATATACCCCAATTCCACGGCAAAGTCAAGCGATTTTTCGTAATTTATTCAAAAAATTCTCACAAATTCTCTATGAAACGACGTATTAGTCCGATATGAGAAAAGTATGAGAAAAATGTTGAAAACTGGTATTTTTTGACTGACCGAATGATAGAAATGACAAAATGGTGCCAGTATTTTCCCAAAGGAAAAGAGGGCGGCCCACAGGCCGTCCTCTTGGAGGTGAACAGTATTTCAATTAGCGAGATTTTAACGGGTCGGCAGATGCGGCTCCAGCCAGTGCCAGATGTCCTCATAGACCGTCTGGCGCATGGGGCCTTCATTGAGGATCTCGTGTCTCAGACCGGGATACAGCTTCACAGTCACATCCGACAGGCCCGCCTTGCGGAAGGCGGCGGCGGTGCGGCGGACGCCCTTACCCATATCGCCCACCGGGTCCCGGTCGCCGGAGATCAGCAGCACCGGCAGGCTGCTGTCCATGCGGGTCAGATTCTTGGGGTTCTGGTTGAAGGCGATGCCGTGGAGCATCTGGCGGAACAGCCCCACCGTGGCATCGGCGCCGCAGAGGGGGTCGGCAATGTAGCGATCCACGTTCTCAGAGTCCGCCGACAGCCAGTCATAGCCGGTGCGGTTGGGAGCAAAGGCCTTGTTGTAGCCGCCGAAGGCCAGATCGTTCACCAGCTTGCTGGCAGAGGAGGGTCCCTGTGCGGCGCAGACCACCTCCGCCACGGCACGGCCTCCGGTCAGCTTGGCCTGAGGCTGCCAGCCGGTACCCATGATAATGGCGGCCCGCAGGGTGCCGGGATAGCGGATCAGGTAGCTGCGGGCCAGAAAGGAGCCCATGCTGTGGCCCATGAGGCACAGCGGCACACCGGAAAACTCCCGCCGCAGCTGCTCGTGCAGCAGCTGGATGTCCGCCACCACCGTCTCCCACGGGGTGCCGTCGCCAAAGTAGACGGGGGTGCCGCCCTCCGGCAGAGAGCCGCCGTGGCCCAGATGGTCGTGGCCCACCACGGCGATCCCCTGCTCATTGAGATAGCGGGCAAAGCCGTCGTAGCGGCCGATATGCTCGGCTACACCGTGGGAAATTTGCAGCACGGCACGAGGCGTTCCCTCCGGCAGCCACTGCATGGCGTGGAGCTGAGTCTTGCCGTCGCTGGAGAGAAAGGTGAACTCGGTGAGATTTGTCATGGAAATTTCATCCTTCCTATGGTAAAATAAGAATCATTCTATGGACAGTATACCACAAACTCACCAAAAAGAAAAGAGGAGACGGCTATGGCATCGTATATTCTGGCACTGGATCAGGGGACGACCAGCTCCCGTGCCATCGTATTTGACCGGGCGGGACAGATCGCCGCCAAGGCCCAGTATCCCTTTCCCCAGATCTATCCGCAGGCAGGCTGGGTGGAGCACGACCCCATGACCATCTGGGACACGGAGCGTCTGGCGGCGGCGGAGGCCATCCGGGGGCTGCCGGAGGGCAGCATCGCCGGCATCGGCGTCACCAACCAGCGGGAGACTACCATCGTTTGGGACAAGGCCACCGGCCAGCCGGTGTATAACGCCATCGTCTGGCAGTGCCGCCGGACGGCGGAGCTGTGCGAGGAGCTGAAGCGGCAGGGACTGGAGGAGCGCATCGTCTCCACCACGGGACTGCTCATCGACGCCTATTTCTCCGGTACCAAGATCCGATGGATCCTGGATAACGTTCCCGGCGCCCGGCAGCGGGCGGAACGGGGGGAGCTGCTGTTCGGCACGGTGGAGACGTGGCTCATCTGGAAGCTGACGGGGCAGCACGTCACCGACTATTCCAACGCCTCCCGCACCATGCTCTTTGATATCCACCGGCTGTGCTGGGATGAGGAGCTGTGTCGCCTGCTGCAGATCCCCGCCTGTATGCTGCCCCGGCCGGTGGAGAACAGCGCCGTTTACGGCACGGTGCAGCCGGGGATTCCCGGCCTGGAGACGCTGGCAGGTGTGCCGGTGTGCGCTGCCGCCGGCGATCAGCAGGCAGCTCTCTTCGGACAGGCCTGCTTTCATCCCGGTGAGGCCAAGAATACCTACGGCACCGGCTGCTTTACCCTGATGAACGTGGGGGCGGAGCCGGTCCGCAGCCGGGCGGGGCTGGTGAGCTCCGTGGCATGGAGCGTAGGGGGCAGGACCACCTATGCCTTGGAGGGCAGCGTCTTTAACGGCGGCAGCACCATCCAGTGGCTGCGGGACGAGCTGCGGCTGGTGGACTCCGCCCCGGAGTGCGACCGGCTGGCAGAATCCGTGGAAAGCTCCGGCGGCGTGGTGGTGGTTCCGGCCTTCACCGGGATGGGGGCGCCCTATTGGGATATGTACGCCCGTGGGGCCATTCTGGGCATCACCCGTGGCACGGGCCGGGCCCATATCGCCCGTGCGGTGCTGGAGTGCATTGCCTATCAGGTGACGGATCTGATGCTGGCCATGCGGCAGGATGCCGGGTGCGACATCACGGCCCTGCGGGCCGACGGCGGTGCCAGCGTGTCGGATATTCTCATGCAGATGCAGGCAGACCTGCTGCGGATCCCGGTGGACCGCCCCGCCATGGTGGAGACCACCGCCTTCGGCGCAGCATCGCTGGCGGGATTGGCCTGCGGCCTGTGGCGGGATACGGAGGAGCTGGCGGCCCTGCGGCGCAGCCAGCGGGTGTTCCTGCCCCAGCGGCCTCAGGCGGACTGCGACGATGAGTACCGTCTGTGGAAAAAGGCCGTCAGCCGGGCCTGTCATTGGGCGGAGTGACAGAGGGGCATGGACGAATACACATATATGGATACATAAGCCCATAACAAAGGAGGCCGGACAGAGTCCGGCCTCCTTTGTTATGAGAATCTGTAGGTTCACTGCCCCATCAACTGAGCTCGGACTGGCCGGTATACAGCTGATAGTACTTCCCCTTCTGGGCCAGCAGTGTCTCGTGGTTGCCCCGCTCGATGATCTGCCCCTGCTCCAGCACCAGAATGGCCTGCGCATTGCGAACGGTGGACAGGCGGTGGGCAATGACGAACACCGTGCGGCCCTCCATCAGGGAATCCATGCCCTGCTCAATGAGCTTCTCCGTGCGGGTATCGATGGAGGAGGTGGCCTCGTCCAGGATCAGCACCGGAGGATCGGACACGGCGGCCCGTGCAATGGCCAGCAGCTGGCGCTCCCCCTGACTGAGGCTGCCGCCGTCACCGGTGATGACGGTGTCGTAACCCTGAGGCAGGTGGCGGATGAAGGTGTCGGCGTTGGCCAGCTTGGCGGCGGCCCGGACCTGTTCATCCGTGGCGTCCAGCTTGCCGTAGCGGATGTTGTCGGCAATGGTGCCGGTGAAGAGGTGGGTGTCCTGCAGGACGATGCCCAGCGACTTCCGCAGAGAGTTCTTGCGGATCTCCCGGACGTCGATGCCGTCGTAGGTGATGGTTCCCTGCTGGATGTCGTAGAAGCGGTTGATGAGGTTGGTGATGGTGGTCTTTCCGGCGCCGGTGGAACCCACGAAGGCGATTTTCTGGCCGGGCTCGGCAAAGAGGGAGATATCGTGGAGCACCACCTTATCCGGATCGTAGCCGAAGGTGACGTGGTCGAAGCGCACGTCGCCCCGCAGCTCTGTCAGAGAGCCGTCGGGCTTCTTCCATGCCCAGTGGCCGGTGCGCTGGGGTACCTCGGTGAGGGTATTGCCGTTCTTCTCCACCCGGACGATGGTGGTCTGGCCCTCGTCCTCCTCCGGCTGGGCCTCCATGACGGCGAAGATGCGCTCGGCGCCGGCTATGGCGGCCAGAATGGTGTTCACCTGCTGGCTGATCTGGCTCACCGGCTGGGACACCTGCTTGACGTACAGCAGATAGGCCCCCAGAGAGCCGATGTCGAACACGCCGCCCATGGCAAGCAGTCCGCCTATGCAGCAGGTGACGGCGTAGTTGATGCGGGAGAGGTTGGCGGTGGCGGGCATCATGGACCCGGCGTAGGTCTGGGCCGTGGTGGCCGCTGTCTGATAGGCATCATTGCGGGCGGAGAACTGGTCGATGGCCTGCTGCTCATGGTGGAACACCTTGATGACCTTCTGGCCCTCGATCATCTCCTCGATGTAGCCGTTGAGGTCACCCAGAGCGGCCTGCTGCCGCTGGAAGCTGACCCGGCTGCGTCCACCGATGACCTTCACCACCAGCAGCATCAGCCCCAGAAAGGCGAAGGTGATCAGAGTCAGCGCCCAGTTCAGATACAGCAGCATCCCGATGGTGCACAGGAACGTCAGGGAGTTGGACAGCACATTGGCGAAGCTGTTGTTGATCATCTCGGACACCGTGTCGATGTCGTTGGTGAAGCGGCTCATGAGGTCGCCGGACTGGTGGGTGTCGAAGTAGCGCAGGGGGAGCCCCTGCAGCTTATCGAACAGATCCTGACGCAGGGCGGCCACCGTGCGCTGGGACACCCGCACCATGATGCGGGAGTACACATAGGAGCACAGAGCCGACAGCACGAACACCAGCCCCATCAGCACCAGCAGCTTCAGCAGACCGGCGAAGTCGCCGGGGAGGATGTAGTTGTTGATGGCGGGCTTGAGGAAGTAGCTGCTGGCCACGGAACCCACGGAGCTGAGCAGCAGGCAGGCGGCCACCAGCACCAGCAGCCCCTTATAGCGGCCCACATAGTGCAGCAGCTTCTTCACCGTACCCCGCAGGTCCTGGGGCCGCTGATAGCCGTGGCTGCGGGGGCCGTGGCCGGGTCCGCCGGGACGGCGGGGCGACATGGAATTTTTCTGTTCAGCCATCGATGCTCACTCCTTCCTGCTGAGACTGATAGACCTCTCGATAGATCTGGTTGGATGCCATCAGTTGGTCATGGGTACCTATGCCGGAGATCTTGCCGTCGTCCAGCACAAGGATCATATCGGCGTCCATAACGGAGGAGATGCGCTGGGCGATGATGAGCTTGGTGGAGCCGGGCAGCGCCTCCTTCAGGGCCGCACGGATCTTGGCATCGGTGGCGGTGTCCACAGCGGAGGTGGAGTCGTCCAGGATCAGCACCTTGGGCTTGCGGAGAATGGCCCGTGCGATGCACAGACGCTGCTTCTGACCGCCGGAGACATTGGTGCCGCCCTGCTCGATGCGGGTGTCGTAGCCGTCGGGCATCCGGGAGATGAACTCGTCGGCGCAGGCCATGCGGCAGGCGGTCTCCATTTCCTGGTCGGTGGCGTTCTCGTCGCCCCAGCGGAGGTTATCCCGGATGGTGCCGGAGAACAGAGTGTTCTTCTGCAGCACCATGGCGCAGCCCTCCCGCAGCGTCTCCATGGTGTAGTCCTTGACGTTGTGACCGCCCACATAGACGGCCCCCTCCGTGGCCTCATACAGCCGGGGGATCAGGCTCACCAGTGTGCTCTTGGCGCTGCCGGTGCCGCCCAGAATACCCACGGTCATACCGCTGGCAATGGAGAAGTCGATATCCGTCAGGTTCCACTCGGCGCTGTCGGGATGGTATTTGAAGTAAACGTGGTCAAAGCGGATGGAACCGTCGGAGAGGGCAAGCTCCCTCTTGGTGCCGTCGCCGGTGATCTCCTTCACGGCATCGTCGTCGGTGATCTCCGGCTGCTCCTCCAGCACCTCCACAATGCGCTTGCCGCAGGCGATGGAGCGGGTCAGCACCATCATCACCATGGCCACCATCATCAGGGCCATGAGAATTTCGGAGGCGTAGGTGAAGAAGGCCAGCAGGTCGCCGGAGAGCATCTGGCCGCCGGCCACATAGTGACCGCCCAGCCACATGATGGATACGATGGTGCCGCCCATAATGAGGTTCACCATGGGGATGAAGGTCACCACGAAGCCGAAGGCCCGCTCCGCCGTCTGGCGGAGCGTCTCGCTGCGCTGGAAGAATTTCTCCTTCTCCCGGTCCTCCCGGACGAAAGACTTCACCACACGGATAGCGTTCAGATCCTCCTGCACCACCAGATTCAGTCCGTCGGTGGCCTTTTGCAGGGAGGTGAAGAAGGGCCCCACATACCGCAGTATGATGAACACCATCAGCGCCAGCAGCGGCAGGATCACCAGAAAGATCTGACTCAGCTGCAGACTGATGCGAAGGGCCATCACCAGAGCGGTGATGAGCATCACCGGAGCCCTTACCAGCATCCGCATCCCCATCATCAGGGTCATCTGCACCGACGAGACGTCGTTGGTGAGCCGGGTGATGAGGGAGGCAGTGGAAAAGTGCTCGATGTTGGAAAAGGAGAAGCGCTGTACCTGCCGGTACTCTGCGTCACGGACGTTGGCGCCGAAGCCCATGCCGGCCTTGGCGGCCAGCGCTGCTGCGCCCACACCCAGCGCCAGACAGATCAGGGCCATCAGCACCATCTTCAGGCCCATGGTAAGGATGTAGCTGCGGTCTCCGGCGCCGCCGTTGCCGCCGATGCCGTAGTCCACGATGTTGCTCATGGCCTTGGGCAGCATCAGCTCCAGCACCGCTTCGCCTGCCGAGCAGAGGATGCCCAGCAGGATGTAGACCCGATACCCCTTGGTATACGGGGCAAGCTTGCGTATCATAGTTCGGTTTCCTCCATTTGCGTTGCGAGATTTTGCGCCACCCGTTCCAGATAGCGGTGCAGGGTGGCCAGCTCCTCCGGGGAGAAGCCCTGTTCCATCTGCCGGTTGGTCTTCTGTGCGATGCGGATAAAGTCGCTGCGGAAGCGGCGACCCTCCTCCGTCAGCCGGAGAACACGGCACCGGGCGTCCTGCTGGCAGGCATCTCTGGTGAGAAGGCCCTTCTCCTCCAGACGGCCCACGATGCCGTTGATGGTGGAGGGCTTCACGGCCATATACTGCTCCAGCTGCCGCTGGGTGACCGGCTCCGGCTGGCGGTGCAGGTACATCAGCGCCCGGCACTGGACCGGAGTGACGCCGTACTGCCGCAGCGAGCGGTCCATGACCATCCGCATCCGGTGCTCGCACTGACCCAGCAGCCGTCCCAGATGATCGCTCTGACAGGTACTACTCAAGGTAAATCGCTCCTCTCTGAATCGTTAGCTGGCTAAATGTTAGCGTGCTAAATATTACCACGGAATGGAAGCACCGTCAAGAACAAATGGAGCGGCACCGTGTAAACGATTTGTGAACGGAGAGGTCAGGCGGCGGCGCGGCGGCGCAGGAGGTTTTTCCAGCTCAGCAGGTCGATGTCGTGATATTGAAGCAGCAGACGGACGGTGAAAAAGCTGTCGGCGGTCAGCAGCAGCCACGCTGCCAGCGTCAGCCAAGGCGGCACGGCGTTGAGCCATGGCCGCAGCAGGGGGTGGATATAGCGGACGGTCACGGCCGCCAGCGGCCCCCAGATCAGGGCAAAGGGCAGGCACACCCGGCGGTTCAGGTCCATTTTGGTGGAGGAGTAGTCCCAGAACATGACTCCCAGCAGCCTGTCGCAGCAGAAGTGGACGGCGTACTCCACGGCGGTGGCGGTAAGCCCGCCATAGAGGGCCAAGTGCCAGAAGGTGTCCGTCATATCCGGCGGCAGAGCCAGCACCGCCAGCATGGCAAGGCCATATACCGGACACACCGGCAGCAGCAGATACCCCTTGCGGACGGTGTGGCGGGAACGGGTGACAAGGGCATAGACCTTCTCCAGCAGATAGCCAAGAAAGCCGTAGGTCAGAAAGCTCCAGAGGTACATGGGCAGCGTCTCCTTTCTGGAGACAGTGTGTCCCGGAGGAGAATGGGTATCCCCACTTGCCAAAGCCATTTTTTTCTGCTATGCTGATACCGTCGATAAGCAAGGGTCAATGCGCCTGATATCGATGGTACTATCGAATGTGTGAGAGGGGGAGCGCCATGGATCAGCAGTGGGAGCAGCTGCGGCAGCGGTGTCTGGCCTGCCGGGCGTGCAGTCTGGCGCAGGAGCGGACCCAGGTGGTGTTCGGCGTAGGCGATCCGGCGGCGGAGGTGCTGCTGGTGGGGGAGGCCCCCGGCGCCAACGAGGACAAGCAGGGGGAGCCCTTTGTGGGCCGGGCCGGGCAACTGCTGGACGATATGCTGCAAATGATCGGCCTGTCCCGTGAGCGCATCTATATCACCAACAGCGTCAAGTGCCGCCCGCCTCAGAACCGGGACCCGCTGAACACCGAGAAGGAGGCGTGCAGCGGCTATCTGCGGCGGCAGATGGAGCTGATGCAGCCGAAAATCCTGGTGTGTCTGGGGCGCATCAGCGCCATGGAGCTTATCAAGCCTGATTTCCGCATCACGCAGGAGCACGGTCAGTTCTTCCGGCAGGACGGCATAGAAAAAATGGCCATGTACCACCCGGCGGCCCTGCTGCGGGACCCCGGCAAGAAGCCGGAGACCTTCGAGGATCTCAAGCGCCTGCAGGCCAAGATCCGTGAGATCTGCGTCCGGACAAAGCTGGATTTTTAACGACGCACCGGGCCATACTACTTTCATTATTATTTTGTGGGAGGAACACCATTATGTATAAGAATATTGAAAAGCAGAAGGTTCTGCACATGGCGGAGCAGGTGGACTATCAGGACGGCCAGATCATCAGCCGCACACTGGTGCAGAACAGCAAGCTCAGCATGACACTCTTTGCCTTTGAAAAGGACGAGGAGATCAGCACCCATGCTGCCGGCGGCGACGCCATGGTGACGGTGTTGGAGGGTACCGGCCGCTTCACCGTGGGCGGCGAGGTCTTTCTGGTGTCTCAGGGCGAGACGCTGATCATGCCCAAGGATATCCCCCATGCGGTGTACGGGCAGGAGCGGTTCAAGATGCTGTTGACGGTGTCGTTCTAAAAATCTGGTGCAAAATCCATTGGATTTTGCACCAAAGACCCCAGCCCGCTGCGTGCATCATTTCTGCGTCAGACCGCAGAAATTCCATACTTGCGGTCTGAGAGGTATTTTGACTGACGCACCGGTCGTCAGCCAAAATGGATCAGACCTTTTCGCCGCCTGCGGGCGGCGAACTCTGCGAGGCTTTTGACGGGCCCAACGGTCTGCATGGCCTTTCCGGAGTGGTCAGAAGCTTTTTGCTGACTTTCCATCCCGTGTGCTGCGGCACACGGGATGCTTTTTCGCAAAAAAGCAGGAAAAACCGCAAAATAGGGGGTTGCAACTGCCGCATCCCTGCGTTAGAATGAAACTTACGACCATGAAGGAGGGTGCAGAATGCAAGGTGAAGGATTGAAAAAATTACAGAGCGGACAGCCCATCTCCACACGGGAGCAGCTGCTGCTGATCGCTCAGCTGAGCTGGCCGGCCATTCTGGCCCAGATCTCCTCCGTGGTGATGCAGTATATTGACACGGCCATGGTGGGCCAGCTGGGCTCCAATGCCTCCGCCGCTATCGGTGTGGTGGCGACCACCTCGTGGCTCTTCGGCGATCTGTGCATTGCGCTGACCATCGGCTTTAACGTGGCGGTGGCGCAGGCGCTGGGAGCCAGACAGTCGGAGAAAGCCCGCGGCATCATGAAGCTGGCCTTTCTGGTGTGCATGGCCTTCAGCCTTGTGATGATGGCCATAGCGCTGGGCATCACCGGGAATCTGCCTCGCTGGCTGCGGGCAGACCCCGCCATCTGGCAGGATGCCAGCGCCTACTTTCTGGTATTTGTTCTGTCGCTGCCCTTCATGCAGATGAATAACCTCTGCGGCGGACTGTTGCGTTCGGCGGGCAATATGAAAACCCCCGGCATCTGCATGGTGGTGATGTGCCTGCTGGACGTGGTGTTCAACGCCTTCCTCATCTTCCCCAGCGGAACGCTGCGGGTGCTGGGGGTGACGCTGCCGGGCTTCGGTCTGGGGGTTCTGGGTGCCTCCATGGGAACGGCACTGTCGCAGGTGGTCATTGCGGTGGTGCTGACCTATATCCTGCTGGTGCGGTCGCCGGAGCTGCACCTGCGGCGGGGCGAAAAGGCACGGTTTACGGCGGCACAGCTGAAGCGCTGCCTGTCTATCTCGGCTCCCGTCATGGGCGAGCGCACCATTCTTTCCACCGCCCGGATGGTGACTACCGCCATCGTGGCCCCGCTGGGCATCATCGCCACGGCGGCCAACTCCTTCGCCATAACGGCGGAGAGTCTCTGCTATATGTCCGCCTTTGGCGTGCAGGCGGCGGCCTCCACGCTGGTGGGCCAGAGCGTAGGCGCCGGGCGGAAGGATCTGACCTATCGGCTGGGCTGGCTGACGGTTGCGCTGGGCATGGGCTTGATGGTGATCACGGGGACGCTGCTGTATGTGCTGGCCCCGGCCATGATCGGCATGATGGCGGTGGACGAGGCCGTCATTGAGCTGGGCGTGCGGGTGCTGCGGATCGAGGCATTCGCGGAGCCGTTGTTCGGGGCCTCCATCGTGGCCAGCGGCGTGTTTCAGGGGACCGGCAGTACGCTGGTGCCCATGCTGCTGAATTTCGGCACCATGTGGGGCATCCGTGTGCCGCTGTCGGCCATTCTGGCGGCCAAGTGGGGCCTTGTGGGTGTTTGGGTGGCCATGGCCCTGCAGCTGGGTGTGTGCGGTATCTGCTTCCTGATCCGTCTGGCCGGCAAGCGCTGGCTTCCCAAGGAAACGCTGCAATAAGAAAAATACACGGCACAGGGCCGGAGCGGGATACCGCTCCGGCCCTGTGCCGTGTATGGAAAAAGATGGGGATCAATAGGAGCCCAGGTCGGCGGACTTATCGCCCACGGGATCGGTACCGAACCGATAGTCGTTGCCGGGCAGAACAGCGTTAAGGATCACGCCCGCCAGGGCGGCGATGGCCAGACCCGTCAGGGTGATGCTGGCGCTGCCCACGGTGAAGGTGATGCCGCCGGTAGCGCTGAAGCCCAGTCCGCAGACGAAGATGACGGCGGCGATGATGAGGTTGCGGGACTTGGTGAGATCCACCCGGTTCTCCACCACATTCCGCACACCCACGGCGGAGATCATGCCGTACAGGATGAAGCTGACGCCGCCCACGATGGCGGTGGGGATGGAGTTGACCAGCGCATCGAACTTGGGGGAGAAGGAGAGGATGATGGCGTAGACGGCTGCCAGACGCACGACACGGGGATCGTAGACCTTGGACAGAGCCAGCACGCCGGTGTTCTCACCGTAGGTGGTGTTGGCGGGGCCGCCGAAGGCGCCGGCCAGAGCGGTGGCCAGACCGTCGCCCAGCAGGGTCCGGTGCAGGCCGGGGTCGGCGATGAAGTTCTTGCCGGTGGTGGAGGAGATGGCAGAGATATCACCGATGTGCTCCATCATGGCGGCAATGGCGATGGGGGCCATCACCAGAATGGCGGTGAGGTCGAACTTTGCCAGCACAAACTGCTGCAGACCGACGAAGCTGGCACTCTTCACAGCGGAGAAGTTGATGAGGGGCTGCATGACGCCGTTGGCATCCGGCAGCTGAGCACCGCAGAGGGTAGCCACCAGCGCCACCAGATAGCTGCCTACCACACCCAGCAGGATGGGGATGATCTTCACCATGCCCTTGCCCCAGATGTTGGCCACGATGATGATGCCGATGGCCACCAGCGCCAGCCACCAGCAGGTGCTGGCATTGCTGACGGCAGTCCCCGCCAGATTCAGACCGATGAGGATGATCATGGGGCCGGTGACGATGGGGGGGAAGAACCGCATGACCTTCTGTGCGCCCACCAGCTTGAACAGCAGCGCCAGCACCAGATACAGCAGGCCCGCCACCACGATGCCGCCCATGGCATAGGCCAGCTTGTCGCTGTCGGACATGGTGGCGTACCTTCCGGCGTTGAGGGTCGCCATGGCCTGGAAGCCGCCCAGATACGCAAAGGACGAGCCCAGGAAGGCGGGGACCTTCAGCTTGGTGCAGACGTGGAACAGCAGCGTGCCGAGACCGGCAAACAGCAGCGTGGTCTGGATGGACAGGGGCAGACCGTAGCCCTGCACCAGAATGGGGACCAGCACCGTAGCGCCGAACATGGCAAACAGGTGCTGCAGGCCCAGCAGGAGCATCCGGGGGACGCCCAGCTCACGGGCGTCGTAGATGGCGTCGTGTCCGAGTTTTTTGTTCATGTGATAGTTCCTCTCTTTCGTTTGTGGATTCTATGAAAATAATTGCTGACTGGCTCAGGCGCATAAAGCGCAAAAAAATGACCGGTAAAAATACCGGTCAAAAAGAAGAAACAGAAACAGAGGGAGTGAAAAATCTGGCGAGCAGCGTGCGGACCTTCATTTTCATCACTCCCTTCGAATTGTCCTGCTTATTATACGGGCCTCCAGCAGGAATTGCAATGCACTGTTGTTCCAAGAAATGCCGACCCGCCCGCCTTCTATTTGGCGGAGTTATCCAAAGCTCGGCGGATAGGTGGCGTCAGCAGAGCCGTCACCAGAATTTTCAGGGCATCGCCGGGGAGGAAGGGCAGCATCCCCGCCCACAAAATGGCAGAGAGGTCCATGCCCTTGCCCATATAGCCGTTGAGGATCATCGCCATGTACGGCAGTCCCACGGCATACAGCACCGCCAGTCCTGCCAGAGCCGCCAGCGCAATGCGCCAGAAGGAGCGGGTGCTGCGGGCCAGACGACCGATGACCCATGCGGCGGGGATCAATCCCAGCAGAAAGCCGAAGGTGGGGTGCAGCACATAGGAAAAGCCGCCGCCAGCGGTGAAAATAGGCAGCCCCAGCAGTCCCAGCACCACATAGATCAGCTGTGAAAGCGCCCCGCAGCCGCTGCCCAGCAGACAGCCCGCCATGGCGGTGAAGAAGAATTGCAGGGTGATGGCAGAGGGACCCAAGGGGATTTTCAGAAACGCTCCCACCGCCGTCAGGGCGGCAAACAGAGCGGTGCGGACAAGCTTTCGAGTGGTCATGGCGGTACTCCCGGTATTCAAATAAAGATAACGGCATTATACAGGAATCCGGCGGCGGATGCAAGAGGGGGAGGTTTACAAATCCCCACGGGCGTGGTAAAGTATTGCGGAAAGTGAGGTGCGGCTATGGAACGGCGTGTATATCGCTATGAGACAGTGGGTTCCACCAATACGGAGCTGATGGCGCTGGCCCGGCAGGGTGCGGCGGAGGGTACGGTGGTGCTGGCCAGGCAGCAGACGGCGGGCCGGGGCCGCATGGGCCGCAGCTTCCAGTCCCCGGCGGGGCTGGGGCTGTACGGATCGGTGCTGCTGCGGAGCAGCCCGGAGGACGCCCCTCGCATTCCGGCGCTGGCGGCCACGGCGGTGCGCCGTGCCATCCGCCGCAGCTGCGGCCTGTCCTGCGGCATCAAATGGCCCAACGATCTGGTGCTGTCGGGCCGGAAGGTCTGCGGGATTCTGGCGGAGGCTCTGCCGGGGCCGGAGGGCAGCCTGTGGGTCATCGTGGGCATCGGCATCAACGTCTGCCAGCGGCGGGAGGATTTCCTGCCGGAGCTGCGGGAGACGGCGGCATCGCTGTCCATGATCGCCGGGGCGGAGATAGACCGGGCGGCGCTGGAGACGGCCTTTCTGGAGGAACTGGAGGCCCTGCGCCGGGAACTGCCGCAGGAGACGGCGGAGCGGCGGCAGGAGTACAGAGCCGCCTGCCTGAATCTGGGCCGCCGGGTACGGGTGCTGCGTCCCGACGGAGAGCGGTCAGCATTGGCGGTGTCCCTGACGCCGGACTACGGCCTTGCGGTGCGCTATGACGACGGCACGGAGGAGGTCCTCCGCAGCGGCGAGGTATCGGTGCGGGGCCTCTATGGATATACAGATAAGGAGTGAGTGTATGAAGGCGCTTTGGAGCCTGTTTCTGACCTTTGCCAAGGTGGGGGTCATGACCTTCGGCGGCGGCTATGCCATGCTGCCCATTTTGCAGCGTGAGGTGGTGGAGAACAAGGGCTGGGCCACCGATGAGGAGCTGACGGATTATTTCGCCATCGGCCAGTGTACCCCCGGCGTCATCGCCGTGAACACCGCCACCTTCATCGGCCAGAAGAAAGGCGGCATTGCCGGCGGCATCGTGGCCACGCTGGGGGTGGTGTTCCCGTCCCTGCTCATCATCGTGGCACTGGCGGGGGTCATCACCAGCTTTTCCCACCTGACATGGGTGCAGCACGCCTTCGCCGGGATCCGGGTGTGCGTGTGCGTGCTGATCTTCAATGCGGTGCTGAAGCTGTGGAAAAGCGCCGTGAAGGATGTATGGGGGCTGCTGATCTTTCTGGCAGTACTGGCGGCGTCCCTGCTGACCAGCCTCTCCCCGGTGTGGTATGTGCTGGCCGCCGGTGTGGCCGGCGTGCTGATCCAGAATCTGAAGGGGGCGAAGAAATGACCTGTCTGCTGCTGTTTTACGAGTTCTTCAAGACGGGCCTGTTCGCCGTGGGCGGCGGTCTTGCCACCTTGCCCTTCCTCTATGATATGGCCGCTCGCCACCCGGAGTGGTTCACCATGTCCCAGCTGGCGGATATGCTGGCGGTGTCGGAATCCACACCGGGGCCATTGGGCGTCAACATGGCCACCTATGTGGGCTACCTCACCGCCGGGATCCCCGGTGCCGTGGCGGCTACCATGGGACTGGTAGCGCCCTCGGTGATCGTGATCCTCATTGTGGCGGCCTTCCTCAAGCGCTTCCGGGAGAGCCGTCTGGTGAACAACGTGTTCTACGGTCTGCGCCCGGCCTCCGCCGCTATGGTGGCGGCGGCGGGCCTGTCCGTGGTGGGACTGGCCCTGCTTTACAGCGGCCAGACGGGCCTTGCGGCGGTGAACTGGAAGGCCGTGGCGCTGGCGGCGGTGCTGCTGGTGCTGACCCGCTGGTGCAAGCCCACTAAGGGCCTGCACCCCATCGTGTTCATTCTGGCCTCCGCCATCATAGGCGTGGTGTTCTCCTTCTGAAAAACGAATACAAATCGCAATATTCGCATCGAAGATTACGATACGTTGTCACATTCTACGTAAAAATCGCCCCTCCGGCGGAACGGACCGGAGAAACGATGAAGAAAAAGGTATCCCGACGGCTTTTGCCGTCGGGATACCCTGAGTCTGCCTCCAAAGTGAGAGCCTTTCGCCAACGGGGCGGAAGGGTGTGTGCGGGAAACCCGGAAGGGTGTCCTGCACGATGATGATCCCCATTTTTCAGAACTTCTTGAAGCTCTGAAAAATGCCTCTGCGTGGCGAAAAGACTTTTCGCCACGCAAAAAGGGTATCCCGGCGGCTTTTGCCGCCGGGATACCCTTTTTCGGCGAAATTCCCGTAAAGCATAATTCCATTACAGTGCGCCTGTCGCACCCATATACAGCAGAGCGGCAGCCTCCCTGGCCCAGTAGCCTGGGCCAAGCATCCAGATGCTGGCGCAGCCCAGAGAGTAGGGGGTAAGCCCGTCCTTCTCCGCCCATACACCGGCCCGCAGCTGGTGGAAATTATCGGAGGCGATGGCCACCTCCGTAGGCAGACCCTCCCGCCGGATGACCTCAGCGGAAAAGGCCAGATTCTCCTCCGTGGAGATGGAGGCGTCCTCCAGATAGATGCGGCCGGGGGCGATGCCCATGGACACCAGTGTGTCCCGGATACACCGGGCCTCGGTGGTGGGCTCCTGATTGTTCTGTCCGCCGGAGGCCACGCACACCGCCTCCTCATGGATGGAGAGATAGTCATAGGCGGCCTGAATGCGATCTTGCAGCATCCGACTGGGAGTGCCGTCGGACCGCACCTGACAGCCCAGCACGATGACCGTCACCGGCTGTGTACCATCGGGATGGTGGGCCGCCCGGATGCCCATCAGGGTCAGGATAGTCCCCAGCGCCAGCAGCCCGGCCACCAGCACCACGCACACCGTGCGCCGCAGCCACCGGGGTAGCCGCCGGAAAAGACCGGGGAACACCAGCCACACCGCCGCCAGCAGCAGCCCCGCCGCCGGGTACAGCATCCCGATGTGAAGCACCCCTATGGACAGGGGCAGCAGAAAATACACCGCCCCCAGCACGCACAGGGCTGCCGCCCCATAGCGAAGAACCGTATGCCTCACGTCAGTTCTCCGCGATGTGGTTGGCGATGCGCTGCATGATGAGATCCAGCGCCACCAGATTGTGTCCGCCCTCCAGCACCACAATGTCGGCGTACTTTCGTGTGGGCTCCACAAACTGCTCGTGCATGGGCTTCACCGTGGCCAGATACTGCTCCACCACCGACTGCATGGAGCGTCCCCGCTCCTCCACATCCCGCAGCGCCCGCCGCAGGATACGCACGTCGGCGTCGGTCTCCACGAAAATTTTGATGTCCAGCAGATCCCGCAGCGCCTTGTTCTGGAAAATCAGGATGCCCTCCACGATGACCACCTTGGTGGGCTTGATCTCGATGGTCCTGTCGGTGCGGTTGTGGATGGTGTAGTCGTAGACGGGGCAGTGGATGGTCTCCCCGGCCTTCAGCCGCTTCAGATCCTCCACCATCAGTTCCGTGTCGAAGGCGTCGGGGTGGTCATAGTTCTGCTTGCACCGCTCCTCGAAGGGACAGTCCTGCCGCTTGTAGTAGTTGTCGTGATGCACCACGCTGATGTCCGGCCCGAACCGCTGGGCCAGATGCTCGGTAAGGGTGGTCTTGCCAGAGCCGGTGCCTCCGGCGATGCCGATGAAAATGGTGTTCATACTCGTCGTCCCCCTGCTGGTTTTATCCTTTCCATTATAGGAAACCTGCGCCGGAAAAGCAAGCACTCCCCGGCGAAAGTTGTAAAAAAAGCTTGAACTTCCAGCAATTACAGTTGACGGAGGGCGGCAAAACGGGTATTATAACAAATATAAGTTTACTACTGTGTTATCGCCCCTGCGGCGTTTTTAATTGGAGGAGATTCCATGAGCCTGTTGAAATGCCCTAAGTGCGGAGAAATGTTCTCCGATAGCTATAAGACCTGCCCCTTCTGCGAGGAGGACGAAGCCTTTGCCAACGGCGGCAAAAAGCCGGTGAATCCCGGCCGCCGGGTCCATCGCCAGAAGAGTCCCAGCATCCTCGGCCCCACGCTGGTGCTGGTGCTGGTGCTGGTGGCGGGGGTGCTGCTCTATACCCTCATCGGCAGCGGAAAGCCCGGCGACGACCGGCCCGATCCCCCCAAGAACCCCACAGAGGACGTGGATCCCAACACCCCCACCGTCACCCTGTCTCTGGACCAGACGGCTCTGGAGCTGACCGCCGGCGGCACCGGGAAGCTGACAGCCACCGGCGCTGAGGGCATCACGTGGGCCTCCAGCAATGCCGGCGTCGCCGCCGTGGGCGAGGACGGCACCGTCACCGCTGTCGCCGCCGGTACGGCCACCATCTCCGCCTCCGCCGAGGGTGCCGACCCCGTCACCTGCACCGTCACCGTGAAGGAGGCCCCCAAGAAGGATCTGGTGCTGCGCTCTATCTATAGTAGCGAGGGAGCTGCCCAGACGGAGTTTGCAATGAGCGTGGGCGACCCAGCTGTTCCTTTGACTGTGGACGGCACAGATTCCACCGTGAAGTGGAGCACCGAAAACAGCGGTGTTGTCACCGTTAACAGCGCCGGTGAAGTGACGGCTGTGGCATCTGGTAAGACTACGGTGACTGCCGAAGTGGATGGTCAGACGCTGACGATAACTGTCATTGTGTGGTAACTAAATCCCCAAGAGCCGCCTCCCACAGGAGGCGGCTCTTTTTTGCGCCCCCGCAGGTCTCACAGAGTTCGCCTCCCGCAGGAGGCGGCTCTTTTCGCATCTTCCACAGCCCCTTCTCCCGCCCGCAGTGAAAAATCCCTTGGATTTTTCACCACGGCTTTACTTCCCCGGCAAAACCCGCTACAATAGGAAAAACGAGAGGAGGCAGGCCTATGGAGACCTTACAGGTGGCGCTGGGACGGCGCAGCTATCCCATTTACATCGGCGGCGGCCTGCTGGAGCAGGCGGAGGAGCTGCTGCGCCCGCTGGGCGTGGGCCGCTGGGTCATCGTCTGTGACGACACGGTGGCAGCCCTGTACGGCGCTCCGCTGGCCTGCCGCACCGGCTGGCCGCTGGTGACCTTCCCAGCGGGGGAAGGCTCCAAGTCGCTGGAGGAGTACGACCGGCTGTGCCGCCGGCTGGTGCAGCTGGGCCTGACCCGCAGCGATGGCATCGTGGCCCTGGGCGGCGGCGTCACCGGCGATCTGGCGGGCTTTGCGGCGGCCACGCTGCTGCGTGGCGTGGCGCTGGTGCAGGCCCCCACCACCCTGCTGGCGCAGGTGGATAGCGCCGTAGGCGGCAAAACGGGGCTGGACCTGCCGGAGGGGAAAAACCTGCTGGGCTGCTTCTACCAGCCCCGCATGGTGCTGGCGGATACCGTCTGCCTTACCACCTTGCCCCGGCGTCAGCTGGCCTGCGGCATGGCCGAGGTCATCAAATACGGCTGCATCGCTGATGAGGAGCTGCTGACCCGGCTGGAGCAGCAGGAGCCGGACTGGCCCCGGATCATCCGCCGGTGCCTTGCCTGCAAGGCGGCGCTGGTGGCGCAGGATGAGCGGGACGAAGGCCCCCGTCGGCTGCTGAATTTCGGCCATACCTTCGGCCACGCCATGGAGGCGCTGGGCGGCGGCCGCTATACTCACGGCGAGTGCGTGGCGGCTGGTATGATGGAGATGCTCCGCTGGCAGACGGCCCACGGCAGCGACCAGACGGCCATGCTGGCCCGGCTGGGGACGCTGCTGGAGCGCTATGACCTGCCCCGGCGGCTGGACTTGCCGGAGACGGCGTGGCGGCAGTACCTGCTGCGGGACAAAAAACGCAGCGGCGGCGAGATGACCATTGCGGTGCTGGAGCGCCCCGGCCACGGGGTACTGTGGTCGGTGACGCCGGAGGAGCTGCTGGAGGAAACCCGATGGATGTGAAGCTGTATCCCGCCCCGCTGGCGGGGACGGTGGCGGCCCCGCCTTCCAAGAGCCGCTGGCACCGGGAGCTGATCTGTCAGGCGGCGGCTGGCCGGTTCCCGCCGGTTTCCCCCGACGCCCCGGAGGATATCCGGGCCACGGCGGCGGGCTTGCGGGCCTTATACGGCGGCGGGGAGGAGGTTCCCTGCGGAGCCAGCGGCAGTACCCTGCGGTTTCTGCTGCCGTTAGCTATGACGCTGGGCCGTGAGGTGACGTTCACCGGTACGCCCCGGCTGCTGGAGCGGGTGATGCCGGGCCTGTGGGGCGTGACGCCCTGTCCCGGCGGACTGCGGGTCACGGGCCGCCTTACCGGCGGCGTGTACCGTCTGCCGGGGGGCGATACCTCCCAGCTCATTAGCGGGATGCTTATGGCTCTGCCCCTGCGCCGGGAGTCCTCCCGGCTGGAGGCGCCGGGGCCGGTGTCCCGGCCCTATGTGGACTTAACGGCGTGGGTGCTGGAGCGCTACGGTGTCGTGCTGTACCGGGCGCAGGGCGGCTGGCGCATTCCCGGCGGCCAGTGCTTTGCCCCGCTGCCCATGGAGCAGGAGGGGGACTGGTCGGCGGCGGCCTATTGGCTGGTGCTGGCGGCGCTGGGGCAAAGCATCACGGTAACGGGTCTGCGGCAGGACTCCCGGCAGGGGGACCGCAGGGCGCTGACCCTGTGCCGGGAGCTTCCCCAACAGGTGTCCCTCCGGGAGAACCCGGACCTGCTGCCGCCGCTGGCTCTGCTGGCGGCGCTGCGCCCTGACAAGGAGATGCGCTTCACAGATGCTGCCCGCCTGCGGCATAAGGAGAGCGACCGCTTGGCGGCCACGGCGGCCCTGCTGACGGCCTTGGGCGGCCGGGCGCAGGAGACGGCGGACGGCCTTGCCGTCCGTGGTGTGGCGTGTCTTCAGGGAGGCGAGGTGCAGAGCGCCGGAGATCATCGGCTGGCTATGCTGGCGGCCTGCGCCGCCCCCTTCTGCCGGGAGCCGGTGGTGCTGCGGGGAGCGGACTGCACCGCCAAATCCTACCCGGCCTTCTGGCGGGACTATGCCCGACTGGGTGGAAAGGTGGAACACTTGACATGATGGATTATACCATATTCGGGGAGTCCCACGGCCCCGCCGTGGGAGTGCTGCTGCGGGATGTGCCGCCGGGTCTGCCGGTGGATGAGGAGTTCATCCGCCGGCAGCTGCTGCGCCGTGCGCCCCAAGATCCTCTCTCCACCGCCCGGCATGAACCGGATCAGGTGGAGGTGCTCAGCGGGGTCTATCAGGGCGTGACCACCGGAATGCCGGTGTGCCTGCTGCTGCGGAACCGGGACGTTCGCTCGGCGGATTACGATGCCCTGCGCCACACGCCCCGACCCAGCCACGCCGACTATACCGCTTGGGTGCAGAGCGGTGGGCGCAACGATCCCCGTGGAGGCGGGGCCTTTTCCGGACGGCTGACGGCCCCTCTGGTGGCGGCGGGTGCTCTGGCAAAAAGCTGGCTGAATCTACAAGATATTGAAGTAAATGCACAAGTTATTGACGAAAATGCCCTGCGCCAGCGGGCGGAGGCGGCCCGCCAGACTGGGGACTCCGTGGGTGGTCAGGTGCGCTGCATCGTCACGGGCCTGCCCGCCGGCTGGGGCGGCCCGGATTGGCGGGAGACGGTGGAGTCGGAGATCGCCCGCCACGTGTTCGCCATCCCCGGCGTGAAGGCGGTGGCCTTCGGGGCCGGGGAGGAGCTTGCCGCCCTCCGGGGCAGTCAGGCCAACGACCCTTGGCGTACAGATGGTCGGCGGGTCTGGTCTGCTACCAATCACAGCGGCGGCATCAACGGCGGCATCACCAACGGGATGCCGGTGGAGTTCACCGTGACTTTCCGCCCCACCCCCTCCATCGCCCAGCCGCAGGAGACCATCGACCTTGAAACTATGACCAACACAAAAATCACCATCGGCGGCCGTCACGATGCCTGCATCGCCCTGCGGGCGCCGGTGGTGGTGGAGAGTGCGGCGGCCTTGGCCCTGTGGAGACTGAAGGGCGCCGACGGCGGCGGAGAACTGGACGATTTGCGTGGCCAGCTGGACATTCTGGACACAGAGTTGACGACGCTTTTTGTCCGAAGACAGTCCATTTCCCGCCGGATCGGCGCCTATAAACGGGAGCATCACCTGCCGGTGCAGGATGCCGGTCGGGAGGAGCAGGTGCTGCACACACGGGGGCAGCTGGCCCCGGAGAGGCGGCAGCAGGTGGAGCGGCTGTTCCGCCTGCTGATGGAGCTGAGCCGGGAGGAGCAGGCATGAAAAAGCTGATCCTCATCGGTCTTCCCGGCAGCGGAAAGACCACCGTAGGCGGGTTGCTGGCCCGGCAGGTGGGCCTGCCCTTCCGGGACTGCGACCCGCAGGTGGAGCGGCTGGCGGGCAGGACGGTGGCGCAGCTGTTTTCCGGCGGAGAGGAGTGCTTCCGCCGCTGGGAGACGGCGGCATTGCAGGCACTCTGCGCCGGAGAGGACTGCGTGCTGGCCACCGGCGGCGGGGCTGTGCTGCGGCCGGAGAACCGTGCGCTGCTGCGGCGCAGCGGCGTGCTGTTCTGGCTGGATCGCCCGGTGGCAGACATTGAGCGGACATTGGAAATAGAGAGCCGCCCGCTGCTGGCCGGGGGCGGTTCGCTGGAGACGCTGCGGCGGCAGCGGGAGGCGCTGTACCGCATCTGTGCCGACTACGCCATCCGGGAGGATACGGCGCAGGCGGCGGCAGAGGCCATCGCCGCCATATGGAGGAAGCAGACATGAAATTTCTCATCATCAATGGGCCGAATCTGAATCTGCTGGGCAGCCGGGAGCCGGATATCTACGGCACCGGAACCTATGAAGCCCTGTGCCGCCGGGTGCAGGACTATGCCGCCGCCCACGGCTGGGAGGCGGACTGCTTCCAGAGCAATCACGAGGGGGCTATCATCGACGCCATTCAGCAGGCGGCGGGGGTCTATGACGGCATCGTCATCAACCCGGCAGCCTATACCCATTACAGCTATGCCATTTACGATGCTCTGCGGGCGGTAGATGTCCCGGCGGTGGAGGTACACCTGTCGAATATCCGTCAGCGGGAGCCCTTCCGGCAGATATCGGTGACGGCCCCGGCCTGCCGGGGGCAGATCGTGGGCCACGGCTTTGACGGCTATCTGGAGGCGCTGGTACTGCTGGCGGAGGGCCTGTGATGCGGCTGTGTGTCATCGGGGATCCGGTGGGTCACAGCCTGTCGCCCCGCATCCACCGGCAGTTTATGGAGAAGTGCGGCGTTGCCGGAAGCTATGAAGCAATGACGGTGACGGCGGAGACACTGGAGGACTTTGTGGCGCAGGGCCGCCGGGGAGCGTGGGACGGGTGCAACGTTACCATGCCCCTGAAGGAGCGCATTCTGCCGCTGCTGGATGCGGTGGAGCCGTGGACAGCCTCCTGCGGCGCCGTGAACACCGTATGCTTCCGGAATGGTCGGGCCGTGGGATATAACACCGACGGGCCGGGGGTGGTGGAGAGCCTGCGGCTGCGGGGCTTTGCCCCGGCGGGGCAGGCGGCGCTGGTGCTGGGGGCTGGAGGAGCCGCCAAGGCGGCGGCGCTGGCGCTGGCGCAGGCGGGCTGCCGGGTGACGGTGTGCGCCCGGACACCGGAAAAGGCAGCGGCGCTGGCTGCCCGGTGCGGCGGTGTGACTGTCTCATGGGAGGACCTGCCCCGTGCCGCCGCAGAGCATGGGCTGCTGCTGAACGCCACACCGCTGGGCATGGAGGGTTCGCCGGAGTTCGAGTCTTTGGATTTCGTACAGGCGCTGCCGGCGAAGGCGGTGGTATACGATTTGGTGTACCATCCCACGGACACAGCGCTGATGCGAGCGGCGGAGTACCGGGGCCTGACGGCAGTGGGAGGGCTTGCCCTGCTGGTGCAGCAGGCGGCGCTGTCCTTCGCTCACTTTACCGGCATAGTGCCGGATGCGGCCCTGTGCCGGGATATCCTGCAGGAGTTGGAGGCGGCGCAGTAGGGGAGCGGCTGCCGCTTCCGTAAAAAATGCAAAAAAAATCTTGTAGATTGTCAAGTGTAATGCGAAAAAAACCGAAAAAATTTTTTAGGCGAGGTTTCGCAGCTTAACGATTTCCTGTTCAAAAAGCTGGGCGGCGGTACGATAGCCGAGGATTTTACGGGGCATGGCATTGATGGCAGCAGCGGCCCTGTCACAATCCTTCTGTGTGACGCTGGACATACTACGGCCTTTGGGGAAATAGCGGCGGATGATCCGGTTATTCCGCTCATTCGAGCCACGTTCGCACGAAGAAAATGGATGGCAATAGTAGACCGTTAGACGCTTATTTCCCCGCTTATCATGCTCCATCCCGTAGCAATCCTGAAATTCAGAACCGTTATCCACAGTGATAGTCTTGAATGTACCCTGCGGGAATTTTGAAAGTGTACGTTCAAGAGCGGAGACGGTGGCAGCAGAAGTCTTACTTGCCGCCCGGACGATGATTTCAAAGCGTGTCATGCGTTCCGTAAGGACAAGGAGGGACTGCCGCTTGCCTTTTGCCTTGCCTATGACGCTATCCATTTCCCAATGGCCAAAAGACAAGCGGGCGTTTACTTCCTCCGGGCGGCGGTCTATGGGTAGTCCTTTGGGCGCTCTGGTGGGCCTTACCTGTCCGGCCCTACGCTGCTTACGGCGAGACTTCTCCGGGAGGTGTCTATTAGTGATACCGGGGATATAGCCACGATCTATGTAGCGATAGAGCGTAGCGGTGCTGACTGTCCACTCATGGGTTTGCCTTTTCTGGCTGACAATGATATCAAGAGAAATACCGTGTTTGACCTGCTGGGCAACATCTGCGGCGAAGCCGTAGTTGTTGCCCAGCTTTATTTCTGGCCCCTTTGCCGTGGCCTGATGGTCTGTGTAGTCCTGTGCGATCTGTGCAGAGTAATGCCATGGGCGACGGCTGGTTTCTGCACCAAGGTGTGAATACAGGCCACGCTTTACCTCACGGTATATGGAGGAGGGAGCGAAGCCCAGCAGACGAGCGATTTCAAAGCAAGACTTACCGGCATTATAGCACTTCTCGATGCAGAGACGGTCTGACCAATCCAAATGACGGAACTTTTTCATAGCATTTCCTCCATTGAAAGTGTAGGTTCAAAATGGCATATTATGCAACAAACGCCGGGCCTAAACAGGCTCAGCGTTTGCTTTTTATTACAATATCATGCTTTTGCGAAGATTTCAAGAACGTAAATTATGAAGGGAATGGAAACGTTTTACCGGAGAATGGCGCAAAGCCGGAGGTGCGCTATCCGCTGTGGCGGGGACGGAGGTTTTGTGCCGCACACCAAAGGCCCGGTCAAGACCGACAAAAAAATATCGCTTTCTGTTGATGAAAAGCAGCCGCCATGACTGACCGGCTGCTGCTTTTCATCTGCCGCCAAGCGAAATTTTTTTATCGCAAGTGGCCCTCTCACGGGGGAGGGCCAGTCTTGACAGTGCCATTGTTGTGTGTGGCGGAATGGACACACACGCTCGCGAGCGAGCGTGCTCACACCACAAATGACTATGGGAAACGGAGGTACACATGAAAGAGACAACCAAAATGAGCCGGGCCGTGGGACAGCTGGAAAAGATGTACAACATCATCAACGCTGACCTGTTCGGCAGCGAACTGCCAACGCCAATTATCACCGTGCAGAGCAAGCCGGGGACATACGGGCATTGCAGCTGCGCCAAGGTATGGCGGAACAAGGACACTGAACAATACGAGATGAACATAGCCGCCGAAGCGCTGGACGTGGAGATAGAGGAGGTGCTGGACACACTCATCCATGAGATGGTGCATCTGTACTGCCGGGAGAACGGCATACAGGAGGTAAGCCGGGGCGGGAAGTACCACAACGGGAAATTCAAAGCGCTGGCGGAGGAAAAAGGGCTTGTGTGCTACAAGGCCGGTCAATACGGCTGGAACACACAGGGCAAGGGGAACGACAGATTGACAGAATACGCCCTTGAAAAAGGCTGGTCAGAAATCAAAATCAGCCGGGGCGGGTATCAGAGAATCAGCGTACCGGCAGGCGGCACACAGAGCCACACCGGGCAGCAAACACAGAGCGGCGGAGAGAGACGGCCCAGCAGCACACGCAAGTATATATGCCCGTGCTGCAAAAACAGCGTCAGAGCCACCAAGACGGTCAACATCCTATGCGGGGATTGCATGGTCAAAATGGAGGTGGAGGACTGATGGCAGCGAGAAAAAAAGACTACCATATGAGTATTCGGTGCTACTTTCCGGGCGGTGGGGACAACAAGACCCAGCATTATCAAGTTATGCCGCTGCGAGACATTGCGAAATGGATAGAAGCATATCAGTTTACGCACCCCAACTGCGAGAGCATCACCGTAAAAGTCTGGCTGAAAGACGAGGACAAGCAGGAAAATTGAAAGTGTAGATTCAAAAGCTGACCTATCGGCTACACGGGGGGAAAGGGAAAGCCATGAGAATGCAGAACGCAGAGGGACAGGCCGTCTATTACAACGTGGTGGAGAAACACAAGAAAATACGGTATCAGATACAGGCAGCCAGCGGGCAGACCATTACCGGACGGGACAAGCAAAAGCTCAAAAGCCGGACATTCGCCCAGGAACACCAGGCGGAGGCATGGCTGCGGCGCAATGGGTATAAGACCGTATGACGGGATTTTACCGGCGGTAAAAACAGCGTGGGCAGCGGCGAGGGGGGTATACTCCATGCCCCACAGCTACCCATGCCGCAAAAACACGGACAGGCCCACAGGGCCAGAACTAATCTAACAGCAAAAGCCCCTCGCCGGAAGGCGGGGGCTTTACCACTTCTCCCACGTCTTTTCCGGGAGAGGTTTACGGGACAGAGTATTGAACAGCTTCCAGAGGGGCGGACAGAAGATCAGTTTCGTACCACCGGCGATAAAGGGAACGAAGAAATATTCATCACAGATTTCTTTGGTCATATCGTTGATACCAACACGGCGACCGATTTCTTTCCGCTTGATGAAGAAGGGCAACAGGGAGGGCTTAATGAGATAGATATGACGGGCCAGCTTACGAATTTTGATATCCACGTCCAGACCTTGGGAGAAGAAATCCACGTCAAGCTGATAGTGACGATGATACTTGAAGAAATAGATTTCATCCGTGGTCATAGCCATTTTACGGTTATCATACTCCAGACCGGCTTCATCAATGATAAGACGGCCATCCGACATCATAAATTTGCCGAAGTCGGCTTTCTCGCATTTCATAGCGCCGGTAATGCCAAAGTTAGACCAGACCTTGCGGCCTTTTTTCATATCCTTTTTGGCAAGATAGGCGGCATAGGTGGATTTACCAGCGCCGGGGATGCCAAAGTACAGGGAGAGGGAAACGGGCTTTGCTTTCATAAATACTCCTATCCAAAACAGAGACAAAGTGTATTTCAAAGGAGGGTGTGCGGCGAGCGCACGCACACCCTCCTTTTTTTCGTTACGCCTTGGCAGACAGCAGACGCTTGAACATACCAACGCCGAGACCACACATGGGAACGGCCACACAGGCCAGCAGCAGGATCGGCTGACCAGCAATGGTACTGGCAACAGTACCCACCCAGCCAATGGCAGAGGTGAACACGGAGGTGATAGCGGAAATGATTTCAGCCATAGCAATACCTATCCTTTCTTTAGATTTTGCAGGGGAAGAGGGCCTTACGCCTTGGCACGCAGCAGGCGCTTAAACAGGCCCACGCCGAGACCACACATGGGGATGCCCACGCAGGCCAGCAGCAGGATAGGCTCGTCAGCAATGGTACTGGCGACATTACCCACCCAGCCAATGGCGGAGGTGAACACGGAGCCGATGGAAGTCAGCAGGGAAGCAACAGTCACAGCAGGCGTCGTTCAGCAGCACTCCTTTCATCAATGATTTCTAAGTAAGCTTCGCACAATGGAAACCACCACGGCGAAGCAGATTAGACTAAACAGGTAGAAAATAGGCGGCTCTATGAGGAAGTCACAGATAGCCTGTAAAATGGCGGTGCAAAAAGCAATCATTTCATTCATCGCTTGAACACCACCCCGATAAAGCGGAAGAACGACCAGAGCACAAGGGCGAACATGAACACGCCGGAGAGCCAGTACCAATCCAGACCGGCAAGGCCGGGGACACACTCCACGGAGGTCAGCACCGTGCCGTCCGTGCGGGTCTCCGTTACCGTCTGAGTGCGGGGATGGTATTCACCAAACACCGACTTCACCACGGCGGGAAGGCCGGATTCATCCACCGGCTGACTGTCCAGAGCAGAGGAACGCAGGGAATCGGAATCCGTCGTTTCCTCCGGCTCTGCTGTCGGGGTCTGCTGAATGACTACCACCGTTTTACCGTCCTGCTCCTGCACAACAGGCGTGTCCGCTTTGGTATCAGCAGCGTTTGAAAGTGTAGCTTCAAAATCCATCATATCACCTCACATCGTTTTTCCGGGCGGAAGATACCCGGTATTTGCGGCTTGCCATGGAGCCAAGGCCCTCTGTATCTCTATCCGCAGTACCCACAGGGAAACCGAGGATAAGCGACAGGAAGGAAAGACTGATAGGAACAAGGAGCAAGCCCACAGCCAGCACGGCGAAGGAGAAGCCCGTGCCGGGGACTTTGATCTGGAAGAATTTCCAGCCGTTAGAGAGCAACATCTTGATTGCCGCCATGAGTTCAGACAAAGAGTTCCACCACCTTTTTCAGAATACCGCCCAGTACATGGGTAAGAAATTGCACCAGCTTGTACACAGCGATGATAATGGCAACCGCCACGAAAATCACGAAGAACGTAAAGATAGCCGAAACGAGCAAGAACAGCGGAGTAGGCAACCATTTGAAGGTGCCGAGAATCAAATCTATCATTTAACTACCCACCCTCAAAATCATGCGCATCAGGCCGAACAGGAGGATAGAGCCGAACACGAAATAAATCAGCAGCTTGATTGCAAACGGGAAAGCGGAGAACACGCCACGGCAAAACTTGAAAAAGTCACCGATATCCGTAAGCAAAAGCAAAAGGTTAGCAATCAATCCCATATGTCACCCTCCAATGCTGCACCATTGTCAAAATAGAAGTCATTCAAGCCGGAAATGCTTTTATCTACATTAGACAACGAACCCTCCACGCACAGCTTATAGAGGAAATTCAACAGCTTACCGGAAGCGGAGAGCGTGTTCCCGGTCACCTCACCAATGGAATGGTCAGTGCCGTCCTCACCGGTCAGGTAGAACACATTGAAAGCATTGTTAGACTTGTCAATAACAATGCTGGTTACGTTGTCCACGCTGGACTGGGAGTTGTCTATAACCACCTGAAATTTATCCACAAGGGAATCCAGATTAGCGGAAAAGTTGGTATTCAAGTCCTCAATATTCACGCCGACCGCCTTAATGCTGGTAATAACGGGGGTAAGGTCAACAGACAGGCTACCATCACCGCTGGGCAAATTATCCAACCGAGTAAGAATCATAGCAGTCAATGCACCAAGGTCAGTTTTTTCGCCCTTGTACGTACCCCAAAGGTACGAGGGCAACGTTTCAACCACAGGCGACATAGCATCCATATGCTGCAAAGTCTTACGCACCAGCACGGCTACCTCCGTCTGCTTATCATCATACGTTGACCACAACATAGCAATAATCTTGTCAAGCTTGGTATTCGTATCATCCAAACGTACAACCATCGAAGCAGACAAACCACCGATATCAACCTTTTCGCCCTTGTACGTACCCCATAGATACCCCGGCAATCCCTCAATGATAGGGGTAATTGTGTCCATCCGTTCCAGAATCTTTCGAGTAAGAACGGCAATATCGGTACGAACACCGTTGTACGTAGACCACAGCTGACCATAGATAGAGTTAATCAGCGAGGGACGTTCGGTGGTATAGTACACGCCACCAGAAGCGTTACGATAATAGTAACTTGATCCATTATATCGCAGCATAATAACGTAAAAATCACTACTACTATCAGGCTGATATATGCGACAGCCATAAGACTTCACGGCAGAGCCAAACTCACCTTTAGCAAGACGCTCATTGACATCAACACAAAGATCGGACAAGGCATCATACGACAAACGTGTCTGAGCGGTACTACTACCAAAACCATCACCGCTAAATTCTCCGCCACGAGAGCCGCCACCGAAACCAGCAGCATAAGAGGGCATCACAAACAAAACGGAAAGCAGCACACAGACCAAGGCAGCACACATTATTCTTTTTAATTTTTTCACACAAATCATAGTTGAAATGCCACCTTCCTTGTGATAAAATGAAGAAAAAGGAGGATATTACATGGGGGATTTTGAAAGCATGGTTATCGCAGCTGCTGTAATCCTACTCGGATTAAACATCCTTTGTTTGCTTAAACTAAGCCAGCAAAGAGAACGAATCGAAGCGCTGGAAAATGAAGTAATCAAACTAAGAAATTGCGAAGATAAGCGTACACTGCGTCAAACGGAAAAAGAACTGAATTTTCTTGACCAAGCAGCAAAGCGATAACCTCCATCCCCGGCTATGCCGGGGATTATTTTTCGTCCGTTTGCCGCACGTCAGCGGGACGGAACTTACCGGGGAACAGCAGCCGAAGCACCTTTGTGACCACCCAGAGCATGGCCGAACCTACCAGCACGAAGATGAATAGGAACACCAGAACAAAGGTGGCAGAGATCAGAAACTTAATCATTTATCCCTCCGTGAACGCAGAAACCAAAACAAATTGCCGTCTGTTTGCCCATGGCCGATATAGGCCAGCAGCAGACCGAAGAAAACGCAGCCGGACAGACAGCCAATGGTATGAATGGCCCCGTAGAGCCAGATGAAGAAATTACAAACGTAATGTGCCATAGAAACCTCCTGTATAGTTGGAGGCGGGGGCGGGAATCGAACCCGCAGCACCGGAAAACGAAACCGGTATGTTACCGTTACACTACCCCGCAATGTTTAGAAGCTGTGCTGAATGAAGTAGAAAAGCGCACGTCCGGCCGCATAGGCGAAGCCGCCCACCAGACACCACTTGAAGCGATTCCAGAAATTCATAAACTTGTACCGTTTCCTTTTCAGCTTATACCAGCAGCGGCGCACATACCGGAGCGCCACAGCGCAGAATTGAAAATGCATATTCAAACCGTCCGTTGAAAGTGTAGATTCAAATTCGTTGTATGACTTAGCCGCCCTTTTCGGGGCGGTCAAATCATATTCATATCGTCATTTGTACCGGCTCACGTTCGCACTCTTCTACCCAAGCATACCGCTCTATGTAGGCTTGCACACCGGGATACTCTGCGATATGGCCGTTGGATTGATACTCACGCACCTTGTTGATACGGCGAAAGAACGCTTGCCGTGTCTCCCGGTCAATGTTCATGTACTGTTCATCCGGGGGAATGTTGGTAATGATAAACACCTTCGTGAAACAAGCCTGACGGTTAAAGTAGCGGCACGGGAGAAGCAGCGGGTAGCCGTCCAGATAGTTCAGCATATCGCCGTGCTTCAGGCCCGAACGGAACTCCTCGAAAATGATAACGTCTTGTCCGTCGTAGGTATCAAAGGGATGCTTATAGTCCGTGACACGATAGCAGTTTTCATAGCCGTACTTGTCCATGACGCTGCGTGTCTTGCCGCTGCCGGTTTTTCCAAAGATATACGTCACTTCCAAATTCCGCCAACAGCTTTTGAACTGTGCGTCACGATACATGGAGCGGACACGCTCCACCTTTTCAAGGTCACGATAGGCGGAAGCCACGGTATCCACGATATCCTCATTGGAAGCACCGGCCTTGATAAGCTCCACGATCTTGTCAGCGTCCCGGCTTTTGCCCTGCCTTTCGTCGGGCAATTCGCCGCCCTCCTCGAAGGTGTCAGAGAAATTGATACCCTCATGGAGGTGTCCGCCGGTGTCCTTGTAGGAGTAGGAGCCGTCTGGCTGCTTGTTGAACTTTGCGCCGTCTTTCAGGACATAGGCACGGTTTTCCGAGGACTTGCCACGGGCTATGTCACGGTGAAAGCTGGGAAACCGAGCGTCAATTTGAATATGCGTCCAACCGCCAACGGCACACACAAGATAAACATGAGTATGCAGCGTTTCGCACTCATCGCCCTGTTCATCGCACATACACCAGTAGACGAGAGAGGGCAAGTCAAGGACAGCAGCTTTTATACGAGCATGGTCAAAACCATGTTCAATAGGATTGTTAATGGTGATAAGCCATTTCCGAGAGCGTGGCATAGAAACCTCCGAGATTGACAATTTTTATCAATGATGTGCAAATGTGCAGAAGTTGCAGGGGGTAATACTGACCCCCCTGCAACCGGGGCGGCTGTGCCGCCCCGGCGCACTATGGAGGTATACGACGGAGGTATGGCTTATATGGGAATGGGTGTACCATGTCAGCGGGCCAGAGTGAAGCCGATAACGTAACCACGCTGGTCGAACTCCACGTCATACTCCTTGCCGACTTCGATGCGGTCGATGGGGTAATCACGAGGGTCGAGGGCCAGCGTCAGAGCGGCCTGTCCCTCCACGTTGCGGGCCTTGCCGAGATAGTGTACCTGATTGAAGTTGTAGGGATTCCCGGTTTTCTTTGCGATGCCCTCCAGATGGGACTTGCCATAAACCTTGATTCTCATGTTGATATACCTTCTTTCGTTAATTTGCAACACGCAGCGCAACCGCTGCCTATTTGCAATATAATTGTAAATCAACAATGCAAAAAAAATCTGAAATAGGGCTTGCAAAATAAAAAGGAGTGTGGTATAGTAATCAAGCTGACGTGATGCAGCAAGTGAATATGGTATCCGGGTGTGGCGAAGTTTGGTATCGCGCTTGAATGGGGTTCAAGAGGCCTCGAGTTCGAATCTCGACACTCGGACCAAAAAAGTTCCGAAATCTGTGGATTTCGGAACTTTTTTTGCGCTTTTTGCGGGACTCTTGAATCAGCGGAAAAAGTCGTGCATAACGCCACCATAACGGCGGTGAAAAAAGTGCGAAAGCTTGGTTTTGAAAAAGTCACTTTTTGCAACTTTTTTGGAGAGCGTTTTTGTACGCACGCAGAATTTCTTTGGCCTGTGGCGCCATGACAAAGGTGAGATGATGGGCGGCGCACTCGAACGTATCCCCCAGGTCGGTGTCAAACAGGGATTGCTTCCGTGGCAGCGCCGCCTTTCCAAACAGTATGCCCAGAAAAGCCTGAGTTGCTCCGCAGCGGTAACAGAAATGCCCTCTGCTTTTATAAACTTTTGGATCTCCCGCTTGGTGAACCTCGCCATACATTTACGGATAAGCTCTGCGGTGATCTTACATCCTTTGCTGTAGGCAGCTGTGCCGACTGCTGCCGCTGGGCGCTGTAGGATGCAGCGGTGGCCCGTAGGTCCCCCCGGATTTCCTGACAGTCCATGCTACTGCATCTCCTTGACCCACCGGGTCAGGGCCGGTGCGGCCTCGTCCACGTGGCTGCCGTGGATGGCAAGGCCACGGGTGACGGTGGCCCCCGGTGCGGCTTTGCGGATGTCCCGCTCCGTCTGGGAGAGGCCACTGCCCTCGTGGGTGCAGAAGGGGCAGATGACCTTGCCGGTGAAGTCGTAGTGCTCCAAGAAGGTATAGACCGCCATGGGCATGGTGCCGCAGTAGTTGGGGTAGCCCAGATAGATGCGGTCATAGCCCGACAGATCTTTCGGCAGACCCAGCAGCTCCGGACGGACACTTTGCTGCCAGTCGGCTCTGGCCTGCGCCACGCAGGTGCGGTAGTCGTCGGAATAGGGGTGGGCCTGACGGAGCTCCAGCAGGTCGCCGCCGGTGAGGGATGCCAGCTGCTCCGCCACCCGTCGGGTATTGCCCACAGGGATGCGGCGATAGGAGCCGCCGAAGTAGTTCTCTCCCGCACGGGAGTAGTAAGCGATCAGAATAGCCATATCAAAGACTCCTTTCTATACTGCCGGGGGTTCTTAATACCGGGACAGGCGCTCCGGGGGGAGGGCGGGGTTCGCTACCGCCCAGGAGAGGTCGGCCCAAGAGACAGGGACCTCCGCCCACAGGAGCCAGGTGGCCATGTCCTGCGTGACGCACTGGTTCCGGGCCGGCAGAGGGTGCTGCAAGCGCACCGTGCCATGACCGTCTGCTATGTCGGCGGTGTGGAGGGTGGGGCGCAGGGAGCCGGAGGCGGTGGTATCCGACACCAGCAGCAGGGCGTGGCCGGCAAAAAAATCGGGGCCGTAGGCCTTTAGCTCCGGTACGTCCGGCAGTTGGGACGCCGAGGTGACGCACCGGGCATCATTTCGCCGCCGGGTATAGGGCAGGCGCACCCGGCCCGCCGTCTGCAAAGGATGCTGCTTCATAAGTTCCTCCTTGAAAGCGGTGCGCCGCACCGGGCCTCTCCGGCCCCGTGCGGCGCAGGGGTTATTTGCTGGCGTACAGGACCACGTCCACCGTCAGGGTCTGGCCGTCCCGCTGGATGGTCAGACGGATGGTATCGCCCACGGAGTGGCTGCGCCGCACCGTCAGCAGATCGCTGGTGACGGAGACAGGCTGGCCGTCCGCCTCCAGAATGATATCGCCGGGCTGCACACCGGCCTCCGCAGCGCCCAGAGCGTCGTCCACGGTGTAGACCTCCACCTGCGTGCCGCCACCGGACTTTTCGATGGTGCGGACGGTGATACCGATGGTGGGGGTGCCCAGAAACTCCCCGTGGGCGATGAGGTCATTGACCACGAAGGACACGGAGCTGATGGGCAGGGCGAAGCCCAGACCCTCCACGGTGGCCTCCTCCTCGGAGAGGCTGGAGTTGCTCATTTTCATGGTGTTGATGCCGATGACCTGCCCATAGCTGTTGATGAGGGGGCCGCCGGAGTTGCCGTTATTCAGGGCGGCGTTGGTCTGGATCATGGTCATGGTGCGGCCCTGCATCTCCACCTCACGGTTGATGGCGGAGACAATGCCGTTGGTAAGGGTCCCCCGCAGCTCTACGCCCAAGGGGTTGCCGATGGCGTACACCGGGTCGCCCACCGTCAGCAGGTCGGAGTTGCCGAACTCCGCAGCCGGCAGAGGATTGTCCGCAATGGCCCGCAGTACCGCCAGATCCTCGTCCTCGTCATAGCCCACCAGACGGGCATCGTAGGTGACGCCGGTGTCCAGCGCCACCCAGCAGCTCTTGCCGCCGGAGATGACGTGGGCATTGGTGATGATATAGCCGCTCTCGGTCATGATGACGCCGGTACCCACGGCGGCAGAGCCGTCGGACTGCTCCGCCACCACCGCCACCACCGACGGGTTCACCTTAGCGTACACCTGCTGAATGGTGAGCTCCTCCCCGGAGGGGTCCTGACAGCTGAGCTTCACGCCCTCCTCCCCGGAGATGCGGGGGATGGTAGTCTCCTTCTTGCGGAAGATATCCACCATGCTGCTGGCGGAGTCGCCGTCGTCGCTGCCCGGCAGGCTGGGGGCGCTGGAGGCGGTGGAGGACAGGAGCACCGCCACCACGATGACCACGACCACCAGAGCTATGCCGCCTATGCCCAGCCACGTCCACAGACGGCGGCGCTTACGCTGGGTTTTGGCGGCCTGCTTCCAGACGTTCTGAGGTATGGGGCGCTGCTGGACGAAGTAGTTGACGACCTCCTCCGGCTCCTCCTGCCGGGGGGTGTACCAGCTGACGATCTCGTCCGGCTCCTCCTCCGGCAGGTCCGTCCGGTCCTGCTGCGGCTGGGGCGGCAGATCGCCGCCTACCGGGTCAAATTCTCTGTTTTCGTCATTATACATAGGATACTTCCTCTCACGGCTCGTTCCGCATGGGGTGAGCCATCTGAACGGTAAAGCTGAAGGCGGTGACGCCGTTTTCGCTGGTGACGGTGATCTGCTCCTTGTGCTGAGACAGGATGGTCTTTACCACGTACAGACCCAGCCCGTAGCCGTCCTTATCCTCGCTGCGGGATTTGTCGGACTTGTGGAAGCGCTCAAACAGCAGGGGGATCTCCTCGGCAGGGATGGTCTGACCGGCGTTGCGTACCGTGACCACGGCCTTCTCCCCGTGGACGGCCAGCCCCAGATACAGGGACGAGTGGGGGGCGGCGAACTTGGTGGCGTTTTCCAGCAGGTTGTAAATGACCTGGGTGATAAGGTCGTTGACGCCCTCCACCATCACAGGCTCCTCCGGGATGTCCGCCTCTACGTCCAACTCCCGGTCGGTGATCTTCTGCTCCATGGACAGCAGCGCCAGACGCATACTCTCGCACAGGTCGAAGTCCTCTTTTTTCATCTCCTGCGACTGGATCTGAGAGATATCCAGCATCCGGCGCACCAGACGGCTGAGCCGACGGCTCTCGTCGGAGATAATTTGCAGGTACTTGCGTTCTTTTTCCGGCGGGATGGTGCCGTCCAGAATACCGTCGGTGTAGCCGGCGATGGAGGTCATGGGGGTCTTTAATTCATGGGAGATGTTGGCGATGAAGTCCCGGCGCTGACGCTCCGTCTCCGCCAGAGAGTCCGCCATGTTGTTAAAGCCCGCCGCCAGCTCGCCGATCTCATCGCCCCGGTCGGCGTCCTGCATCCGTACGTCGAAGTTCCCGGCGGCGTAGGCCCGTGTGGCCTGCACCATCTCCCGGATGGGCTGGATCTGCCGCATGGAGGTCAGGGAGGTGACGATGAACACCAGCAGCAGGATAATGGCGGAGGTCATGAGGAACAGGCTGATGAAGGACCGCCACATCCCCATGACGGAGCGGGCGTTCATCACCGCCAGCACCACGCCGATGGTCTGGTCGCCGTCCTGAACGGGGACGCCCACCACGAACTGTTTGGAGGTGTAGGCGCCGCCCAGACTGCTGCGGCCCTGATACAGGCCGCTGCCCGTCAGGACCTCCTGCGTGATCTCCTGCGGGATGGCCACCACCTTGCCCCCCAGCCGCTGGTCCGCCGTCAGCAGGGCATAGCCGCTGTCGTTGCACACCAGAAACTCGGCGTTGGTCATGGCGCTGCCCAGACTGATGAAGCGCTTGAGGTTTTCATCCTCCGTCTGGCCGCCGGACTTCAGGTAGTCCACGGACACCTGAGCAATGAGACTGGCCCGCTCCTGCAGCTCGTCCCGCCGCTCGGTGAAGTTATAGTTATAGCTCAGGGCGAAAAAGGACACGCCCAGCAGCAGCAGCGTCAGCATCACCATGCCGGCGGTCAGGGCGAACTGCTGCCAGTAGAGCCCACTGAACCGTTTCTTGCGCTCTGCCATCACTTCACTTCAAACTTATAGCCCACGCCCCACACGGTTTTCAGCTCCCACTGGTCGGAGACATTCTCGATCTTCTCCCGCAGGCGCTTGATATGGACGTCCACTGTCCGGGAGTCACCGAAGTAGTCGAAGCCCCACACCTCGTCCAGCAGCTGGTTGCGGGTGTAGACCCGGTTGGGCGTGGAGGCCAGATGGTACAGCAGCTCCAGCTCTTTGGGGGGCGTATCCACCTTCTTGCCGTCCACCAGCAGCTCGTAGCTGTCCAGATTGATCTCCAGCTTGTCGAACACCAGACGCTTGCGGGTGTCGTCGGGGATCTCGCTGCGGCGCAGCACGGCGTTGATGCGGGCCATCAGCTCCTTCATCTCGAAGGGCTTGACCAGATAGTCGTCGGCGCCCATCTCCAGACCGGTGATGCGGTCGTTGACTTCGCTTTTGGCCGTCAGCATGATGATGGGTGTCTTGGCCTTTTCCCGGATGTGGGCGCAGACGGACCAGCCGTCCATCACCGGCAGCATGATATCCAGCAGAACCATATCCGGCGCCTGCCGGTCGTATTCCTCCACGGCCTTGCCGCCGTCATAGGCGATGCGGACGTCGAAGCCCTCCTTCTCCAGATACATCCGGATCAGGTCGGAAATATTGCGGTCGTCCTCGACCACCAGAATATTGCGTGCCATAGGAAACCTCCCATTTATATACTATATCACCATTATACCCGGCAGTTTTCGGGCTTCCTGAACATTTTGTAAATTGGTTCATGAAAGTATACCACACTTTCGGCCGTTTGTATATGCCCCGGACAATATTTTTCGGTGGGCTGGGGGGCAAGGGGGGACTTTTCGGATATTTTATGAACAAACATAGGTACTTCTGTGAACATTAGCACTCGACACTTGACAGTGCTAAAAACGGTGCTATGATGAAGCTGTTCCAAGGGAGAGAGCCAAAGAACTCCACCGGGGAGCGGAAAACGCATACAATGTGTAAGCGGTGACAAAAGTTGGCGCCGGTGAGACACCGGCACCCGGAATTTTGAATGGAGGTATGACTTATGTTGCCCAGCATTTTTGGTGAGAATTTGTTTGATGATTTCTTCTCTGATCCTTTCGGGATGATGGTACCTCAGAGCCGTGACCCGCTGTATGGCAAGCACGGCAAGAACCTGATGAAAACCGATGTGCGGGAGACAGAGAACTCCTATGAGCTGGATATCGACCTGCCGGGCTTCAAGAAGGACGAGGTCAATGTGGAGCTGAAGAACGGTTATCTGACCATTCAGGCCGCCAAGGGTCTGGACAAGGAGGAGCAGGACAAGAAGGGCAAGTACATCCGTCAGGAGCGCTATGCCGGCGCCTGCAGCCGCAGCTTCTACGTAGGCGAGGACGTGGAGCCGGAGGAGGTGTCCGCCAAGTTCGAGGACGGCATCCTGACCATCTCCGTGCCGAAGGCAGCCAAGAAGCAGCTGCCCAAGCAGACGTCCATCAACATTCTGTAAGCGCTCTGTGAGCGTCCGTAAGAGACGGGAAAGGGTCCCCGGCGAGAGCCGGGGACCCTTTTTGCGTGCCGGGATGTCAGCGGATCAGGGGCAGGAGCAGCTGGCAGGACTCACAGAAGTAGGTCTCTATGTCGTCGCCCTGCAGGAGGACCTTGGAGACAACATTGTGCCGGAAGAAGCCCTTTTGCTTGACCTCGCTGTCGGTGAACACGCAGGCCATAGGGGTCAGGCCGGTGGAGCCCATGAAGGTGGAGGCACCGGTTTTCATCTCCTTACCGCATACGGGACATTGCATGGTACATTCTCCTTGCTGTGATAGTCTCCGGCGGCCAAAGCCCTCCGGGAGGTCTATTCTATCACAGCGGCGGAGGATTTTCCAGAGGGGGGAGAAAAACTCCGGCAGCGGTCGCCTTTCTGCGGGGAAGGCGCCGGGGGAAAATCAAAAGGTCTTTGTCCCATGGGACAAAGACCTTTTTTCTGTCATAACTCAACACTATAGATTTTTATTTCTATGGGTTATTTCCTGTTGCTAAGCCCTTCAAGCTCAGGAGGAGTATCCATGTATAACTTATCGCTCCCAATGCTATTCAAAAAGTCTTTAATGATTGTTTCAATATCATATTTTAGCTTTTCAAAGAGTTTTCTTCGCTCCTCCTTATCTGCAAAATACTCGCTATAGTAAAGAGGTAAACTATCCATAAGCTCATATAAATGAATGCAAAGGTACCTATCAACATAGTATCCATTTTTACTTATTACTGCATGCTGATAATTAAGCTCAAGTCTACACATGCCCTTCTCGTCACTTTTTCGATAAATATTCCAGCTTGTCTGATTCGGAGAACAGTGGCTATACTTGTTTAGTCCATGTCTGATATTTTTTCTGTAGTCTCCAAGCGGAATGGATTGATCAACCACCTTATCTGCTGTCCACGCTCTTGCTGCTTGGCTTGCCTTGAGTTCGCCATTAAGCCATTTGTTTGCATTTATGTCACTTTGAACTACTGCGAATAAGCAGTCTAAAGCGTCTTCTATCGATCTCATGAGAGTTACCGCAGCAGAGTGGTAACCAGCAGCATTGATCATTCCAATACTATTCATGGTTCCAAGCAGATGTAATACTATTTGTTCAGCGGCTGACTGCGATGCAATCGATTTATTATTGGGTAATGGATGATTCGCAAAGATTTCCCATATCATTTTAATTGCTTTTTGGACAGGACTGCTTTCTCCGACGATATCAGAAAAAGGAGGTTGCAAGCTATTCATGTTCTCACCTCAATGGCCCGCTTTTTATTATATCACATCTCATAACGGATAGATTTTCGAACCCCGACCTGAAAATCACGATGTGCGAAACGACTCTTCAATCTTTATTGCGGTTTCTCTGTATCATCAGCCGATTCAAGCTGCAGCAATCTGTGGTCCTCCGTCAGCACCTTCATCTGACTAATAGCAATGGCGTTGAGTTTCGCCAGCCGTTCCGACTGCGATATTCCTTCATTGATGAACACGGCATTCAAGTTTTCCAAGTTTGACAGGCACACAAGCTGCGATACATTCGCATAGTCCCGGATGTTCCCCTTGAGATCCGGATGGGAATCCCGCCACTGCTTGGCCGTCATGCCGAACAGAGCCATGTTCAGAACATCAGCCTCGTTGGCATAGACCAAGGATATCTGACGGGCAGACAGTTCAGGCGGAATCAAATTCTCTTTGATGGCATCCGTATGAATGCGATAATTGATCTTGGCAAGGTTGCGCTTGATATCCCAGCCAAGCTGTTTCATTTCCTCGGTCTTGAGCCGCTCAAACTCTTTGACCAGGTAAAGTTTAAACTCCACGGAGATCCATGAGGCAAACTCAAACGCGATTTCCTTATGGGCGTAGGTTCCACCATAGCGGCCAGCCTTGGAAACAATGCCAATGGCGCCGGTCGCATCCACCCACTTCTGTGGCGTCATCACAAAGCTGTTCAGCCCTGCTTGACTTCTAAACGCATCGAATTCGACACGGTTAAAATCTGGATTGTAGAGTGTTTCCCACACACCGAGAAACTCGATGGTGTTTCTATTGCGAAGCCAGTTTTGAATGATGTACCGTGGATTGTCATTATCCTTGATTTTTGCAATGTCTGTCAAGCTGAGAAAGTCATCACGCTTGAGATCCCACTGCACATTGATCTCTGTTCCGCGAACAATTAGCTTATCCATCTTCACCGCACCTCCCAGCAGTTAACTCTTTTAAAAGTCCTTGACACCCCTCCAGCACATCCCGCCAGGTTGCCTCGAAATCCTCGGTGTACCACGGGTCTGCTACATTGCCTGGACGGGCGGTATGATCCATCAGGAGGGACATCTTTTCGGCATAGTCGCCGCCGCAGATACGGTACATATCCCGGAGGTTGGCCTGGTCCATGCCGATCAGGAGATCGTATTCGTCG
>ERZ856578.55-NODE-55-length-184165-cov-27.382344_pt1 | contig 184165 bp, 182 predicted proteins | sample MGYA00514384_ERZ856578 | MGnify/ENA primary metagenome ERZ856578 (study PRJEB29103, sample SAMN06111958) | human gut metagenome | biome: human gut; feature: ankylosing spondylitis patient; material: healthy_person | host: Homo sapiens | place: China:Hangzhou... | reverse complement strand
AGAAAACAGAATAATTAATTTTTTTTGATTTTTTTCGAATTTACTCTTGACAAAAGTCATTACATATCAGTTTGAGTTATCATATATTAAACAGCCGCTACTCTGGTATCGACTTGACATCCCCGTAAGATTCCTACATACTAATACAGGGATTATGATTGATAGACAGATGTCTGGAAAGGCGTGATTATTTTATGAAACACGAACATATTGCATTAGACTGTTGTGACAGTATTGAGGTACATCAGGAATTGTTAAATATAGTAAATGAAAAGTTACCGCCGGAGGAAGTGTTATACGATCTGGCAGAGCTGTTTAAGGTATTCGGTGACTCTACAAGAATCCGGATCTTATTTGTCCTTTTTGAGGCAGAGGTGTGTGTCTGTGATCTGGCTGCGGCACTGAATATGACACAGTCGGCGGTTTCCCATCAGCTTCGCATTCTGAAACAGAATAAGCTGGTTCGTAGCCGCAGAGAAGGTAAATCCGTATTTTACTCTCTTGCAGATGCCCATGTCCGGGCAATCATCAATCAGGGACTGGAGCATGTGGAGGAGGATTGATTGTCATGTCAAATGAAAAGAAGCAGGAGTCATGCAGACAGCCGATCGGTGTGTTTGATTCCGGCATGGGAGGAATCAGCGTCCTTCGCGAGCTTGTGAAGGTGATGCCTCATGAAGATTTTATATATTTCGGAGATTCGGTGAATGCCCCGTACGGTACAAGACCGACAGAGCAGATTCGTGATCTGACGATCCATCATGTGGAGTCATTGATGGCACAGGGAGCCAAGGGGGTTGTGGTTGCATGCAATACGGCAACGAGTGCGGCAGTCGCTGTGCTTCGCAAGATGTATCCGCAGCTTCCTCTGGTTGGAATTGAGCCGGCACTCAAACCGGCGGCTGTACAGAAGCCGGGTTCCAGAATTGTAGTCATGGCGACACCTATGACGATCAAGCAGGAGAAGTTCTGTAACCTGATGAAACGATATGAGGACAAGATCCGGATCGTTCCGCTGCCATGCCCCGGCTTGATGGAATTTGTAGAGCGTGGAGATCTGAACGGAGATGATTTGAGAGAATATCTGCAGAAGCTTCTGACACCGGTCATGAAGGAGCCGGTCGATGGTATTGTATTAGGTTGTACGCATTATCCGTTTGTACGGGAGATGATACAGCAGGTTGTCGGCGACAAGGTGACGATCTATGACGGAGGTTCCGGAACAGCGCGGGAGATGCGGCGCCGTCTTCAGGAAAAGGATCTTTTAAATCCCAAGCAGGAAAGGGGACAGGTCCGGTTTTACAATAGTCGTGATACAGAAGAAGAACTGGCACTTTGCCGGTCATTATTTGAAAAATAAAAACGCCCGTTCCGGTACAAAGCCGGTTCGGGCATTTTCTGTTTTGAGTAAATAATTTAGAGAAGCAGGATTTACTTTTCAGTGACGATCACACGGCAGGATGCGGTGTTGCCGTTTCGGATCGTTGCAGTGATCACTGCAATTCCGGGAGATTTGGCAACAATCTTGTTAAATGCATTTACTCTTGCAATATTGGGATCAGATGATGTGAATACAGGATCTTCGGTCGTGATGCTTGGTCGTAGTATGATTTTCACATGTTTACGGGTGTTTGGTGCCATTTTAATCTGTTTGCGATTAAAGCGGATACTGGACGCCCATGGAGTGACAGTCACTTTACAGGTAAGAGTTGTCGTGGTGCTGTTAAAAAAAAGAAAGTCTTTCTCCTTGATCTTAACGGTAATTGTGGCGTTTCCTACGTTTTCCCCGGTAAGTTTACAGCTTGTGTCAGAATCCCCGGAGTCTACAGATACAACATCGCTGTCGCTGCTCTTAAAGGACACGGTTTCATTGGTGATTCCATCAACAGTCAACTCGGTATCCTCGGATAAAAGCAGATCTGTGGAAATCATATTTAAGGAATATTTGGACACGGCTTCGGTCTTTTTGCGTTTCTTCTTGGATGCGGCAGATACGGATGCCGTATTCGCAAGAAGTGAGAACACCAGAAGCAGCATGATCCATCGGAATAAATTATGTTTATGTTTCATGGTCATCATACCTTTCTGTAAGTCTGTATGTGTCATTATACAGATAAGTTATTATACTTTATTATTGTATGATACCATCATAAACGGCATCCGTGGCAAAAACATGTCACAGAAAGAAAAAAATGCCATAATTTTTCCTTATTTTTATGATAAACTATGTATAATCACTAAGACTTCCACACGAAAGAAGGATGTGTAGCCATAATATTCCTTATGTCATGTCCGGAAAGCCAATAATAATTTTGCCTCAGGAAACAAGCTGATCCGTGAACTGAGACTAAAAAATTGACGCAGATCAGTAGGATTTCTGAAAAGTCTTTGCTTTGCAATGCTTTGATAAATGCACATCCGAACGACTGAGTCCCATGGGTGGGCTCAGCTATTTCGGACGGCACGCTCCCGCTACAACTGCACCACGCAGCGGTACATAACGCCCCAAGCATAAAATAATGCAAACAGTCAGTTAAGACTTGGGGCGTAAGTACCGGCGGGTGCAAGTGCCTCTCGAAACATCTGAATCCCACCTTGGGACGAGTACGGAAGGATGTGTTTATCAAAAATCAAAGCAGCAAAGCAATTAGACTTTTCGAAATCCGTAAGTGACAAGACAATTTTTTAGTCTCAGTTCACGGATTCTGCAATGCTTTGGCAGGCAAAATTCTTTTGTTCATACGCCGACATAAGGAATATTATGTCCGGAGTTATTTTAGGGGTGAGAGAAGTCTTAGTGATTATACAATATCAAGACATTTTCGGAAGGAAGGGGAAAATATGCAATACATATTGATCGCAGATGACAATAAGGATATCACAGATATTTTAGCGGCATATGTCCGAAAGGAAGGGTATGAGCCGGTGATCGCAAAGGATGGTCTGGAAGCGGAGCGGCTTTTTGGTGAATATCAGCCGATGGCGATTCTTCTGGATGTGATGATGCCGGTGAAGGACGGCTACGAGGTTTGCCGATCGATCCGCAGGGAATCCAGTGTGCCGATCATACTGATCACGGCAAGAGGAGAGGATTATGACAAGATCATGGGACTTGATATCGGAGCGGACGATTATATTGTCAAGCCATTCAGCCCTGGAGAGGTTATGGCAAGACTCCGCGCTGTGCTGCGCCGTATTACACCGCCGGAGGAGCAGAAGCAGCAGGAGGGTGTGATCCGGATGAAGAACCTGTATATCAATCTGGAGGAGTATACCTTTAAGGTGGACGACAAGAGGATTCCTCTGACAAAGAAAGAGATCGAGACGATGTGGACACTGGCGAGCCATCCGAATAAGGTGTTTACGAGAGATAATCTGTTGGATAGTCTGTGGGGCTATGACTATTACGGGGACAGCCGGACCGTCGATTCTCATATCAAGCGACTGCGTTCAAAGTTAGACTCGGTGGAACATCCGGATTGGGGGATTAAGACCATCTGGGGAGTTGGTTATAAGTTTGAAGTAAAAGAAGCAGAGTAATGGACAAAGTGAAAAGCAGATGATTGGAAAGGCGTGGTTATTGTCATGAAGCGTTTGATTTGTATGTTTCGCAGAAATGATATTGTGATCCGTATATATCTGTCATTTATTGTGGTGCTTGCCGTGACGGTAGCACTGATCGGAATCATATTCATGAGATTGTATGAAACCAATTATATGCGTTCTTATACGAAGACGTTGAGCAGGCAGTGTTCTGTCATTGCGGGACGTGTGGGAAAGCTTGCGCAAAAGGACAGGAAGGCGCGGTTTTCCAGATATTCGGCGGATATCGATGAATTGCAGAGGGCAGATGAGATCGATGTGTGGATCGTGAGCAATGAAAAGGCGGCAAATCCGCTGACACCGGATTACACCAATGCGGACACGGAAAGTCTGACCGATGAAATGTATGATGTACTGGATAAGGCGTTTCGGGGACAAACAGCTCACAGCTCTAATTTTGATAAAGTGTATGGTATGGTGATCCTGCGGATTGCAACGCCGATCTATGTCGATGAAAATGACAAAGAAGCGGCAGGAGCAGTAATGATGGTCAGTATGCTTGACCGGCAGCAGATGGGTGTCAGTCAGGGAAAGTATCTTCTGACATTGAGCGCATTGCTGGCAATGCTGATATCCTGCATTATTGCACTGGGCGCATCCCAATATCTGTCCCGGCCGATCGCACGGATAAGAAAGGACATTCAGCGGTTGGTGGATGGTGATTACAGTGACCGGAACACTGTGCGCCGGGATACTCAGCTCGGGCAGCTGGAGTCGGCGCTGGATGAGCTTGCAGGACGTCTGCGCCAGATCAATGAGGAGCGGGAGAATCTGGATCATGTGCGCCAGGATTTCTTTGCCAATGTTTCACATGAACTTCGGACACCGATCACGGTAATGCGCGGCTATTCGGAGGCATTAGCCGATGGTGTGGTTGCCGGAGAGGAGCAGGAGCAGGAATACTATCAGAGAATAGTACAGGAATGTCAGGGGATGGAACGTCTGGTAGGAGATCTGTTCATTTTATCGAAAATGCAGAATCCCGATTTTAAGATTGAGAAAGAGCCGATCAGCCTGATTCAGATATTCAGTGATGTGGTGAGACATGGTCGTATTCTTGGAAAGGACAAGGGTATTGAATTTGTTGTAGATATGCCGGAGAACGAGCCGTGTCTGATCATGGGAGACTATGACAGGCTGCGTCAGATGTTTCTGATTATTGTGGACAATGCTGTGAAATTTTCAGAGAAAAATGGAAGGATTGAAATTTTTCTGATGCGAAAGGAGCAGAAAGAAAGTGTACAGCTTTTTGTACAGATCAAAGATCATGGCATTGGCATCCCCGAGGAACAGCTTCCGTATATCTTTGAAAAATTTTATACCTCAAAGCTACGGCAGAATCAGAACGGAACAGGACTTGGTCTGATGATCGCCAAGCAGATCGCCAAAAGACATGACGGCGATATTTCGGTGGAAAGCACACCGGGAGAAGGAACCACATTTTCCTTTGTATTTACGGAGTGTTCCGTGGAGGATGCAGAGGCACAGAGTATGTAAAGAAATGTTGTTGACAGCAATGAAAAAGAACCTGACTTTTGAGCTATTTTATAGTACTCAGAAATCAGGTTCTTTTAGGATAGAATTGGTTGTTTTTATGTTACAGGCATTTTGCCATTGTCTTTAAAGTTATATCAATATCTTCTTTCGTGTGAGCAAGAGAAATAAACATTGCCTCAAACTGCGCCGGTGCAATATAAATACCGTGTGCGAGCATCTTGTTGCAGTATGCAGCGTAGGCACTGACATCCGATGTCTTAGCACTGGCATAATCGGTAACCGGTGACTGTGTAAAGAAAATACTTCCGATAGAACCGACATGATTTACCTGCCATGGAAGCTCCTTCTGGCGGAGAAGCTCTTTGATCTGTCCGAAAAAGAGGTCAGACTTTTCATTTAATTCGGTATAATATTCCGGATGATCTTTTAAAAGAGTAAGCTGTGTGATGCCGGCAGCCATGGCAACCGGATTGCCGCTTAAGGTTCCTGCCTGATAGACATTTCCGACCGGAGCAACCTGCTCCATGATGTCTCGTCTGCCGCCGTAGGCACCGACCGGCATGCCGGCACCGATAATCTTGCCGAAGGTAGTCAGGTCAGGAGTGACGCCGTAATAACCCTGTGCGCCGGAGAGAGAAAGACGAAAACCGGTGATTACTTCATCGAAGATCAGAACGCTTCCGTATGCATTGCAGATTTCGCGCAGTGACTGCAGAAAACCTTCCTTTGGAGGAACTACACCCATGTTGGCACCGACCGGTTCCACGATAATGGCAGCAATTTCTTCGCCGCATTGCTCAAACAATGTACGCACACTGTCCACATTATTGTACTCCGCAGTCAGCGTATCTTTTGTAACAGAAGCAGGAACACCCGAACTGTCAGGGACGCCGGCGGTCATTACACCGGAGCCTGCTTTGACCAAAAGACCATCAGAATGTCCATGATAGCATCCGGTGAATTTGACAATCTTATCCCTGCCGGTGTAACCTCTGGCGGTGCGGATTGCACTCATGACTGCCTCGGTGCCGGAATTGACCATGCGCACCATATCGATGGATGGGACGATATCACAGATCAGCTTTGCCATGGTGACTTCCGGACGGGTGGCAGCACCGAAGCTTAAGCCGAGACGGCACGCGTCAAGCACAGCTTCTAAAACGGCAGGATGGTTGTGACCAAGGATCATCGGTCCCCAGGAACCGATATAATCAATATAACAGTTGCCATCCTCATCCCACATATATGCCTTGTCCGCTTTTGTGATAAAGCGTGGTGTGCTTCCGATGGAACCGAATGCCCGAACCGGAGAATTGACTCCGCCCGGGATATATTTAACGGCTTCGTTAAAAAGTGCTTCTGATTGTGTCATGCTAATGCCTCCTTATATTTCTACTTCAAAAAAGATATATTGCTCATGCACGGATGAAGAGATCTCATCGGGATAGGTATTTCCAACCGTGATAGATCCGTTATATGTATCGACAAAGGTTTTGAGAAGATCAAGTCCCAGACCGTGTCTGACCTGATTTCTTTTGGTGGTATAGCGTGTGGCAAAAATATCATGGACAAATGACGGGGTCGCCAGGGGACCGGGATTTGCAACATTAATGAAGAACGGATTTCCGGAATCGGAACGTTTTCCGAGAGTCACATAGATGGTATCGTTTTCGGCGGATGTCTCCAGTGCATTATCGATCAAAATGCCGACGATGTCAACGATCTCGGTGTCGGTACAGGGACTTTCGTAATGGTAATCATCGACGGTGACAATGAGATTTTTGCCGGAGGATGCAGCCTCGTGAAATTTACAGTACAGCAGACTGGCTAACAGTTTATTTTCGATATGCAGAAAAGAATACGATTCATTATCAATGATATTTTCTTCGAAATTAGAATAGCTTTTCAGTGCATGGCTGAGTGAATCGTAATCGTGATACGAGTCGGCAAGATGCACCAGAGAAGCAATCTGGTTATTGTATAAATGCTGCTGTTTGTGGATATTTTGGATCATATCATTCAGGATCGGCATATAGGTTTCATAGTCGCGGATCGCCTGCTTGCGCCGCTGGTCTGAAAGACTCTGCATAATGATCAGAACGCCGAGAAAAAAGAAGAAGGCGATCGAGGTAACGGTTGGCAGCAAAAGACCAAGCGACACATCGTTATATTTCAGACTCATTACGGAGATTATGATCATGACAAGGACAACGATAAGCGAGGTCGAGTAGGAGATATTCGCCAGAGACTGTACCCATTTTCGGACAGGAAGAAAATAAAGCACAGGAATCAGAAGCAGTGCACCCAGAAAGACGATCGACAGGGAGATGGGATCATTGTATCCATTGGCGTCCAAAGGAACATGCAGAATGGTAAAAAGTAAAATAAAGATGCACTGGCAGAGTGTTTCGATCAGATACCCGCAGATAACGATGTTAAAGCACTGGCTGAGAGTTTTGGAGGTGTTTAGATACAGCAGCAGGCAGTAAAGGCTCAGGATCAGCGAGAGTCCGATGGCCACCCAGTCATTGTCGTAACGTTGAATGATGATCGACGTAAAGTACATGACGATGAAGCTGATGCCGGTTGTGAGCGGACGTTTCTTCAGCTCAGCAATTTCATCGGACAGATATGCTATACAGAAAGCATACGCACCGATCTGAAAAATATTTGAAATAAAGTATGGAATTAGTGCTGCCAATGTGATACCTCCATTACTGATGCTCCGTGTAGTCTCAGTTATTCGATGTGAAAATCCTTTCCGTAAGGAATATCGTCATCAAGACCACGCAGGTGCAGTGTTTTTGTTCTTGGGTTGACCGACTGGATATATTTCTTGTTGACAAGAAAAGATTTATGGCACCGCTCAAAGGAGCCGGACAGAATATCATTCAGGGATTTCATCGTGTACTGTCTTGAGGTGATCTCACCGTGCTTTGTCATAAAATGCATATTGCGCCCAAATGCCTGAATATAATAAATCTCATCGGTGTCAAGCTTCATATAAATTCCGTCAGCCGTTTTGAATCGGATGGAATCGTTTGTTCTCAGGATCTGATCCAGCTGGCGGAATACATCCTCCTGTTGAAAAGGTTTTAAAAGATAGGCATAGCAGTGAAGATGATTTAATGCCTCATAAACATAGTCAGGAAAGCTGGTTGTAAAGATGACAGGTGTGTCCTTATAAGCGGACTTTTCCGATAGGAATTTCGCAAAGGATAAACCATCGGTATTTTCGACGTTATCATCCAGTGCGATATCAATAAAAAACGCCGTGTAATGTACAGCTTCGTCAATTTTCTTGAGTGCCATATTTAAATTGGCTGCGTATGTGTAATCGATCCGGATCGGATATTTTTCGATCATTTTAATTAGTGCTTCTGCAAAAGCAGGATTGTCTTCCAATATGAAAACAGAAGGGTTCATTGTCAGTTCCTTTCAAGTGTCTAATTTTAGTAATATGATATATTTTAGACGAAAAAAGAGTCGAAATACGTCATTTCTATTTGTAAAGCATTGTACCACTTAGTGGACAGATAAGGCAAATTGTTTTTTTCATAACCAAAATGGTATATTTCATGACAAAACGCTGGAAAAATGAAAAAAGTCGTGATAATATGAGGGCAAATAGGGTGGCAATAGAAATAAAAAGCGAATTGGGTATGAAAATGTCGAAATATTTTCTGAGGGAGTAGGAAGTGTTTTAGACGACATAGAGAATCCTTTTATATGACCGTGAGGAAGGATTCCAAACCGCAGCGGGAAGAACCACAGAATAATTTAGTTTATTCTGTGGTTCTTCTTTTTTATGGTATAGGAAAATGCTGGTTTTGCCCTTTTGGTGGGAGATTTTTGGGACAGTGCGGTGTGACGGTGAGTATGGATGTGCATCGGCAGTGCTCCGGGGATGATTGCGCCGCAGAACAAAAAATGCTATATTACTTATGATTCTAAGACAGATCAATATGATACAAATGAGGTGGCACATGGACATTACAATGGTTGGCATTGATTATACAGATGCCGGTTTAGATATACGCGGGAAATTCAGCTATACCAAGAGGGAGCAGGAGAAGACGATCACGGCACTCAGGAAGAAGGAAGGAATTTCAGGCTGCATTCTGTTATCCACCTGTAACCGGACGGAGCTTGTACTGTCGCGGACAAGGGAATGGGAGCGGGAGGAAAGGTCTCTTTTCTGTGAATTGAAGGGGCAGAGTGTGGAAGAGTATGGTTCATATCTGCATCTGCGCCGTGGAATGGATGCGGTGAAGGATCTGTTTGCGCTGGCGGGCGGTTTAAAGTCGCAGATCCTTGGCGAGGATCAGATTCTGACACAGATGAAGGATGCGGCTGATTTTTCGAGAAAATTCTTTGGAACAGATAAGATCTTAGAAACGTTGTTTCGCATGGCAGTAACAGCAGGCAAGGAGATCAAAACGAACATTAACCTGCCCTCGTCCAATCGTTCCGCTCCGCTTGCGGCGATATCCGGTCTGGAGCAAAAGGGAGCCACATTTAAAGGAGAACGTTGTCTTGTTATCGGAAATGGTGCGATGGGAAGACTGACAGCACAGCTTTTGCTGGACCGTGGTGCAGATGTTACCGTGACGATCCGGCAGTACCGCAGCGGGATTGTGGATGTGCCGGTGGAGGCAGCAAGGATTGATTATTCGAAGCGTTATGAAAAGCTTCCGGAATGCCGCTATGTTTTTTCGGCAACGGCAAGTCCAAACACAACAATCACGGCGGATAAACTGGATGCGTGTGCGCTGCAGGAGAATACGGTTTTCGTAGATCTGGCGGTGCCAAGAGATATTGAGGAGGCTGTCGGCGGAATAGATGGCGTAACTCTTTATGATATTGATGATTTCGGGGTTGAGCTTCCGGAGGAGACAAAGCAGTCGTTAGCACAGGCAAGACAGCTGCTGGAGGCAAAGGCAGCAGAGTTTGAAAGCTGGTATGATGCCAGGGATGTGGTGCCGATGCTTCTTACGATCAGCGGACAGGCGTCGGAGGATGTGATCGCGCGGATCGACAAAAAGCTGCGAAAGTCGGTGCCGGAGCAGCAGGATGCCGTGGAGGATATGGTGAGTACAGCGGTTCAAAAGGTGGTTAATAAGCTGATGTTTGCGGTGCGGGATTCTGTGGATGTGTCCACTTTCAGAGAGTGTGTTGATGCGATGCGGGAGCTTTACGAGGAAGAGACGGAACGATAGAAGCATTTATGGATAGAGGAGAATGAGAGTGATGAGAACCATACGGATCGGAAGCAGGGAGAGCAGGCTGGCAGTGGTTCAGTCTGAGCTGGTGCAGAAATATCTGGAGAGTCAGGGAGTGCAGGCACCGATCGTAACGATGAAGACGACGGGGGATAAGATACTGGACCGGACATTGGATCAGGTGGGTGGCAAGGGCTTGTTTGTCAAGGAGCTGGACGCCGCACTTCTTGACGGTAGAAGTGATATCTCGGTTCACAGCCTGAAGGATGTGCCGGTGGAGATAAATTCAAAGCTTCCACTGATCGGCTTTTCGAAGCGGGAGGATCCAAGGGATGTGCTTGTCCTTCCAATGGGAAAGGATACGTTAGATCCTAAGCTGCCGATCGGCTGTTCGAGCCGGAGACGTGTGCTGCAGGCGAAGGAGCTGTATCCGGACATGACGTTTCAGAGTGTGCGCGGCAATGTGCAGACAAGGCTTCAAAAGCTGGATCGTGGGGAGTACAGTGCGTTGATCCTTGCGGCAGCAGGTCTGAAAAGACTGGGGCTATCTGAGCGGATCTCACGATATTTTACAACGGAGGAGATCATACCGTGCGCCGGACAGGGGATTCTTGCCTTACAGGGACGGGCGGACATGGATTGTGAAGTATTCCGCGGCTATGTGAATGAAGGGTCGGAATGCATCGTAAAATGTGAACGGAGCTTTATCCGTGGTGTCGGCGGTGAGTGCTCTTCGCCGGTGGCAGCCTTTGCGCAGATCATGCAGGGAGAGCTTACTCTGCGTGGAATGTACAGCGCTGGAACCGGGGAGGATGGATATGTGACCGGTGTGATGACAGGAAGCGTGGATGAGCCGGAAAAGCTGGGGGAAAAGCTTGCCTGTGAGCTTATGCGTAACTTTAAGGAGTGTTTCCGAAAGTAAAGAGAGAATCGGAGATAAAGCAATTGTCCGAAGAAAAGCAGGAGGAATCAGAATGGAACAGGGAAAGGTTTGGCTGGTGGGAGCCGGTCCGGGAGATGCAGAGCTGTTGACACAGAAGGCGGTGCGTGTGCTTCAGGAGGCAGATGTGATCGTTTATGATGCATTGGTGGGACAGGCGATCCTTGCGAAGCTTCCGGAGGAGGCGGACAAGATCTATGTGGGAAAACGTTCTTCCCATCATGCCATGCCACAGGAGGAGATCAGCCAGTGTCTTGTCAGGCTTGCAAAGCAGGGGAAGAACGTAGTCCGCTTAAAGGGAGGCGACCCTTTTTTGTTTGGCAGAGGCGGCGAGGAGATTGAGGAGCTGATCCGCGGTGGCATTGATTATGAGGTGGTGCCGGGAGTTACATCGGCACTGGCGGTTCCGGCATACAATGGCATTCCGGTGACGCACAGGGATTACTGCTCCTCTCTGCATATTATTACCGGGCATAAACGACAGGGGCAGCCGCTTCGGTTGGATTATGAGGCACTTTGCCGGATGAATGGAACGCTTGTCTTTTTGATGGGTGTGGCAGCAGCACCGGAAATCTGCCGGGGACTTATTGACGCCGGAATGGATCCGCAGATGCCGGCAGCTCTCCTGTCACAGGGGACAACGGCAGGACAGAGACGTCTTGTGTCCAACGTGTCTGAACTGCCGCAGAGAATGCAGGAGGAGAAGCTCCCGACACCGGCAATCCTGGTAATCGGAAAGGTCTGTGCGCTGGCGGAGGAGTTTGCGTGGCTCGAAAAGCTTCCGTTAGCAGGGACAAAGGTGGTTTTGACCAGACCGAGACAACGGATGGAACGGCTCTCAAAACGTTTTCGTGCTCTGGGTGCAGAGGTGCTTGAGCTGCCATCGATCCGGATCTGCCCGATTTCGGAGACAGATAGACTGCAGGCGGCACTCGAGCAGATCGAACAGTATGGCTGGCTTGTTTTTACAAGTCCGTCCGGGATAGATGTGTTTTTTGAACGGTGTCTGGAATATCATTTTGATATACGAAGATTATCAGCGATTAAGATCGCAGTGATTGGCTCCGGGACGGCAAGACAGCTTGAGCAGCACGGGCTCTATCCGGATCTGATCCCACAGGAAGAATATTCTGCCGCGGCGTTAGGCGATGCGCTGGCAAAGCAGGCGGGAGCTGCGGAAAAGATACTGATCGCCAGAGCGGAGGCAGGTTCTCCGGATCTTCTTGCAAGGCTGCAGAAGGATTTCATTCATCCGGTGGACGATATCGCGATCTACCGGACGGAGGCGGTGGATCGTGAATCGGAGAATGCAGGATTTGATCTTACTGCTATGGAGACACTTGCGGAGGATGAGCGTGCGGTGTTTGTATTTACAAGTGCTTCGACTGTGCGGGGAACCGTAGAGAAGATGACTCCGGATGTCCGTGCCCGGATGCGGGTGGTCTGCATCGGAGAGCGCACGGAAGAAGAAGCACGCCGGTATGGGATCGCGGCACAGGTGGCAGAGCAGGCGGACGAGGATTCGCTGGTGGAAGCGGTGGTTTTTATGGATCAGATGCAGATTCATAAGGGCAGACCGGAAAATGAAACCGGAAGGACAGAAACAGAGATTCATGTTTCAATACCTCCAACCTGAGGCTGCGGACAAAGGATGTGCCGGAAAAATTTGTGCCGGCAAACGGTGCATATTGCAAATTAATTTTTTCTCCAGAGCATCATTGTATAGAGGAATAGGTTTGTGCTATAATAACTGCAAAATACGGATGCTTCGTATCTGTTGTGCGTTGCGCTGTAATATTTTACCATAATTAAACAGAGATGATATGTCCGGCACACAGACGGTCTCTGACAATTACAACAACGTGTGCAGAAATGAGGATGAAAATGGATATTGTATGTTTGGACTTAGAGGGAGTATTAGTACCGGAGATCTGGATCGCATTTGCAGAGGCAAGTGGGATTCCTGAACTGAAAAGAACAACGAGAGATGAGCCGGATTACGATAAGCTGATGACATGGCGTCTGGGCATTCTCAAGGAGCATGGTCTTGGACTCAAGGAGATTCAGGAGACGATCGCAAAGATCGATCCGATCCCCGGCGCAAAGGAGTTTTTGGACGAGCTTCGTTCCATCACACAGGTGATTATTATCAGCGATACCTTCACACAGTTTGCAAGTCCGCTGATGAAGAAGCTGGGTTGGCCGACAATTTTCTGTAATTCTCTGGAGGTTGCTCCGGACGGAGAGATCACCGGCTTTAAGATGCGCTGCGAGAAGTCAAAGTACACAACCGTAAAGGCACTGCAGTCCATCGGATATGATACGATCGCCAGCGGTGACAGCCACAATGACCTTGGCATGATCGAGGCAAGTAAGGCCGGTTTCCTGTTTAAGAGTACCGATCAGATCAAGGCAGATCATCCGGAGCTCCCGGCATATGAGACATATGATGAGCTGCTTGCTGCGATCAAGAAAGCACTCGGATAAGGAAGTATAAAGGCTGTAGGATAAGGAGTGTGCATTGGCAGATCTGTCGGTGTACGCTTCTTTTTTTGTGACCTTTTTATGGTGTTCATAATGACGAAAATGTTGTATACTGATAGAGAATTATCAAGAGAAAGGAACTTGGCGTATGAGATATGATGTGATAATAATTGGGGCTGGTCCGGGAGGCATTTTTGCGGCGTATGAGCTGATGAAAAGGAAACCGGATTTGAAGTTGGCTGTATTTGAGGAGGGCTATTCTCTCGAGAAGAGAAAATGTCCGATTGACGGCAAAAAGATCAAGAGCTGTGTAGGCTGTAAGCGCTGCTCGATCATGTGCGGTTTTGGCGGAGCCGGGGCATTTTCGGATGGAAAATATAACATTACCAACGATTTCGGCGGCACGTTGTATGAGTACATTGGCAAGGAGCAGGCAGTGGAGCTGATGCAGTATGTGGACGAGATCAATATGGAGAATGGCGGCGAGGGAACGCAGCTTTATTCCACCGCAGGAACGAAGTTCAAAAAGCTTTGTCTGCAGAACAAGCTGAATCTTCTGGATGCATCGGTTCGCCATCTGGGAACGGATATCAACTACATCGTGCTTGGCAACCTGTACGAGAAGATGAAGGATCATATGGACTTTTATTTTGATACACCGGTCGAGACGATTCGGGAGATTGATGGCGGCTATCGGATCGTCTGCGAGAACAAGGAAAGCTACGACTGTGATAAATGTATCGTGTCGGTTGGGCGAAGCGGAAGCAAATGGATGGAAAAGGTCTGCGGGGAGCTTGGTATTCCAACGAAATCGAATCGTGTGGATATCGGTGTGCGTGTGGAGCTTCCGGCTGTGATTTTCTCACATCTGACAGATGAATTATATGAAAGCAAGATCGTTTACCGCACCGAGAAGTTTGAGGACCGTGTGCGCACCTTCTGTATGAATCCAAACGGTATCGTGGTCAATGAAAATACCAACGGGATCATTACGGTCAATGGTCACAGCTATGAAGGCAACGAGAAGAAAACAGACAATACGAACTTTGCGCTTCTGGTGGCAAAGCATTTTTCAGAACCGTTTAAGGACAGCAACGGCTACGGCGAGAGTATCGCGAGACTTTCCAATATGCTGGGCGGCGGTGTGATCGTGCAGCGCTTTGGTGATCTGGTTCGTGGAAGGAGAAGCACCGAGAAGCGTATCAATGAGAATCTGGTAACGCCGACACTTTCCGCAACACCGGGCGATTTAAGTCTTGTCCTGCCGAAGCGTATCATGGACGGAATTATCGAGATGATCTATGCATTGGATAAGGTTGCTCCGGGTACCGCCAATGACGACACGCTGTTATACGGTGTGGAGGTCAAGTTCTACAACATGGAGGTAGAGCTGGATCAAAACCTTGAGAGCTGTCATAGGGGACTTTATGTGATCGGTGACGGCAGCGGCGTGACACATTCTCTGTCGCATGCATCGGCAAGCGGTGTGTATGTGGCAAGACACATTATCGGCGAGGAATCAGCAGACAACATAGCGTAAGGGGAGGAATGATCATGAGTATGGTTCTTAATCTGAAAACGGCAAAACGATGTGCATTTTGCAAATACTGGTACGATCCGACGAACAGTGCGATCGAGCCGAAGAATCCACGGTCTAATACCTGGAAATTTGACGATCACTGTAAGAAAATGTGCCTGAAAAAGAATTATGAAATGAATTCGACTGCCTTCTGCAATAAGTATGAATGTAAGATCGAGCTGCAGTAAAGAAAATCTGCCGGCTGGAGAAAGGAATGTTGATTTAACATGACATTAAAGCATATCAAGATATTTGTGACGGTTTATCAGGAGGAGAGCATTACGCGGGCGGCGGAGAAGCTTCATATGACGCAGCCGGCGACAAGCCTTGCGATCCGCGAGATGGAGGAATATTATCACACAAAGCTTTTTGAGCGAAGCGGGCGCGGAATCCGTGTGACGTCTGCGGGAACAAGGCTTTATCCGAGTGCGGCAAGGCTTTTGTCCCTGTATGATGAGATGGATGCTGAAATGAAAAACTGGGATACCTCAGGAAGACTTCGGATCGGTTCCAGTATCAGTATCGGTTCCTGCATTCTGCCGCAGCTGATCAACCGCTTTTCCAAGAAGTATCCGGAGCTGGAGCTTTACGTTAAGGTCGACAGCTCGGATGTGATCGAGCAGAATATATTGGAGAATCATCTGGACTTTGCGCTGATCGAGGGCTCAGTGCATTCGGAGAAGCTTAAGTCCTCTGTGTTTCTGGATGATGAGCTTGTGCCGGTCTGCAGCCGTTTTCATCCGCTTGCCGGTGCCGAGGATATCGAACTTGACAGTCTTAAGAAAGAACATTTCCTGATGCGTGAGCCAAACAGTGGTACGCGTCAGCTTGCGGATTCCAGCTTTGCGCTGAAGAACTTTCAGATCAAGCCGATCTGGGAGAGCACCAGTACCGCGGCACTGATCAATGCGGTTTCGATCGGGCTTGGGATTTCGATCCTGCCGAAACGAATGCTGGAGAAGCAGCTTCGCATGCATCAGATCGCTTCGTTCACGATCCGCGATCTGGATCTGAAGCGTCATTATTCGTTGATCTATCATGAAAATAAATTTGTTTCACCGACGATGCAGGAGTTTTTTGACATGCTTGAGGACATAAAAGGATGACAGAGAGAAACGGAGAATAACATGAAGAAATTATATTTTACGAGACATGGACAGACCTTCTGGAATGTGGAAAATAAGATCTGCGGTGCCACGGATATTGCGCTGACGCCGCTGGGACATGAGCAGGCGGTGGCTGTCGGCAAAATGATCCGAAAGGGTGGCTATGCAATTGATGAGATTCTTTATTCGCCACTGGTGCGTGCAGCAGAAACCGCCCGTCATATCAGCGAGGAAACAGGAATCCCGATGCGCGAGGAGCCGCGTTTGAAGGAGCAGAATTTCGGAATATATGAGGGGACTGCCCGGAATGGCGAGGAATTTCGCCGGGCAAAGGCATGTTTTATCAATCATTTTGGCAGTGGGGAGTCAATGCTTCAGATGGCACAGAGGATCTACAATCTGCTGGATGAGATTAAGCATGATCCGTCGGGCAGGACTTATCTTCTGGTGGCGCATAACGGTATTGCAAGAATTGTGCAGTCCTATTTTCGGGAAATGACCAATGAGGAATTTGCGGCATTCGGAATCGACAACTGTTCCCTGCTGGAATTTGATCTTTGTACGGAAGAAGAACAGACAATATATACGATCACCCGGATCGAGGAGGCTGATTTTGGCTGTGAGGGACGACCGGAGGGCTATGTTCCGATGGTGAAGGTCTATCTTAAGGATGAGCAGGGGATGGAACGGGTTCTTGAGATGGAGGATGCCATGATGTATCAGCGGAAGCTTGACGAGGGAGCAAGGGTAGTGATCGGCAGCGATAAAACGCTGCATGCGACAGAGAAAGGAAGATGAGATATGTTTTATGTGCCGGATGGAACCACACGCTGTGGTTATTATGAATGTAAAAGCTGTGGAAATCGTTTTCTTGACATTAAGATCGGACCGGTTCTTGTGTGCCCGTATTGTGGAGAAGAGCCGGATATGGAGATCGGACCGGACGAAGAAATGCCACAGATCAGTGAGGATGCAAAGCTGGTGAAGATGCTTGAGGGAGAGGAAGAGATCGAGAAGTATGATCAGCTCCTGAGTCTGGCGGTCACCGGTGGAGATTATAACTGGATATAACGCCTTCGTAAGGGGAAGGAAATCCTTGCGGCAGGGTCAGATCCGTGCTATCATGATGTGTATATGAAAGCGTTTTAAGGAAAAGAATCATTTATATGATGCAAGGGTCAAATACCTTTTGAACCCATTATCATTTACATATGATACAGAATCGAATCGTGTCAGGAGACACAGGCAGACGATACAGAACTGAAAGGAGGAAGAATTATGGAAAATGCACAGAATCAGGATTTTTCGCTGCTTTCGCAGTCGGAAATTGATACATTGATCGAATTTATCAGTGATAAGAGAGAGGCGGTTGACAGCTCTGTTCTCAATCAGGCGAGCATTGACAAGCTGTTGGAGATGCTTCGTTTTAACGATGGCAGAGCTAAGAACGAGGAGATCCTAACGATCGGCGAGGTATCGGGGGCACTTGCAGAACTCGTAACGGTGCGTCAGGGTGAGGATGTCTGTGTGCTTGAGTGTTCGGTGGATCCGGACAATGATTTTGTCCGTCTGGAGGTGGTCAATGACCGGACGAAGGAACGGATGACGATCACACCGGAGATGTTCAATCAGGGAGACGGTGAGCTCTGGGGACACTGCATTGCGCCGCTTGTGCTTCATCGCATGGCGAGAGCGTTGAACGTCAAGTATACCTCAGAGACATATGAGACAATGTGCAGACGCTATGCCAGGTATATTTACGGCGACGAGTCGCGCAAACTTCCGTTTTTGTTTATGCCGGGCAACCGGGAGAATATCGCGAATATATTATAAAGCGCGATTTTTTGAGGAGATTGCCGGTATTTTGTAAGCTGGGATTTTCCGAAAAAGTACTACTGATATTTTGTGGATTAAATTGGATGGTACTGAGCCGGAGGCGGGTTATTTCCCGTGTTCCGGCTCATTTTTTGTGCTATTTACGGACTCCTTCTTTTTGGCACGGGCGGACAAAACGCCGCCGATGCGTCCGTTTTCGCGGCTGGTCAGGGATTTCCAGCCTGAGGCTACGATCTTGTCAAAGTAGCCAAGCTCGTTTGCAATCTCCCATTTGGTCTGTTCCTCGCGGGGCAGAAGACGGACATCGTCCATTGTCTTGATTTCCGGTTTTTCTTTTTTGATCATGTGGATCACCATACCTTTCCGAATGCCTGTGAATCCGGGGGTGCGCAGGCATGAAATCGTTATCCGGGATAAATTCGGATTGTTATCATCATAAGTGTTCCCGTATGGGTTTTTGATAAAACATATTGATTTACATATGGATTCATAAATAATTTGGAATATGTTATTGCTTTTTTGCTTCGGGGAGCATATACTATGCCTAAATCAATCGATTGAAATAATGAAATGGAGGAAATCACAGATGAAAAATAAATTAATCGCATTATTGTTAACAACCGTTGTGGCAGCAGGGACGGTGCTTACCGGCTGCAGTGGACAAAATAAAGAGACTGCTTCTAAGGACGCAAAGGAGATAACGATCACAAATGTTTCGTACGATCCGACCAGAGAGTTTTATGCAGCATATGATGAGCTGTTCCAGAAGCACTGGCAGAAGGAGAAAGGACAGACCGTTAAGGTTACCGCATCTCACGGCGGCTCCGGTTCCCAGGCACGTTCCGTGATCGAGGGCAACGAGGCGGATGTTGTGACGCTGGCACTGGCACATGATATCACGGCAATTCAGGACTCCGGTCTGATCGAGGACGGCTGGATGGATGAGTTTGACAAAGACAGTTCACCGTATACTTCAACAATTGTTTTTCTGGTGCGTAAGGGCAACGATAAGGATATTCATGACTGGAATGATCTGATCAGAACCGGTGTGGACGTGATCACGCCGAATCCGAAGACATCAGGTGGTGCTTGCTGGAATTTCCTGGCAGCATGGGCGTATGCCAGGGAACAGTTTGACAGCGATGAGGAACAGATCAAGAAGTTTATGAAGAAGTTGTATCAGAATGTGCTGGTACTGGATTCCGGAGCCAGAGGAGCAACTTCTACATTTGTAGAAAAAGGTCAGGGCGATGTTCTGATCGCCTGGGAGAACGAAGCATATCTGTCGATGGAAGAGTATCCGGACGACTATGAGATCGTGACGCCAAGCATCAGTATTCTGGCGCAGCCATCCGTGGCAGTCGTGGACTCTGTGGCAAAGAAGCGCGGAACCGAGGAGGTTGCCAGGGAGTATCTGAACTATCTGTATTCCGACGATGCACAGCGTCTTGCCGGGGAGAATTATTATCGTCCATCGAATGAGAAGATCTTAAAGGAGTTTTCGGATCAGTTTAATTTGGACATGAATCTGGTAACTATTGATGATTTTGGCGGCTGGGATCAGGCATTCAAGGACTATTTTGATGATGGTGCCGTGTTCGATCAGATTTACAGTGAATAAATCATGGGAACGGGGGAACAAAAATGCAGGGAATCATAAAAAAGAAAAATCCCCATGGGGTCCGGGTAATACCGGGATTTGGTTTGACGCTTGGTGTGACATTGTCAATGCTTAGCTGTTTGGTGTTGATCCCGCTCGCTTCCATTATCTGGTCAGCCGGCAAATTAAGCCCGGCACAGTTTTTTGCGGTGGTAACTTCGAAGCAGGTAATGTCCGGTTATGCGGTCAGTCTTTCCTGCGCACTGACAGCGGCGTTGATCAATGTGGTGTTCGGAGTGATCCTCGCATGGGTGTTAGTGCGCTACGAGTTTCCGGGCAAGAGACTGCTGGACGGAATGATCGAGCTTCCCTTTGCGCTGCCGACAGCGGTAGCAGGCATCTCGCTGACAACATTATATTCCGATCAGGGCTGGGTAGGAGCGTTGTTTGCCAAGGCGGGGATCAAGATTGCCTATACCCGTGCCGGAATTACGATCGCGATGATCTTTATCGGTATTCCGTTTGTTGTGCGCAGCGTGCAGCCGGTGCTTGTCAAGCTTGACCGAAGCTGCGAGGAGGCAGCGCAGATGCTTGGAGCCGGTAGAACAAGAACCTTCTTCAAAGTTATACTGCCGGAGCTTTTTCCGGCGGCGTTAGCAGGCTTTGGGCTTGCTCTTGCAAGAGGAATCGGAGAATACGGAAGTGTTGTTTTTATTGCGGGAAATATTCCGTATAAGACACAGATCGCACCGCTTCTTATTATGTCGAAGTTAGAGCAGTATAAGTATAATGATGCGACGGCAATTGCTGTGGTACTTTTGATCCTTTCGTTTGTGATCATGCTGCTGATCAATTCTGTTCAGGTGTATATGCAGCGCTTTCAGGGGGGAGCAGAGAATGGCGGTTCTCTGAAAAAGGTGGTCGAAGCCTATGATAAGGACAGCCACAGTGCCGTGAAATGGGGGCTGATCGGGACAGCCGTTTTATTTATGGCGGTGATGATGGTTCTGCCTTTGATCCTTGTGGTAACAAGTGCGTTAAAGGATGGCTGGAATGCCTATCTTCAGGCGGTGCTTGACGAGTACACGATCAAGGCGCTTCGTCTGACCGTGCTTGCGACCGTGTCAGCCGTGGTGGTCAATACGATCTTTGGCATCTTTGCTTCCCTTCTGATTTCGAAATATTATTTCCGTGGCAGACAGGTGCTTGCGACACTGATTGATATTCCGTTTTCCATCTCACCGGTCATCGCCGGTCTGGTGTTCAGCCTGACCTTCGGCAATCTGGGATGGATGGGAGGATTTTTGCAGGCGCATGATATCAAGATTGTATTTGCGGTGCCGGGTGTCATTCTGGCAACGATATTTGTAACCTTTCCGTTTGTGTTCCGGGAGGTGCTTCCGGTCTTACAGAGTCAGGGGACAGACGAGGAGGAAGCGGCGGCACTGATGGGTGCCGGTAAATGGAGAATCTTTTCAAGGATCACATTTCCTCATATGAAATGGGCGCTGTTATACGGCATCGTTCTGTGTACGGCAAGAGCAATGGGAGAGTTTGGCGCAGTTTCCGTAATTTCCGGTCATCTGCGTGGCGTTACGAATACTCTGCCGCTGCATGTGGAGATTCTTTACAATGAGTTTAATACAACGGCGGCATTTGCAGTATCTTCGCTTCTTGTGATCATGGCGGTCGTGATCCTTGTGATCCGCACCCTGATCGTGGAGATAAGCGGTAAAAATGCATCCGAAGCAGTGTAAGAGGGCTGTCGGAGAAAGGGAAAAGGGATAAATTATGTATGTAGAAATGAAAGATATCAATAAAACCTTTGACGGCTTTCATGCGTCAAGAGATGTGTCCTTCGGCATAGAAAAAGGTCATCTGGCGGCTCTGCTCGGTCCGAGTGGCAGCGGTAAGACAACGATTCTCCGCATGATCGCCGGACTGGACCGTCCGGATGACGGAGATATTCTGGTAGAGGGGAAACGGATCAATGAGATTCCGGGAAGCCGGCGGGGGATCGGCTTCGTATTTCAGAATTATGCGCTGTTTCGTTATATGACTGTGGAGAAGAATATTGCGTTTGGACTGGAGATCCAGAAAAAGAGCAAAAAGGAGATCAAAGAGCGGGTGGATGAGCTTTTGGAGCTGACCTCGATGAAGGATCTTGGGAAAAGATATCCGCACCAGCTGTCCGGTGGTCAACGACAGAGAGTTGCCTTTGCAAGAGCGCTGGCACCGAACCCGCATCTGCTTCTGTTGGATGAGCCGTTTGCGGCGATCGATGCAAAGGTGCGGCGGGAGCTTAGAAACTGGCTGAAGGAAATGATCGGTCAGGTCGGTGTGACGAGCATATTTGTGACGCATGACCAGGAGGAAGCGATGGAGGTGGCAGACACGATCATTGTCACCAACGAGGGTAGAGTCGAGCAGATCGGCACACCGGAGGAGATCTGTCTGCATCCGGCAACGGCGTTTGTGGATGAATTTATAGATTCTGCACGCTATGAGGCGTTGATGGCGGCAAAGTAGGACTTGAAGAAATGGCAAAAATCCTGTACAGTATAGAGTGAGATTCTAAAAGAAAAATGATGACTGCAATCCGAAGCATGCAGTATTTTGGAAAGGAAAGGACATAGTCATGAGAGAATTATCACTTTATAATACATTATCGAAGAAGGTGGAGCCGTTCCACTCGATCGAACAGGGCAAGGTGAAGATGTACACTTGTGGACCGACCGTATATCATTTCGCCCACATCGGTAATCTCCGCAGCTATATGATGGAGGATGTTCTGGAGAAGTATCTGGGATATGCGGGATATGATGTGAAGCGTTGTATGAACATTACGGATGTCGGACATCTGACGAGCGATGCAGATACCGGAGAGGATAAGATGCTTGCCGGTGCAAAGCGTGAGCACAAGTCCGTTATGGAGATTGCAGAGTTCTACCGCAAGGCATTTTTCGCAGATTGCGAGAAGTTAAATATCAAGATTCCGGAGATTGTAGAGCCTGCAACCAACTGTATTCCGGAATTTATCCATATGATCGAGGTGCTGTTGGAGAAGGAATATGCATATGTCGCAGGCGGCAATGTTTATTTCGATACCAGTAAGCTTAAAGAGTACTATGTTCTTTCCGGTCAGAATGAGGAGAATCTTCAGGTTGGCGTGCGTGATGACGTTGAGGAGGATGAGAACAAGCGCAATAAGACAGACTTTGTTCTCTGGTTTACCAAGTCTAAGTTCGAGGATCAGGAGCTGAAATGGGACAGTCCATGGGGTGTTGGCTATCCGGGCTGGCATATTGAGTGCTCCTGCATCAGCATGAAGCATTTGGGCGAATATCTGGATATTCACTGCGGTGGAGTGGACAATATCTTTCCACATCACACCAATGAGATCGCGCAGAGTGAGTCTTATCTGGGACACAAGTGGTGTAACTACTGGTTCCATGTACAGCATCTGAATGACAAGTCCGGCAAGATGAGTAAGTCCAAGGGCGAGTTTTTGACGGTTTCTCTTCTGGAGGAGAAGGGTTACAACCCTCTGGTATACCGTTTCTTCTGTCTTCAGTCACATTACCGCAAGCCTCTTTTGTTCACATACGATGTGTTAGATAATTCCAAGGTGGCATACGAGAAGCTTCGCAAGCGTGTGGCAGCACTGTCGAAGGATGGTGAGCCGGATCTGACGGCAGCAGCATCTTATCAGGATGCATTTGCAGAGGCAATGGGAAGCGATATCAATACCTCTCAGGCACTGACGGTATTGTATGATGTTTTAAAGGCAGATATCAGCGATGCAACGAAGTGTTATCTGGTTGAGGATTTCGATAAGGTATTCTCTCTTGATCTGACCGTAGAGGAGGAAGAGAATCAGGCGGACGATGCACTTGCAGCATTTGTTGAGGAGAAGATCGCCGAGCGTCAGACAGCCAGAAAGGAAAAGGATTTTGCAAAGGCGGATGCGATTCGTCAGGAGCTTCTGGACAAGGGGATTGCGATCAAGGATACCCGTGAGGGAACCGTATGGAGCCTGGTGTAAATAGAACAAGGGTCATTCCCTATGATTAATAAAACGGAGATTTCTTCCGGGCGAAAGCCCGGGAGAAATCTCCGTTTTTTGACATTATAGGAAACTTGTTGTTTCCTATAATGTCAAAAAGCTCCGCGAGGATGCGATCACCGCACAGAGGAAGATTGCATAAGCAATTGTGCGGTGACGCGCAAAGTGGGCAAGCCCACTTTGTTCTTACCGTATTAGGAAGGTGTTATCACTTTGCCTTTTTGCGCGCCGCACGCATGACAATCACCTTAATCGTTTTCTTTTTGCCGTTCGGAAGCCGGATCGTAATCTTTGTTGTTCCCTTTTTCTTTGCTTTAACTTTTCCCTTCTTGTTGACGGATGCGATCCGTTTGTTTTTGCTCTGAAAGGTCAGCTTCCGGTATGAACCGGAAGGGGTTACGATGATCGGCAGCTTTTTAGAACGTCCCTTTTTGATCCGGATGGTTTTCTTCTTCAGTTTCACCGTTACTGTTCCGCTTTTGGCACTCGTCTGTGTGTCAGAGACGGATGGATCAGACGGAGCGGATGAAGAAGAAGGTGATGTTGAAGCGGAACCGGACGGAGCTGCTGACGATGAAGCGGCCGGGGCAGGTGATACTGCCGGGGTACGTGATATTGCCGGGGTGTGTGATGCTGCCGGATCGGGGGAGGAAACGGCGGAAGGCACCGGCGCAGCCGAACCGGTCTGAGCAGGAGTGGCTGATGGTGAAGCAGAGGATGGAGCCTCTGTGTTTTTCCAATTATCCACGGCATCATATTCCGTTCCGGAGATCTTGTTTCCCAGTGCTTTCAAACAGACATTATTCATATTGTAGGTTTTGTGTCCGATCGTGCAGGATGTATTGTCCATCCATTTTCCGTCTGTGTACAGAAAGCTCTGTCCTGTGCTGCTGTGATATGTGGCAAGAGTGGAGGAATCGTTGGATCCCTCGATCGGAACATAGACCTGATTACCGTTTCCCGCATAATAGGTCATGACCAGTGAGAAGCTCTCGCCGGTGGCAATCGCAGCAGGAGTGGTCAGAGAAACCGTATGGTAACCGGCATGCTTTGCTGTCCCGGAAGTGGTACACTGCGAGATCAGTGTGCCGCTTGTCGGGCGGGTGCCGGTGATATGGCGGTATACCTGAATCTGATACGGCTGATCATCGGTATAGGTGTAGAAACCGGCGGCACCGATGCTGCAGGCATTGTCGGTATCATTCGTGAATATATTTGCAAAGGAAATATCTGAGGAATCATAAAACATATTGCCCCAGCCAATGCCGTCATACTGGAAATTCGTATCATAACGGTCTGCCGGTTCTGCCTCGAAGGTACATGCCTCGCACAGAGAAGTATCATAGTAGGATACCCAGTAATAGCCATTGGTGCTGTACTTGTAATTCTCGCCGTAGCTTCCGGCGATCAGCCATGCTCCCTTGCCCGGAGCCTCGCGGGAGTACTGATTAAAGATGTCATCCCATCCGATGATCGTGACGCAGTGGTTGGCGTCATCTGCGGTACGTTTGTGCTCGTAGGCAGAGGTGACGGTGTCATCATGGTACATATTGGAGCTGTCAAAATAAAGAGAGATATCAACGGAACCATGCTCCATGACAGCTTTCTTGATGCCGGCAATATCATCGGTATCATAGAAATTTACTTCCTTCAGATGAAGCTCGGACTGCGTACGAAATGTGTCCGGTTTTTGGGACATATCGCTGACCATCTGCTTTAATTCCTGTGAGCTTCCTGCGGAAAACGGAGCGGCACTTTCGGATACCACACCCCACCAGTTCGCTAATATGAAGCTGGCAATATAAGCGTTACCGCCGAGATTATAATAGCTGTCCGGATCTGAGGAGTCAGTCAGACAGTCGCCGTAAAGACTGTCCGTAATATCGGACAGAGGATCATAAGCATACCAGACCAGATGGCTCTCGGAAAAGTCTGCAGTATTCAGGGAGACGAGCGCTTGACGGATGCTGTCGGATTCCAGTGCCTTGATAGCTGCAAAGGACCAGCAGCTTCCGGTGACGCCCTGATTCCGGATCGGTGTGACAAGATCGTACTCGCGGGAGTCATAGCTTGACGGGAGTGCGGCAGCCCTTCGGCGGGAACCGGTTTTGGAGGAGTGTGTCTCGATAGAAACCTCTTCGCCGTCTTCGTCAATGTATCGGGAGTGGATCAGCCCGCCGGTGCCTTTGGTATCAATGCGGCGGATGATCGACAGTGTGGAGGTATCCGATGCCTGTGTGTAAGGAACGCAGTTAAAGCCGGATACGGTAAGGGCGACGGTTATAAGGACCGCGGTAATGGTATGTTTTTTCAAAAAGAGCCCCCTTTCTGTAAAATATGATATTCCAAGTGATGTTACGGATTGCTCCATTGCCGGGCAATTTCCACAATCTCTATATTATACATTTTACCATAGAAACATGAAAAAAAGATGTCGGAATCACATTTTGTCGAAAGAAACATGAAAATGACAAGCGATGCCGTCTGTTCAGAACCGTCTCCTGCCGCTATCATGAAAGAAACAGTTTGAATCTCCTGTTAAAGAAAATACCGTAAATTATTTTTTGTGACAGGCGGGTGAAGCTGGTTATTTCATCGAGAAAAAGGGAGGAAAGAATGAGGATGGATATGAAGGCACAACTGGAAAATTACAATGTGTTATTTGTTCTGATGGGAATCTGTGCATTTGCGGTTCTGATGAAGGCAGTAAGCTACGGAATGTTTCATAAGCTGCTATGGGATTCCAATCAGATGGGGACAACGAGAAACCGTTGGATGAAAGCAATGATGTCAAAGTTTGAAGCGTATTATAAGCTGCATATCAGTGTACATAATGTGGAGAATTTTGTGGACCGTTACCTGTATCATTACCGGTTTTTGGGGCTTTCCCTGCAGACCTGGGAAAACACCGGCTACTATTTTTCGGGTCTGCTTCTGGCGGGAACGGGGCTTTCCTGTTTTCTGGCGGGATATTATGGGATGACGGCAGAATGGTTCTGGGTGACGGGGCTTGTGAGTCTCCTGCTTTTGTGCGTGCAGGGAGCATCGGAGCTGTTTTTTGATACCCACAAATGTCTGCGGGTGTTCCGGATCCAGTTGATCGATTACATGGAAAATACAATGAGGGCTCGTCTGGAAAACGAATATTTCAATCAGGAGGCAACGAAGCAGTATCGCAGGGAATATTTTGAGGATACGCAGGATGCTGCCGCCACCGCTGCGGCTCTGGAGGAAGGAAACGGCGAGGGGGCTGCGGCAAAGCTTTCCGCACTCAATCAGTTAAAGGAGCTTTTGGAAACCTTCCGGGAGGAAATGAAGCTTGACCGGGATATCGCCGGAAAACAGAATGCATTATCCGAACAGACAGCGGCGGAAAAGGCGCGGCTGTTTGAGGAGATATTAGAAGAATATATGTAGAATGAAAATGGAGGATGGACATGGAAAAGGGATATATGATATCGGATGCATCAAAAATGCTGGAGGTGGAAAATCACGTTCTGCGGTACTGGGAGGAGGAACTGGAACTGCCGATCCCGCGCAATGAACTCGGACATCGCTTTTACAGGGATTCGGAGATCAAACTGTTACGGACTGTGAAGGATTTAAAGGAGCAGGGTTTTCAGCTTAAGGCGATCAAAAAGCTTCTGCCGGATCTGGAACGGGTGGAGAATATGGATCCGCAGATGCTGTATCAGCTTCGGGAGGAGCTGAATGGGGAGGTGCTTCGGGAGGCAATGGAGCATGCCAGAGGATCCGTCACCTCGATCGAACATGCCAGGGACCGTTATGAGAAGCGGCAGAAAACATGGCAGGAGAAAAGCTATGAACTGGAGCAGAGCCGGGAGAAGGAGCCGGTGCAGAGCCGTTATGGACAGACGCAGGCGGCTTCATTAGAGCGTCTTCGCCAGTTTGAGACAATGCTTCGCCAGATGATCCGGTCCTCGGTCGAGGAGGTCGGCAGGGAGTCCGAACGGCGGATCTGTGAGGAGGTTTCCGTGCGGATGCAGAAGGAGATGAATTATCTTCTGATGCAGAAGGAGGAATTGCAGGAAAAACAGATTCATCTTCTGAAGGAAATTTTACAGCAGGTCAAGGGGGAACAGGAAGAAAACGTTTCCGGCGGACAGATGCAGCCTGAAAACGGGGATGCTTCAATGGCGGCGAAGGAGATTGCAGCCGCACAGGAAAATACGGGGGATGTGACGCAGTTTTGCCACAGGGAGCGGCGAAAAGAACGAAAAAAGGCGAAGAGGAAAAAATTATTTGCGAAGTAAGTGCCGTAGTGGTATAATGAGCCACAGAAAAACAAGAGAAAACCAAGAAAGGTGAGAACAATGGGGAATTTTACATTTGAAAAATGCGGTGAGATCGAGGGTCTTTATCTGATCCAGCCAAAGGTATTTGGTGATAACCGCGGATACTTCATGGAGACATATAATTACAATGCATTTAAGGAAGCTGGTCTTGATATGGTATTTGTACAGGACAATCAGTCCAGCTCAACAAAGGGCGTGCTTCGTGGTCTTCATTATCAGAAGAACCATACACAGGGCAAGCTGGTCCGTGTGCTCAGCGGTGAGGTTTTTGATGTGGCAGTGGATATCCGTCGCGGCTCCAAGACATACGGCAAGTGGTTCGGTGTGACACTGACCGCAGAGAAGAAGAACATGTTCTATATTCCGGAAGGCTTTGCTCACGGCTTCTATGTATTGTCTGATACAGCAGAGTTTGCATATAAGTGTACGGACTTTTATGATCCTTCTTCCGAGGCAGGCATTATGTGGAATGATGAGACGATCGGTGTAGAGTGGCCGATTCCGGAGGGAGTCGTTCCGAATATTTCCGAGAAGGATGGAAAGCATCCGGTATTTTCAGAGGATATCGCATTAGATTATTGATCCCTCGGACGATGTTTTTCGGATATGGAATGATGCATATGATTGCATCCGTATCGCAACACAATTTTATAGCTTGTATCATCAGGGTCTTCGGCAGCAGCCGGAGACCTTTTTGTCCTTTTTCAAGACATTACCCTTGAAATGCTCCCTGCCAAAATGGTATAATTTTTATAATTATGCTTGGTATGCAAGTAAGCTACGGGAGGCAGCATGAAAGAGAAGATCGATCAGTATGCAAAGGGAATATTTGAATATCATATGCCGGAGGTGATTATGACGCCTTCTGCACTTTCTGTGTCTGTGGATGCCGGTGAGATCGCGCAGGGAAGCTTCCGGGTTTCCAATAGTGCGGGACGCAGCATGAAGGGGATCGTCTGCACGGATTGTGGAAGTATGATACTGGAAAAGGAAGCATTTCAGGGGACGGACAATGAAATCTCTTTCGCCTTCCGGGGAACCTGTTGTGAGCCGGGAGATGTGATCCACGGAAGGATCCGCATCCTTTCGGACTGCGGCGTGGCAGAGCTTGCATTTACCGTGAACGTTGCCGTACCTGCATGTGATACCTCTGCGGGGCGTATCCGCGATCTGAATCAGTTTACGGAGCTGGTGCGCAGCCATTATGTGGAGGCACTCCGCCTTTTTCAGAGTCCGTCCTTTGCAAGGATCTTTCTGCAGAATAAGGAGACATATCTGGAGCGCTACCACGGTCTCATGAAGGGCAACGACAAAAGCATGGCATTAGAGGAGTTTCTGATCGCTGCGCATAAGAAAACACCGGTACAGCTTACGGTGGAGAAGAGGGAGCTGCAGTACCCGAACTGCGAGAAAGTATTTGCGGACAAGCTTGTACTTCGCAGGGACACCTGGGGTTACGGTGAATATGAGGTAAAGTCGGATGCGGCATTTGTGCGTTTTGACCGTTCCTGTGTCCGTACGACAGACTTTGCCGGGGACGTCTATGAGCTGCCGTTTGTGATCAATCCGGATTGCATGTCGATCGGACACAATTTTGCGCGCATCACGATCAGCAGTGCCCGACAGACGCTGGAGATCAGGGTGATCGCACGCCGGTACTGCATGTCGGACGAGGAGCGCAGAGAGAAGATTACGCAGCAGAAGGCGGTCAGCAGCCTGTATCAAAGCTTTGTCTATTATCAGGCAGGAAAATTATCCGAAAAGGATTATGCCACATCCGTCGAAAAGAATGTCGGCAGCCTTGCTCAGTCTGAGCAGGATCAGCCGGAGCATGACAGAGATAAATACGGCTGGCTTGCCAGAGTGTTTCGGATCCATCTGGCACTTCTTAACGGCATGGAGGAAATCTTTCATCTGGAAATGTCCCAGTTAGAGGGAAATCTTATAGAAATCCGAAATCAGGAGCCGCTCTTATACTGTTCTTATTATTATCTGATGTATCTGTGGAAGCCGGAGGCGGCACAAAGAGCAGGGGCGCTGGAACAGATCCGGGAATGCTATCGGACGCAGTCCCATCATTGGTTGATCCTGTGGTTTTTATTGCAGATGGATGAACGGTATCAGATTTCCGTGAAGCGGCAGGAGGCGGTGTTAGAGCAGATAGAGGCAGGCTGCCACAGTCCGCTGATGTATCTGGAGCTGTGCCGTCTTTATAACAGTACGCCGGAGCTTGTACTGGAGTTGTCCGATGCCAGGGCGCAGGTATTTCACTGGGGACTTGCAAACCGTATGCTGGAGGAAGAATTAAAGTTCCGCTATGCCTATCTGATCAGCCGGACGAGAGATTTCTCCGGGGTCATGCTGCAGGATATGTACCGGATGTATGAGGAGCAGCCATCGGATGATCTGCTGACGATGATCTGCCAGCTTCTGATGCGGGAGCGCAGAGCATCTGCGGAGAATGTCAAATGGTACCTTCTGGGAATCGAACACAACTTAAAGATCACCGATCTTTATGAAAATTATATTTATGCACTTCAGGAGACGCCGGATATGGTGCTTCCGAACCGCATATTGCTTTATTTTTCTTATAATAATCAACTGAATGCGACTAAGAAGGCGATGCTTTATGCCTATGTGATCCGCCATAAGGACCGCGATAAGTCGACCTACGATCACTATTGCGATACGATGAAAAAGTTTGCCAGAGAGCAGCTTTTGCAGGGAAGGCTCAATGATCATCTGGCGGTGATCTATGAGGAATTTATCGGCGAGGAGGATGTGGATGAGCAGCTTGCTGCTGCATTACCGGCAATTCTTTTTGCCAGAGAGATCCGCTGTGATGATCCGCATATCGCAGGCGTCGTTGTACGTCATCGCCAGCTTCAGCAGGAGGAGACGGCTGCCTTTGTCAATGGCAGAGCGATGATCGCGGTGTTTACGGCACAGCCGCAGATATTCCTGACGGATCGGCTTGGAAGGCGTTATTCCTCCTCGATCGGTTATACGGTACACCGCATGGTGCATCTGGATCATTTGATCGTAAAATGCCTTCCGTATGTCGGAGATAATGTGCGTGTGCTCCTGCATCTGTACGAAAAAGCGGTCAGTGAAAACCGCACCGGAGAGGATATTGCCGGAATGCGCAGACGGATCCTTGGGATTGCGGGGCTGGAACCGGAATGGAAGAGATCCCTGTTTGCCATACAAATGCAATATTATTTTGATAATTTTCAGGGGGAGCTTCTGGACCGGGAACTGGAGCATATGGACTGGGAACAGGTTCTGTCGAGAGACCGTGGCAAATTTATCGAGTATTGTGCGGTGCGTCATAAGTATGAAAAAGGCATGGAAGGTCTTATGATGTTTGGCTGGGAAGGTATGGATCCGAAACGTGTGCTCAAGATCGCCGGTCATGCCTTTGTCGGTGCCGGTGAGGATGTCACACTCACGAAGCTTGCGTGGTACATTTTTCGTGCCGGAGAATTTGACAAGCCGGTATTGATGTATCTGTGCGATCATTACAGCGGGACGATTCCGGAGATGGTGCAGATCTGGAATGCCTGCCGGGAGTTCGGGATTGATATCCAGATATTGTCAGAGAGACTTCTGGCACAGATCCTATTTACGGATCAGATGGTTCCGGAGGCGTATCAGGTATTCTTTTCCTATGAGGAGAACGGTTTTAACAGGAAGCTGATCCGTGCTTTTTTGAAGAGAGCGGCATATCGCTATCTGGTGCAAGGAGAAACGCTGCCGGAGGAGATTTTCGCTTCCTTCTACCAACATGTGCAGGTCGAGGAGAACCGGCCGTGTCTGCTGGCAGTGCTGAAGCATTTGTCGGATCATGGTATGCTTGCCGGCTCGGAGGCTGTGTTTGTGGATTACAATCTGCATCAGCTCTACGAAAAGAATATTATTCTTCCTTATTTTCAGAAGTTTAAGGATAAGCTTGTCCTGCCGGATACCCTGCTAAAGGAGCAGTATGTAGAATATACGGCAGATCCGGCGCATGAGGTGAAAATCCGGTACACCTATATTGTGGACGGACAGCATCAGCCGACGGTGACGGAGGTGATGCCGGATGTGTTTGAAGGAATCCGTGTCCGCGGCTTTATCCTGTTTCAGGATGAGACAGTAGAGTATCAGGTGCTGGAGATTGATGAGGACGGCAACGAGAAATGCACGGAGCCTGTCTGCTTAAATTATGTGGATCAGATGGGTGAAGAGGAAGGCATCAATGGTTACCGTATGTTAAACAATATGCTTTCCAGACAGAATACCGGAGATGAGGAACTGTTGGATCTGATGCAGGAGTATGCAGAGAAACGGGCGATCGTAAAGCTATTGATGAAACCGGATGATGGAGGCAGAGGAATAAATGACCGAAGATAGAAAATTACTGGTAGGAGTTGATCTGAGTAATGATTTCACACAGTTGTCCTGCTATCGACGGGATATTGACAAGGTGATACCGGCAGGGCGTCTGGTTGGAAGAGAGAGAGAATATGAATGCCCAACCGTTTTATCCTGGCAGCCGGTCAAGAAAGAGTGGCTGTTTGGAACAGAGGCACTGATGGCAGCAGAGCGCGAAGAGGTGTACCTTTTTCGGGACATGTTAAAACAGATCTCCGAGAAGAACAAGGTCACGGCAGGAGATATGGAGCTTGAACCGGTCGATGCACTGGTGCGTTTTTTTGTCAAGCTGTTAAGCTGCCTGAAGGAATATTTTCCGAGTGAGACGATCCGTAAGCTGGTCATCTCAGTGTCCGATAAAACGGACAATCTGGTGAATGCGCTCAAGGGGGCATTGAACAGGATCGGGATCGGCGAGGAACGCTATGTGATTCAGCTGCACCAGCAGAGTTATATGTATTATGCACTCAGCCAGAAGAAAGAGCTGTGGCTCAATGATGTGGCGTTGTTTGAGTTTGGCAGGGACGGTCTGTTTTATTCGCAGATCCATATTGACCGCAGAAATATTCCGTATATTGTCGGCGTCAAAAAGATCGATCTCAGCCAGAATTTGAACTGGGATATGATGGAGCATGACAGCAGCTTCAAGATGGAATATGCGTTTGTCAATCTTGCCAACACACAGATGCATAAGCAGATGATCTCCACGATCTATGTGACCGGGGAGGGTTTTCAGGGAGAATGGGCCAATACCGCATTAAGCCAGCTGTGTACCGGCAGACGTGTTTTTCGTGGTGGAAATCTGTTTACAAAGGGTGCCTGCATTGCGGCGAGGGAGTTTGCCGGGGAAGGTGTGATGAGCGATTTTCTGTTTCTGGATCAGGAGATGATCCACACCGGCATTTCCCTGCGGGTCTATAAGGATGCCAAAATGCAGGAACTGCCTCTGGTCAGAGCAGGAGTTCCGTGGAAGGATGTAGATGTCAGTGTGGATTTTATTACGGATGACGAGGAGGAGCTGCAGCTGACGATACAGAATGTGCTTCGAAGAGAGACAACGGTACATCTGTTATCGCTGGAGGGCTTTGACGAGCGTCCAAATAAAATGACGCGTTTTACGCTGAGGCTTCGATTTGCCGATGCTTCTCACTGCATTGTGACGCTGAAGGATAATGGCTTTGGAGAGTATTGTCCGTCCAGCAATCGTATCTGGGAACGTTATCTCAGTCTGTGATTGGAGGAATTTCATGGGAAAGTTAATATTATGCAGCAGTGTCATTGCGAAGAATCCCTACTGTTTTCCGATGACGAAGACGAAGGTGTATTCCATCGAGGAGGTCTGCTATTACATTAGAAATAATATTTATATGATGCAGGAGGAGGTCTTTGACCGGGGGTTCGCGGACTGGATCCGAGGGGAGCTTGGCATGGAGGAGACCGCCGATAAGCTTGACCGTATGCGGGAGGATCACAATAATCTCAAGGATATTGTTGTTACGCTGTGCTGCAGCTGCGATTATTATACGGAGAGTGAGATCAATGAGTTGATCGTCATTATGGATCAGACACAGAATGTGCCGATGAGGGGAAGACAGAAGATCAAGGCGGACACCTATTTGAAAAGCGGCAGTCTCGAGCGGGCAAGACAGGAGTATGAGCGTATCCTGAAAAGCCCGGATATGTTAAATGCGCAGTCCGGGGAGTATGCAGATCTGTATTACCGGCTGGGAACAGCGGCGGCAGGCATGGGAGAATACCGCCAGGCGGCGCAGGCATTCCAGAAATCCTACGAATATGTCAATGACCAGAAGGCACTGGAATCCTGTCTTTACTGCCTCAAGCTTTCGGGGCGGACTGAAGAATATCAGAAACGCATTCAGGAGCTTGGGGTGACAAGAGAACAGCAGACCTTCATGGAGGCACAGTATGAGGAGGCACTCAGACAGAGTGTGGACAGCAGAGAGTGCCGTGTGGTGCGAAGGATACGGCGGATGAAGGAACAGGGCGATGAAGCTTATCGGAAGCAGGCAGCTGAGCTGGTATTTCAGTGGAAAGACGAGTACCGCAAAAGCATGCTTTCATAGGTAGAAAGAGGGGTTATCACAGATGGCATTTTGGCATCGGAAAAAGAAAAAGCAAAATAGTCTCCGGGCGGAGGAGAATGCACAGGAGCAGAACCTTTCGCAGGAAGTGGCAGAAGAGATGACTGGAGAAGAGAAACGTCTTTCTGAGAAAGAGCTTGCGGCAGAGCGTGTGGTTCCAAAGGGGAAAGCGGAGCAGAAGCGCTTCGTACAGGCCTGTCTCGAGTCGATCCGGGAATGTGAGCGGCAGACAGAGATTGCCCGCGCAGAATACGGGCAGGTGACGGAATACCTGACGGACATTCAGAAGATTGACCGGATTGCAGGTGAAGAAAGAGAAAAACTGCTCGAGCTTTGCAAACGGATCCAGCGTCTGCTGCAGGAGAGAAATCAATATAAGAACCGGACACTCACGATCACAGAGCGTCAGATGCGGCGGTTTGACCGGTATCAGGACGAGCTGATCGATGAGATCAAGAAAATGTATGAGAATGAGATGTACCAGAAGGCGATCGACAGTGATATGAAGCATCTCGAGGCAGAAAAGGCATATATTAAGGAGAATCAGAGAGAGATTGCCGGGAGACAGGACTTTTTAAAAAAGCTTGCCAAGGGTATTTCCGGTCTGATCGGCTCGCTGATCGTGCTGTTTATACTGCTGTACTTTAATCTGGACAGCAATATGACCTATCCGTATATTGGAACACTGGCACTTGCGGCGGTATCTGCGGTTGTGATCTTTACTGAGTCTAACAAGAACCGGTATGAGATCACATTGTCCGAGAAAAAATATAACAAGGCAGTGGAGCTGTTGAACAGGACGAAGATCAAGTATGTCAACAATGTCAGTGTGCTTGATTATAACCGTGAAAAGTTTGGTGTGAAAAATGCTGCTGATTTTGAAGAACTCTGGGGGGAATACTGTAAGGCGAAGGAATACGAGCGGAGATTCCGGGAAAACACCGAGCAGCTTTCTAAGAGTAATGATGCATTGCAGCAGCAGCTTGACCGCCATGAGGTTTCCGACACCGAGGTATGGCTGGTGCAGACCTACGCAATCTTAGATGACCGCGAGATGGTGGAAATCCGTCATGACCTGAATCAGAGACGGCAGAAGCTGCGTGAGCAGATCCGTTATAACACCGAAGTCAAAGAGGATTATGAAAAGCAGATCCGTGAAGTGGCTGGAAGCAGTGAAAACGGTTCGGAAATTGTGGAAGATTGCAAGAGGAAATTAGAAAATAACTAAATCTTTGTTAAATATAACCAAAAAACTTTGCTTCAGTAACCATTGTTCTTTGTGAATGTTACACAATAGAACACGACAATGAGCCATAGGTATCCTATGGCTTGTTTTATTATTCTATTATTTTAAGTTATTGCTGAAGCTCTGCTCGGAGCATGTCCCGGCTTGACCGGAATCCAAAGATTTTCCGGGGAAAAGCATTTATCCAATGCTCGATATATGCGATCTGCTGATCTGTATAGAGTGTTATATCTGCACCCTTCGGTATCCAGCGGCGTATCATTTTATTGATGTTCTCATTTGTTCCACGTTCCCAGCTTGAATAAGGGTGACAATAATAGCTTGTTGTGCGCTTACCTTCAAAAATTGAGTTTTCTATCTTGCCGGCGTCTAAAAATTCTACGCCGTTATCTGTTGTTATCGTTTTGAAACGTTCCCGAAATGTCTCTGCACCAAGGTCCTTTTCAATCTGGTCGAGTGCAGCCTTTACAGCTTCTTGAGATTTTGATTTGATTTTCCGGATGATCTCCGTTCTGGTCTTTCGTTCAGAGAGAACCAACAAGCAATTTTTTTTATCACGTTGACCTATCACGGTATCCATTTCCCAATGCCCGAAGCTGTCCCGGCTTCGGATCTCTTCCGGGCGTTCTGCTATAGATGCACCATGAAGATTATGCATCGCAACCGGTTTACCTTCTTTTTTCTTTTTCTTACGGTAGTGCTTAAGATCTGACTCCCTGACATTCAGAAACAGCCCGGCATGGATATAGTTGTATAAGGTTTTAAAACATATTTCGGTTTTAAAATTAAGATCCGGATGAGTGTTAATATATCCGATCACAGCTTCCGGCGACCACTTTTCATTTTTTATCTTATCCTCGATAAAATTGACAAGCTCGAAGTCATCCCCGATCTTAAAGTCTGCACCCTTTGCGGTCTGCTTCTCAAGAAAATCCCGTTGTGCATAGTCTGCCTTATATACCTTATAAGGCACAAGCTCCGAGGTGAGTTGTTCGACCGTTCCCCGTTTGATTTCATTGTAAATTGTTGAAAGACATTTTCCAAGCCGTTCCGCTATCTGTTTGACCGGAATCTTATCTTGCAGCATGATCTCCAATTGATAACGTTCCGGTTCTGTAAAATATTTACCCATAAAAAATACCCCCAAAGTATTTATCATTGAGAGTATTATAAAATAACTTTATCTATTAAATCAATCGTCAATTTCCATATATGTCACCCGGTTCAGTGCGCCACCCATCTCAATAGACTTAATATGATCCGGCGCATATGTTCCAATCACCTGCTCCAGAGTAGAAGAGGAATTGATATAAGTGATTTCCGGGCGTTTTATATTCCGGCTGGCGTAATACCGTTTTTTATATTTCGTATGTTGTACGCACTCTTTAGTTATGTATTTCGTGATATACGCCGAAGCCCTGACGGTGTCTTTTATTTTCGTAGCCGTGGAAAAGCCATATTTCCAATCAGGCACATTATAAATATCGTTCCCGTCCTGATCCAGCTTGCCGGAAGGAATCATTTTGATTTCGCCGGCGTTTGCCAGTAATCCATGGAAATGGTACTTTTTGCCGTCTGAATGAAACTCCGGTACGATCATATATACAAGATCCTGCGCCCGTGTTTTGCGTGTGCGGTCAATAAATCTCTTAAGTAGGGCGGTAACAGTATCATAGTCGGTAGAATCATATTTCTTTGGGTCAAATGTGAATGTGATGAAGTATTCCCAGTCGTTTGATTTCGATAATTCATAGATGGTATTTTTAGTACGATTAAGAGAAGTTTGCAAAGAGTATTTTATCATTTCCGGCGTTCGTTCTGCATCGGTTAATTGCGATCGTTTTTCTTTTTTCTGATCCGTGTAGATCGGTTTGGAATAATTTGTGATCTTTGTGCCGTGTGCGTATTCGCTTATTTTGTAGTTATATGCTCCCATTTTAACCTCCTGACCTGACGGAACATTTTGGAAAATTCGCTAACGTGTTGCTACTGTCAAGTAAGTTATATTTATTATATATATTATATAAAGCCCTCCGGAATATCAGATTCATTTACCGGATAAAAACCACCGTTTTTCTCACATTCCCAGATATCTTTTATCTTCCGGTTGATGTCCAGAAGCGTAGACGCTGCGTCAGCTCCTTTCCGGAGCTGCTGGCGGTAATATCCCTCCGGAGCGATTCCAAAACGCTCCGCAAATATTTCGTCTATCGTCAATTCCAATCACCTCACTACACACGCCGGGCAATGTCTGTGTGTCCCGCTCCGGGCACTCGCACGCCACACAGACAGCACCCGGCTGGTGCTGTCAGGCACCGAAATCGGCGTAGCTGTCGTATAGCTGATAGTATTTCTTTTTCGCCCGGAAGAACTCGCTACCCACTTTTTCCTTCATAGGATACCAAACTTTGACGCACACAAATAACTTCCCTCCGGCGAAGAGAGAGAATATTTTACCCCAAATACCAAAATTGGACACCTTGCGATGAATGCATTCGTATTCGATCAATGCCCGGATCTGGCGATCAAGCATCTTGTCGAACTGCGCTACTAATATAACATCGTAGCCATATTTGCGGTGTTGTGTAAAGAATGAAAGCCAGTCACCACGCCCGGCTGCGTTCCAATCCCGGCTATTAAAAAGAATCTGTGATTCGTCAATCACAAGAGTAATAACCCCTTCATGAAACTTATGGCAAGCGAACCAATTCCGGGAGAAGTTGATCAGGCGCTCCGGCGTCAGATCCATGTTGTTTATGTACAAATAATGCGGATTCTTTCCGCAGTCCTGCCACCTGAATGTAAAATTTGCAATCACAGGTTTCCCGGCACGAAGCCGCCAGTACAGCTTATCGGCTGTATGCAGGCTTTTTCCCGAGCCGGGCGTACCGGAATAAAGATAAATCAATTTATCACTCCTGTTCTTCCTGTCCATGTGTGAAATAACGGCATGGCATCTAAATGAAATAAATATTTTGCCGTGATCAGTGCCGCTAAAATGATCAGCAGGGCAGCCCACCATGGGAGATCATCGTTGTGCATTTAATTGCCCTCCTCATTTTGTATGCTTGTTTCTCGGCATAAATAACAGCATGATAGAAAACATAATTATCAACGCAATATATAATATACCGATTTTTTCTAAACTAACTCCAATGAAAACAAGAATTACAAATAAAATAAGTAAAGCGATGCACATTGTTAATAAAAGCTTTCTCATTTATACCACCTCCTTTTATAGGAGTAGTATATCATGCCATATAATGAGAATCAATCACCGATCATTTTAACCCAGCGCATTATTATACTATAAATATAAAATACACCTACAGCGGTTACCCATGTCAATAAGATCTTAATGAAGCTACCAACCGGGATAAACCAATTTAGATAGCCTAAATAATCTAAATTTCCTAAGCTGTCTAAATACTTATCAAACGGAGAAGTCGGCAAGACGGATAAGATTATAGCACCGAACTTCTTAATGATTTCCAGAAACCACTCCAACATAGTATCACCCCCTCAAATAGATCCGTCTGGTCGCAGTTGCTAAGCCGATTATAAACAATAAGCATTCCATCCGGCGCAGGATCGCCGCCACAGAATTAAACTTGTTAAGATTTATATCAATAGTATAGCTTTTGCTTTTCTTATAATAAAACTTATAATGAACAACTGGAGCAGTCGGAGTAGCATCCAACAGCTTTACAGCCTTGTAAATGTCAAACGGAATACAGAAAGGGAAAAGCTTACGGAAGTCCAGCGTATAATCTTTTACATCATCGTCTATTTTCATATCTCCCGAGCCGCCCCCGGGATCTTGCGGATCGGCAGGTACAGCAGGATCCTGAATAGCAGGGAGAGGATACGCTAACGAGCCACTTACCGGCAAAGCGGTATCTTTGTCCAATTCCTGCGCCTTATCCTGCTCATTTACCCATTCCATGCCGCTCACATACTCCTGCGGTATAGATATAACTGTTCCATCCTCAAATGTAACAGTAACGTTTCCGGCGGCATCCACATCATAACCAACAATAGAACCATCGTGGTATGCTGACCAGTCCTTGGCATTTGATGGACTGTAATCATTCGCAAGATCTGAACCGATCGTGATAACATCCGAAGCATTAGCCACATCCTCCCATGTGGTATCTCCCGTGGCTACACCGCCTAATAGGTCATACCAATCATCATAACCAAGCTTGCCCGGTATGTCTGCACCAATAGATACTTGTCCTTGTTTTCCATTTGGATCGCAGATATCCCAAGCCCCTTCCGGTCGATTATACGGGAGATCTGATCCTACCGCAACATAGTCGGATGGATTTGCCACACCCGGCACGTCTGTTGTTCCGGCTGGAGTAGATGTTGTACCCCACATAGGAATATTATATTCCCATAAGTTTCCGACTTCCCACAATTTATACAAACTAGCATTTCTTGCAACAATACTTGGATTGTATTCAAACTTTAATTCGCCAGTTATATAATTATAATCAATACATTTTCTTTTTACGATTTCAACACATCCCTGCAATACTTCGCCTGTTAAATAATCACGTACTTGAAGAAATCCCTGATCATTTCGACATAATACTGCAGTAGCACATTCATTCGCTAATGTAGCACCCTCTAATATCACTGAAACTGTTTCATAATATGTTCCATTTTCTCTATTCTCTGTTCTTCCAACTAAAAACTCTCCATCTTGAAACAGCGGATAACCGCCTAAGGTGTCGGGCATGGCAGAACTTCCGCCTATAGCATTTCTTATATCACTTACAAAGTCCTGAAACCATCGCCACGCTTCACTGGTAGTATCTATAACGCCACCCCCAGCAGATTCCAGCCAATCATCGATAACGGCTCGAGCGTGTGCAGCATTATTTCTTTCTTGCTCTGCAGCAGATACGTTATTATTTAAAGCCTGTGTTGAATACCGAACAAAATCATCCTTCATTTTTTGCCCGGTTTCATTATAAAATTTCTTTAATTCTTCATTTTTTCCGTCCTCAAATTGTGAAGGTACTACTGTAATAGCAACGCCCAGTCCAACGATTGTACCTAACACCAATAATCTTCCTTGCGGAGATAGTGAAGCTAATCCCGCAGCACCTGCAGCAGCTTCTCCTAATCCGGTTGCCTTTGCTTCCTGATACGGTTTAGCTGTGGCAAGCGTGATCAGGCTCACCGCCAACAGGATCGCTATGAGCTGCTTCGTTCTTTTTCTTCTCACACTCTTCCTCCTTCCATATACATTCATTGCAGTATTTACTTCCTTCAAAGTAGCAGTTGTGGCATCCATGAAATCCACTCCCGCAATAATCATCACAGGATGAGGTTATAATTCCGTATTTCTGCTCTTCAACAAGTAAAGGACAACTACCACTACAACAGGAGTAATAAACATAAAAGTCTTTCATGATATTTCAAGCCTTTCTATCTATAAAAAAAGAGAGATCGCCCCGAACCTGTAGGTAGACCCCTCTTATTTCTTGGCGAAATTGATCTGCTCCGGCTTCTGGCTATCTACCTGTTACCTTCTTGAAGATCTTGATACCAATACCGACAACTACGATCGCACCCATAACCGGAAGTGCTACCGGAAGTACTGCGGCAATTGCGTCCTGACACTGACTTGCGGTTGTTGTCAGCGCACTCGTTAATGCGGAAACAACGGTTGAAGCTGCGCCCTCTGCTCCGTATACAACCATCATATTTATAACCCCCTTTCTTTCTGCAGCTTTACTTCTGCATTATTCTGTAAAGCTTATTTATTACAAAACCTACCATTGCCGGGATCGTGGCAAGTATAAAACCTCCACCGATTCCCATAAGGAAAGGCTTGCAAGCATCCAAATAACTAACTGATTCGATCATACACTAACCCCCAGAAAAAACAGCCTAAGACTACACCGATCAGAATACCAAGAAAGCACGATACACTTTGATGATAAAAGAAAACGTTATAATCTGCGTAGTCGGCTAAATAGATCGCCGAGCCTGTTACTACTTTCATAATATCCCCCTTTATAGATAAGGCGTGAATGGAGCAGTATGCCCATTCACACGCCTGCCTATTATAAGGATTCCTGACGCTGTCAACAATAATAGGAAATCACGATTACAGTTGACAGCGGTTGAACCCTTTTGGATCTATCCAAACATTAGCGGCTTATTTACTGCCTTTTGAGTTGCCGGCAGATGATGTACTTTGGGGTTTGCCGCTAATGAGTGAACCAGCTTCGCCGGCGTGGGTTATTCTGAACCCTTTATACTGACCATCACGGTAGATTCCCGTGAAGTCGTATGATTCAATTGGCTGACCGGATGCCAGCACCGTGTTATACACATCCGGACTACATGCGATATTACCAGCCTGTCCATTTTGAACAAGTGCAAGGGTATAAAATGTTGTCTTTCCGTCACTTGTTGTACTTTCATTTTTTCCTACGCATAAAGCATTAAATCTTGTTTCGATATTCATAATAGCTACCTCCTAGCTTTTCTTTCAACCCCCGTCGCCGTGCGGGGGCGTTATTAAGTTGTATGTGATCCCATCCAGTGTGATTTGTGATTTACTGGGGGTTGTCACCATGATATTATTTTGCTGACTTTTTTATTTCGTCAATTTCCTCTAATGTAAATTGACCCGACCGAACCATCATATCCTGCATTCCAAGATATACACCGAGATTCAAAGCACACTCATAAACGTTAGGTTCTTCTTTCATATGTAATTTTTGATAGATCTTATATTGTTTAATAAAAACCTTTTTACAATCTTCTTTATTCATATGATCACCAGCCTTCCATCTGGATCATATTGAGATCCAACATCGTACATCACTAAAGTGTCACATTCATTAACTGCAATCATATGACAGTGGTTTAATTGGCTGATAGCATTGCAGATCTGCATTGCATATGTCAATATGTCGCAGTCTGCCCACGGCTTGCGTACACCGTTCTTAACTTCGTAGATTGTATACATATTTGCCCCCATTTCCTCCGCCCTCTATCAGGTGGATAAGTACATCTGTTCATTGCAAATACATATTACAATTTGCAGGTTCGGAAATTGTGGAAGAAGTGCTTGACAAATAAAAAAACATATGATAACATGATTTTTGTTGTGCAGTGAATGTGCTGTGATGCAGCCGATGTACAGCGGAGAATATAACAACAAAGCAGAGAAATCCACTCTCACCTTAGCACAGAGCGTGACTCGGGTTAAATAATGACATCAGTCTCCGGTTTGGGGTTTGTGATAGGATCAGTGGATAGAGCTTTGCTTATCCACTTTTTTTATGGAGGTGCAGAATCATTAGTAGGACAGCAGTAAATGAGCAGATCAGAGACAGAGAGATTCGTCTGATCGGCGAGGACGGGGAACAGTTGGGAATCATGTCAGCACGAGATGCCATGAAGCTTGCGAGAGAAGCAGATCTTGACTTGGTAAAGATTGCACCGAACGCAAAGCCGCCGGTATGTAAGATCGTGGATTACGGTAAGTATCGTTATGAGCAGGCACGTCGTGAGAAAGAGGCAAAGAAAAAGCAGAGAACAATGGAAGTCAAGGAAATCCGTTTGTCTCCGAATATCGATGTCAATGACCTGAACACAAAGGCAAATCAAGCGAGAAAGTTCCTGAGTAAGGGCGACCGTGTTAAAGTATCGCTTCGTTTCCGTGGTCGTGAGCTCGCACACATCAATTACAGCAAGCAGATTCTGGACAGCTTCTATGAGAAGCTTGAGGACATTTCCGTTGTTGACAAGCCGGCCAAGATGGAAGGCCGTACCATGGTAATGTTCTTATCAGAGAAGAGACAGTAAAGATTGGCTGACCGTTTATCGGTGAGCAAGGCTTTCAAGATGGTGTTTTGTCGCAGACAGATACGCCGGTTTATAAATATTATGCAAATAAGGAGGAAACTATCATGCCAAAAATGAAAACAAAGCGCGCAGCTGCAAAGCGTTTCAAAACTACAGGAACAGGAAAGCTTATGAAGATGAAAGCTTACAAGAGCCACATCCTGAATAAGAAGTCAACAAAAAGAAAGAGAAACCTGAGAAAAGCTGTAGAGGTAGATGCAACAAACGCTAAGATGATGAAGCGCATTTTACCATATTCTAAATAATAAAAGGAGGAAAGACAAATGGCACGTATTAAAGGCGGATTAAATGCAAAGAAGAAACACAATAGAGTTTTAAAGCTTGCAAAGGGATATAGAGGAGCAAGATCTAAGCAGTATAGAGTGGCTAAGCAGTCTGTTATGAGAGCCCTGACTTCTTCCTTCGCAGGCAGAAAAGAGAGAAAGAGACAGTTTAGACGTCTTTGGATCGCTCGTATCAACGCAGCAGCAAGACTTAACGGTCTTTCATACAGCAAGTTCATGTATGGTCTGAAGCTCGCTGAGATTGATATCAACAGAAAGATGCTTTCTGAGATGGCTATCTCTGATCCGGAGGGATTCGCTTCTCTCGTTGAGGTTGCTAAGAGCAAACTTGCATAATTCCATACGAATATAAATCAAGGAGAGTCCTTCGGGGCTCTTTTTCTTCTGGTATCGGAAAGGACAAAAGATGGTATTTAGTTCGGCGATATTTTTATTTGCGTTTCTACCATTGACATTTATCGGCAGTTTACTGATCCGGCAGCGGTGGGCGCAGAACGCATTTCTGACATTGGCAAGTCTGATCTTTTATGCATTTGGCGAGCCGGTGTATGTATTTCTGATGATCGCATCGGCAGGCGTCAATTATGGCTTTGGCAGAGGCATTGCGGCGGTTCGCGGTAAGAGGATGAAAAGACTGCTCCTTGTACTTGCAGTAATCTGTGATCTGGCTGTTCTCGGTGTATTCAAATATGCGGGCTTTGCGGTTACGAATGTTAATGCTTTGTTTGGAATTGCACTTCCGGTTCCGGCGATCAGGCTGCCGGTTGGGATTTCCTTTTTTACATTTCAGGCAATGTCCTATGTGATCGATGTGTACCGAAATCGGGACATGTGTCAGAAGGACTTCATGAAGGTGCTTCTCTACATTTCATTCTTCCCGCAGTTGATCGCCGGTCCGATCGTCCGGTGGAATGAGATCGAGGAGCAGATCGATCACCGTTGTCTGAACGAGACAGAGATTGCAGATGGCATCTGCCGTTTTGTAAAAGGTTTATTTAAGAAGCTGATCTTTGCAAATGGACTGGGAAAGGTGGCAGATCATGTATTTGCCCTGAATATCGGACAGTACGGGATGGCGGTTGCCTGGCTGGGTGCTGTGTGTTATGCGCTTCAGATATTTTATGATTTCAGTGGATATTCCGATATGGCAATCGGTATGGCATCCATGTTTGGATTTCATTTTCAGGAGAATTTTAAGCATCCGTACAGTGCGGACAGCATTCATGAATTCTGGCGTCGCTGGCATATCTCCCTGTCTTCCTGGTTTAAGGAATATGTATATATTCCGCTCGGGGGCAACCGAAAGGGAAAGCTTCGCACAGAATGCAACAAGCTGCTTGTTTTTCTTCTGACAGGAATATGGCATGGTGCCAATTGGACCTTTGTGATCTGGGGAATGATCCACGGTATTATGAACGTACTGGAGGATACGGTTCTGCCGATCCGCAAGTGCCGGTTTAAGTGGATCGGGAATCTGTACACATGGATCATTGCGATCACGGCATTTGTTATGTTTCGGGCAGACACGGCGGCGTATGGCTGGAGGATGATCCGGACGATGTTTACCGGCTTGCGGTTTGATCTGGTGTCCCGCAGCTTTCTGATGGAGCAGCTTGATGGATATACGGTGGTGCTGATCGCCGGCGGAATCCTGTTTTCCTATCCGGTGACGGCAAAGCTTTTGAAATGTACCGGAAGCTTGCGGGACAGATATGCGGCGGTATGGGAGGTACTTAAGTATCTCGGTGTACTGGTGCTTTTGTTTTTGTGCGTCTGCAGTCTTGCCGGAGCGGCTTACAACCCATTTATTTATTTCCGGTTCTAAAAAGAGAAGCTGATCTGCAGAAAGCGAAGAGCCGGATACATTGTTTCGCTGCACTTTTTGTTTTGAGCAGAGGAAAGGATGGCTTGATGAAGAAGAAACTTTTTATCATAATATTTATGGGACTGCTTCTTGTTCCATTTGTGGGAATGCGCTTCTACAAGGCGGATCTGAGCATAGAGAAGAAGCATGACGAAGCACTGCCACAGCCGGTGACGGACGGAAAGGTGAATCTGCAGTTTTTTCAGGAGCTGACCGATTATATGGCGGATCATTTTGCGTTCCGGCAGGAACTTATCACGGCAGATGCCGGGGTGAAGGCGGATCTGTTTCAAAGCTCGGCAAATGAAAAGGTGATCGTCGGCAAGGATGGATGGCTGTTTTTTGAGGAGACATTAGACGATTATATGAAACGGAACTGTCTGAATAAACGGCAGATCCACAATTGTGCCAGAGTCCTGAAGTTGATTGAACAGGGCGTTGAGGTCTGTGATGCTGATTTTGTATTTGTGGCAGCACCGAATAAGAACACGCTTTACGGAGAATATATGCCGGACCGGTATGTCCCATTAAACGGACAGGGTAATTTGAATGCTCTGATCACTTCAATGAAGGAGCAGGGGGTTCATTATGTCGATCTGCGCGAAGTCCTTTCTGAGCAGAAGGAGCAGGTGTACCATAAATTGGACACACATTGGAATAATCTCGGAGCCTCCATTGCCTGTGAGAATATTCTGGATGCCCTTGGAAAGAAGCATACCTCCTATGAGAAGGAGGCGTATACCAGAAAGAAAAGTTTTGACGGAGATCTTCAGGGGATGTTGTTTCCGAAGAGCAGCAAAAAGGACTGGAACGTGATCTATTCGAAAAAGCAGGATTACCGCTATACCAATAAGGTGGTGTCCACGGAGCAGATGGAGATCAGAACGGAGAATAAATCTGTGGACTCATCTGCCGGAGGAAAGAAAACAAAGCACCGGAACATTTTAATGTACCGGGATTCCTTTGGCAATGCGCTTGTCCCGTTTGTGGCACAGGAGTATAAGAAGGGATTTTTCACCAAGGAGGTGCCGTATGATCTGAGCCTGTTGTCACAGAGTAAGGCGGATGATGTGGTGATCGAGCTGGCGCAGCGGCAGATCCCGACATTACTGGAGGGAGTGCCGTATATGATGGCACCGGGCGTTTCCTTTGATAAGGATGTGGAAGAGATCAAAGGAACGACTGCCACAATGGAAACGGAGAAGCAGGACGGGGTGCTCCGGGTCAGCGGTCAGACGGATCCCCGTTTTACGGATGACGATTCGCCGGTTTATATCAGCTTCTATGGGGAAAAGAACCTTCTGATGTTTGAGGCGTTTCCGTCAGTCTATGATCCGATGGACGAAAAAGCAGACCGTTCCTACAGCTACGGTGCGTATATTGACATCTCCTCCATGCCGTCAGATGACTATCGGCTGGAAATTATCACAAAAAAAGACAGAAACTACTACACAACTGGATTTCTGGGGGAATATGTGATAAAATGAGCGTGATACTGTAGGCATTGATCTGTAAAAGAGGCAATCGTATGAGATCATGTGCTTTGCAGATATTGTGCCAGCGGTCCGAAATCTGAGGACTGAGAAAGGATGTAGGATTAGTATGAAAAAAAATAAACGAGCACTTACAAGTCTGTTGGCATGTATTCTGGCAGTCAGCATGACGGCGCCGGCATCGGATATTGCCGGTCAGGCAGGAACGGAAACAGTATATGTCAGTGCTGCCAGCCGTTCAACAACGACGACACAGACGCAGAAGACAACGACTTCCGGGAAGAAGACAAAGAAATCCCGGAAGAAGATCCGGCAGCAGAAGAAAAAGGCGAAGAAATATATTGGAAAGAAGCTGACCAGTCTTGTAAAGGCCATCGGAAAGTACAAGAAGCTTTCCAAAGCAGCAAGCTGCTATTATGAGAATGAATATGATGGTATTGCCAAATATGATGGTTTCGTCGTCTACTGTCACACCGAGAACAGAAAGACATGGATCGTAGATAGTGTAGAATAGGCGGAAGAAGCATGAATAAGAACAGATTTTGGACGGGAACCGTCCTGACATTGACGGCAGTCCTGCTTTTGACCGGAGGTGCAGTGCGGACCGGTGAGGCAGCCGTAAAGGAACATGAGGCAAATGTCCATGCAGGCATTTCCTTTTATGATGATTCCAGAGGTGTTTTTCGAGTCGACAGCCCGGAGAACACTCCGGAGACAGTAAAGTCTGTGAATTCGCCGGAGCCGGCGAATGCAGCTTTGTCGGAAAGTCCTGCAGCGGCATCCACGGCGAAGCCGGCAGAGAGCAAGCCGCCCACAGTAAAGCCATCGCCGACGGTCAAACCGACAGTAACACCGGTGCCGGGCAGGCTTGTGCACAGGAAATATACGACGAATTATGTTTTTTGCGGTGGAAAGAAGCTGAAGCATTCTTTTATTACCATACGGAAGAAGACATATTATTTCGATAAAAGCGGAGATATGCATAAGGGCTGGCTGAAATTAGCCGGTCAGTATTATTATCTTGACCGTGCAAGTGGTGTGATGGTACATCAGGGAAAGGTGGACGGTATCCGCATCCGGAAGGATCATGCGGTCAAAAGCAGGCTGAATGTACGAAAGATCGACACGATGCGTACGGCGGCAAGGGTCGCAGCAAAGATCACAAAGCCGTCGGATACGATGGAGCAAAAGAAAATGAAATGTTATCGGTACATCATGAAATGTGATTACCGACGATATCGTTTTCTGGAGCCGATCTACAAGAAAAAGGGCTGGGAATCCACCTTTGCCAATGATATTTTCAAGCATCATGCAGGCTGCTGCGTGTCCGAATCATCGGCACTGGCATTTCTGTTTCATGAGATCGGTTACCGGAACGTATATGTCTGCCACGACACCAGTCATGCGTGGGTTGAATTAAACGGCAGGGTATATGACAATCTGTTTTCCAAGGCGAAAGATTTTTGGAAGTATTATGACTGTACGTATGAAAGCTTTGGACTTAACCCGGTGGACAAACGTAAGATCTAAGGAGCTCTGACGAACTCATATTAAGGGGCTTTGAAGCTCTGCCAAGTGATGATAAAGCATATAATTTTATAGATAATGAGAAGAAAGGATGTAAGACAATGGAAAAAGAACTGGAGAAAAACTACAATCCTGCGGATATTGAGAAAAGAACTTATGACAAATGGCAGGAGAAAAAATATTTCCATGCGGAGGTAGATCGCAGTAAGAAACCGTTTACGATCGTAATGCCGCCGCCAAATATCACAGGACAGCTTCATATGGGACATGCCCTTGACAATACCCTTCAGGATATCCTGATACGTTTCAAGAGAATGCAGGGCTATGAGGCACTCTGGGTGCCCGGAACAGACCATGCATCCATCGCTACAGAGGCAAAGGTAGTAGAGAAGCTTCGTGAGCAGGGTATTTCCAAGGATGATATCGGAAGAGAGAAGTTCCTGGAGCATGTATGGGACTGGAAGAAACAGTACGGCGGACGTATTGTAGAACAGCTTAAGAAAATCGGTTCTTCCTGCGACTGGGATCGAGAGCGTTTCACCATGGATGAGGGATGCTCTAAGGCAGTCAAGGAGGTTTTCGTTAATCTTTACAATAAGGGTCTGATCTATCGTGGAAAGCGTATCATCAACTGGTGTCCGCATTGTCTGACATCCCTTTCCGATGCTGAGGTTGAGTATGAGGATCAGGCAGGAAGCTTCTGGCATCTGCGTTATAAGACCACAGACGGCACCGGATATATTGATCTTGCAACGACACGTCCGGAGACACTGCTCGGTGATACGGCAGTTGCTGTTAATCCGAACGATGAGCGTTACAAGGATATGGTTGGTAAGATGCTTGATCTGCCGATCGTACACCGTCAGATCCCGATCATCGCGGATGATTATGTAGATATGGAGTTCGGTACCGGTGTTGTAAAGATTACTCCGGCACATGACCCGAACGATTTCGAGGTTGGAAAGCGTCACAACCTGGAGGTCATCAATGTCCTGACAGACGATGCGAAGATTGTGGACGATTATCCAAAGTATGCAGGCATGGATCGTTACGAGGCTCGTAAGGCAATCGTGAAGGATCTGGAGGCAGAGGGAGCACTCCTTAAGATCGAGGATCATGAGCATAATGTAGGTACCTGCTATCGTTGTCATACAACGGTTGAGCCAAGAGTTTCTCTTCAGTGGTTTGTGAAGATGGAGGATCTGGCAAAGCCTGCGATCGATGCAGTGAAGAACGGTGATACCAAGTTTGTACCGCCTCATTTCGATAAGACATATTATCACTGGCTTGAGAACATCCGTGACTGGTGTATCTCCCGTCAGCTCTGGTGGGGACATCAGATTCCGGCATTTTACTGTGATGACTGTGGCGAGATGGTTGTTACCAAGGAAAGCAGCTGCAATTGTCCGAAGTGTGGCAAGCCGATGCGTCAGGATCCGGATACACTTGATACCTGGTTTTCATCCGCCCTCTGGCCGTTCAGCACACTTGGCTGGCCGGACAACACCGAGGAGATGGATTATTTCTATCCGACAAGTACACTTGTTACCGGATATGACATTATCTTCTTCTGGGTTATCCGTATGATGTTCTCAGGACTTGAGCATACCGGAAAGGTTCCGTTTGATACGGTTCTGATCCACGGACTCGTTCGTGATTCACAAGGACGTAAGATGAGTAAGTCCCTCGGCAATGGTATTGACCCGCTGGAGGTTATTGATAAATATGGTGCAGACGCACTTCGTTTCACCCTTGTTACAGGTAATGCGCCGGGTAACGATATGCGTTTCTACTGGGAGCGTGTTGAGGCAAGCCGTAACTTTGCCAATAAGGTATGGAATGCATCCCGTTTCATTATGATGCATCTGGGTGATAATACGATCACAGAGCCTGCTTATGAGGAACTCAAAGAGGCAGATAAGTGGATCCTTTCCAAGGTAAATACTCTGGCGAAGGAAGTTACCGAGAACATGGAGAAATACGAACTCGGTGTTGCGGTTCAGAAGATCAACGACTTTATCTGGACCGAGTTCTGTGACTGGTATATTGAGATCGTTAAACCAAGACTTTTTGCGCAGGAAAAGGATCCGGCATCTGCAAATGCAGCATTCTGGACACTCCGTACCGTGCTGATCGATTCTCTGAAGCTGCTTCATCCGTATATGCCGTTTATCACAGAGGAGATCTTCTGCACGATCCAGTCAGAGGAGGAGTCTATCATGATCTCTTCATGGCCGGAGTATAAGGAGGAGTGGAACAATCCTGCAGCAGAGACAATGGCAGAGCACATCAAGAACGTGATCCGCGGTATCCGTAACATCCGTACCGAGATGAACGTTGCCAATGCACGCAAGGCGCAGGTATATATCGTGGCAGATGATGAGGAGACCTGTAAGGTACTCGAGGGAAGTCGAGATGCTTATGAGCATATGATCTATGCATCTGAGCTGTTTGTACAGATGGATAAGACAGGTGTAGAAGACAATGCTGTTTCTGTTGTTATTCCGAAGGCAACCATTTATATGCCACTGGCTGATCTGGTTGATTTCGAGAAGGAAAAGGAACGTCTGACCAAGGAGAAGAAGCGTCTGGAGGGCGAGTTAAAGCGTGTCAACGGAATGCTGAACAACGAGAAGTTTATGAGCAAGGCACCGGAGGCAAAGGTCGCTGAGGAGAAAGCGAAATTAGAGAAATACACCAGCATGATGGCAAAGGTGGAAGAAGAATTAAAGGCATTGGACAAATAATTCCGATGAATGTCGATTATTGCGGCAAAAATGATTTGATGAATAAATGGAGGTAGTGTAAGATGGATTTCGAGGCAGAATTAGAAAAATTTCAGCCTAGTCTTGATATTGAGCAGGCGGAGGATGCCATTTATGGAAACAGTACAACCGATGTGATGGATCTGCTCCAGAGTATTCTGGCAGATGTGAATACAGGCTCAAAGAAAGCAGAATAGGGGAAGAAACATGAGATGTCCAAGATGTAATGCAGAGGTGTCTTTCAAGAAAGATCGTTGTGACAATTGTGGACAGGAGCTGCGCAATTACCGCAGAGTTCTCAGTGCGTCCAATATTTGCTATAACCGCGGTCTGGAACAGGCAAAGGTCAGAGATCTGTCCGGAGCGATCGCATCTTTGCACAAAAGCTTAAAATTTAACAAATTAAATACCAACGCAAGAAACCTGCTGGGACTCATTTATTTTGAAGAGGGAGAGATCGTTTCAGCACTGAGTGAGTGGGTGATCAGTAAGCATTTTCAGGAGGAGCATAACGAGGCAGACCACTACATTCAGCTGGTTCAGTCCAATCCAAACCGTCTGGAGACATACAGCCAGATGGTCAAAAAGTACAACTCTGCGTTAATGTCTGCGCAGAACGGCGATGAGGATATGGCGATCATCCAGCTCAAAAAGGTAGTCAGCACCAATCCGAAGTTTATACGTGCGCATCAGCTTCTGGCACTTCTTTATATGAAGACCGGCAAGAAGGAGAACCGCGTGCGTGCTTACAAGCTGTTGAAATCCATCAGCGGTGTCGATGTGACCAATACAACGACGCTCGCTTATCTGAAGGAGCTGTCAGACGTCCATATCAAAGGGGAGACCGGTACGCCGAAGGAAGAAAAGACAAGTGAGCAGCCGGCACGCAAAACGCTTCCGAGAGTGGATGACAATGCGTACAAGCCGATTACGTTGTACAAGGAGGAGAAGCCTTCCGTTCTGCCGTTTGTTCATGTGCTTCTCGGTCTGATCGCAGGTATTGTGATCATGCAGTTTCTGATCACACCGGCGTTGAAGCAGAGATCAAGCAGCAAGGATAATAAGGCATTCAAGACCTATAGCGAGAATCTGGCATCCGGAGAAAGCGATGTCAGTACCTTGAAGAATGCTAACACGGAGCTTCAGAAGCAGGTGGATGAGCTGACAAAGCGGTTATCCGATTACCAGAGTGGCAGTCCGACTGATCTGGACGGTGTTCAGGCGGTCTATGATAATCTCATTCAGGCAATGCAGTATTACATGAATGATGATAAGCTGTCTGCGGCAAAGGCACTGGACAAGGTGGATGCCGACAGTCTGTCCGGTGACGGAGCTAAGAAGTTCTATAACAAGATCAAGAAGGAAACCTACGATACAGCATCGACCTCCTATTTTGAAAAGGGAAGAGACTGCTATAATGGTCAGGGTGATTATTCCGGACAGAAGGACTATGATAAGGCGATCAAGCTTCTGAAAAAGTCCCTCAAATTCAACGCGGATAATACCGATGCCATGTATTTTCTGGGACGCAGCTATCAGCAGAAGTCCGATTTTGAAACAGCAAAGCAGTATTATGATCAGGTGGTCAATGATTATCCGGATTCCTCAAGAGTTGCGGAGGCAAAGAGCAGACTGCGTGAGATTGGTCAGTAACACATAAGACAAGGTGGGAAACCACAGAATATCGCATGAGAAAATGATAGGGAGACCTGTCAGAGTATACAGAACGTATGACTCTGGCAGGTCTTTTTTGCTTTATAGGAAACTTCTCGTTTCCTATAAAGCAAAAAACGCTCCGCGAGGATGCGCATCTCGCGGAGAAGAAGTTAGCTGTAAACAGCACCGCTCGAGCGCGAAAGAGTCGCAAGCGACTCTTTATGGGCTTTATATTTTTGGAGAGAAGGAGGAGATATTTTGAACCAGAAAGAAAGAGAATCGATCCATTATGAAATACAGCAGAATTGTCTGATCATTTACATATCACAGGATCTTGACCACCATACGGTGAATCTGCTGCGGGAGCAGTCGGACCGGCTGATCGATGCCGGCAATATTCGACATATTATTTTCGATTTTGCAAAGACCGATTTTATGGACAGTTCCGGAATCGGTCTGATCATGGGACGTTACAAGAGAGTGATGTTTCGGGGCGGCAAGGCGGCTGTGACTAATGTGGGAAATGAAATAGAGCGGATTTTCCGGCTGTCCGGGCTGTTTAAGATCATCGAGCGGTACGCCACGCCGGAGCAGGCGGTGGCAGGACTGAATAAAAGAGGAGGACAGGACAAATGAAGCTGATCATAGATAGCAATTCGCAGAATGAAGCATTTGCAAGAACGGTTGTGGCGGCATATATTACAAGGCTTGATCCGACATTAGAGGAGCTGGCGGATGTCAAAACAGCAGTTTCGGAAGCGGTGACAAACAGCATTCTTCACGGTTACAACAACGGGGAGGGACTGATCGAGATTACCTGTGAGATCAAGGGGCAGGAGGTATTTGTGGAGATCACAGATCACGGAGTCGGGATCCCGGATATCGAAAAAGCGATGGAGCCTTTGTATACAACTAAGCCGGAGTGGGAGCGGTCAGGGATGGGTTTTGCCTTTATGGAGGCATTCATGGATGAGCTGCAGGTGTATTCGGAGGTGGGAAAAGGCACGCGGGTAAAACTCAGTAAGCGTATCGGCAATTCGTGTGAAAATTCCCTGTAAAATGGGGATTTCAGAGGTATGGAGGATCCTATGGATGCGATAGAATTATTGAAAAAAGCCCGTGCCGGAGACCGACAGGCAAGAGATCGTATGGTGGAAGAAAATGTGGGACTTGTCTGGAATATTGTGAAACGTTTCAATGGAAGAGGATATGATCCGGAGGATCTGTTTCAGATTGGCTGCATCGGGCTGATCAAATCGATCGATCATTTTAATCTGGACTTTGAGGTCAGGTTCAGTACATACGCAGTGCCCATGATCATGGGGGAGATAAAGCGGTTTATGCGGGATGACGGAATGATAAAGATCAGTCGTACCATGAAAGAGAACGGATGGAAAATCAAAGTGGCAGCGCAGCGGCTGGGGCAGGAGCTTGGACGGCAGGCGACGGTTGATGAGATTGCGGCTGCAACCGAGCTGGCACCGGAGGAGATCGCAGTGGCAATCGAGGCAAACAGGGATGTGGACTCTATCTATCGTCCGGTCTATCAGCCGGAGGGCAAAGAGATCTGCCTGATCGATCAGGTGGTTGCCGGGGAGAATGCAAGTGTCGGTTATGTGTCAAGAACAGCAGTTGCAAGAGCCAATACCGGAGAAACAGACTCCGGAGTTGATGCAGAAAAAGAGCATGTGATCAATCATGTTTTGCTGGAACAGCTTCTTGATACGCTGAGCGACAAGGAACGCAAACTGATCCGTCTGCGTTATTACGAGGACATGACGCAGACGCAGGTGGCAGCTGAGCTTGGGATCAGTCAGGTGCAGGTCAGCCGCCTGGAAAAGAAAATTCTGCTTCGATTGCGTCAACAACTAGTATAAAATTTCCGATTTTGGAAATGCTTTACACAAAAGAGAAAGGCGGGGTATGCAATGCGGAAAAAGAAAATGTGGTTTTATGTGTTGCTCATTGGCATCATGACCTTAAGTACCGTCTGCTATATAGCAATTATGCGTAATGCACGGACAACCTATGCAAACGGCAAATTTGTGGAGCAGGAGGGAACCGACAATGAAGTCAGATATTATCTACTTAAAATTGGAACAAAATAGTCAGGTGTCACACAAAAAAGTTCTACTGGAGGATGTTGCCGAGATCCTGACTGCAGATCAGACGCTGCAGAAGGAATCCGGCAAGCTGGTGCTTTATACTTTTTCGCAGGAGAAAGAGCAAAAGCTTGTCTTTTCGGCGATGAAGGTCATTGAGCTTTTGCAGAAACAGCGCCCGGGTCTGCAGGTGATCAATATCGGAGAACCGGATTTTATCGTAGAGTATAAGGACACACCGAAGCCTGCCAAGTGGCTGGAGATTGTCAAGGCTGCCTTTGTCAGTCTGATCATATTTTTCGGCGCAGGTTTTACAATTATGACATTTAACACGGATGTCAGCGTGGGTGATGTATTTTCTCTGTTCTACAGGCTGGTCATGGGGACGGAGCAGACCAAGGGCAGCATCATGGAGATTACCTACTGCGTGGGGATTGCCATAGGAATCCTCGGCTTTTACAATCATTTCTCTGCCCGGAATGAGAGGGATGATCCGACACCGCTTCATCTGGAAATGCGCAATTATGAGCAGGAAATGAACAATGCGATCATCAAAAATGCATCCAGGGAGGGCAAAGAAATCTCATGATATGGAAGTTGATCTTATTGGGAGTGATCGGATTTGCGGGCGGAATCAGTGTTGCCGGCGGCGTGTTCGCATTTATCTCTATTCTGGAAATGCTGCCGAGGCTGGCGAGCCGTCTGCATATAGCGAACCGTGTCTATTTTCTGGAAAACTGTATATTTCTGGGAGGTGTAACAGGGGCAGTACTGACGGTATTTCACATTTCCATTCCGTTTGGAAGTGCGACATTAGCTGTGTTCGGACTATTTTCCGGCATCTTTGTGGGCTGTCTTGCCATGGCGCTGGCGGAAACGCTTAAGGTCATTCCGGTTCTGGTACAGAGAGTAAAGCTTGCGACGGGACTTCCGCTTGTGATCCTGGCGCTTGCACTTGGCAAGGCGATTGCCTGCTTCTATCAACTATATTTCCGGATGCAGCATTAAAACAGATATGTCCATAAAATTGACGTGTTCGTAAAATTGGACAGAGAAAAGGAGAGAGTGATATGAATTCAAATAATGACCCATCCATTGAGGAGGTTCTTCAGGAGAAAGACAGCGAAAAACAGAAGCAAAAATATAATGACTACGTCAGCAATATCACGCCGAAAAGCAATCGTTTCTTAAACTGTGCCAAGGCGTTTCTGGTGGGCGGTGCGATCTGTGTCGTGGGAGAAGGCTTTAACAGTCTTTATCAGTATCTCGGCAATGATAAGGAGCTGGCGGGGCTTTATACCACATTGTCTCTGATCCTGCTAAGCATTATCCTGACCGGACTAAACATCTATCAGAAGCTGGGACAGTTTGGCGGCGCGGGAAGCATCGTGCCGATCACCGGCTTTGCCAATTCCGTTGTATCACCGGCGATCGAGTTTCAGGCAGAGGGACAGGTCTTTGGTATCGGCTGCAAGATCTTTACGATCGCGGGACCCGTGATATTGTATGGAATATTTTGCAGCTGGGTGGTCGGGGTGATCTACTGGCTGGGGAGCATTATGTGACCGGTTATTGTAGGCGATTGTGGAAATTTTTCCTCTGTTTTATAGGGCTTAAAAAATATACTCGTAAGTTACTTTCTTACGAGTATATTTTTTTGAAGAATTATTTCAGGCAGAAAGGCAGGGGGAGGCGTTCCCTTCTTTTGCTTCCGGGTTTGTTTGGATATAATGATAGAAAATATGCCATTTATTGGAGAAAGCAGGACAAAAGATGAAAGAAAAAATCGTAACAGAGCAGAATATCGCCCGGTTTGAAAAAGAATTAAAAAAATCTGAAAAAACACCAAACACCATCCACAAATATGTACGTGATGTGCGGAAACTGCAGACGTATGCTGACGGAAGAGGTCTCACCAGAGACCTGATGATCGCATACAAAAAAGAACTGGAGGAACAGGGTGGTTATAAAGCGAACAGCATCAACTCATTTCTCACAGCGATCAATCGGTTCTGCATCGTTATGAAATGGAACGATCTGTGCATCAAGACGATCAAAGTACAGCGAACCGCATTTGAAAACGAAGAAAAAGAGCTGACCATGGAAGAATATAAAAGAATGGTCAGCACAGCCAGCCGCCAGGGAGAAGAGAAAACAGCAAGACTTCTGCAGACGATCGCCGGAACCGGCATCCGTGTCGGTGAACTCAGCTACATCAATGTAGCATGCTTACAAAACGGCATGGTCGATGTCCATAACAAGGGAAAGGTGCGCCGGATCCTGTTACCGTCCGCTCTGCAGGAACTGCTGAAAGAATATGTACAGAAGCATAATATCTGTGAAGGTGCCGTCTTTCAGAACCGCAACCATCAGCCGGTTGACCGCAGGGAAGTATGGCGGCGGATGAAAGCAGCGGCAATGGCAGCCGGAGTGCCCTCCGGCAAAGCATTTCCCCATAATCTGCGCCATTTGTTTGCAAGGGAGTTCTATCAGCAGACAGGAGATATCGTCAAGCTCGCTGATGTACTCGGACACAGCAGCATTGACACAACCCGCATCTACGTGAAATCAACTGGAAAGGAGCATAAGCAGCAGCTCGATCAGATGAACATGGTCGTTGACCACAAAGATGGGGGGCTGGCAGGGCATGAGCCGGTACGGACAACAGAATCCGGGATCATACTGGCAACAGCCGAAAACGTCCGTGTTATGGCAGACAACACCTATCTTTCACAGCGGATATTATTTCCTCTGGAGATGATGTGTTTTATGAGTACCCTTTCCGGATCGGACAAAAAGAAATGGGAGCAGTGGTATCAGAAGATTGAACAAAGCGATAATGCTGTCGGAAGCAGGAAAAACAGGATCTTTCCAACGATTCTATAAAAAAGCGACATAATATGTATTATGACTCATTCACTCACTTCATCAGATATCAAGCAGTTTCAATCGTATCTGATGGATTCTAATGTAAAATTGAATACAGCGAAAAAGTATGTGCGAGACGTGAAAAAGCTCGCACATTTTTTGTCGGATCAAACACAGACTTTGTCTCAGAATTCATTGGATGCGTTTTTGAAGTCATTGCCGGAAGCAGGATATGAGGCACGTAGTATTAATTCGATCATTGCCAGTATTAAGTCGTATTGTAAGTTTGCCGGTCGTACAGATCTGCAGTGCAAAAGCCTCAATATCCGCAAAAGGAGCAACCACGAAGATATTCAGAACCGTTTGACAGAGGAGGAATATGAGGCGCTGCTTCGTACGGCGTTGGAGCAGAAGAATTACCGACAGGTACTGATGATACAGATTTTTGCGGTGACGGATAAGGTATATCCGCAGAACCTGAAGAGACAGCTTGTACGAAGTCATTTCTCAGTTACATATCCTTAGTATCGTTTCCAGTTAAAAACGGGCTTGTCAATAATGCAAAAAAGAGTATAATAAACCTATTTATTCGCATTTAGTGCTTCCAAGCACGACAGGCATATTCTGCAATACACAATCCAAAGATGAATTTACGCCACCGGTTAACGAGCTGGTGTTGATTTGCGTGACCAATGATGATATGATGAACATATAAACAAAGAACTTAAATGAGTCTCTCAAGCAGAGCTCATATGATACCTTTCGGGTCAGGTATCCCCATAAAGCAAGCGGGGATGTCAGACCAGAAGCTGAACCCTACTTGTTTTGGAACACGTCTATGATAAGTAGGGGAAGCGAGGTAAGGCAGTGGGTTATCATGAGTTTACACAGAGAGATTATTGATTATTCTGGATGTACTCTGTATTCTGGAAAACGGAACATATATGAACATTGAGATGCAGAAGGGTTCCGGTAATGACGATATCAAGAGAAATCGGTTTTATGCATCATCAACTACGGCAGCATATACGCCAAAGGGAACCGATTTTTCGGATATCCCGCAGGTAACCATCTTATATATTACGGAGTATGACGCTCTACATAACGGGCAGATGATCACACATGTGAAAAGGTGCATGAAAACAAATGAGGGGTATGCTCCTGTAGATGACGGGGAAGATATCTTCTTTGCCAATACAGTAGTGAAGGATGGTTCGGATAAATCCGAACTACTCCAGTTATTTTTACGAAAAGACGTATTTGAAGATGCCAGATTCCCCGCATTAAGCAAAGCAGTTAAGTATTTTAAAGAGACGGAGGGAGGTTTTGGAGAAATGTGCAAAACAGTAGAGGATTATGCGAAAAATTATGCGGAAGAACGTGAAAAAATCGTTCGAGAAGAAGGACGTTCGGAGGGATTGGCTGAGGGACGTTCAGAAGGATTGACGGCAGGGCGTTTGGAGGCAATACGCAAAATGCTGGGAAGCGGATTATCCCGTGAAATGATCCTTTCTATGGATTACTCCGAAGCCGAACTGCAAGCTGTTGAGCAGGAATTATTCACGCAAGTGTAAGATGGATCAGCATGAAAGGTAAGAGGCTGTCTCATAAATGTGGGACACTTTTTGATATATAGGAAAATGCTCGTAGCGTAGTGTTATGTCAACGAGAATTGCGAAGCAATTCTTGGAGGGGAAAACGCTGGTTTTGCCCTTTTTTGCAGGAAGGGAGCGGTGCCCATGCAAACCATAAACAAGAAAATTCTTATAGTTACCGGTGTAATATTACTCGGTCTTATAGCAATCGGCGCAATCCTGTGGACGGATCGTGAGGGAATCATGCGGCAGCGCGGTGGTACCGGAAAGCAGTCCTATACGGCGCAGACACCGGATCCAACAGCTGCGCCGGTTGCAGATGAGGAAGAAATTCTGTCAATGGTACATAGAAAAGATTATTTGCAGGTAAAGCTCGATCAGAAGAAACAGACGATCAAGGTGAGTTGGGAGGCGCTGACCAATGCACAAGAATATCGATTGACCAGATACCGCGTCCGGGACGATAAGCCTGACCGGAAGGAAATGACAAAAACATACAAGCCGGGGAAGAAGCAGTATGAGTTTACACAGAAGTTTTCTTACGGCGATGTATTTCGTTATGAGATCGAGGTATTCCAGGAGGGAGGAATGTGGCTTTTAGATCCGAAGAGCGAGGGAAACAGCCGCGAGATATTCTGTGAAATGTATGGCACAACGCTGGATCAGTCAATTGATGACATCAGAGGAGACAAAGGCTTTTCCCGTCTCGTATTCCGAACCTTTGGCTCGGTTCAAGCGGATGGCTTTGAAATATACCGCGGTACGACAAAGAGTAATATGCAAAGGATTGACGTTGTGAAGAAACAAAAGCTTCAGAAGACAAAGCTTGACACGGGGAAAAGAGGTTTTCTTTATGAGGATTACACGGCACAGCCGGAGCAGGTGTACACTTATCAGGTCAGACCATATGCCATCGTTGGCGGCGAACGTAAGCTTGGGGAAAGATCCGAGGTGCGCTGGCTCGCAACCGATAATTCCGACGGAAAATGCATGGCTCAGATCAATGTAAAGAATGCCAGACGAATCAAATATTATGAATTTAAGATCCACTCTACGGACGAACGAGATATCTGTTTTGGAAAGAAATATAACAGCCGGACAAGCTGGGGCGGTGGCTTCGACTTCTTTATCGGAGATATGGAAATGGGAGGTCTCGGAAATGATGTGAACTCGATCGACCAGATGGCGATATCGTATAAGCAGAGGAAAAACAATGCGTATCGCAAACTTGCCGATGATGCTGAACTTGTCATCCAACCGGGAAAGACCATGTATATCCGACTGGAAAGAAAAGATCATCAATCCTTCGAAAACTATTTGTATGGAAGCGATGGAAGCAGCATCATTGTAAGTCTTGGCATGTTTGCATATCGCGGTCGCAAGGCAATGATCAACATAGAATATCAACGCGGCAAAACAACCGCCGTCGACGTCACATGGGAACGCTACGACTATAAACTAGACTCTGATGTTGCCTATACAAATTAAAAGATACCACTTAAAATGATGGTAAACGTGTGGTCATATTATTTCTTATGACCAATTATCCACATGGTATTTTGCCATCCAAAGGACTGAAAAATCCGTGAACTATAACGAAAAAATTGACGCAGATCAGTAGGATTTCTGAAAAGTCTTTGCTTTGCAATGCTTTGATAAATACGCATCCGCACGACTGAGCCCCGTAGGTGGGCTCAGCTATTTCGGACGGCACGCTCCCGCTACCACTGCACCACGCAACGGTACATAACGCCCCAAGTGCTAAATTAATTAAGAATATATATTTAAAACTTGGGGCGTAAGTACCGGCGGGTACAAGTGCCTTTCGAAACATCTGAATCCCACCTCGGGGCGAGTACGGCAGGATGCGTTTATCAAAAATCAAAGCAGCAAAGCATATAGACTTCTCGAAATCCGCAAGTGACAAGTCAATGTTTTCGTTATAGTTCACGGATTAATTTATTTTTTGAGGCAAAATGTCTATTTGATTTTTCTGTCATAAGAAATAATATGACCACACTACCGACAGAGTTTTCGTCTCTTTCGGATGATATAGTACATTTCATTTTCCATCGCCATGACCTTTTCCAGAGGAACACTTTTGAAAACGGGTATCTTCATTTTAAACTTGATCCAGATCACCGAATAAACGAAAAGGATCAGGAATGTAATGCCGGTGACAAGCCAGATCATCAGACGCTCAGCAGGATCGGTAGAGATATTGATGATCATATAGACCGTGCCGGCGATACCGATCAATGGAAGCACCGGACCGAATGGAACCTTGAAGGTGCGCGGCGCCTTTGGCAGACGGTGGCGCAGGACGAGGACGTCGATATGCGCAAAGATGTAGGAAACCATCCAGAAAACAGAACCGACAAGGATCAGAAAGCTGATCAGCTTGGAGGAATCATTACTGATATATCCAAAGAAAAGGATTAAAAGGCTCACAAACCACACACCGATATATGGAACATTATTCTTGTTTGTTTTCGCAAAAAACTGCGGCATCATATTCATTTTCGCCATGCCCTGACAGATATTGGCAAGTCCCTGTACACTGGAATTCTGCGTACTGACAACAGCGAGTGCGGCCACAAGTGTCATCCAGAGCTTACCCGGAGTTCCGAGAAGATTCATACCGTAGAGAAGGTGAGGTGCCGGTGACTCGGTCAGCTCCTTCCATGTGGTATAATTGTGGAACCCGAAGATCATCACAGACTGCACGCCACACATGATCGCCAGACCAATGAACATGCCGAGAGGCACATTGCGTTTGGCGTTTTTGACATCCTTGGAAATTGGGATCGCATACTCCGCACCGATGAAAAGCCAGAAAGCAACCGCGATCATCGGAACGATATCGGCAGGATTAGTCGTCATGTAATAAGGCTGGTCAATCTTGACGCCGGTTCCCATGCCGAGAGCACCGATCAGTCCCATGAAGAACATGGAACCAAGCAGCAGATAGGCAACAAGATCCTGGATCTTGGCGAACATGTCAACGCCCTTTAGGTTTGCAATCAGAAGAACTGAAGTTACAAGAAAGGTGTACCAGAAATTGGAGATGGGAAGATGCAGGATCTCGCCCATTGCATAGGAGAAGATCGAAGCCTCTACGCCGGCAGAGAGGACATTACATAAAATATATCCACCGACCATGGAGACCATGGTTGGCACCGGTCCGAGACTTGTGAGTGTATATTGTGCCAGACCACCGGTCGTATTTGGCATCAATGCATTCAACTCAGACATGGACGCGATGGATATCATATTTAACATGCAGGCGATGATCATGGCGAAGATAAAGACTACACCGATATTGCCGGCTCCCTGTCCCAAAGAGACAAGACAGCTTGTTGCGATAACTAACCCCACGGAGACAGATACCACATTTCTGACTCCCAGTTTTTTCTCTTCCATAAGTACCTCCGATCCCCACATCGGTACAGACGTTAAGTCTGTATCAGCGAGTATTACCTCCCTTTACAACCTGCATAGATAAAATATCTGTGCTGTTATTCTGTTATATGAAATACAACGTCTGCATCAGAGTGCATCAATGCCCTCGTCCCCGGTGCGGAGACGGATTGCATTGTCAATGTGATAGACGAAGATCTTTCCGTCTCCGATGTGTCCGGTGTATAATTCTTTTTTGATCAGATCCAGAATTTCATCGAGATGACTGTCATCCACAACAACATTGATCTGCTGTTTTGGAAGAAGCTCCATTTCATAGCGTTCATCCACTTCATATTCGCGGGTGCCCTTTTCGCGGCCGCAGCCAAGCACCTGTGTAAATGTCATACCACCCACACCTGCCTGACTCAGCACGCGCTTTAAACCATTAAATTTCTGCATACCTGTGATAATTTCAATCTTGCTCAATCCCATAATGATCACCATTTCCTTTTTAAGACAACCTGTACCAATATACGGACAGGTATATTGGTACAGGATTCTTGCTATTTTCAAATGTTTGTTACAGATTCATTGCCTTTTTGGTATCGGCAAGGGACTCATCCATACGGGTGAGTACATCCTCCATATCCTGCTGAGAGATAACAGCGGTTGGCTCGAAACGGATCGTCTTTGCGTTTACCAGTGTACCGGCAGTCATAACACGTCTTGCGAAAAGTCCCTTTGCACACTCATATCCAATGTCGGAAGTGTGGAACTCAACAGCCAGCATCAGACCGGTACCACGTACCTCAGAGATGACCTCCGGATATTTTGCAGCAAGCTTCTCAAGACCGGCTTTTAAGAATTCACCCTTCTTCTTGCAGACACCGGGAATATCGTTTTCAAGCATATATTTGATCGTTGCAAGTGCTGCGGAACAGCATACAGGGTTTCCACCGAATGTAGGAGAACCGAGAAGCCATGGGTTGTCGATCAGCTCCTGTGTCCACATCTTTGGTTTGCAGATAATACCGGTGATCGGCATGATGCCGCCGCCGAAGGCTTTACCAAAGGTCATGATATCAGGAGTGACGCCCTCTGCCTCGCAGCGCCACATTGTACCGGTACGTCCCATACCGGTCTGGATCTCATCGAAGATCAGAGCAACACCGGTCTCGTCACAGATCTTACGAACCTCGGTAAGGTATCCCTCCGGAGGAATGATAACACCGGCCTCACCCTGAATTGGCTCAAGGATAACACCGGCAACCTTCTCGCCGACTGCCTGAAGATTTTCGATGGCTTTGCGGATATCCTCAGCAACACCATACTGTACATGCTGTACCTGCTGAACCATTGGAATATATGGAGTACGATATGTACTCTTACCACCCATGGAGATGGCACCCATTGACTTACCATGGAAAGCACCCACTGTGGAAATGTACCATCTGCCGCCGGTTGCGATACGTGCAAGCTTTAAAGACATCTCAACGGCCTCTGCGCCACCGTTTGTGAAGAAGCAGTACTGCAGATCACCCGGCGTGATGTCAGCAACAGCCTTTGCAAGATAGCCACGAAGCGGATCAAGAAGCTCCTGGGAATGAAGTGCCTGATGATTAAGCTGTGCCTTTACGACATCGAGGATCTCAGGGTTTCTGTGACCACATGTGTAAATACCGAAACCACCAAGACAGTCGATGAATTTCTCGCCGTTTAAGCCGTAGCAGTAAGCTCCTTCATCCTGCCACTCAAGAACGGCACCGTTCTCGGAATCGGATGAAACGGATTTTCTGTATTTGAGCCATCCCGGACTTACATAGTTGTCAAAATAGTGAAGTGTGTCATCCACCATTTTCTTTTTATCGTCAGCAGAGATCTGATCGCTGTCTGTGCGGATCAGAGAAATGATTTTGTCAAGATCTTTAATTACCTGTTCTTTCTGTGCCATAATAAATTCCTCCTTTTTGGAAAAAATAAAGACGTATCGGCTGAAATCAGTTCGCTGTAAAAACGAATGAACTTCAGCAAATACGCCTTTGTATTTCAGATGCTATTTTGTTGTTGCATTTATCATAGCACCGGGTATACTTGTTTGCAATGACATTTTGCAAGCAATTTCTGCCAGTAAAAAGGTATAACTACTTGCTGACTGGTAGAAAATATGGTACTCTGTTTCTAGTATCGGAAGAATGAAAATCATGAGAAGCAGAGAATTTACTCTGATAGGAGTAATTCTTTAGGGTATAGAGGATGCTCGTAAGGTAGAGTGAATACACCGAGAATTGCGAAGTAATTCTTGGTGGGCAAAACGCCGGTTTTGCCCTTTTTATAGGAATGGAAAGGCGTGAGAATACGATGGAGAAAAATCAGTTTTTGATCTATAATGATCTGATCGACCACTTGTACAACTGCACCGGTATGGAAGAATTGAAAAAGGATTTCATGGTGCCGGTGCGTATGCTGATTCCGTATACGTACTGCAGCATTCTGCTGGCGGCGGAGGGGATAGATTCCTCGTCACTGGCACAGGCAGAGAACCTTTATCAGCCGGAGCCGGTCTGTGTGCCGGACACATTTGTGGAAGCGGAGAAACGGTACATTCAGAGGGCGGCACAGGATCCGGTGCTGTGGTTGATCCATGGCAATGAATCCACGCTGATCTGCGAGAGTGAGATCTTAAGTGAGAAGGAACGGTTGGAGGGAGAGCTTCACAGGTATTGTTATGAAAGCTATGATATTTATGACACGATGCAGTACAGTATCGTGGCGAAGCATCATCTGCTGGGGGTTTTATCTTTATTTCGGACGAGGATCGATGGCTGTTTTCAGTCGGACGATATGTTTTTTCTTCGTTCCATCGGGGTACATCTGAATAAGGTATTTCCCAAAATATTGGCGGCAGACCGGGAGCAGAGTACCACTTTACGGACAGTAGAGGATATCCGGCAAATGCACGGTCTGACGGTGAGAGAGACACAGATCCTGGAGAAGATCCTGCAGTTTTATTCGAATGAAGAGATTGCAGAAGAGTGTGGGATCAGCAGCCTGACCGTGCAGAAGCATATACAGAATCTTCTGCGTAAGCTGGAGGTAGGATCAAGACTGGAACTGTTCCGGCAGTATTGTATATAGAATTTGAAACAGATGGAGACAGCGTTGCAGCTTCGCAGCGGTTTGTTCAGAAAAGAGGGATTATATGTGTACAGCAGCAACTTATCAGACGAAGGATTTTTATATTGGCAGAACATTGGATTATGAATTTTCTTATGGGGATCAGATTACGATCACCCCGCGGAATTATCCGTTTCGTTTTCGTTATATGGGGCAGATGCAAAGTCATTATGCTCTGATCGGAATGGCACATGTGGCGGCGGATTATCCGTTATATTATGATGCTGTCAATGAGAAAGGTGTCGGAATGGCAGGTCTTAATTTTGTGGGGAATGCTGTTTATGAGTCCGAAAAAGCGGACAGAGAAAATGTCGCTCAGTTTGAATTTATTCCGTGGGTGTTATCGCAGTGTGCTTCGATGAAGGAGGTTAGGACGCTTCTGGAACGGATCAATCTGACCGGGACATCGTTTAGTCCACAGCTTCCGACAGCGGGACTTCACTGGATCATTGCAGATAAGGACGACTGCATAACTGTGGAGAGCATGGCAGACGGACTTCATATTTATGACAATCCGGTAGGAATTCTGACGAATAATCCTCCGTTTGATATGCAGATGTTTCAGCTCAATAATTATATGTCACTTTCTGCCAAACAGCCGGAGAACAGCTTTGCACCGGAGCTTGGTCTTTCCTCGTACAGCCGCGGAATGGGAGCGATGGGGCTGCCGGGAGATCTGTCCTCTTCCTCCCGTTTTGTGCGTGCGGCATTTGTGAAGCAGCATTCTGTTTCCGGGGAGAGTGAGGCGGAGAGTGTCAGTCAGTTTTTCCATATTCTTGGTGCGGTGGACCAGCCGAGAGGCTGCTGTGATGTGGGCGAGGGCAAGTATGAGATTACGATCTATACGTCCTGCTGTAACGCCTCAAAGGGCATCTATTATTATACGACCTATGAGAATCATCAGATCACGGCGGTGGATATGCACCGCGTGGATCTTGACGGAGAGCAGCTTGTAACGTACGAGGTTGTGACCAGAGAGCGGATCAACCGGGCAAATTAAATGAGAAGATTCTATACCGTAAAATAAACAAAGTGTCCTGTTTTTAGGACACTTTGTTTTGTTAATTGTAATGTTTATTTATGAATATTACATTGACTGCTGCGAAGCTTTGGCGTCAACACATAAGGAGTATCCTTTGTGGTTCCCTGTTCTTCTTTGATCAGGTAAACACGTTCTTCCACCTGCGATTTTGGACACTTCTCGGTGGCAAGTTTTCCACTCTTTTTGCAGACGCGGTATTTGACATGGCAGTCACAGTTTTCGGTCGGTTGTGTGCCGCTGACAAAATATTCGCGGCGGACGGTATCACCACTGAGTGCCTGATTGCACAGATCCTCAACTGCAAGCTTTCCGCATTTGGTACAGATGTTGCAGGCAACGATATCGTCCGGAATTTTAAAGCTTCCTTTTTCGATTTTTTTGGTGGAGTGAACCTGTTTCATGATCTGTTTCCAGAGCGTTTCGCAGGAAATATCGGAGGTTATCATTCCGGAATCATCATAGCCACACCAGATTCCGGCGGTGTAGTAAGGGGTATAACCCGTAAACCACTGGTCTTTGTTGCCTTTTGTGGAGGCACCATAGCCGGCAGCCGGAAGTTTTTCGATACCGAGATCTGCCGCTTTTCCGGCACCTGTTTCGATATATTCGTGCAGCACATTTGTTATCAGCCATGCAGAAGCAGTTTCCAGAAGCTGGGAAGATTTCTGTTCATTTTTAAATAAAATATTGCCGGTTTTGTCGACAAGCTTTGTATAGAAGATTGGCTTGACACTTTTGCCCTCATTGGCAAGGACCCCATAAGCCGCGGTCAGATCCAGATTACTGACGCCGTTTACAAGATTGCCGGATGCCAGGGAAAGCGATACATCGCTGATCACGTTGCCATCCATATCCTCCTGCTTCTCGACCAGAGTAGAGAAACCGAGCTTTTTCAGATAATCATATCCGGTCTGGATACCAAAGCTTTCCATGGCCTGGACGGCAGGAGATTCTAAGTGCTTCAGTATACTGTCTCTCGTGGTGACAAGTCCCTGATATTCGTTCTGATCCCGGGTGTTTTGCTGATGTCCGTTTTCGGAATAGCTGTAGAGACAATCATCCTGTACTGTTCCAAGTGTCATTCCTGCAGTGTCAATTGCAGGAAGCCATACGGAAAGAGGGGTCAGCATGCTGCCGGGTTGTCTGGTATAATCAACGGCACGGTTTCCGCCAGTCTGGGGAACCTCGCCCTGCCTTCCACCGATCAGAGCCTTTACCTTTCCGGTGGACTGATCCATAAAAACAAGAGATAGCTGCAGCTTTTTGCGATCACCGGTGCGTTGTCTCTGCACCTCGACCTCCTTTTCGCAAATACTTTGTATCTCACTGTCAAGACAGGTATAGATCTTAAGACCGCCCTGATATACTGCATGATATGCCTGTGTGGCGCTGTATCCGGCGCGCTCCTTCAGATCGGAGATTACCTGTGAGATAACAGCAGAAACATAGTAATTCTTCGCCTCTGTGGTGCCGTTTTTCTTCTGGTTGGCAGTCTGGAGGGAGATATAGATATTGTCACCAAGAGCATCCTCGTATTCGTCTTCGGAGATGGTCTCCATATTCAACATGACATTGAGGATTTCTGTTCGTTTGTTACTGTTGGACTTCTGTTGCTCTACCGGGTCGTAAACGGCGGGATCCTGCGCCAAAGCTGCAAGCACGGCTGACTCGGATATGGTCAGATCCTGTGCCTTCTTATCAAAATAATATTCGGCAGCCGCACCGATCCCAATCCGGTTTCCGCCAAAATAGAGTGTGTTCAGATAATATTCCAGAATCTTATCCTTGCCAACCTCGGATTCAAACTGGACAGCCAGATACTGTTCCTGAATCTTTTGGACGACCCGTTCCATAGAGGAGCTGTTGTTGTCGCTGACAAAGATCTGATTACGGATCAGTTTCTGGGTTAAGGTTCGTCTGCTTCCGGCGTACTGTGCCGATGCGGAATCCGGATAAAAGGCGTAGAAAAAGTTGCGGATATCTACGCCGTGATGCTTGTAATATTCCGTGTCATCTGCGGCGATAAATGCGTTGCGTGCCGCCATGGAAATCTTATTCAGTGCGACATAATTCTGCCGGATCCCGGAGCCGTCCAGCCGCTGCAGCTCATTGCCATCCTTATCATATAATATTGTCGTTTTGGAACTGGTCAGGATCTGCTTTTCATTCACGGTCGGAGCACTGCTTACGATTCCGCGGAAAGCTCCGATAAGGCAGACGCTTATCACAGCCAGAATGGCAAGCAAAAGGAAAAGCTGGAAGCACAGAGCGTCCAGACGCAGCCGGTTTAAAAATCTATGTTCTGTCGAGAACAGCTTCTGTTCCCGCTCTAAAATTTCATTTTCGCCAAACTTCATGGAAACCTCCATTTTGATCATTATAGTGATGCAGGGGGCAAAATCTCATTGACGCCAACATCATTATAATGTACAGCATAACACTATTTAATTGGCTTGACAAGGCGCATCAATAGTGGTATGCTGTCGCTTAGATAGAGGTCGCACTCTTCATCAGTACGTGATCTGATGTCCCAGGAGGCAGAGGAGGATTATGGAAAGGGAACAGTGCCGAAAGGATATTCTGCCTGACAGGATACTCCTTGGGCATGGCGTGAATAACGACATGACTGTCATCATTGGATGGAGCGCTATCAAGTATATACCAGTGTATATTCTGAGACGGCGTATCCCCGTCTTTTTTTTATGATAACATAACTATCCATTTTACATTTATTATATTATAAGGAGGTAATAATTATTATGGCATTATTTAAGGGAGCCGGTGTGGCACTGATCACACCTATGAAGGAAAATCACGAGATAAATTTCGATAAACTGGACGAACTTCTCGAGGAGCAGATCGCAGGACGGACAGATGCGATCATTATCTGCGGCACGACAGGAGAGTCTGCTACCATGACAGAGGAAGAGCATATGGATACGATCCGCTTTGCAATCGACCGCGTTAAGGGACGTATCCCTGTGATCGCAGGTACCGGTTCAAACTGCACCGCAACGGCAGTACAGCTCAGCAAGGAAGCTGAGGAGGCAGGAGCTGACGGTGTTCTTCTGGTAACACCTTATTATAATAAGGCAACCCAGAATGGTCTGATCGCTCATTACACCACGATTGCAAATGAGATCAAGATCCCTGCAATTCTTTATAATGTACCAAGCCGTACCGGATGTGCGATGGCACCGGCTACGATCGCCTCTCTGGTTAAGAATGTTGACAATATTGTCGGCGTAAAGGAAGCCTCAGGAGATCTCAGCAACGTTGCAAAGATCATGAACCTTTGTGATGGCAACATCGAGCTTTACTCCGGTAACGATGATCAGGTCGTTCCGATCCTTTCTCTTGGCGGTCTCGGTGTTATCTCTGTTGTATCCAATGTTGCACCGCAGTTTATGCACGACATGGTAACAAGCTATCTTGAGGGCGATGTGAAGAGAGCAGCCAAGATGCAGATTGACAGTATTCCGCTTTGCAATGCACTGTTCTGTGAGGTTAATCCAATCCCTGTAAAGGCAGCTCTTAATATGATGGGGAAAGAAGTCGGAACACTCCGCGCACCACTGACTGAGATGGAGCCACAGAATCAGGAGATTCTGCGCAAGGCAATGGCTGATATGAACTTATTATAATAGAGATGTTTGCGGAAATTGCAAGGTGATGGAGTGATCCGGGGCATCCGCATGATACACACTTTGACAAGTTGATTTTAGAAGGGCAGCGTTCCTGATACGGAGCGTTGCCCTGCTTTGTAGAGAAACTCAAACTGCGTACATGGAAATATATCATTGTGCGCCATAATATTTCTTAGGACAAACAGCTTTAAATATGATTTTTGCGTTGAAGATATTTTAAAACTCTTGGAGACGATATCTGAAAATTGCCTTGTCGCTCTACGGTTTTCGAAAAATCTAACGAATTGATGAAAGGAAACGATTATGATTAAAACAACATTACATATTGATCCTGCCAAAACTTTAAGTCATATTGCTCCGGAGATATATGGGCAGTTTTCGGAGCATCTTGGCCGCTGCATTTATGACGGTGTTTATGTGGGGGAGGATTCCGAGATTCCTAACAAGAATGGAATGCGCAAGGATGTTGTGGATGCGCTTCGCGCATTGAAACTCCCGGTACTTCGCTGGCCGGGCGGCTGCTTTGCGGATGAATATCACTGGAGAGACGGTATCGGACCGAAAGAGAAACGCCGCCGTATGGTCAACACCAACTGGGGAGGCACGGTTGAGGATAACAGCTTTGGGACACATGAATTTATGGAGCTGTGCGACCAGCTTGGCTGTGAACCGTACATTGCTGTGAATCTGGGGAGTGGAACGGTTCAGGAGGCAGCAGAGTGGATCGAATATATGACGGCGGACGGTGATTCCACGATTGTGAAGCAGCGTCAGGCAAATGGGCGCAAGGGGCCGTGGCATCTCAAATATGTCGGGATCGGCAATGAGAACTGGGGCTGCGGTGGCAGCATGAGTCCGGATTTTTATGCCAATGAATACAAGAGATATCAGTGCTTCTGCAAGAATTACGGGGACAATAAGCTGTATAAGGTTGCCTGTGGACCGAATGCTGAGGACTATAACTGGACGAAGGAGCTTATGAGCCGTATCGACCACTGGCATGCCAATGCGATCAGTCTTCACTATTACACACTGCCGGGTGATTGGGAGCACAAGGGCAGTGCGACGGATTTCGATGAGCAGGAATATTACACAACAATCTCCAAGGCGATGTATATTGAGAATATTATTGAGAAGCATCTTGAGATCATGGACGAGCATGATCCGGAGCATAATATTGATCTTTTCGTGGATGAGTGGGGAACCTGGTATGATGTTGAGCCGGGAACCAATCCGGGCTTTCTGTATCAGCAGAACACCATGCGGGATGCGATCGTTGCGGCACTGAGTCTGAATATTTTCAATAAGCACAGCGACCGTATCGCTATGGCAAATATCGCGCAGGTTGTAAATGTCCTTCAGGCAATGCTTCTGACCGAAGGAAGCAAGATATTAAAAACTCCGACCTACGATGTGTTCCGGATGTATGTGCCGCACCAGGGGGCAGAGCTGGTGGAAAGCCACACAGATGAGACTACATGCGTAGAAAACGGGCGCACAGTGAAAGGACCGGCAGTTCATTATAATGATATTACGATCCCGGCATTGTCCGAATCGGTTTCCGTGACGGAGCAGAACGGACAGAAGCTGCTGACCATCACACTTGCCAATACCTCTCTGTGCGATACGCTTTCGGTGGAATTAGAGTTGCCAATGCAGTATTCCTTTGCCGGGGAGGCATCCATTGCCATGCTTGATGGAGAGGTGCATGCCTATAATACATTTGAGGATCCGGATCATGTCCGTGCCTATGAGACGGAGGAGGAATGGAACGGCAATATCCAGACATTAACTCTGCCGGTCAACAGTGTGTGCCGGGTCAATTGTTATGTCTGCTAAGCCGTTTTGTGTGCGCTGTCTGATCCGCGAAATGACGGATCGGGACGCTCTGGCGCAGATCTGGAAGTATCAGTCACAGGTGCCCGATCATGAAAAAGCAGACGATGAACTCTACGAGGAGAGACTCACCGTCTGCAAAGAATGTAAATATCTTCATTTGGGAACCTGCTTAAAATGCGGCGGCTATGCGGAGGCGCGGGCGTATCGCACCGCTCAGCACTGTCCGCTCGGTGAGCAGATGTGGTAAATGTTTATGACCAAACCTTCCATGTTTATTACGGAAATTTGCTCATAATATTTCTTATGTCCAATTAACCACATGGCATTTTGCCAGCCAAAGAACTGAAAAATCCGTGAGCTGTGACGAAAAAATTGTCTTGTCACTTACGGATTTCGAAAAGTCGATATGCTTTGCTGCTTTGATTTTTGATAAACGCATCCTGCCGTACTCGCCCCGAGGTGGGATTCAGATGTTTCGAAAGGCACTTGTACCCGCCGGTACTTACGCCCCAAGTTTTAAATATATATTCTTAATTAATTTAGCACTTGGGGCGTTATGTACCGTTGCGTGGTGCAGTGGTAGCGGGAGCGTGCCGTCCGAAATAGCTGAGCCCACCTACGGGGCTCAGTCGTGCGGATGCGTATTTATCAAAGCATTGCAAAGCAAAGACTTTTCAGAAATCCTACTGATCTGCGTCAATTTTTTCGTCACAGTTCACGGATTCATTTGTTTTACGAGGCAAAATGCCTATTTGATTTTTCTGTCATAAGAAATATTATGAGCATACATCGATTGGTGGCATAGGAAGGTTTCTTTTATGAATTAATCTTCTGGAAATCCACGGTACCCTGCATCCAGATAACGCCCTTGAAACGGCGTCCGATCATTGGCTCGCCGACCAGAGAACTCCGATTGATGGCAATGGTCAGAATAATGTCATTGCAGGAAATCAGTAATTCATAAATATCCTCGCCGGAATATTGATTTTTGACACAGCTCCAGTTGATGATCGTTCCAAGGATCTGATAATTGTCAGATTCGGAGCCGTATGGGATAAAGCTTGTCTCGACAAGACTGTACAGATCCTCTGTGCGGATTCGGCGATTGATCTGTGAGGACAGATCAATCTCGTCCACGGTAAGACTGTCGATGGCATCCTGATCACCGGACTTTGCCATGGCGATGAGCTGATTACGCATACGTGTGCGGTATGACTTACGTTTTCGGGTATCCTCGTTATTCTCGACGCCGAGAAGAATCGTGCCCTCCAGCGCGAGCCCGGAAAGGTAAGTTCTTGCTTTATGCGGCGTGTTGTCGCTGCAGTTAAGCATCAGATAATCCACGGCATTCTGCAGATAAAAGATCATTGAAATACCAAGACGGATATCATCGCACATGCCGGTAAAGGCATCGGTATCCACGCGCTTGTTCACCGTGATATCGGAATTAGTGGACAGAAGCGTTCCTTTCAGATAAGGAAAATGATGTTCAATATGAAAAAAACCTTTCTCATCATACTCTCCACGGACAACAATGCCGGCGTGGCTGGCAAATTCTTTGGTAAATTCTGTATATATATGATTCTTTGATAAAGCGATCTTTTTCGTCTGATCCGGTTCATTCATGATGATTCCAAGCAGCTTATCCATGTCCTGCCTGGTATTGATGTGACTGAAACCGATGGAACGTAAAAAACGATGCATGGGATCACCTCCTTTTTTTAAACAATAATCATTCTACTACGGGGTATGCGAAGAATCAAGGAAAATGTTGCTATTGGCGGGGATTTCATATATAATTTAAGGAAGTATGTGTAAATGCAGATTCCGATGGAATATGGAGGATTATCATGAGTAAAGTTGCAGTTATGACAGATAGCAATAGTGGAATTACACAGATTGAGGCAAAGGAAATGGGGATCGCCGTTCTGCCGATGCCGTTTATCATTGACGATAAGATTTATTATGAGGATATCAGTCTGACACAGGAGGAGTTTTATGAGAAGCTGGCACAGAATGCCACGGTTTCCACATCACAGCCTTCCGTGGAGGATGTCACAAAGTATTGGGATAAGGCACTTGAGGATGCCGATGAGGTTGTATATATCCCGATGTCGAGCGGATTGTCAGGTTCCTGTTCCACAGCACAGATGCTTTCACAGGATTATGATGGCAGAGTGCAGGTAGTTGACAACCAGAGAATTTCCGTTACACAGCGTCAGTCTGCGATGGATGCCATAGAGCTTGCAGAGCGCGGCATGAATGCAGCACAGATCAAGGCACTTCTCGAACAGGAGAAAATGCAGTCAAGTATCTATATTATGTTAGATACTCTGACGTATCTGAAGAAGGGCGGAAGAATTACGCCGGCAGCAGCGGCTCTTGGAACAGCACTTCGTTTAAAGCCGGTGCTTCAGATCCAGGGAGAGAAGTTAGATGCTTTTACGATTGCCCGCACCAAGAAGCAGGGGGTATCCAAAATGATCGCAGCGATGGAGACAGATATTAAGGAGCGTTTCGGCGGTCTGGATAATATGGACAATATTCATATTGAGGTGGCACATACCGCCAACGAGGAAGCGGCGGCAGAGTTTGTAGAAGAGCTGCGGGAGCATTTTCGGGTAAGGGACGAAATCGTCTGCAATCCGTTGTCGCTCAGTGTATCCTGCCATATCGGACCGGGTGCATTGGCAGTTGCATGTTCAAAAGCAATTCCTAAGTAGACCTTACAGGAATGCAGGAAGAGAATGACAGAAGCATCAGAAGGGGGCAGAAGGATGAATTATATTGAAGAGTTAGGGCAGAAAGCACAGAATGCCAAGAAGAGTCTGGCGACAGCGTCCACAGGACAGAAGAACGAGATCCTGCGCTGTATCGCAGACCGGCTTTTACAGAAGCAGGAGCAGATTCTTGCAGAGAATGAAAAGGATATTGCGAACGCAAGGGAGAACGGAATTTCCGAGACGATGGTGGATCGTTTAAGACTTACTCCGGAGCGGATCAGGGGAATTGCGGATGCATGTATCCAGCTTATCAATCTGGAGGATCCGGTGGGACAGGTTATTGAGGGTTCTACCCGTCCGAACGGTATGAAGATCACCAAGATCCGTGTACCGATGGGGGTGGTCGGCATTATTTATGAGTCCCGCCCGAATGTGACGGTGGATGCGGCATCACTTTGTATTAAGAGTGGTAACGCAGCAATCCTGCGTGGCGGCAAGGAGGCAATCTGCTCTAACAAGGTGCTGATGGATACTATGCGTGGGGCAGTGGCAGCCTGTGGTTTTCCGGAGGATATTATACAGCTTGTGGAGGATACATCCAGGGAAGTTTCCACACAGATGATGAAAGCCAACGGTCTGATCGATGTTCTGATTCCGAGAGGAGGAGCAGGACTGATCCGGGCAGTTGTCCGGAATGCGACACTTCCGGTTATCGAGACAGGAACGGGTAACTGTCATATTTATGTGGATGAGACAGCGGATCTTGCGATGGCAGTGGAGATCACTGACAACGGTAAGACGCAGAGACCGAGTGTCTGCAATGCACTTGAGACCTGTCTGGTACATAAGAGCGTGGCAGAGGCATTTCTGCCGATGCTGAAGGCAAAGCTGGATGAGCATCAGGTGGAGCTCAGAGGCTGTGAGAGAACGGCGCAGATTCTTGGGGACTGTGTGGTTCCGGCAATTGAGCAGGATTATGCGACAGAGTTTTTAGATTATAAGCTGGCGGTGAAAGTCGTTGATTCCGTGGATGAGGCAATCGCACACATTGCAAAGTATTCGACCGGTCATTCCGAGTGCATTGTGACCGAAAGCTACGCTAACGCTGCGAAGTTTCAGGCAGAGGTGGATTCGGCATGCGTATATGTGAATTGTTCGACACGTTTTACCGATGGCGGTGAATTTGGACTGGGTGCGGAGATCGGCATTTCCACGCAGAAGCTTCATGCAAGAGGTCCGATGGGACTGAAGGAGTTGACCACCATGAAGTATTTGATCAGTGGAGATGGACAGATCCGGTAATTATAGATGACAGACAGTGGATTATGAGCAGGAGGCGACATCATGAGTTTGACAGCAACACCAAATGGAGACAGAGTGCAGATAGCGATTTTTGGCAGGAGGAATGCCGGTAAATCCAGTGTGATCAATGCGGTGACAGGGCAGCAGCTTGCCATCGTATCAGATGTGAAGGGAACTACGACAGATCCGGTTTACAAGGCGATGGAGATACTGCCGATCGGACCGTGTATGTTTATTGATACGCCCGGACTGGATGATGAGGGCGCACTAGGAAGGATGCGCGTGGAGAAGGCGATTGAGGTGTTAAACCGAACGGATATCGCCATGCTTGTTCTCGATGTTTCCAGACTCACGAAGCAGGAGCTGGAGAGTGGCAGAGGAATGGGCGCTGAGGAGGAGCAGATCCTTGCGATGATCGAGGAGAAAAAGCTTCCCTATGTGATCGTATTAAATCAGGCGGACAAGCTTTCCGGGGAGGAGCTTACGCACCGCCGCCAGTGTATTATGGCTAAGAATGGAACGGTTCCGGTCTGTGCAGTGAGCACTGTCCAAAATATGGGACTCGATGCCCTGAAGGATGCATTGGTGATGCTCGCACCGGATACGGATCTGAAGCTGCATATCCTGGGAGATCTTGTCGAGAAAGATGATGTCGTCTTGCTTGTTGTTCCGGTCGATTCGGCAGCCCCAAAGGGACGTCTGATCATGCCACAGCAGCAGGTTATTCGTGACCTGTTGGATAATCAGGCGGTATCGGTGGTGACGCAGGTGCCGTCACTTGCTATGACACTTGATCTGCTGAAGGGCAGGGTGCGTATGGTGATTACAGATTCACAGGCGTTTGGTGAGGTGTCCCGCATTGTACCGCAGGACATTCCACTGACGTCTTTTTCCATTTTATTTGCAAGGCACAAAGGTAATCTGCAGGCGCTGGTGGAAGGTGTGACTGCAGTGGACCGCTTGAAGGATGGTGACCGTGTGTTGATCGCAGAGGGCTGTACGCACCGCCGCCAGTGTGACGATATCGGGACAGTGAAGATTCCACGGTGGCTTGCAGAGTACACCGGTAAGTCTCTTACGATTGAAACCTGCAGCGGAACAGGCTTTCCGACGGATCTGTCAGGCTATGCTCTGATCATTCACTGCGGTGGCTGTACGCTTCATGAGAAGGAAATGAAGCACCGGATCTTCCGGGCACAGCAGTGTCAGGTGCCGATTGTTAATTATGGGATTTTTATTGCCTATGTGAAAGGTATATTAAAGAGAAGCGTGGAGCTGTTTCCTGCGGTGGCAAAGCTGCTGCCGGACAACAGATAGCTTTGGGGGCAGAAGACAACTGCCTGCGTGGATTTTCTTTGTAACAGGCTGCTTAAGAAAAGGGGATTTATATTGATATGAGATTAGTTGTCGATGCGATCGGGAAGAGCTTTGAGGAGAAGCAGGTTTTAAACGGTGCATCCTTTCAGTTTGAAAAGGGAAAGATATACGGACTGCTGGGACGCAATGGTGCCGGTAAGACTACACTGTTCAACTGTATCAGTCAGGAGATAGAATATGACGAGGGTACGGTTTATATGGAAGAGAACGGCGAGAAGAAAGACATTTCCTATGATATGATGGGGTATGCCTTTTCAACTCCGGTGCTGCCGGAGTTTTTGACCGGATATGAATTTATCAAGTTCTTTCTGGATATCAACAGGGACAGGATCAAGGATCCGCGGACCGTGGAGGAATATGCACAGATGGTTGGAATGGAACTTCCGGATCTGGACCGCCTGCTGAAGGGATATTCCCACGGCATGAAGAATAAAATGCAGATGCTTTGTCTGCTGATCAGTAAACCGCCGCTCCTTCTGCTGGACGAGCCGCTGACGTCTCTTGACGTTGTGGCAGCTCATGAGATGAAGGAGCTTTTGCTGGAAATGAAGAAGGATCACATCATTATATTATCAACTCATATTTTGCAGCTTGCACAGGATCTGTGTGATGAGATCGTGCTGCTGCATCAGGGAAAGCTTGCCGGAGTTGAGGATCTTGACTGTCACGACAAAGGCTTCGAAGAGCATGTGATGGAGCTTTTGAGTCAGTAATGAGACCGGGAAAGGATTTTGTGAATGAATAATATAATTTGTCAATTCCAGCTGATCATTGCGCAGAAGATCAATAAGCTGATCTACACGGTCCTGAATTTCAGACCGTTGAAGGGACTGATCTCCGAGGAGTGGTATGTGCGCAGCGATATCAAGAAGGCGCTGGGAATCCTCTGCATGATATGGAATGTGTTAAAGGATATTATATGGAAGGCATTTTATTTCATACTGGTGATCATTGTGCCGAATAGTCTGCTTGCCGGCGGTCTTGGCTTTGAGGATAATAAGGCACTTGGCAATATGTTTGCGTGGACATTTCTGATATGCAGCTGCTTTATGGGAACCTTTACACACAGCAGGATCGTTACCGATGGTAATGAGGAGGATTACCTTCTTCTGAATCTGATGCGGATCGATGCAAAGCAGTATTATCTGACAAGGTCTCTGTTCCAGTCTGCCAGTCAGACTGTTTACTGGGCGGTTGCATTTCTGTTGATCGTGGGACGGATCTGTCCGGGACATACCGGAGTTTTTCTGTGGGTGCTGTTGTGCTACATCTGCTGCCGCCCGATCGGGGAGGCGGTTTCGTTAAAACTTTGTGAATATTATGACAAGATTCCGTATCAGGATAAAAGCCCTAAAGTGCAGGGCGGATATTACATGTATAATTTTGCCATGGTGCTTCTGGCGTATTTGTGTTATCCGGTTCTGTATCTGCTGCAGAGCAGACTGGGTGACAAACATATACAGGTGTTTCATCCGCTGTTCGATGTGGGACGTTTCTCGCTGGGACTGCAGGCGGTTCTTCTTTTGATCCTTCTGGTGGCAGCCGTTGTCAGTGTAAGGTATCTGAGAGCATATCCGAAGTATCTGCAGGTTGCAAGAATATGCTGCGGTTTTGCGCGTGTGACGGAGAAACAAAAGCAGGCGGAGGGTGCCGGTTCCATCGAAACAAAACTGGAAAATTCGCTGGATGAGGATGAGGTACCGGAACGTCTTTTTCCGAATAAGAATGGCTATGATTATCTTCATGCAATCTTTTTTGAACGGCATAAGAAGCTGCTTCGCAGGCCGAGTCAGATCAAGCGCTGGCTGGCAGAAGGAATTTTTGCAGTTGCGGCTTTAGCTGTGATCGTCAGTCGTTTTGTGCTCTCCGGTGCACAGTTTCAGTCGATGAGTGACAGCGCATGGAAAGCCGTGAATTTACTGCTTCCGATTCTTGTGTTTGTGATGTACAGTTTTTCGAGTGGTGAGAAGTTGACGCAGGCGATGTTTTTCCATTGTGATGCTTCCCTTTTAAAATATGGATATTACCGGACGCCGGAGGCGATCATTTCAAGCTTTCGCATCCGCCTGAAATATATGCTTCAGACAGAAGTCGCATTTATTCTGACATTTTGTGTCGGCGTATTTGTAAATCTGATGCTGCTGGGTCGATTTCGGAACATGCTGCAGATTGTGGCAATTCTGGGCTGTATCGTGATACTGTCTGTATTCTTTTCAGTTCTGTTTCTGTGCATGTATTATATTTTTCAGCCATTCACGGAAGCAGGCAATACGACAAGTGTCGGCTATAAGGCATGTAACATCGGCGTATATGTTGCCGCATACAGCTGCCTGCAGCTTCACACACCGCCAACCTATTTTGCGGTGCTGTTGCTTAGCGTGACCGTAGTTACGATGGTGGTTGGTATTTTGTTTGTATGGAAGCTGGCACCGAAGACGTTCAGGCTGCGGTGATTTTGACGGGGAGAAGGCAGATTCGATAGAAAGGTGAGGTCATTTGATGCGTAAAAAGACAACCTATGTATTTAACATCATATTGATGATCGTAGTTCTTATTTTTACCTTTTATACCCTTCTGCATGGAGAAGATCTTAGATCGATCCTGAAAGTATTGAGAGGGGCAGACAAAAGCTGGCTTATATTTGCGGCTTTGTTTGCAGTGGCGTATCTTGTACTGCAGGCCGTTTCCTTAAAAATTATTGTACAGTCGGCAGGAACACCGATGAGATTGAAGGATGGGATCCGTTATACGTTTATCGGATTTTTGTTTAATGCGATCACACCGTCTGCGAGTGGCGGGCAGCCGATGCAGGTTTATTATATGCATGAGGACAACATCTCGATCGGTGTTTCTTCCGTGGCGCTTTTGTTTTGGACAATCATTTACAAGATAGCGCTTCTTCTGATCGAAGGCGTTGTGATGCTGTTTTTCCGAGGATTTCTTCATCAGTATCTGGGACACTATTACTGGCTGTTTCTGGTGGGGATCGGCGTGAATCTGGTATCTATTATTTTGTACTCGATCGTGGTATTTTCCCGAAATGGTGTCCGCAATCTGGCACACGTTGGAACTTGGATCTGCCATAAGCTGCGGATCATCCGCCACAAGAAACGTTTTATGGAGAAGTTAGACCGTTCGCTGGAACTGTATCAGGAGGGAGCTGTCTACATGAGAACACACTGGGAAGTGTTCTTTATTGTGCTGGCAGTGACGGTGCTGCAGCGGCTCAGCTTTTTTGCGGTGACATGGTTTGTATATCTGGCACTCGGACAGCATGGCGTTTCGCCGTGGGAGGTCATTATGCTGCAGAGCTTTGTTGCCGTCTGCATTGATATTTTGCCGATGCCGGGAGGGGTCGGGATCAATGAAGGCTTCTTTGTGACGATGTTTAAACAGATCATGAATAAGAAAACGGCGATGTCGGCGATGCTGCTCAGCCGCGGTGTTAATTTCTATATACTGATGATCATTGGAGCGTTTGTAACGCTGGGGACCGGTATGATGAAGGTGACCGGACAGAAAGAAAGGAAATGATATGGCAATGAAACAGACCTATGATGTTGTTTATGAGGGAGGCAGCGATGAGATCGTGGAGAAGAAATCACGGTTTATTGCGCATGTGTTTCCGGTGCATTCCGAACAGGAGGCTGTGGAACATATTGAACAGATCAGGAAGCAGTACTGGGATGCCCGTCATAACTGCCATGCCTTTGTGATCGGACCGAATGATGAGATCAGCCGATGCAGTGATGACGGAGAGCCATCCGGAACTGCCGGACGCCCGATTCTGGAGGTGCTGCAGGGCAGAGGAATACATAATGCACTTGTTATTGTGACCCGTTATTTTGGAGGTACACTGCTTGGAACCGGTGGTCTTGTCCGAGCATATTCACAGGCGACGCAGGCGGGACTTGCTGCAAGCCGGATTATGACAAGGCAGTCAGGCAGAAAGCTTTCGATCGGCACAGATTACAATGGCATCGGCAAAATGCAGTACATTGTCGGCAAGAGAAATATTCCGGTGCTTGATACGCGCTATGCGGAGGCGGTAGAGATGGATGTGCTTGTGCCGGAGGGGGAATGCACCTCACTTCAGAAGGAGATCACAGAGGCAACGGCGGGAAAGGCACAGCTTGAGGTGTCGGATCCGTTGTTTTTTGCGATTCTTGACGGAAAACCGATGATCTTTGAGGAATAGCCGGCCAAGGGAAAGGAATGTTATATTGTTATGGATTTATTTGAATATATGAGGGAACAGACGAAGGACGATGATGCCCCGTTAGCCTCCAGGATGCGTCCGCGGACGTTAGATGAAGTGGTGGGACAGGAGCATATTGTCGGAAAGAATCGGTTATTGTATCGTGCGATTCAGGCAGATAAGTTAAGCTCGGTTATCTTTTACGGACCGCCGGGAACCGGTAAGACAACGCTTGCGAAGGTGATCGCAAATACGACAAGTGCAGTATTCCGTCAGGTTAATGCGACCTCTGCCGGTAAGAAGGATATGGAAGAGGTAGTACAGGAAGCCAAAAATCAGGCGGGCATGTACGGTAAGAAGACGATCCTTTTCGTGGATGAGATTCACCGTTTTAACAAAGGTCAGCAGGATTATCTTCTCCCTTATGTGGAGGACGGAACCGTGATCCTGATCGGTGCGACCACGGAGAATCCGTATTTCGAAGTGAACAGCGCATTGATCTCGCGATCGGTGATCTTTGAATTAAAGCCGCTTACAAAGGAGGATATCAGACAGCTTTTGTTCCGTGCGGTGGAGGATAACGAGCGGGGTATGGGAAGCTATCGTGTTGTTCTGGAGGATGATGCGGCAGATTTTCTGGCGGACGTGGCAAACGGAGATGCCAGAAGCGCCCTCAATGCGCTGGAGCTTGGCGTGCTGTCGACAGAGCGCAGTGAGGATGATAAGATACATATTGATATGGAGGTTGCCGGAGAATGCATTCAGAAACGGGTGCTTCGCTATGATAAGTCCGGGGACAATCATTACGATACGATCTCAGCGTTTATCAAGAGTATGCGGGGATCCGATCCGGATGCGGCAGTGTATTATCTGGCACGTATGCTTTATGCCGGGGAGGATGTGGCGTTTATTGCACGTCGTATTATGATCTGTGCGGCGGAGGATGTGTCGAATGCAGACCCGCAGGCATTGGTTGTGGCGACAAGTGCGGCACAGGCGGTGGAACGGCTTGGCATGCCGGAGGCGCGGATCGTGCTTGCGCAGGCGGCGACGTATGTGGCGTGTGCCCCGAAAAGTAATTCGGCGATCATGGCGATCGATGCGGCGATGGATCTTGTGGCACATTCCAAGACCTGTCCGATCCCGGCACATCTGCAGGATGCACATTATAAGAGTGCGGCGAAGCTGGGACATGGCATCGGCTATCTGTATTCCCACGATTATCCGTATCATTATGTGAAGCAGCAGTATCTTCCGGATGAGCTTGAGGGAACAACCTTCTTTAACCTGTCGGACAATGGCTATGAGAAGAAGATAAAAGAACATTTTAAAGAGATTGGAAAATTGTGATTAAAAGAAAGGAAGGGTGAATTTATGGACAAATTTAAACGGGTTTTGGCAATGATTGGTGTTATTTTGCTGGTATTTATGTATGTGATGACGATCATTACGGCAATATTTGCATCAGACGGATCACGCAACTGGTTTATCGGAAGTATCATGATGACAGTGCTTGTGCCGATGGTTCTCTATGCGATCAATATGCTTGCCGGTCTTCAGAAAAAGACAGAAGCAAACAATCGTATGCGTGAGCAGATCTATATGAACCAGATCCGCGATGCGCTGAAGCAGAGGGAAGCGCAGGAAAATGCAGCCGGACAGCAGGAAACGCAGGCGAACACTGCCGGACAGGAGAAGAAATCGTGAATACACCGGTTTATGATTTTGTAGAAAAATACATAGCCGCAAGAGGTGTCCGTGCACACATGCCCGGACACAAGGGTATCGGTCCGCTCCGAATCGAAGAACGTGATATTACGGAGATCGCAGGGGCGGATGTTTTATCGGAATCAGAGGGGATCCTTGGGGAGAGTCAGAAGAATGCCGGTACGTTATTTGGGACAGGTGCCACGCTGTACTCTACAGAGGGATCCTCTCTGGCGGTCAAGGCAATGCTCTATGCGGTGGTGATGTACTGGAAGAGACTGCCACAGAACCGAGGGAAAAGACCGTACATTTTGGCGGCGAGAAATGTTCACCGTGCCATGCTGGATGGCTGTGCACTGTTAGATCTTGATGTTGAGTTTATACGAAACGGGGCGGCGCAGGGACTTTGCTCGGCGGTGGTGGAGCCGGAGGATGTCCGAAAGGCTCTGGAGAAATGCGAGTACCTTCCGGCGGCTGTGTATATCACCTCGCCGGATTATCTGGGTGTTTTAAGCGATGTTGCGGGGATTGCGGCGGTGTGTCATGAAAAGGGTACACTGCTTGCCGTGGACAATGCACATGGAGCATATCTTGCTTTTCTGGAAGAAAGCTTACATCCGATCTATCTCGGTGCAGATATCTGCTGTGATTCCGCCCATAAGACACTGATCGTTCTGACGGGCGGTGCATACCTTCATATCAGCAGGAACATGGCGGAGGCTCTGCAGGATTATGCCGGAAAGGGGCTGGCGATGTTTGGCTCTACAAGCCCGTCGTATTTGATTCTGCAGTCATTGGATCTGTGTAATGATTATCTGGACCGGCGGATCAGAACAGAGCTTGCGCACAGCATCGAGCAGGTACAACGGTTTCGAAGGATAACTGATCTCGCAGGAATTTATGTCCGGGAATCCGAGCCGCTCAAGATCGTGATCGACACGGGAGCCTCCGGTTACGATGGTCGTGTGATCGCAGAAGAAATGCGTGCCGGTGGGGAAAATGTGAATGGAGCCACCCGAAAGAGCATTGAATGTGAATTTGCAGACTGCAACACGGTTGTTTTGATGGTGGGAATGATGACTTCACCGATTGATTGGGAGAATATGAGGCTTTGGGTCCGCGAAACGAGACTGCGCCACCGCAGGAAGCCGTTAAAGCCGGCAATGTCAGTCGGGCAGACACCTGCCGTACGCAGGATGAGCATTCGCGAAGCTGTTTTTGCAGATTCGGAAATGATCCCGGTGAAGAAGTCGGTTGGCAGGATTCTTGCACAGGAAACTGTATCATGCCCGCCGGCAATTCCGATCGCCGTCAGCGGAGAGGAGATCACGGGAGAGATGGTTGACGTCTTTTTGTATTACGGAATCGATCAGATTGCGGTTGTGAAGTCTTGTCATATATAGTTACTTTTGCTATAATTAACTTAATGTTTTAAGTGACTGGAAATAGGGAGCTTAGCAAACTTAAGGTATGGAGGGAAAATGATGCAGAAGGAAAAATTTGGAACCACAAAGGATGGACGTGAGGTAACGCGTTATACGTTGACGAATCAGAACGGAATGAAGGTATCGTTTATTGATCTCGGAGCGGTTATCACAAATATCTGGGTGCCGGACCGGGACGGCAATTTTGATGATGTTGTACACGGATATGATGATGTCGCTTCCTACGAAGTCAACGAACCAAGCTTCGGCGCTCCGGTCGGACGCTGCGCAAACCGTATTTCGGATGGTCATTTTACGATCAACGGAGTCGAGTATAAGCTTGATCAGAATGATTCCACGAACTGTCTTCACAGTGGTTTCTTACGGTTTAATTATCTGATGTATGAGGCGGAGTATGAGAAGGGAGATGGCGAGGAGATCCTGACATTTTCCAGGATCAGCCCGGATGGGGAACAGCATTTCCCGGGGAATTTCACATACAGCATTACATATCATCTGACGGACGACGATGAGCTGATCATTGATTACGAGGGTGTTTCCGATGCAGACACCGTAGTCAATATGACGAATCATTCTTATTTCAATCTGGGAAAGGGTGGTCACAAGGGTGGACAGATCCTGAATCATGAGGTAAAGATTCTGGCAGAGCAGTATAATCCGGTCAATGAGCTGTTATGTCCGACCGGCGAGTTTGTCGATGTGGCAGGTACACCATTTGATTTCAGAGAATTTAAGGTGATCGGTACCGATGTTGTTTCGGATAAGAGTAGTCCGGACTATTTCAAGGGCTATGACCATAATTTTGTGCTTGAGCATGAGAAGGGTGAGGTTGTTACGGCGGCAGTATGCAGGGCACCGGAGACCGGAAGGACGCTTACCGTTCTGACCGACCAGCCGGGCATTCAGATGTATACGGCACCGGAGCTTTCCGGAGAGAAGGGAAAAGATGGCATGGTGTATGGCCCGTCCAGTGCTGTCTGCTTTGAAACACAGAATTTTCCGAATGCCATCAATACACCGGAGTTTCCGGATATCGTGCTGAAGGCGGGAGAGCTGTATAAGCATTACACGGTATTTCGATTTGGAATTGATTAGTGTATTTCATTTTGGAATTGATCAGAGACTTGACAGACACCCATTTCTGACTTTATCATATAGGGATGCAAGGGAGCGATACGCAGCACCGGTTGGAGACAAACACTTTTTGACTCCGACATCATATAATGATGCAAGAAGAGAAAACGGACCGTGTAAGCGGTCCGATATCATAAAAGATGGGGAAAAGACAATGAATGTTTTTCGGAAACGCCTGCGGGCAGAGTTTGGGCAGAAGAGCTACCGGCATTTTGTGACAATGTGCCGTGAGGAAATGAAAGAGAACAATCCGCTGGACGAGATTGAGACAGATGGCAAAGAAGTGTATCGGGAAATGTGCGAACGTATCCGGGAATGGACTCCGGAGGAGATTGCCAAGAAAAAAGAGCGCCTTGCGGGCACTCTTTTGGAGGCATTTCGGATCGCACGTCAGTTCAGTTTTGTGTTTCTGTTTTATATCGTGGCGAATGTCGTACTGATCGCCATGGGACTGCAACCGGCTGTGACCAATGTCAGTCTGGCATTGATCGGTCTGTGCTTTTTGTACAAGGTATACGAGTTTGTCTGCAACCGTTTCTGCTTTGTGGACGCATACCTGATGATGTTATATAAAACTGCACTGGAACGTACATCAGATTAAATGAAAATGTTTCATTGCCTTATAGATGCCGTCGTTTTCAACCGTATCTGTTACATAGTCTACAGTACTCAAAACGTCGGCATCACTTTTTTGCATGCCGATGCTTAAGCCCGCAAATTCCAGCATGGGAAGATCATTATTGCTGTCGCCGATCGCGATCGTATCCTCCAGTGGAATGTCAAAATAATCCATCAGAAACTGAATGCCGGTTGCCTTGGAATGACCGACAGGGACAACTTCATAAAAACCGTTTCCGCGGTCGATGAAGGTAAGTCTGTCTTTGTACTTGTCCATAAAACCGGACAGATCACTTTCAGGTGTGACACAGATACAGAATTTGTCAAAATGCAGTCCCCGTGTCTCCGGTGGATAATCCACGCAGTGATCCGGGAAAAGAGTATGGTATTCCTTATAGAAATCACCGATGTGTGTGCGGTATGGAAGAGTGCTGTAATAGATCGCATGCTGTCCCTCCAAAAGCCATTCCAGCTTATAGCTGTGAAGATCCGCATAGATCGCATCGGCAAGCTCCATCGGAAGCTCATCGGCAAGAAGCGGCTTTCCGTGGTAGTTGATAAATGTTCCGCAGCCGCAGACGAAGCCGTCAAAGCCGAGATCAATAATGTTGTCGTTGATCTCAGACCATGATCTGCCGGAGTTGATGAAGCAGAGATGACCGTTTTGCTGAAGCTTGTGGACTGCCTCCACAGCACTGTCGGGAATATATCGTTTTTCACCTTCTGACAGGATCGTACCGTCAATATCAAAAAAAAGAAGTTTACGCATCTTTTGTACCGTCCTTTCTTTATGATGCAAGGGTCTCAAATGCCCATGTAAGTATAATGGAATGTGATGGATTATGCAAGAAAATACTGTTAATTAAGGAAGGATCATTAATATATGAGTCAGGGATTTTTACCGGTGACAAGGCAGGAAATGCTGGACCGGGGATGGGAACAGGTTGATTTTGTTTATGTGTGTGGGGATGCTTATGTAGATCATTCCTCCTTTGGGGCGGCGATCATTACCCGTGTTCTGGAGGCACACGGCTTCCGGGTTGGAATGATCGCACAGCCGGACTGGAAGGATGAACAGAGCATTCAGGTTTTTGGCATGCCGAGGTTGGGCTTTCTTGTGTCCGCGGGGAATATGGATTCCATGGTGAATCATTATACTGTTTCAAAGAAGCGCAGGAGCAGTGATGCCTATACGCCGGGCGGCGTTGCCGGAAAGCGGCCGGATTATGCAACAATCGTTTACTGCAATTTGATCCGCCGCGTGTACAAGCAGGTGCCGGTTATTATCGGCGGGATCGAGGCGAGCCTGCGGCGTCTGGCTCATTACGATTACTGGTCCAACAGCCTGAAGCATTCGATCCTTGTGGATTCGCAGGCGAATATCCTGATCTACGGGATGGGTGAACTCGCCGTGGTGGAGGTTGCAGAGGCACTTGAGAGCGGCATGGCAGTGGAGGATATTACCTATGTAGAGGGAACGGCATATCGCACAAAGTCATTAGATGCCGTGTATGATGCCGAGATGCTGCCGTCCTATGATGAGGTCAGCAATGACAAAAAAGCATATGCAGAAAGCTTTTATACACAATACTGCAATACGGATCATTTTACAGCGAAGAGTCTGGTGGAGAAATATAACGACCATCTGTATGTTGTGCAGAATCCTCCGGCAAGACCGTTGACACAGATGGAGTTAGATGATGTCTATGCGCTGCCGTATATGCGGGCGTATCATCCGTCCTACGAGGCGGCGGGTGGTGTGCCGGCACTGCAGGAGATCAAGTTCAGCCTGACCAGCAACCGCGGCTGCTTTGGTGGCTGCAGCTTCTGTGCGTTGACATTTCATCAGGGAAGGATTCTGCAGACAAGAAGCCATGAATCGATCATTGCTGAGGCCAGGCAGATGATCAGGGAGCCTGATTTTAAAGGATATATTCATGATGTGGGTGGTCCGACCGGCAATTTCCGTCATCCATCCTGTCAGAAACAGCTGGAGCACGGAGTATGCACCGGAAAGCAGTGCCTGTTTCCGAAACCGTGCAAAAATTTAACTGTGGATCATTCGGATTATCTGGAGCTTCTGCGTAAGCTGCGCAGTCTGCCGGGCGTCAAGAAGGTCTTCATCCGGTCGGGAATCCGTTTTGATTATGTAATGGAGGATAAGGACGATTCCTTTATACGGGAACTCTGCAAATATCACATCAGCGGTCAGCTTCGCGTAGCACCGGAGCATGTGGCGGATCGGGTACTCCATTACATGGGAAAGCCGGAGAATGCCGTTTATGAAAGTTTTGTCAAGCGTTATCAGCGGGTCAATAAGATGACCGGCAAAAAGCAGTTTCTTGTACCGTATCTGATGTCCTCCCACCCTGGCTCAGGGCTTAAGGAGGCGGTGGAGCTGGCGGAATATCTGCGGGATCTGGGGTATATGCCGGAGCAGGTGCAGGACTTTTATCCGACACCGTCAACGTTATCGACCTGTATGTATTACACAGGGCTTGATCCACGGACGATGGAGAAGGTCTATGTGCCGGTCAATCCACACGAGAAGGCGATGCAGCGTGCACTGATGCAGTATCGCAATCCGCACAATTACGATCTTGTCAGGGAGGCACTGATCAAAGCAGGCAGAGAGGATCTGATCGGGTTTGGTCCGGAGTGTCTGATCGCCCCACGTAAGGAACGCTGGCGTGAAAAGAAGTGGGAAGAAAGGCATGATCACCGTAAGAAAGAAAATAAAAGCAGAGGCAAAGGAAAGGACCGGAAAAAATTTAGAAAATATTAATGAGAAAAGTAAGACATAACGGTTAATTTGTGTTAATATAGAATTATAAGAGGGTATGCAGGAATGGTGGCATGAAAGTCATCGGCACAAAGCGGAGGATATCCGTTTTGCAAATATCAGGCGTGCAGTCTGAGGTTTGCACATTGAGAAAGGAATGGGAATGTTTATGGCAGTAAATGGAGTTTATGATTCATCGAATATTTCAAATCTTTATAATAGCATCTTCGGGATTGGCAGCAGTAAGGATACGGGCAATTCGTTCGGACTCAGCGATCTGACGATGATCCAGAACGGTTCTTACGGAAAGCTGATGAAGGCATATTATGCAACGGACAAGGCTGGTAAGTCTTCCGAGAGCACTGAGACAAAGGAGAAGGAGGAGCAGGCGAAATATGTCGGCGTCAAGAGTCAGGCAGCCGCACTCAACAACAGTCTGGAGGATCTGCGCAGCGCATCTCTTTATGAGCCGACCGGCACCGATGAGAACGGCGCAGCCGTATACGACAGAGATAAGATCACAAAGAGCATCAAGGATTTCGTGAGCAACTACAATTCCTTCATTAAGTCTACGGCTGATGTGGATAATGTATCACTTCTCCGCAAGTCTGTGAATATGGTAGGCTCGACTTCAAGAAATCTTACCATGCTGTCCAAGATTGGCATTACGCTTGGTGAGAATAACCAGCTTGTGGTCAACGAGGACAAGTTGAACAGTGCAAAGCTTACCGATATTTCTTCCATGTTTCAGGGAAGCGGTTCCTATGGTGACAGTCTGCAGAGCATGACGAGACAGACTTATCAGCTGGCGAACAGTCAGGCATATCAGAGTGGGAACGGTTCGGCGTATACATATTCCGGACGTTATGCGGCTCTTGGCGGTGCCAACGGCATGCTGGACAGATATTTATAGGAGTGCAGGTGCATATGGCAGTGGAGCAATCCGTGACAGAAGCGGGATCACATTGCTGACACAGCATATGATATGAATGAACGTTACACCTCCGGGGCTTTACAACGTTATCCGTTTATGTTCCGGAGGTGTTTTTTTACATTATAGGTATAATTAGGAAAATATAACTTGGAGGAGGCAGATTACGTTGTATCGCTTTTATATAGGACAGGATCAGATACAGGAGGATGAGATCCATATTCTGGATTCCGATGTTAATCATATCAGGAATGTGCTGCGTTTGGAGCCGGGAGACTGGCTGGTGGCATGCGATGGAGAGGGGACTGATTATGTATGCCGTATCCAATCGCTCTCGCCGGATGACGTGACGCTTTCTATTGAGAAGAAGCAGGAGAGCGGGACCGAGCTTGATACACGCATTACTTTGTTTCAGGGGATTCCCAAGAAGGACAAGATGGAATTTATCATCCAGAAGGCGGTGGAACTGGGGGTTTATGAGATTGTGCCCGTCATGATGAAACGCTGCGTGGTAAAGCTTTCCGAGGACAAAAAGATCAAAAAGAAGACCGAGCGCTGGCAGGCGATCGCGGAGGCGGCGGCAAAACAGTGCGACCGCGGCATTATTCCGGTGGTTCATGAGCCGGTTACGATGGGACAGGCGTTTGACATGGCTTCTTCCTTAGAGTACAATATGATACCGTATGAATTACAGAACGGGATTCAGGTTTCCAGACAGATTGTGGACGAGGCGTGTGCAAAGGAATCGGTCGGTATTTTTATCGGACCGGAGGGAGGCCTGGAGAAGGACGAGGTTGACCGGGCGGTTGCGATCGGAGCGAAGCCGATCACGCTTGGAAAACGGATACTTCGGACAGAGACGGCAGGCATGGCACTGCTGTCGATCATGATGTTTCAGTTACAAAAGTGAGGATAGAACATGGAAGCGTATTTGGATAATGCGGCAACGACCCGGGTATTTCCGGAGGTACGTGATATTATGCTGCAGGTGATGGAGAAGGACTTCGGCAATCCTTCCTCCAGACATACCAAGGGAATTGATGCGGAAGGATATGTCACAAGGGCGGTGCAGCAGATCGCATCGACATTGAAGTGCCAGCCGAAGGAGATTGTGCTGACCTCCGGCGGTACAGAGAGCAATAATATGGCACTCATCGGAACAGCACTTGCCAATCCGCGTGCCGGAAAGCATGTCATCACGACAAGGATAGAGCATGCATCGGTGCATGAGCCGTTTGGCAGACTTGAGCAGATGGGATATGAGACGCAGTATCTGCCGGTGGATCAGAACGGTCACGTTCTGCCGGAGGTGCTTGAAGCTGCGGTCAGAGAGGATACGCTGCTTGTTTCTGTTATGATGGTCAATAATGAGATGGGTGCGCTGGAGGATATCAAAAAGTTATCCGCCATTGCCAAAAAGAAGAATCCCAATGTTATTTTTCATGTGGATGCGATTCAGGCGTACGGCAAATATAAGATCGTTCCGAAACGGATGGGGATCGATCTGATGTCAGTGAGCGGTCATAAGATACATGGACCGAAGGGGAGCGGCTTTTTGTATGTGCGGGATGGCGTGAAGATCAGCCCGATCATTCTGGGAGGCGGTCAGCAGCGCGGTATGCGTTCAGGTACGGAGAATGTTCCGGCGATAGCAGGTATGGGTGAGGCAATCCGCATTATTTATCAGGATCACGCACAGAAGGTCGAGCAGCTATATGCGCTCAAGAAACGGCTGATCGACGGACTGCTTGCAATGGAGGGTGTGACAGTCAACGGGATCAATGAGATTGCTCTGGAAGAGACGGCACCGCATATTGTCAGTGCCAGCTTTACTGGTATCAAGAGCGAGGTTATGCTTCATGCGCTTGCACAGGAGGGTGTCTATGTATCCTCCGGCTCAGCATGTTCTTCCAATCATCCGGAACTGAGCGGAACGCTTCGTGCGATCGGTGTGGATGAGCGGCTTTTGGATTCCACACTCCGGTTCAGTTTTTCGGTGTTAAGCACGCCGGAGGAGGTTGACTATGCGCTGACAGCAGTCGATAAGGTTTTGCCAATGCTTCGTCGTTTTATTAAGAAGTGATCGATTTAACACAGTATGCAATGAAATGAAAAGAAATCAGGCGCCGCATGACCGGCGCAGAAATGGAGATAATATATGTATCAGGCATTTTTGGTGAAATATGCAGAGATCGGTATCAAGGGAAAGAACCGATACAAGTTTGAGAATGCGCTCTGTACACAGATGGAGAGAACATTAAAGCCGGTGGACGGAGAGTTTCATGTACAGCGCCAGCAGGGACGTATCTTTGTTGAGGCAAAGGGCGACTTTGATGAGGAGGATGTGATCGAGGCACTCCGGCATGTTTTCGGTATCTCAGGCATCTGCCCGGTCAATGTGATCGAGGACAAGACCTGGGAGAGCGTGGCAAAGGGCGTTGGTGACTTTGTGGAGCAGCAGTATGACAGCCTTGATTTTACCTTTAAGGTGGAGTCCAAGAGAAGTGATAAGCATTATCCGATGACCTCCCCGGAGGTCTGTGTGGAAACGGGTGCATATCTTCTCGACCGTTTTCCGGAGCTTAAGGTAGACGTGCATAAGCCGCAGATCCGCATCTGGGTGGAGATCCGAGAGAAGGCATATGTGTACTCTAAAGTGATTCCGGGAGCAGGCGGTATGCCGCTTGGAACCAATGGAAGTGCGATGCTGTTATTGTCCGGCGGTATTGACAGTCCGGTTGCCGGATATATGATCGCCAAGAGAGGCGTGTTTATCGATGCGGTATATTTCCATGCACCGCCATACACCAGCGAGAGAGCAAAGCAGAAGGTTGTTGACCTGGCGGAGCTTGTATCAAAATATACAGGACCGATCCGTCTTCATGTGGTCAATTTTACGGACATACAGATGTATATTTATGAGACGTGTCCGCATGAGGAGCTGACGATTCTGATGCGCCGTTATATGATGCGTATCGCAGAGATACTGGCAAAGAAAAACGATTGTCTGGGACTGATCACCGGAGAGAGCATCGGTCAGGTGGCAAGTCAGACTATGCAGAGTCTGGCGGCAACCAACGAGGTCTGCACACTTCCTGTCTATCGTCCGCTGATCGGCTTCGACAAGCAGGAGATCGTAGAACTTTCCGAGAAGATCAATACCTATGAGACATCCATTCAGCCGTATGAGGACTGTTGTACGATCTTCGTGGCAAAGCATCCGGTGACAAAGCCGGTACTTTCTATGCTGCATCGCTCGGAGGAGAAGCTTGTGGACAAGATTGATGATATGGTCAGGGAAGCCTTGAATACGGTAGAGATCATTACCGTGGGTGAATAAAAGAGAAAAGAAAAAGAGAACACCATTGGTGTTCTCTGTACTTCTCGAAATGAAAACCCCAGGAAAACCTGAGGAAACTCATAAAGGTATGCACATAAATATTACTCTACGATGTATGGAGCGAGAGTCTTAAGAATCTCATCGATGTTGTCATCATCATGGATGTTCAGATCGATAGCCTTGGAAAGATCCAGACTGAAGATTCCCATAATAGACTTTGCATCAATCACATATCTTCCGGATACCAGATCAAAATCAGTATTGAAGTTTGTTACATCGTTTACAAATGCCTTAACCTTGTCGATTGAGTTTAAAGAAATCTTTACTGTTTTCATAACTATTACCTCCTCATTGATTTTGTTCTCCTTTATACTAGACATTACCGAACGAAAAGTCAATATACAATGTTGCCAAAAAATAATGCGAAAAATGGGTGAGGAATGCCATATTTTAGTAAAAACACCAAAAGCCGGTAAAAAATATGTAAAATTTATCGGATTTCGGAAGAAAGGAATACCGGATAAAATGAAAATTGCTTTTTTAACATTGGGCTGTAAAGTGAATTCCTATGAAACGGAAAAAATGAAAATGCAATTTGAAACAGAAGGGCATCAGATTGTATCATTTTCGGAAAAAGCAGATGTATATGTAGTCAATACCTGCACGGTCACCAATATTGCAGACCGCAAATCGAGAAAAATGCTGCACCGTGCGCGCCGGATGAACCCGGATGCCGTTGTGGCAGCTGCCGGCTGCTATGTGGATTCTGCCAGAAGAAAGGGAGAAGAGGATGAAAGTGTCGATCTTTTTATTGGCAATGAAGACAAAGAAAATATGGTCTTACTTGTCGAGAAACTTCTCGAGGAAAAAGGTGTTTTCCAGACAGAAAAATGTCCGGAACATTCGATGGGAGAAATGTCCGAAAAGGCAGAGCAGGAGCTGCATACAAGAGCATATATTAAGATTCAGAACGGCTGTAATCAGTACTGCAGTTACTGCATAATTCCTTATGTCCGCGGAAAGCTTGAAAGCCGCCCGGACGAAGATATTTTACAGGAAACAAGAAAGCTTGCTGCGGCGGGATTTCATGAAATTGTTTTGACGGGAATTCATCTTTCTTCCTTTGGAGTGGACCGCGAAACAGAGAAGATTGATGCGAACAGTTTTGTAAAGCTGCAGGGAAAATATCTGCTGACGCTTTTAAAAAATATGGCGCAGGTGGAAGGGATTGAAAGACTTCGTCTTGGGTCATTGGAGCCGAGAATCATCACGGAAGAATTTGTGAAAAATTTATCAGAAATTCCGGAGGTGTGTCCACATTTTCACTTGTCCCTGCAAAGCGGCTGTGATGAAACACTCAGGAGGATGAACCGCCATTATACATCGCAGGATTATCTGCAGCGGGTGGAGCTTTTACGGAAATATTTTGATCATCCGGCGGTTACAACGGATATTATCGTGGGCTTTCCGGGAGAGACGCAGGAGGAATTTGAAACGACATGTGCCTTTGCTAAAGAAGTTGGTTTTGCACAGATCCATGTGTTTAAATATTCCAGACGGCAGGGAACCGTGGCGGATGCCATGACAGACCAGGTGGACGAGCAGATCAAAGGAAAGCGGAGCGATGCACTTCTTGCGATCGAAGCACAGTTAGAGAAGGCATACCATGACCGATTTATGGGACAGACCGAGAAGGTGCTGGTCGAGGAAGCAGTGATGCTTGGGAAGGAAAAATATCTGATCGGCTATAACGAAAGGTATGTCCGGGTTGCGGTACCGTATGAGGCAGGAAAATGTGATGAAAGCCTTTGTAACAGGCTGATCGACGTCCATATCGAAGGCGATAGGGATGGGGAGATTTTGTTTGGTACAATGGAAAAGGCTTGTAATTTGTAAAAAGATATATTACTATATTGGATAGATATGTGCTCGTGAAAGGATGGAGGTAGTGCCATTATGCAGGAAATCAATAATACACAATATTTTAACGTACAGAAGGATATGGATTTCGAGGTAAAGGATGTCATTGCCCGTATTTATGAAGCTTTGACTGAGAAGGGATACAATCCGGTCAACCAGATTGTTGGCTATGTGATGTCGGGAGATCCAACCTATATTACCAGTCATAAGGGAGCGAGAAGCCTGATCATGCGTGTGGAGCGCGATGAGATCATCGAGGTGCTTCTGGAAGATTATATTCAGAATAATTTCAAATAATTCCGGACAAGATGGCTGGAGCATGGATTTTTTCTGCAGAGTGCAGGTTGCTCCTTTGATTGGACAGGAATGCTCGTATTGTGGCGGAAATTAAGAGCAAAACGCTTGTTTTGCCCTTTTTGACAGCTCGATCCGGAGCAGAAGGAGGAACGCAAGTGAGGATCATGGGATTAGACTACGGCGATAAGACAGTGGGGGTTGCGATCAGCGATGAACTGCTGTTGACGGCACAGCCTGTGGAAACAATTCAAAGAGAACGTCCGGCGAAGCTTCGCAAGACATTTGCGCGGATCGATGCGTTGATCGTGGAGTATGACGTGGAGCGGATCGTGCTGGGACTTCCAAAGCGGATGAACAATGAGGAAGGTGAGCGGTGTGAGCGAACCAGGGAGTTCGGGGACCAGCTTGCCAAAAGAACGGGAATTGCGATCATTTATCAGGATGAGCGTCTGACGACAAAGGAAGCGGACGCTGTATTAGACGAGGGTGGAGTTCGAAAAGAAAACCGTAAGGAGTATATAGACAAGCTTGCAGCATCGCTGATCCTGCAGGGCTATCTTGATATGCTCCGGAAGTAGAAATGGAGAATAATCATGCAGAGTATTAATTTTATTACGGATGAAGGGGAGGAGATCCCTTTTTATATAATTGAGCAGACCACACTTGCAGGAAAGGACTTTCTGCTGGTAACGGACAGCGATACACAGGAGGACGAAGCACAGGTTTACATTATGCAGGAGATCAGTGATCAGGACGATCAGACGATTTACGAGTTCGTGGAGGATGAGGCGCAGTTAGAAGCGCTTTCTAAGGTGTTCGAAGAATTATTAGATGACGTAGATATTCAAATGTAGAAGGATGCAGAGGAAAAGGTGCCTGACAGACGGGAAGCATGTCTGGAATGGCTTTGCTTTTCTATGCAATTTTCTGGATTTTAAATAATTAATTAAGATAGAAGAAAGGCAGGGTAATTCATTGAAAAAGGAAACGGAAACAAGTGCAGCACAGCACAAAACAGAGGGAGAAAAAGGAGCGAAACGGATCATAAGAAGAGGGAGAAAGCCGTCAGCAAAGGCAGAACGTGAAACAAAGGAGACGGAAACAGAGAAGCAGAAGCCTAAGAGAACGAGAACGACGAGAGCGTCCAAGGCTGCCAAAGAGGAGAGTGTTGCAGCAAAAGCAGATAAAGCAGTTGCAGAAAAGGTACGCCGTATGACAGAGAAATCCAACCAGAAGAATAAAAGCAGTCTGGTGGGACATGGACTGAAGATCATTCCACTCGGTGGTCTGGAACAGATCGGTATGAATATCACCGCATTTGAGTACGAGGATAATATCATTGTTGTGGACTGCGGTCTTTCCTTCCCGGGAGACGATATGCTCGGTATTGATCTTGTTATTCCGGATATCACATATCTCAAGGAAAATATTGATAAGGTCAGAGGATTTGTGATCACGCATGGTCATGAGGATCATATCGGAGCACTTCCGTATGTCTTAAAGGAGGTCAATGCACCGGTTTATGCGACAAAGCTTACCATGGGTCTGATCGAGAACAAACTCAAGGAGCATGTGATGCCAAAGCCGGTCAAGAAGAAAGTGGTCAAATATGGTCAGTCAATCAATCTCGGCTGTTTTCGTGTGGAATTTATCCGTACGAACCACAGTATTTCCGATGCGGCAGCACTTGCAATTTTTACACCGGTTGGAACGATCGTTCATACCGGAGATTTCAAGGTGGACTATACACCGGTCAGAGGAGAGCCTATCGATCTGCAGCGTTTTGCAGAGCTTGGTAAGAAGGGCGTTTTAGCATTGATGGCAGACAGTACCAATGTAATGAAGCCGGGCTTTACCATGTCAGAGCGTACCGTTGGAAAGACGTTTGATAATATATTTGCGGAGAATACGAAACACCGTATCATTGTTGCGACCTTCGCATCCAATGTGGATCGTGTGCAGCAGATCGTCAACTCTGCGGTTAAGTATGGAAGAAAGGTTGTCGTTGAGGGACGAAGCATGGTCAATGTGATCACCACAGCGACAGAGTTAGGATATATTGATATTCCGGACAATACGTTGATCGATATGGATCAGATGAAGAACTATGCACCGGAGAAGCTGGTGCTGATCACGACAGGAAGTCAGGGCGAGGCGATGGCAGCATTGTCGAGAATGGCATCAAACCTGCACCGTCGTATCACGATCGAGCCGGGAGATACCGTTATCTTCAGCTCCCGTCCGATTCCGGGCAATGAGAAGAATGTAGCCAAGGTTGTCAACGAGCTGGCAGCAAAGGGTGCAAAGGTCATCGAGCAGGATGCACATGTATCCGGCCATGCCAGTGAGGAGGAGATCAAGCTGATCTACGCACTGACAAAGCCGCAGTATGCGATCCCGGTTCATGGTGAGTACCGCCATCTGCAGGCGCATGCAGAGCTTGCACAGCTTATGGGCGTGCCGAAGGAGAACACCGTGATCTTATCCTCCGGTGATGTTTTAGAGCTTGACAGTGAGCACTGCGCACTTGTCGGAAAGGTACAGGCACAGGGCATCATGGTGGATGGTCTTGGCGTCGGCGATGTCGGAAATATCGTACTCAGAGACAGACAGCATCTGTCAGAGAACGGACTGATCATTATTGTATTAACCTTAGAGAAGTATACCAATCAGCTTTTGGCAGGACCGGACATCGTATCCCGCGGGTTTGTTTATGTCCGTGAGTCCGAATATCTCATGGATGAAGCGAAGAGCATTGTTTATGCGGCATTGGAGAGATGTCTGGACAATCAGGTGTCAGACTGGTCCAAGATCAAGACAGAGATCAAGGACAGCCTGAGCGATTATCTGTGGAAGAAGATGAAACGTAATCCTATGATCCTGCCGGTTATTATGGAGGTTGAATAGTCTATGAGTGGAGAGACGCAGCTTTTGATGGAGCAGCTGGTGGATGCGGTAAAGCGTACCCAGGAGTATAATCAGTATCAGACGCTTTTGGAGAATGTCAGAAAACGTCCTGAGATCTATCAGCGGATCGGAGAATTCCGCCGCAGAAGCATTGCATTCCAGATGACGGATCATGCGAATCCGATCGAGGAGAACAATCAGCTTCAGAAGGAATTTGCAGATCTGCAGGTCAACGGTCTTGCCAATGAATTTCTGGCGGCAGAGCATCAGTACTGCATGATGATTAAGAGAATGCAGGGATATTTTCTGGAAAATCTTGATCTTGCACTGGAGTTTTTGGATGAATAGCTGGAAACCGGCTGCGATGACGTCCGTATATATTGTGCTGTATTCGCTGCTGGTTCTCGGTTCGGTCGCATTGTGTCTGCACGGTTACCGGTTTTGTTACAACATTTTTGCCGATGTCCGTGTGGAGGATGCACCGGGGAAGGAGATTTCTGTGGAGGTGCATTCCACCGATGCGTTCGGAGACATTGCAGCAAGGCTTCAGGACAGGGGTGTGATCCATGATCGGTACAGCTTTCTGGTGCGTGCCAAGCTGATGAATGCGGAACGCAACAAGATCTATGCCGGAAAATATACCCTGAACGATTCCATGACATATGAGCAGATATTAAACCGCCTGACAGTATCGGAGGGATTTGACCAATGATAATAGATGAGAGACTTTCTATATTTATTGATGCGCTGGAGTGGAAACTTCCGGATGGACTGGATCAGCTTGAGGCGCAGGCTCTGAAGGATCAGGTGCCGATCATCCGTCGTCCGATGCAGTCATATCTCGGGTTTATGCTGGGACTTTTAAAGCCGGCGTCTATTCTGGAGATTGGGGCTGCCGTTGGATTTTCCGGTATCCTGATGAGCGAATATGTGCCGGAGGAGACAACGATCACGACGATCGAGAAGGTGCCGGCAAGGATCAAAGCGGCGAAGGAGAATTTTAAACGCTACGGCAAAACAGACAGGATATGCCTGTTGGAAGGGGATGCTGCCGATGTGCTGACAGAGCTTTCCGCACAGGGAAAACAATACGAATTTATATTTATGGATGCTGCCAAGGGACAGTATCTTAATTTTTTGCCGAACATATTGAAGATGCTGCCTGAAAATGGTATGCTGATAACGGATAATGTATTACAGGATGGTGACGTGATCCAGTCACGTTACGCGATCAACCGCAGGGATCGTACGATCCACGGAAGGATGCGGGAATATTTATATCAGCTGACTCATTCGGAGGAGCTTGATACAGTGATATTACCGGTTGGAGACGGCATTACCGTGTCCAGACGGATAAAGTGAGGTGGAATGGTTTGTTACCAAATGGAAAGCCGGAACTTCTGATACCGGCAAGCAGTTTAGAGGTGTTAAAGGTGGCTGTGATCTACGGTGCGGATGCGGTATATATCGGTGGAGATATGTATGGTCTGCGTGCCAAGGCGAAGAATTTCTCGGCAGAGGATATGAAGGAAGGTGTTGACTTTGCGCATGAGCACGGAAAACGCGTTTTCGTGACAGCAAATATCACAGCGCACAATAAAGATATGGATGGGATCCGCCGTTATTTCGGCGAGTTAAAGGAGATCGGACCGGATGCTCTGATCATTTCCGATCCGGGTGTATTTGATATTGCCAGAGAGGTCTGTCCGGAGATAGAGATCCACATCAGCACCCAGAGCAATAATGTCAATTACGGAACATATCTGTTCTGGCAGCGGATGGGTGCAAAGCGCGTCGTTTCCGCAAGAGAGCTTTCAATCAAGGAGATCAAGGATATCCGGGCGCATATTCCGGATGATCTTGAGATAGAGACCTTTGTGCACGGAGCAATGTGCATTTCCTATTCCGGACGATGCCTGCTCAGCAATTATTTTACCGGGCGGGATGCTAATCTGGGTGCCTGCACGCATCCGTGCCGCTGGAAGTATTATATCATGGAGGAGAATCGTCCGGGGGAATATCTTCCGGTGGAGGAAAATGAACGTGGCACCTATATTTTTAATTCAAAGGATCTGTGTATGATCGAGCATATTCCGGATCTTGTGGATGCCGGAATCGACAGCTTCAAGATCGAGGGACGCATGAAGACGGCACTTTATGTGGCGGATGTGGCGAGAACATATCGTCAGGCGATCGATGATTATTTCACCTCACCGGAGTTATATGAGTCCCGCAAGGACTATTACATGGATGAGATCTCAAAGTGTACCTATCGTCAGTATACGACAGGATTCTTCTATGGCAAACCGACCCATGAGGGACAGATCTACGATAACAATACCTACGTTCGTAAGTACACATATCTTGGCATTGTCGGCGGAATCACAGAGGACGGCTACGCAGTGATGGAGCAGCGCAACAAGTTCTGTGTGGGCGATGAGGTTGAGATTATGAAGCCGGATGGCAGTGACTGTCACGTGAAGGTTCTTGCCATGCGGGATGATAAAGGAGAAGCAATGGAGAGTTGTCCTCACCCACAGCAAATGATTCAGGTGAGATTTAGCGAGACACCGGATCTGATGAATTTGATCCGTGTATCATGTGAGTAAATACATTCAGGAGGAAGCGTTATGGAAAAAAATGTAAGACTTAGAGTACTGTATGTGATGGAGCTGTTTGTGGAGCAGACAGATTCGGAAAAAGGAGTAACCATGCAGGAGATTCTGGACTGGCTGGGTGAGCACGACCTGACCGGCGAAAGAAAGAGTATCTACGAAGATATTCATGCCCTGAAGGAGTTCGGACTGGATATCCAGTATACTCAGTCTGACAAGACATATCGTCTTGCCAGTCGCTAATGAAAGAAAAGGAGAAAAAGAATGACACCACAGCAGAAATATTTAAACATTGTGGATGAGGTGATCGAGAAAGGTCCGTTTAAACCGGACTGGGTATCCCTCTCTGATTATGAGACGCCGAAGTGGCTCAAGAATGGAAAGTTTGGTATATTTATTCACTGGGGACTTTTCAGCGTGCCGGCATTTAACAATGAATGGTATTCCCGCAACATGTATATCCAGAGCATGGAGGAGTGGCAGCATCACAGGGATACCTTCGGAGAGCACACAAAGTTTGGTTATAAGGACTTTATACCGATGTTTACGGCACCGAAGTTTCAGCCGGAGGAGTGGGTGAAGCTTTTCAAGGAAGCGGGAGCCAAATATGTCATGCCTGTTGCAGAGCATCATGACGGTTTTCAGATGTATGACAGTGAGATCAGCGAGTGGAATAGCGTGAAGATGGCTATGAAGCGTGATGTTCTTGGCGAGATGAAGGCAGCCATCGAGAAGGAGGGACTGACCTTCTGTGAGTCAAATCACCGTGTAGAGCATTCCTTTTTTATGGGGCATGGTAAGGAGTTTGACAGTGATATCAAGGATCCGATGAAGTTAGGAGATTTCTATTACCCTGCTATGCCGGAACCGGATAATCAGGATCTGTTCAGCCCGGCACCACCACAGGATTTCATGGAGGACTGGCTGGCAAGAAACTGTGAGCTTGTGGAGAAGTATCATCCGAATATGGTATATTTCGACTGGTGGATCCAGCATGATTCCGTAAAGCCATATCTTAAGAAGTTTGCAGCATATTATTACAACCGTGGTCTGGAATGGGGACAGCAGGTGACTATTTCTTATAAGCATGATGCAATGATGCTTGGCACCGGTGTGCTTGATATGGAGCGTGGACATTTTACAGAGGCAAAGCCGTTTACCTGGCAGGCAGATACCTCTATGGCATACAATTCCTGGTGTTACACAGAGCAGAACCGCTTTAAGCCGACGGTGGAGATCATTCAGGATCTCGTGGATATCGTCAGCAAGAACGGCTGCCTGCTTCTGAATGTGGGACCAAAGGCAGATGGAACTATCTGCGACGAAGAGATCAAGATCTTAAAGGAGATGGGTGAGTGGATGAGCGTCAACGGAGAGGCAATCTACGATACACACCCATGGCGTATCCAGGCAGAGGGCAGCACCAAGGGTGTTGAAGGTATGTTCTCCGAGGAAGGTCGTCAGGCTTATGGCAAGGATGATATCCGCTTCACCTGTAAGGCAGATTACATCTACATCATTGCGATGAAGCAGGAGGGTGCCGATGTTGTTGTTAAGTCTATGGGCGAGGACAGCAAGGACTTCCACGGCATTATTCTTGAGATGAAGGCACTTGGTTATGATGAGCCGGTGACTTACGAGCGCGATGCGGATACCATGACGATCCATGCACCGTTTGTAAAGAGTGATATGCCGGTTGTATACCGCATGAAGCTGAAATAACAGAAACAGATAATAAAGAAAGGCTGGTGCATCAGATGATGCATCAGCCTTTTGTTACACCTCAAAGCTTATGTCCAGATAATTTTGCAATAAAAAATTTTATCAAAAAACTAAAATGGTTTATGCCATGAATATAACGTCTGTCTGTTGTCTGCAATTAACCAAGCTTAACAACGTTAGCAGCCTGTGGTCCCTTTTCTCCGTTAACAACATCGAACTCAACCTCTTCGCCCTCATCAAGAACCTTGAAGCCGTCCATCTGAAGTGCTGAGAAATGTACGAATACATCTTTTCCTGTCTCGTCAGAGATGAAACCAAAACCCTTCTTTGCGTTAAACCATTTAACTGTACCCTTCATAGTAGTGCCTCCTAAAATAATGAAAAAATTTTGTAACCTGTGTGAGCACAGATTCAACAACATGTTTAATCTATCATATTCGTTGTTCGCTGTCAATGTAAAACCAATCAAATACTTCGCTAATTTTTGTCTATTCCCAGTTCCTGCGCAAGATCCTCAAGATACATCCAACGCTCCATTTTCTGCTCAAGCTCCTGAGAAAGATTCTCTTTTTCTTCGGATAATTTGCCGAGCCGGACGAAATCACTGGCGGCGCGTCCCATCTCCTCATCGATCTCTTCCAGGCGGGTTTCTAACTTCTGGATATCCTCCTCGATCGTTTCAAAATCCTTCTGTTCCTGATAGGTCATCTTTTTCTTATGGGTCTGTCCGTCCTTCCAGTTGCTGCGGTTGATTGTTTTGGAGGCATTCTCTGTGACAGTGCTGTCTGTGCCGGACGGTGTGATCGCAGCTTCCTTCGCCTGCTTTGCATGGAGATAATCGGTATAACCGCCCTCGTACTGCACAAGGTGCCCGTCCTCCTCGTAGGAGAAGATCCGGCGGACAACACGGTCCAGAAAATAACGGTCATGCGATACCACAGCAACGATACCGTCGAAATGGTCCAGATAATCCTCCAGTATCGTCAGTGTAGCGATATCAAGATCGTTCGTCGGCTCATCGAGGAAAAGGACATTTGGTGCCTCCATCAGGATGCGGAGCAGATAGAGACGGCGCTTCTCGCCACCGGACAGCTTTTTGATCAGGGCATACTGCATGTCACCCGGGAAAAGAAAGCGTTCCAGCATGGCGGATGCGGTGATCAGCGAGCCGTCCGGCTGTCGGATATATTCTGCACCGCTGCGGACATAATCGATCACACGCATATTTTCCTCCAGAGCCTCGTTTTCCTGTGAAAAATAACCGATCTTTACAGTCTGACCGATCGTTACGGTTCCGGTGTCCGGCTTGACGGTGCCGTCAATGATCTTCATTAATGTTGACTTGCCGCAGCCGTTTGGACCGATAATTCCGATCCGGTCATCTCTGAGGAAAATATAGGAGAAATCATTGATCAAGGTACGATCTCCATAGGATTTTGTGATATGTTCCAGCTCGACGGTCGTTTTTCCGAGGCGGGAAGAGACGGAAGCCATCTCTACGGAGTTGTCCCGTACCGGAGCCTTGGTGTCGCGGAGTGCTTCGTAGCGGGCGATGTGTGCCTTCTGCTTTGTGGAACGTGCTCTGGCACCGCGCTGCATCCATGCAATCTCCACGCGCAGAAGACTCTGACGCTTGCGTTCGGTTGCCATTTCAATCTCCTCGCGCCGGGCTTTGCGCTCGAGATAACCGAGGTAATTGCAGTTGTAGCTGTACAGCTTGCCCTTGTCGATCTCCACGATACGGTTGACGACGCTGTCTAAGAAGTAGCGGTCGTGGGTGATCATGATCAGAGCACTCTTTGTGTTTTTCAGAAAGTTTTCCAGCCATTCCGCCATCGCACTGTCAAGGTGGTTGGTCGGCTCGTCAAGGATCAGGATATCCGATGGTGTCAGCAGGGTGCGTACAAGGGCGATCCGCTTGCGTTGTCCACCGGAAAGCTCTGTGATATTCTGGGACAGCTTCGTGATGCCAAGCTTTGTCAGCATTGATTTTGCATCTGCTTCGTAATCCATAGGATCTCCGGAAATGTCAGAGGCGAGAGGAAGCGCTGCGGTCAGTGCATCGAAACTTTCCGGGAAAACAGGATTCTGCGGCAGATAGCCGATTCGCAGATTTCTTCCCATAATAACGGTTCCCTCATCCGGTTCCTCTTTACCGGCAAGGATCTTTAAAAGGGTTGATTTGCCAGTGCCGTTAATGCCGATAATTCCGACCTTTTCCTGTTCGTTTAAGGAAAAGGAAGCATCGTCAAATAGCTTTCGTTCCGTGTAGGAATGTGTCAGGTGTTCTGTTGTGATGAGATTCATAATTGTCCTCTTTTCTGATAATTTCTATAATAAAAAATCTGTAACAGATGTGTTTTCATAAAGTTGTGTGATCCCCGGAAAAGGAAGTGTGTCAGAATCCGGAAAAATATCCCGGTTATAAAATGGACTTTTGGCACGCCAGGCTTTATAATAACTGGTAGGAGTCACAATATCAATATGATACCTGTAAAGTGTGATTCTGTCAAAAAAGGAAACGGGGGGATTTGATGATAAAATACAGCCGTTCGGTCAATTATTATGAGACCGATCAGATGGGGATTGTACACCATTCTAATTACATTCGTTATTTCGAGGAGGCACGTCTGCACTGGATGGACGAGATAGGACTTTCATACAGCGGACTGGAGGAGCTTGGAGTGATCATTCCGGTCACCTTTGTGGACTGCAGGTATAAGAATCCGGTCCGCTTTGGGGATACGATCAGCATATCTGTGCGCATATCGAAGTTCGATGGAATCAAGATGGAATTTGCCTATGAGGTGTGCGATGAAGCAACCGGAAAGCTGCGAAGCACAGGCAGCAGTGGACATTGCTTCCTGGATAAGGATATGCGTCCGGTGCTTATCCGCAAGAGCTATCCGAAGCTGTATGAGATCATGATACAGGCACTTCACGAGGATGGCGGAGAAGGAAGAAAGGGAATGTGAATTCATGAAGAAGAAGCTGATAACTATATTGATCACCAGTCTGGTGATGATCGCGGGGATGGGAGCCTTTCTTTGGAAAATGAATGCGGTGTCACAGCGCATCGAGAAGAAAAAGGCAGCACTTTTGCAGGAAGAGATGGATACGAACACGAAGGATAAGGCGTTGGAGGATATTGACAAGCTGGATATGCAGACGCTCTATTTATCGGGCTCTGACAAGAACGTTGTCACCAGAGATTATGCCGGTCTGGATGAGGTTTATAATGAAAGCCGGTCGGCATCGGCAGAAAAGATGCTGACCGAACTGAAGAAGAAGCGGGATTATTCGGAGAAGGACGTTCTCTGGGCATACAATCCATATGGAACCAATCCGGATTCTTTGTATATGTACTTTAAAAGCAAAGGGAATTTCTACTGCCGTTATACGATCTCGGTGGATGACGACAAGATACCGGATTTTACGAGAACACTCGACAACGGCGCTTCCGGCAATGTTTCAAAGGAGCATGAGTATCAGATCATCGGTCTGGTGCCGGGCAGAACCAATTATCTGATTGTTAAGCTGTACAATAAAAAGGACGAGCTTGCCAACACACTGTACTATAAAGTGGACATGCCGAAAAGCCGGAGTGGTGCGCAGACAATCCTTTCATCCGAGAAGGGGAGCAGCAAAGGAAAGCAGCAAAACGGTCTTTATACGGTATTCCGCAAAGCTTCCTCCGGACAGAAAAATGCCGTTTTATTTTATGATAACAGTGGCGTGCTGCGTGCGGAATTTCCGACGAAAGCAGCCGGTTATAATATCGAAGAAATTTATGATACGCTCGTTTATGCCGTGGATAATAATACGCTTGTCCGGGTCAATGCACTGGGGCAGGTGGAGAAGTGCTTAAAGCTTCCGATGCATCAGATCTACGGTGAATTTGCTTACGATGGAGCGGGGGCGGTCTATGTGCTGGCAAGACCGGTACAGCAGTCGGCATCCCTCGGAAACGTTACAAGAGTGGAGGTTAATTCCGGGAAGGTTACGGATGCCCTGAATCTGTCAGATATACCGGCACTTGTGAAGCTTGTAAAGCGTGCCGATCATAAGAAGACCTTAAAAGGGAAGAACCATATGCAGGTCAATTCAATCCGTGTGACCGGAACGAATCAGCTTCTGCTTGGCTCCTCCAAATATTCAACGATCATGAAGGTCAGCAATGTCAACAGTCTGATGCCGAAGCTCGATTATATGATCGCGGATCGGAAGCTATGGAATATTTCCGGAAAGAACAAAGCAGACAAAAAGCTTCGCAAAAAGATATTGACCAAAGGTCTTGCCGAGGGACAGGCCGAGCCGACACAGGCATCACCGTTAGTGAATTCCATTCTCGACACAGGCAATACGACACCGGAGCTTTTTGCCTCCCAGTATGGTCAGAATGCGCTTGTGACCGGGGAAAATTCCGGACTTGCCGATGGACAGTATTATGTCAGTATGCTGAATAACAATTCCGGCAGGGGTTCATCCGGCAGGAAGAATTCCTACTATTACCGGTATCTTGTGGACGAGACGGCAGGAACTTATGCACTGGTGGATAAGAACAGACTGGACTGGAACAAAAGCGGTGGAAATGTAACTGCATATGATGATAGTTTTCTTTACTGCAGGTCGGCAGATCATTTGTTTGAGGAGCTTGACGGAAGCGGAAGAAAGATTCGTTCCTTCCGTGTGAAGGGCAGCCTGCACAGGGTATATAAAAACGACTGGAAGGGCGTTTGGTTTTACTGATGTTTTAACGTTTCGACACGCTATTTTTATTGACCCTGTCCCGGAAAAGAGGTATACTAAAAACAGTAGTTTGTATGTAATCAGGCAACTGTCTAATGAATAATGTATAGGAGGAAAGTTATAATGAAATTTTTTGTTGACACAGCGAAGATTGAGGACATCAAAAAGGCAAACGATATGGGTGTGATCTGTGGTGTAACCACAAACCCTTCTCTGATTGCCAAGGAGGGTGGCAAGAGCCAGGAGGAGATCTTAAAGGAGATCGCTTCTATCGTTGATGGTCCTATCAGTGGAGAAGTTAAGGCAACAACTGTAGACGCAGAGGGCATGATCGCAGAGGGACGTGAAATTGCAAAGCTTCATCCAAACATGGTTGTAAAGATCCCTATGACAGTAGAGGGACTCAAGGCAACAAAGGTACTTGCTTCTGAGGGAGTTAAGGTAAATGTAACACTGATCTTTTCTGCAAATCAGGCACTTCTGGCAGCAAGAGCAGGTGCAGCATATGTATCACCATTCCTTGGACGTCTGGATGATATTTCACAGCCGGGTATCGATCTGATCGAGACGATCACCGCTATCTTTGACAACTACGGTATTGATACAGAGATCATTGCGGCAAGCATCCGTAATCCGATCCATGTAACAGACTGCGCTCTGGCAGGAGCTGATATTGCAACAGTACCATATTCTGTAATCGAGCAGATGACAAAGCATCCGCTGACCGATCAGGGTATTGAGAAGTTCCAGAAGGAGTATCTTGCCGTATTTGGTGAGTAATAAGAACAGGCAGCTTTGAAAAGCTGTCATCATAAGATCAAAGACAGAAAGGAAATGAAAATGGATACATTAGCATTAAAGAAAACTGCAAATGAGATTCGTAAAGGTATTGTGACAGCAGTGCACAGTGCAAAGTCCGGTCATCCGGGTGGATCTCTTTCCGCAGCAGACATTTTAACATATCTTTATTTTGAAGAGATGAATGTAGATCCAAAGGATCCGAAGAAAGCAGACCGTGATCGTTTTGTTCTTTCCAAGGGACACATCGCACCGGCACTTTATGCAACACTGGCAGAGAAAGGCTATTTCCCGAAGGAGGATCTGAAGACACTTCGTCATGTGGGATCTTATCTGCAGGGTCATCCGGATATGAAGCATATCCCGGGTGTTGATATGTCAAGCGGTTCTCTGGGACAGGGAATCTCTGCAGCAGTTGGTATGGCACTGTCCGCAAAATTGGACAGCAAAGATTACCGAACATATGCACTTCTTGGTGACGGCGAGATCCAGGAGGGACAGGTCTGGGAAGCTGCAATGTTTGCAGGTGCCCGTAAGTTAGATAATCTCGTTGTGATCGTTGATAACAACGGACTTCAGATTGATGGAGATATTGCAGATGTATGTTCACCATATCCGATCGCAGACAAGTTCAAGGCATTTAATTTTAATGTGATCGAGATTGATGCCCATGACTTTGATCAGATTGCAGATGCATTCCGGAAGGCGAAATCTACCAAGGGAATGCCAACCGCAATTATTGCAAAGAGTATCAAGGGCAAGGGCGTAAGCTTCATGGAGAATCAGGCAGGATGGCATGGCTCTGCTCCGAATGATGAGCAGTATGCACAGGCAATGGCTGATCTGGACAAAATCGGTGAGAGCTTAAAGTAAAGGAGGATGAACATGGCTGACGTAAAGAAAATAGCAACAAGAGAAAGCTACGGAAATGCGTTGAAGGAATATGCAGAGGAGTATCCAAATCTTGTCGTACTGGATGCCGATCTGGCAGCAGCGACCAAGACTGCAATCTTTAAGAAAGCATATCCGGACAGACATATAGATTGTGGTATTGCAGAATGTGATATGATGGGTATTGCAGCAGGACTTGCTACGACAGGAAAGATCCCGTTTGTAAGTTCCTTTGCAATGTTTGCAGCAGGACGTGCTTTTGAGCAGGTTCGTAATTCTATCGCATATCCACATCTCAACGTAAAAATTGGAGCAACTCATGCAGGTATCTCTGTCGGCGAGGATGGAGCAACCCATCAGTGCTGTGAGGATCTTGCTCTGATGCGCACGATTCCGGGGATGATCGTTATGAATCCTTCGGATGATGTAGAAGCTAAGGCTGCTGTAAAGGCGGCGCTGGATCATGAAGGTCCTGTATATATCCGTTTTGGCCGTCTGGCAGTGCCGGTAATCAATGACAGACCGGATTACAAGTTTGAGATTGGTAAGGGTGTTGTACTCCGCGAGGGTACCGATGTGACGATCATCGCTACCGGACTTGAGGTTGGAGAGAGCCTTGAGGCTGCAGAGAAGCTTGCAGCAGACGGCATCTCCGCAAAGGTGATCAACATCCATACGATCAAGCCTCTGGATGAGGATCTGGTTGTGGCAGCAGCCCAGGAAACCGGTAAGGTTGTTACCGTTGAGGAACATTCCGTGATCGGTGGTCTTGGCAGTGCAGTATGTGACTGCCTGTCTGCAAAGGCACCGACAAAGGTAATGAAGATCGGTGTGAACGACACATTCGGTGAGTCCGGTCCTGCTCTTGAACTGATCAAGAAGTATGGTCTGGATGCAGACAGCATTTACGCAAAGGTAAAGGCGTTTGTAGCGGAGTAAGGTCTGTTTCGACGTCTTTGACTGGCGGCAGAAAGCAAAAGCTGCTTAGAAATGATATGTTATTTTGTGGGGTCTGTACTGAAAATGGTACAGATCCCATTTCTGGTATATAGAAAATTTTCAATAATGGTACGGCAACGCGCAAGGCGTGTCAGATCCCTCACATATAAGAAGCATCGGAAGTAGAAATTGGCAGGCATGCTTTGCATTAATAAAATAGGAAAGGTGACTGATATAATATGAGACTGATGATCGTACGACATGGAGATCCGGATTACAGCATTGATTCGCTGACCCCAAAGGGCTGGAAGGAGGCAGAGCTTTTAGCAGACCGCCTTTGTAAGCTGGACATTGCAAAATTTTATGTTTCTCCACTTGGAAGAGCAAAGGATACCGCATCCTTCACGCTGAAACGGCTGGGACGGGGAGCGGAAGAGATGACGTGGATGCGGGAATTTGATGCCTGGATCAAACGACCGGACGTGGGCGACAGGGCGATATTGTGGGACTGGCTTCCGGAGGACTGGACGAAGGTTTCTTCCTTTTATGATAAGGATGCATGGAGTGACCATACACTTCTGAAAGAAGGGACAACGGAACATGGTGATATCAGGGCGGAGTATGACTGGGTCATCGGAGAATTTGACAAGCTGCTTGAGCGTCATGGCTATCGCCGCGAGGGACAGATCTATCGTGCGGAGAATGCCAATGATGACACCATTGTCCTGTTCTGTCACTTCGGACTGGAATGCGTGCTTCTAAGTCACCTTCTTGGTATCTCACCGATGGTGCTGTGGCATGGGCTCTGTGCAGCACCAACCTCCGTTACAACACTCTACACCGAAGAACGCCGCCCGGGTATTGCCTCCTTCCGTATGACAGCCTTCGGAGATACCTCACACCTGTATGTGGCAGACGAACCACCTGCCTTCGCAGCCAGATTCTGTGAGTGCTATGACCACACCGATGAGCGCCACGACTAACCCACATCCAATCCGGTGATAACTATATTAAAAAAATTTATTTCATGCAACATTTTGAGCTGAGGCGACACAGATAAATAGGAATTCCGAAAATGGGAAACAAATTGTTTATTTTATGTGCCGCAGGGGAAGCGGCAGAAGGGAGCCGCTTATGATGAATGGAACGGAACGGCTGATCGGACTCAGAATGAGGAAGGTGACGCTTCGCAAACGTCACTGGAAGAAACCGGCACGGATTGCCGGAGGCTGTGTGTGGTTCGTGCTTGCAGTATTATTGTGCCGGATCTTTCTGGGAGGAACGGATGGCTGCTATACCAACAGTATCACGCATGTGGACAGCTACCGGCAGATTTATCAATATTATATGGGACTGCTTGAGAAGCAGGATAAAATTGTTTTAAAAGACAGTGATGCAATGAACGCAAAGATGGGAGGAGAGAATACTTCCGGCGGGGATGTGCAATATGCAACTGCTTCTGTCGACAGCAATGTGCAGACATATGTTTCGATCAACCAGCGGGAAACAGGAGTCGGGGAAGCAGATGCGATCATTACGGACGGACAATATATCTATGAGCTGGTACAGAAGGAGACGGAGAATGACTGGGGTGATCCGCCGTGTATTCATATTCTGAAGCCGGAGGGGAAACAGACAAAGGAGATATTGAAGTTTAAGCTGCCGATTCCAAAGAACGAAAATGGATCCACAGGTTTATCTTCTGATGCAAAATGGTTGTCATACCGGACGGCAGCATTGTATGTTTATCAGGATATACTTGTTGTGGCAGAGGAGCTTCATGGACTTGCCGGAGAAGAGGAGCTTCAGGGAACGGTGAAGTGGGATGTTAAAACAGCCGTTTATTTCTATGACATTTCCGATATCAGACATCCAAAGGAACTGCGCCATATTTTGCAGAATGGCAGTTACAATACTCTGCGGGAATATCAGGGTGTTTTGTATCTGGTGACACAGAATTGGGACGTTCCGGTGACTGCGATGAAGGAGAAGAATAAGGAACGTTATGTTCCGTGGCTGGACGGAAAATTTCTGGAAACCGACAATATTATTCTGCCGGAAGATGCACAGGGGAATGCATACACCATGGTCAGCACATGGAAGCTGCAAAAGGACGTGAAAAAGATCAATACAAAAGCAGTGATTGGTCTGTACGCGGGCGTATATATGACAGAGAATAATCTGTATCTTTCCACGACTCTTTATGCAGATATCGCCCAACAGGAAAAAAATGACAGCAGCAGGATACTTAGGTTTAAACTGGACGGGGGAAAACTGGTTGAAAATAAGACGGTGGTAATGCCGGGATCCTTTGCAAACAGTTTTGCCATTCAGGAAAGAAAAGACATGCTGTATGTGGTGACAGAGATTATCCATTATGCGTATGAGCAGGATGCAAAGGGGGAGGAGGGCTATGAGTCCGGGCAAAACTATGTCAGTAACACAGAGATCTGTGCCTACGTTTTTGACGATGCATTAGAAATGATCTCGAAATGCGGCAATATTGCAGAAAACGAAGATGTCAAAGCCGTCCGTCTTCTGGAGGATGTCGGATATGTGGTGTCCTATCAGCAGACGGATCCTCTCATCAGTATTGACTTTTCTGATCCAAAGGAGCTAAAGGTGATGGACGAACTGAAAATGCCGGGCTTTTCTACGTATCTTCATCCGGTCAAAGACAATCTTCTTCTCGGAATCGGGACAACAGACGATACGCAGAATCAACATATTAAGATAGCACTGTACGATATTTCGGACAATGAAAATCTGCATATTTTTGATGAAAAGCTCATCGAAGATATGGAGAACAGCAATGTAGAGTATGATTACAAGGGTGTATTTATTGATGGGGACAACAGTATCGTCGGTTTTGGGGGAATGACCTACGATGAGAAATATCTGGACGACCCGGAAGAGAAGGCATACCGGAATACCTATGTATTATATCGTTACAGCAGAGAAGGTAAGCTCGAATCAATCGGGGACTACGAGGTTAAAACAGGAAGCAGTGGAATGGTTGGCATGCGGATCGGATCGTGGTTTTATATTATTCCGTATGGTCATGCAGGTGTCAGTGATATGGTGATCGTTCCGTATCTATAAAGAAGAAATCTTAAATTTTTAAGTAAAATCAGTTCGCTATGGTAACGGTAGCAGGTTGCCTGGAAAAGGGGGAAACTATGAAGAAAAGAAAAATCATGTTTGCTGCAGTGATCGTGGTCTTCTGCCTTGTGATCTTTGTGGTCACAAGACAGCAGACTTCTCGTTCCATTCTTGGAACGATGAAAATGTATTCGGTATTTCAGATACCGGAGGTTTCGCTGGCGCAGGGAAATTATTCCGGCAAGAAATTAAAAAACCTGTCTTTTCAGGACAAGGTTCAGTTATTTCATATTCTGCAAAAAACAAGAATTTATCAAAAAGAAAAAGATCCAAAATATTCGCCGGAGGATCTTGGATTGTGGGATACACAGATACTGTTTCGCTGGGACAACGACACAAAAAACATTCTGTACTGGTCCGATTATCAGGACGATAAAACAGGACTTTTCACCTGGGGAGCCGTAGACGGCGACGACATAAAAAGTTATTATCTCGACAAAAAATATGCCCTCAAACTTCAGAAATTATTTATCAAATATACCGGCAAAAATGAAAAAACATTTCCAAAAAATTCACAGGATTCATAATCATGTTACGAAAACTTTCCTCACGAAATGTTAATGTAGGTTCATAATATTTCTTATGTCCTGAAAACAAATAATAATTTTGCCTCGTAAAACAGATTAATCCGTGAACTATGACAAAAAATTGACGCAGATCAGTAGGATTTCTGAAAAGTCTTTGCTTTGCAATGCTTTGATAAATGCGCATCCGCACGACTGAGCCCACCTCGGGGCGAGTACGGTAGGATGCGTTTATCAAAAATCAAAGCAGCAAAGCAATTAGACTTTTCGAAATCCGTTAGTGACAAGACAATTTTTTTGTCATAGCTCACGGATTTTCAAGTTCTTTGGCAGGCAAAATTCTATTATCAGTAATTGGACATAAGAAATATTATGAGCGATTTCGTTTCATTGCTGTGGAAAGTTTCGTGAGATTATTATGAATAATCGGTACCTTCATTGGAAAAAATAGGCATAAAAGGTATGCACATTTTGTGCGGAAAAGGAGGTGCCGGATGGCAAAAAAAGAAATCGGAAAACAAAGCGTAGAATTTGACTGTCCGCCCCTGATCGTAGGGGCGGCGTCTGTTGTTGGAGAAAAAGAAGCACAGGGACCCTACGGAAAATATTTTGATCATGTCATAAAGGATCCGATGGCGGGACAGGAGACATGGGAGGAAGCGGAAGAACGCTTTCAGCAGATTGCAGCGGAGATGGCAATCGAAAAATGCGGCTTAAAGAAAAAGGATATCCGCTATGTTGTGGCGGGCGATCTGCTCGGACAGCTCATTGCATCCTCGTTTGGTCTGATGAATCTGGACATCCCGATCTTTGGTGTGTATGGTGCGTGCTCGACGATGGGGGAATCACTGGCAATCGGATCGATGTTAGTGGACGGCGGTTTTGCGGATCGTGTCGTGGCACTTACGTCCAGCCATTTTGCCAGTGCAGAAAAGCAGTTTCGTTTTCCGCTGGGGTATGGCAACCAGCGTCCGCAGGCGGCAACCTGGACTGTGACGGGAAGCGGGGCAGTTGTTCTATCCTCGCAGTTTGATACGAAGAAGAAACTGTCCCGCAAAACAGATGTCCAAAAAATCGTACAGGTACGCGGCGTTACCACCGGTAAGATCGTAGATTATGGTGTCAAGGACAGTATGAATATGGGAGCCTGTATGGCACCGGCTGCGGCTGACGTGATCGCAGCGAATCTGAATGATTTTCAGCGAAAGCCGGAGGACTATGATCAGATCATCACAGGTGATCTGGGAGAAGTTGGAAGACAGATCCTGCTGGATATTCTGCAGGCAAAGGGGTATGACATTGCGGACAGATATATCGACTGTGGCATTGAAATTTATCGGGATGACCAGAATGTACAGTCCGGTGGAAGCGGCTGTGGCTGCAGCGCGGTCATGCTGACCGGCTATATTCTGCAGAAGTTAAAAAATCAGGAATGGAAGCGTGTTTTGTTTGTTCCGACCGGAGCACTTTTGTCACCGGTAAGTTTTAATGAAGGAAAAAGTGTACCGGGAATTGCGCATGCAGTTATCCTGGAAAGTGCCGGAGAAAATGACAGATAATAAGAAAAAGAAACGTAGCGTTTTTTGAAAAATTATGCAATAAAATTTGAAAAAAGGAGAACCGAAAAATATGAATTATGTTTGGGCATTTATTGTGGGTGGACTTATCTGTGTCATTGTACAAATTTTAATGGACAATACAAAGCTTTTGCCGGGAAGGATCATGGTATTGCTCGTCTGCACCGGTGTCATACTCGGAGCGCTTGGCTGGTACGAGCCTTTCGAAAAATGGGCAGGTGCCGGAGCAACGGTTCCGCTTCTTGGTTTTGGAAATGTTTTATTTCGCGGTATGAAAGAAGCGATTGATCAGGAAGGTTTTATCGGATTATTTAAAGGCGGTTTTACGGCATGTTCGGTTGGCGTTTCCGGTGCAATGATTTTTGGGTATATCGGATCGTTGATTTTTAAACCGAAAATGAAATAAAAAGCACTGGAAAAACAAGGCAATATTTATAATTTTTTGTTACAAAATTAAAATAATTATACAATAGTAACAAAAATTGAAAAAAGGGTTGAAACTTTTCGTAAAACGCTATAAACTTCTTATCGTAGATTGAATCGTTAATTTTTTTCTTTAGTTATGAAAGGGAGAAGTATTATGGCAGATAAGAAAAATACTACCGCAAAAAAAGAGACCGCAGTTAAGACAAACGCAGCAGTAACAGCAGCAGCCGCAACCGTAGCAGCAGCTAAGAAGACAGAGGCAGCCGCTCCTGCAGCTAAGACAGCAGATACAGTTAAGAAGACAGAAGCACCAAAGAAGACTGAGACTAAGAAGGCAGAGGCACCAAAGAAAGCTCCTGCAGCTAAGAAGGCAGAGCCTAAGAAACGTGGAAGAAAGCCTGCAGCTAAGAAGGCTGAGCCACGCGTTCAGGAAGTTTACTTCGAGTTCGATGGCAAGCAGGTTGAGGCCGGCCAGGTTGTTTCTCTGATCGAGCAGGCTTACAAGAACGAGGGTCATCAGGTCGGACGTATCAAGGATCTGAAGGTTTACATCAACTCTGAGGAAGGCAAGGCATATTATGTCATCAACGGAGACAATGGTGAAGGTAAGTATATCGAGCTGTAAGAATTTTTGCGATATATCAAAAGGGCTGAGATCATTCTCAGCCCTTTTTCCATGTCAACCCATGGAAAATATTTGTGTTGACAGATGATTGATTATTTACCTGCCATAGATTCTTCCTGACGCTTGATCATCTGACGAACCATCTCGCCACCAACGGAACCGTTCTGTGCGGATGTCAGATCTCCGTTGTAACCACCGTTCTTAAGTGGTACTCCTAACTCACTGGCAACCTCCATCTTGAACTTGTCCATAGCTTCTTTTGCCTGTGGAACTTCCATTTTTGAACTCTGACTGTTTGTCATTTTTTCTACCTCCTTGATATTGGTTTTGCCGATTGATTTCATTCTGCCGCAGCAGATTCATATCTTTTTCGGCGGGATAGGCTTTTGTTTTGCTTATCCTGATTTCTATTATTTGCAATTGCAGGTAAAATATTTTGCCAGTTTCTTCCTGCTTTTTGAGGAAAATTTGACCAGAAGGTTGAAATTTGTGAGAAATGTGATACAATAATATAAATAATTATGTTTAGAACTTATGAAAGGATGGAGGATATCATGAAGCATATTCAGACATTAAACAAGGCAAACTTAAGTGAGTCCGCTAAGAAGGGCGGCTGTGGTAAGTGTCAGGCATCTTGCCAGTCTGCATGTAAGACATCTTGTACGGTAGGAAACCAGAAGTGTGCAAGAGAGGATGACGACAAATAATTGTTGTGATTGCGCTGAAAGCAGATAGCTGCTGCAATTTATTATTGCAGCAGCTATTTACATGTTACAGTTTCAAATTTCCCACGGGTAATGTATCGGATCACACAGGCTCGATGCGCTGACATATCTGGTGTGGGTGATCTGAATTAAGAAAGGATAATTATGATTCATAAATTTAAAGCAAAGGATTTAAATATTGTATTGGATGTAAACAGCGGTGGAGTACATCTGGTGGATGATCTTACTTATGATCTGCTGGATCATCTGGAGGAACCGCTGGCAGAGGAATGTCCGGAAGAGGCAGTGAAAGCGCTGGCAGACAAGTATACAAGGGAGCAGGTTGAGGAGTGCTATGGAGAGATTTTAGAGCTTTACCATGACAAAGTGCTTTTCAGCGGAGATCCGTATGCTGTCTATGCCGAAACAGCGATCAATTCGCCGATCAAGGCAATGTGCCTTCATATTTCCCATGACTGTAATCTGCGCTGCAAGTATTGCTTTGCATCCACGGGAGATTTTGGTACGGGACGTAAGCTGATGCCTCTGGAAACCGCTAAGGCAGCCATTGATTTTCTTTTGGAGAAGTCTGTGGGAAGAGAGAATCTCGAGCTTGATTTCTTCGGTGGTGAGCCGCTGATGAATTTCGATGTAGTAAAGCAGACCGTAGCTTACGCCAGAAGCAAGGAGAAGGAATACGGTAAGCATTTCCGTTTTACGATCACAACAAATGGTATGCTTCTGGATGATGATGCGATTGATTTCATCAACAAGGAAATGTATAATGTTGTTCTTTCCATCGATGGACGAAAGGAAGTCAATGACCGGATGCGTGTGCGTGCAGACGGAACAGGAAGCTATGATCGCATCGTCAGGAATTTTAAAAAACTTGTGGAGAAGCGTGGCGATAAGGAATGGTATGTCCGTGGAACATATACAAAGTACAATCTGGATTTTTCCGAGGATGTATTCCATCTGTATGAGCAGGGCTTTGATCAGATCTCGGTGGAGCCGGTTGTGGAGGATCCGAAAGTGGAGTATGCGATCACGGAGGAAGATCTGGATCGTATCTGCGAGGAGTATGATAAGCTGGCAGACCGTCTGATGGAACTTAAGAAGAACGGTGGATTCCTGAATTTCTTCCATTTCATGATCGATCTGGAGCAGGGACCGTGTGTGATCAAACGTCTGCGTGGCTGCGGCAGTGGTAACGAGTATGTTTCCATCACCCCGGATGGAGATATTTATCCATGCCATCAGTTTGTCGGACATGAGGAATACTGCATGGGTAATATTGAGGAAGGCACCTTCAATGAGGAGATCAAGAAGGAATTTGCGGGGGCACATGTTTATTCCAAGCCATCCTGCCAGAAGTGCTGGGCAAAGTTTTACTGCAGCGGTGGCTGTAATGCAAACAACTATATTTATAATGGAGACATTCATAAGGTTCATGAGATGTCCTGCAAGATTCAGAGAAAGCGTCTGGAAAGTGCAATTCTGATCAAGGTTTGTGAGATGTTAGAAAAGGCGAATGCATAAGCCGATCAACGTACAATGATGTTGCCGTGTTTGCCGTGGCATAGTATAATAGAGAAGAGGCAGCATTGGTGGCTGCATGAAAGAAGTCGTTTGCTGCGGTGTATACAGGTGAGTTACGAGAGAATGGATCACCGCAGTGTATATGTGGGTTAACAAAGGAATGGAGGTATTATCATGAGGTTAGTAACCAGATCTGATTTTGATGGGTTAGCATGTGCGGCACTGTTAAAGGAAGCCGGGATCATTGATCATTGGAAGTTTGCACATCCGAAGGATCTGCAGGATGGTCTGATTGAGGTTACGGAGGATGACTGTCTGGCAAATGTTCCTTATGTGGAGGGCTGTGGTCTTTGGTTTGACCACCATTCCAGCGAGCATGAGAGACAGCAGTTAGCCGGCAAATATAAAGGAGAGAGTCGTCTGACTCCATCCTGTGCCAGAATTATTTATGAATATTATGGCGGCAAGGAGAAGTTTCCACAGTTTGATGAGATGATGGAGGCGGTGGACAAGGTAGACTCCGCCAATCTGACGATTGATGAGATCCTTCATCCGACCGGATGGATCCTGATCGGATTTATTATGGATCCACGTACCGGTCTTGGGCGCTGGCGTAATTTCCGGATTCCGAACTATCAGTTAATGGAAGAACTGATCGATGCCTGCCGGACAATGACTACGGATCAGATCCTGGCACTGCCGGATGTGGTGGAACGTATTGAGATTTATCATGAGCAGTCCGAGAAGTTTCAGGAAATGGTCAAGGCACATACACACGTCGAGGGCAATGTGATCATATCTGATCTTCGCGGTGTTGATCCGATCTATTCCGGTAACCGTTTTATGATCTACAGCATGTATCCGGAACAGAATATTTCCTGCTGGATCGTAAACGGAAAGGGCGGTGCAGGATGTTCTGCAGCAGTTGGCTACAGCATTTTGAATAAGACCTCTAAGGTCAATGTCGGAAGCCTGATGCTCAAGTACGGCGGTGGTGGTCATAAGGCAGTAGGAACCTGCCAGTTCTCCGATGAGAACATGGAGACGGAGCTTCCGAAGATGCTGCAGGAGCTGATTGCAATGTCGAATCAGTAATAATATAGCGGAATAAGATGCTGCAGGGGGCAAATATTTTTCCCTCAACATCACAAGATAAAAGCAGGGACAGATTTTCCGGCAATCGAAAAGTTTGTCTCTGTTTTCCTGTTACTGACGAAACAGGAATGAAGACACTACGCCTGTGGAGTACGGCTGCGGGCTGAGAAAGGAATATCGGAATATTATGTTATTAATGTTAATGGTAGTTTTGTGCTACACGATCTGCTCGCTGAGTGATAAATATGCAGTTGCCAAGATTAAATTTAATGGTAATGAACTGACATTCCTGATGGCAGCAGCAACTGCGGTATTTATGACAATTACGTTGCCGTTTGTTGATACGCACGTTGTGTGGGGGCTGCCGGCAGTGGCAGCGATCCTTCTGTTGACCGCTTCCAAGATGCTGGAGTTTCAGATGTCAGCACTGATCCTTCGGGATATGTCGGCGTTTGAATTAAAGGCATGGCTTGGAATTTGCCTGTTTGCGTCCTATTTTACGGACATTGCCATGAAGACACAGGTGTTTTCGTGGGTGCGTCTTGCATTTATTGCAGTGACGGTAGTCGGCCTTATACTGATCGCACAGGCGGGCAGAAAGACCATTCATTATGGGAAAATTATTCTTCCGCTCATTGTCTATCTGGCGGCGAAATACGGCTATGGTTTTGTGATCGCAGCGGCAGAGCCGTACATATCCTCAACAATGTGTCTTTATTTTGCATTGATCCTTCTTGCTCTGATCCTTTTACCGGTGGTACATCCGGTTCGGCTCTTTAAGGAAAAGAGAAACGGTGGTCTGTTTGTCGTTCTGACCAAGATTCCGAATGTTGCAGGTTTGCTTGGCGAGAATGCCGTGATCGCGGTAAGCCTTGCTAATTATTCCTTCATCCAGCCGATGATCCTTGTGGTGCTTTTCTTCTGGGGCATTGCCAGAAAAGAAGAGGAGCACGATCTTCTCAGTGTGCTGGGTGGAATTGTCTGTATTATCGGAATTGTGGGATTTCAGCTGTTATAATTTTGCAATTTTGTGCAGGTGTACATGAAATTGATAAATTGTAAATGAATGGATTCTTCTTTTGTATGCTTGACAGACAGCGTGACCCTCACTATACTAAAAGAGATAATTTGTCTGGGGAGCTGTTACGGCTGAGAGGGACGAAAGATGTCCGACCCATGAACCTGATTCGGATAATTCCGGCGTAGGAAGATAGATTTGCTTTGTATAACATCATATTCTTACAAATTACAGTGCTTCAGATGAATATATCCGGAGCACTTTTTGTATAGAAATGTGTCATCCGCGATATACGAAAATGCTCCCGGGCGTATGTTTATTTTATTATGAGTTACTCAAACTTCGCACAGCTATTATTAAAAATTAAAACGTGCACCATAATATTTTTATGACCACAGTTATATACTGAGTGCGCAAAGTCTGAGTCAGTTAAAAAGGAAGAAGTGAGGTAGATTATGGATTACACAACACAGATGGATGCAGCAAGGAAGAATATCATCACTCCGGAAATGGAGAAGGTTGCTGCCAAAGAGAAAATGGATGTGGAGGTACTTCGTGACCTGATCGCAAAGGGGCAGGCAATCATCCCGGCGAATAAGAACCACAAGGTACTTGAACCGAACGGAATCGGAAGTGCGCTTCGCACAAAGATCAATGTCAATCTTGGAACATCCCGTGACTGGACTGATCTTGACATGGAGATGGAAAAGGTAAAGAGTGCCGTTGATATGGGAGCAGAGGCGATCATGGACTTAAGCTCCAGCGGAGATACACAGAAGTTTCGCCGCAAGCTGACGGCAGAGTGTCCGGCAACGATCGGTACCGTACCGATTTATGATGCAGTCGTATATTATCACAAGGCATTAAAGGAGATCACCGCGAAGGAGTGGCTCGACATTGTCAGAATGCATGCGGAGGACGGCGTTGATTTCATGACGATCCACTGTGGCGTCAATAAGGAAACAGCACGTCATTTCCGTCAGGATAAACGTCTGATGAACATCGTATCCCGTGGTGGTTCCATCATTTATGCATGGATGGAGATGACCGGTAATGAGAATCCATTCTACGAGTATTATGATGAAGTGCTGGATATCTGCAGAGAATATGATGTTACGATGAGTCTTGGTGATGCATGTCGTCCGGGCTGTTTGAAGGATGCATCCGATGTTTCCCAGATTCAGGAGCTGATCACACTTGGTGAGCTGACAAGACGTGCCTGGGAAAAGGATGTTCAGGTTATGATCGAGGGACCGGGTCATATGCCGCTTGATCAGATCAAAGCGAATATGGAGATTCAGAAGACAATCTGTAAGGGAGCACCATTTTATGTACTTGGACCTCTCGTTACGGATATTGCACCGGGCTATGATCATATTACTTCTGCAATCGGTGGGGCAATCGCAGCAACTTATGGCGCATCCTTCCTGTGCTATGTAACACCGGCTGAGCACCTGCGTTTGCCGGATCTGAACGATGTAAAGGAAGGAATCATTGCTTCCAAGATCGCAGCGCATGCCGCTGATATTGCGAAGGGACTTCCGGGTGCAAGAGACTGGGATGATGAGATGGCAGCAGCCCGCCGCGCCCTTGACTGGGAGAAGACCTTTGAGCTTTCGATTGATCCGGAGAAGGCGAGAAGATACCGTGCCGAGGCAGCTCCGGAGAAGGAGGATACCTGCTCTATGTGTGGTAACTTCTGTGCAGTAAAGAATATGAACAAGATTTTGGACGGGGAGATTGTATCAATTTTCGATGAATAAGATGAAAAAATTATCGGTTGTATTGACAATTGCCGGTTCGGATTCAAGTGGAGGCGCCGGAATACAGGCAGATTTAAAGACAATGTCTGCATTTGGTGTATACGGTATGAGTGTGATCACGGCAGTGACGGCACAAAACACATGCGGTGTGACCGGCGTGCAGAGTGTAACCGGCGAAATGATTCGTCTGCAGTTGGAAGCGGTGCTTAAGGATATTAAGCCGGATGCCGTTAAGATCGGCATGCTTTCTACCGCAGAAGCTGTGGAGGCGGTGGCTGATCTGCTTGAAGAATATCAGCCCTCCCATATTGTATTAGATCCGGTCATGGTATCGACAAGCGGACGATGTCTTCTGGAGCCGGAAGGGGAACGTTTGATGCTGGAACGACTGTTTCCGATGGCTGAGCTTGTGACGCCCAACATTCCGGAGATACAGGCGATTCTTGCAGGGACGATCCAGACTGAAGAGGAACATTTACAGAGCAGTGAACCGGTACCGGAGAACTGCATCACAACCGTCTTCGACATGGAAGCTGCGGCGAAGAAGCTGTGGCAGCGATATAGCTGTCAGGTACTCTTAAAGGGCGGTCATATGCAGCAGGCAGCGGATGATCTGTTATATGTGGGTGAACCGGTATGGTTTCCGGCAGAGCGCATTGAATGCAGCAATACACACGGGACCGGTTGCACCCTGTCCTCTGCGATCGCAAGCGGACTTGCGCTTGGTTACTCATTGGAAGAATCCGTGGGACGTGCCAAGGAATATGTGCGCGGTGCCATGTCCACAGGACTTGAACTGGGTCATGGAAACGGACCGCTTGATCATGGCTGGAATACATCATCGGCTGTGTTTACACAGTCCTCCCAGTCTGCGCGGTAGGTTTCCTCCGGAACAGCATAAACATAACATCCGGCTTCTTTGGCAGCATGGATGGCATAAGGAGCATCCTCGAAGACAACCGTATTCGAAGGTGGTACCTGATAAAGATCACATACATACTTGTAAATATCGCCGGTGCGTTTACCGAGACCGATTTCAAAGCTGGTATGTATGTCCTTAAAATAGGACAGTATTCCAAGACGTCGAAAGGCATTCTCAGCGCAGTCGCGCTCTGAGGTTGTCAGGACGCAGAGGATACTGTCCTTTTTGGTGGATAGATCTTTCAGTAAAGAAAGTACCCCGGGTTTTAATGGAATCCGTAGCCGGTAAGAATCATGGATCAATTGCATGACATCATGATTGATCGAGGCAATGTCTCCGGAGACGCCGAGTGTCCGGAAATAGGCAGCGGATTCATCCATTGTCATTGTTTCGATGATGTCCTCCAGATTCTCAGGAGGCTGGATCTGCCTGGACAGCAGAAAGCTGCGTCCAAGGTGTGTCCATTCTCCCATGGAATCAAGAAGCGTCCCATCCATGTCGAAAATATAAAGTCCGGCTTCTTTTATGGTATTCATGAGAGTATCTCCTTTGTGCGTGCGAGCAGTTCTTTCGTGGCGATTCCGGGATCCGGCTGACCGAAGATGGCAGAGATCACAGAGATGCCGTCAATGCCTGTTCCGGCAAGCTTTGTCAGATTATCGGCATTGATTCCGCCAATAGCGACAACAGGGATGGAAACGGCATCGGTGATCTGTTTCAGCGCCTCTAAGGTAACCGGGGTATGATCTGCCTTCGTATCGGTTGGGAATACGGCACCGACGCCGATATAGTCTGCACCTGCCTTCTCGGCGGCAACCGCTTCCTCGAGTGTGGCGGCGGAAATACCGATGATCTTATCCGGTCCGAGGATTTGTCTGGCTTTCTGATATTCCATATCGCTCTGACCAATGTGGACGCCATCGGCATCAATTTCTTTGGCGGCGTAAATATCATCGTTGATGACAAACGGAACCTGATATCTGGCAGCAATCTCTTTGATCTCCATTGCTTCCTGTACCATTTCTTCATGGGAAAATTCTTTTTCGCGAAGCTGCAGAAACGTTGCTCCGTTTTTGAGAACGTTTTCAACAACATCGGCAAGACGTCTGCCGTTTAACCAGTAACGATCAGTGATCGCATATAAGGTAAGTGCATCATTTCTTAATGGATATGACATTTTTATCTCCTTTTGTTATCTGAATTTATGATAGGATGTTTTGAATTCGACGATGCCACGGATTGTATCAGTGTTATACGCGCTCGATCTTAGCTCCCTTTAAGAAGGTTTCGTAGTCCATGCTGCTCATATAATCGATGAGGAAGGTGCGCAAAGAACCGGTGCCGCCTTCTGTCCGGACAGTTTTTTCGTAGGCAAGCTCACCGGCATAGCCGTAAGCGGCAATTGCTGTTGCAGTAGCCTCGAGAGCCTTATAAGGGTTGGCGGATACAAAGACACCGATCGCACTGGTCAGCATGCAGCCGGTACCGGTAATGCGTGACATCATAGGATGACCATTGCGGATCAGATAAGCAGTGTCTGCGTTGGCAACAACATCGATCGGACCGCTGATGGCGATCACAGAGCAGGTGATGGCACTGATCTTTTTGGCGTATTCTGCAATCTCATAAATGTTATCCTCGTTTGCAAGATCCTCATTGGCAGCATCTACGCCCTTGGCGTGGGAACTCTTGTCACCAACATATTTGATCTCGGAGATATTGCCGCGGATTACGGTGAAACGGATGCTGTTCATCAGATTTTCCAGAACGGCGTTGCGGCGGTGTGCGGCTCCGGCTCCAACCGGATCAAAAATGACAGGATGCTCGATTTCGTTGTTCTTGCGTCCCATACGCAGCATGGACTCCTCCAGAAATCCGCCGGTGTTACCCATGTTGATCACGCAGCCGTTGCAGCCTGCGGAGATATCGGCAACTTCATCCGGATCATCTGCCATAGTTGGAGAGCCGCCGCATGCCAGCGTCATATTGGCGCAGTCGGTTGCGGTGATGTAGTTGGAAATATTGTGTACAACCGGAGCAACTGTTTTGATGTTGTCAAAGATTTCTTTTGCCTGTTCTGTAATATTCATAATATGTTTCCTTTCTGATGCGGCAGTAAAAGGACTGCGCTGCTTGTATTCTGATAAAAAAACGACAGAAAAAGAATCATACCCGCGGTGGTATGCCCCTTCTTCTGCCGTTCGACAAAATCTGAGTCCAGTATATCATAGCGATCGAAAAAGTCAAGCATATGTGCGTGTGTTTGTGGCAGGATGCAGACAGCAAAAAGAAATTGATAATCATTGCAAAACATCCTATAATGAGAGAAGACAGGAGGGGAAAGCGATGAATCAGAACAGACCGGTGCCGGGAGCATTTTATCGGCATTTTAAAGGGAATATATATCAGGTACGCACGATTGCAAAGCATTCGGAGAGCGGAGAGGAAATGGTGGTGTATCAGGCGATGTATCCGCCGTTTGAGACATGGGTAAGACCATTGTCCATGTTTACAGACAGGCTTGACAGAACGCGTTATCCGGAGGCGGCGCAGGAGTATCGTTTTGTGGAGGTACGTTTTCAGAAGGAAGACGGTGGTAGTGTGCTCCGGTCACAAAATAAATCTGTCCCGGAAAACGGACAGACCGATTCCGGACAATTGCAGGAAAGCAGTAGAAAGGAAATGATGGCAGAACCGGTCAGCGATGAAGAATTACGGGAAATTCTGATCAATGATCAGGGAGAGAAAAGGCTGACCGGGAGAATGCCGGAGGAGGAGATTGCAAGGAGAGGTTTCCTTGCACTTCTGGATGCGGAGACATACCGCGAGAAACGGCAGATCCTTACCGGTATGCGTGATTATATCAATGAGCTTTATCTGAATAATCTGGCGGCGGCACTTGATATTGTGCTGGAGGAAGGATCTTCACAGGAGCACTATGATACGCTTCTTCATTGTCTGGAGACATATGAGAAGTATGAGGGGGGAAGACTGCGGCGATGATGAATAAGATTCTGCATACGATGTTTTATGGCAGTGCCAAAGCAAGAGTATTTTTGTGGTCGATCGTTATCATGGGACTTGCTGCGGTTTTGTTTGGCGTACTTGCGGCAGTGCTTGGATCCTTTGCGTTCGGAACGGGAGCCTTTGTCTGCGCGCTGTCGGCATTTGTGACATCACAGTCAGCCTCACTGACCGAGATTGAGCGCAGCGACCGCAGGCGCAGGGAGAAGCTGTCTGCTAAAGGAGTCGAAGGATTGGATGCATCCGGCGAAATGCAGGAGGGACAGGAAGACCGCGAAAAGGAAGAGGAGAAGAAGCAAAAGGAACAGGAGAAGGAAAAGCTTCAGTACTTATCTTCCTTTAATGCGCGTAAGTTTAAAAAACTTGTCAAAGAGCATCAGGTGAAGCAGAAGCATGTGTTTGCGATGGTCGATTCTTATCCGGCGGAGAAAATACAACAGGCACCGGCAATCGTCTGGCGGACGGATCATTATCTGCATCTTCTGATCATGGACCGCAGTGCCAGAGAGTTTAAGATTCCTTTTAATGATATTAAGGGCGTGCATTATCATAAAAATATGCCGGCAGATCCCGAACAGGATTATCTGGCATTTCAATATTCCGGTTTCATGACGGGCGTATATAAGCCGTATCTGCCGGAATATAAGCAAAATACAAAAAACGGACATATCGTATATGTGAAGAATCTGTTTACGATCCATCCGGGAATTTCATTTACCAATACCTCTATGAAGGGGATTTTCAGTATTCTGACAAGAGCACCGTTTCTTGTGGATGATGCGGTGAATACCTCCGGACGGTTTGATGAATATTTTAAAGATATCTATCGTTATGGCATTTTATGCAAGAATAATGTTTATACGTTGGAGGAGTACCGTCAGAAAATGGAAAGTGTACTGGAGGAGCTTGTGGAGGCACCGGTCACCAGAGATCAGTTTTTCAGGACGCTGAATGCGATGAACAACTATCATCTGATCACGCAGGAGTATGTGACGAAATATACGCAGAAGTATGTTATGAAGCATAACTAAAAATTTTATGAAAAATATAAGGAAACTGTAAAAATAATTGTAGCGGGCATAAAATTATGATAAGATTTGACCACCTGAAATATTTACTGTTGACAGCAGTCCGAAAATAGTTTATGCTTAATGAATAAGAACACTTGTTCGTAAGAAAGTGAGGAAGATTATGGCAAAGGAAATTAAGATCGATGAGAATAAACGAAAGGCACTGGAGTCTGCTGTTGCACAGATCGAGAAGGCATACGGCAAGGGCTCGGTGATGAAGCTCGGTGACAATACCCATATGAACGTGGAGACATTCCCGACAGGTTCTCTGGGGCTGGATCTTGCACTTGGAGTAGGAGGTATTCCGAAGGGAAGAATTGTGGAGATCTACGGTCCTGAGGGAGGTGGTAAGACCACGGTAGCACTTCATATTGTAGCAGAGGTGCAGAAGCTTGGCGGTATCGCCGGATTTATTGATGCGGAGCATGCGCTGGATCCTGTCTATGCGAAGCGGATCGGCGTTGACATTGACAATTTATACATATCCCAGCCGGACAATGGAGAACAGGCTCTGGAGATCACGGAGACGATGGTTCGTTCCGGGGCGATCGACATTATTATTGTTGACTCTGTGGCGGCACTTGTACCGAAGGCTGAGATCGAGGGAGATATGGGCGATTCCCATGTGGGTCTGCAGGCGCGACTGATGTCACAGGCTCTTCGTAAGCTGACCGGTATCATTGGTAAGACAAGCTGTACCGTTATCTTTATCAACCAGCTCCGTGAGAAGGTCGGTGTGATGTTTGGTAATCCGGAGACGACAACCGGTGGACGGGCGCTCAAGTATTATTCTTCTGTTCGCCTGGAGGTACGTCGTGGTGAGGTGATCAAGAAGGACGGAGAGGCTATTGGAAACCGAGCTAAGATCAAGGTTGTTAAGAATAAGGTAGCACCTCCATTCCGTGAGGCTGAGGTGGATCTTGTCTATGGCATTGGCATTTCCAGAGAGGGAGATATTCTTGATCTGGCTGCCAATGACAATATTATCAATAAGAGTGGTGCATGGTATGCATACAATGGGAATAAGATCGGTCAGGGTCGTGAGAATGCAAAGCAGTTCTTAAAGGAGCATCCGGATATCATGAAGGAAGTCGAGGACAAGGTTCGCGCTAAGAGAATCCCGTCCGCAGATGGCTCAGAGGATGCGGATGCAGTGGCAGAGCAGAATGATGCCGCACCGGCAGACGCACAGGATAAGGCTGGCGCACCGAAGGGAAAGTAAGTCTGACAGGACAGATTATCTTAAGGGAAGGCAATGAGGGGAGTCAGACCGGACAGCGCTGCCGAGTCCGGGGTGAAGCCGTGAAAGCACGATAAGGACGGAGCGTATTAATGCAGGACGAATCATTAGAAGCCAAGAAGAAGGCGATGTCTCTTTTGAAGTATATGGATCGGACCGAGTGGCAGCTTCGTGACAAGCTGTCGTTGAAGGGATTTTCCGAGGGAGCCATTGAAGAGGCAATCGAGTATGTCAAGTCGTTTCATTATCTGGATGATTACAGATATGCCGTTCATTTTGTAGAGTTCCATCATGAACAGCGGAGCAGACAGAGGCTGCGGCAGGATCTGTATCAGCGCCATGTGCCGGAGGAGTATATTGATCTGGCGATAGAGAACGTATGTGAGAATGATGACGCTGCGTTGCAGACAGCGCTGCGCAAGCTCACGCATGGAGAGACTGAGTTTTCTTATGAGGAGAAGCAGAAGATTGCCGGGAAGTTATACCGGAAGGGCTTTCGACTTGGAGATATCAAGAAGGCGTTGGACATGTAAGCAGAAAGCCGCCGCAGTTGATGACGGCGATGGAATAAAATAAACGGACCGAAGAGAATGAATTTTCTTTGGTCCGTTTGTTTTAAATATATAGGAAACCCGGAGTGTTCCGATCTGCTTGTACCGGCTCCTGTCAGAAGAACAGACACATCGCAAGATAACCGCAGCCCCAGTGGAGCAGTGCACAGCCCCAGATATCCTTCTGCCGTTCAAAGATTGCACCAAGTGCAAGGCTTAACAGGAATGCACCCAGCATGAAATAGAAACCAAAGGGCAGATGCATCAGGGAGAACAACAGCGAGGTCAGGAAGATGCTGAGCTGCTTCTGGTATTTTACATGCAGCAGGGATTTTACGCTCTTCTGGATCACTCCGCGGGCGAGAAATTCCTGAATAAATGCAGTGAAGATATAAATGTATGCACCTTGCAGAGAGCCACCGATAAAGTAGCCCTTGATCTTTATGCCGGCAAGCGACAGGATAAGCTTTGCAAGGATGATCACCAGACAGGAGATCATGCCGGTGGTAAGTGTCTCTTTGAGGTTGGTACGGAATCGGGAGATGTTTGGAATTAGACCGATCTCCCTTAAGGAAAAGCTCGTACAAAATGCAATTTCAAGAAACAGCACAAAGGTGATGACCTCGATCATCAGAGTATAGTCGTGTGTTGTCAGCGGAATGTGCAGGGTGAAGCGACAGAAGCTCCAGGCTGCCAGATATATACTGATACAAAGGATCAGACCGGCAAAGATATAGGCACAGTCATGGTCATGCTGCTGAAGAAGCTGGCTGTCTGTGACATCTTCGATCAGAACGATCATTCCCTGAAATGGTTCCTTTCGCCGGATTGAGGTATTTTCCTGCTGCATCAGGCTGATATCGATGGTCAGATAGGAGCTGTCCTTTGCATCTGTGGGAGTATATTTCACGGTTGTTTTATCGGTGAGCTGTCCCTTTTCCATACTGTTTTTGAACAGCTTATTGAATGCGCGGTTCTTCTTGTTCTGCAGGAACAGATCCGTAAAGGAGCTGCGGATCACATCCGGCGCAGAGACATGAAGGAGCTTGGCACAGGCTGAATTCATATATGTAATGATACCGTCTTCGTTGACCATCAGGACACCATCGCTCATATTTTCGAATATCAGATCTGTCTGCTCTTTTGTGAGAAGTCCGTCTATAGGGTTTGACATATGATCACCCATCCTTTCTGTGTTATAGAATAATGTATCACATTTGACGGATAGCGTAAATGAAAATTATGTGTTATAATATTTGGCTAGGATCAAAAAGGAAGAAAAAGTGCATTAGAGATATGTACGGAAATGAGGATGGAGATGAAGAATACAAGAAAGTGTATCGTATTCCTGCTTGTTCTGTCGATGCTGACAACAATTGTCCCGACAGCAAAAGCACAGGCAGCAGCAAAACCCAAGACAACGTCGCATGCATATTACATGATCGATGCCGGAAGTGGCAAAAAGATTTTGTCGAGTAATGCGAACAAAAGGATATATCCGGCAAGCACAGTAAAGCTGCTGACTGCATTGACGGTTTTGGAGTATTCAGGAACAGATGAAGAGATCAAATATACCAAAAAGATCCGCAGAATGGTTCCGTCCGATGCTTCTGCATTGAACTTGAAGACGGGCAGAACCTATACGGTAGAGCAGTATCTTCATATGCTTTTGATCGTATCTGATGCAGGCTCTGCAGTGGCTCTCGCACAGGGAACTGCAGGAAGTCAGAAGGATTTCGTGGTGTGGATGAATGAGAAGGCGAAGGCTCTTGGCATGATGCACAGCCATTTTGACAATCCGATCGGGCTGGACAAGGGGAGCGGATATTACGGAACCTATACGACGGCAGCTGATTTTATCAAAGTGTCGAAGGCGGCCATGGAGAATCCTGTGATCAAAAGAATCGTAGCAAAGCATAAGTACCGTGTACAGCCGGTTGGTGTTAAGAAATCATTTGTGATCGAGAGTACCAATGCATTTTATAGTGACTACAAGAAGATGGTCAAGAATAAGAAATATAAGATCATCGGCAGTAAGACAGGAACGACGCGTGCAGCAGGACACTGTCTTGTGGCAACAGCCGTTGACAAAAAGGGCAATACTGTGATCTGTGCTTTTTATGGAAAGGGCGATCATAAACAGCTCTATAAGGATATCAGGAAGCTTCTTGACTACGCATTTGCTACATATTGATCCTTTATGGATCCAGTGATCTTTATATAATCGGGGAGATTTGACATGCAGACATATCAGGGAAAGAAATTACCATACCACTCTAATCTGATGGTCACTGTGCCGGGTTCCAAAAGCATCACCAACAGAGCACTGCTTCTCGCGGCACTTGCTGAGGGAAGATCTATCTTGGACGGTGTATTGTTCAGTGATGATTCGAATGTGTTTTTGCAGGCACTGCGTGATCTGGGTTTTACCGTAGAGGTAGATGAAAAGGCGCTCAGAGTAGCATTGCAGGGAATGGGCGGAAGAGTACCGCGGAGCAATGCGAATATTTATGTGGGAAGTGCCGGAACGGCGGCAAGATTCCTGACAGCGATGACAGCAATGACGGTGGGAAAGTTTCGGCTGGATGCTTCCGCGCAGATGAAGAAACGGCCGATGAAAGAGCTTTTTGATGCACTCACAGAGCTTGGAGCCGGTGTTCATTATCTGTGCGATGAAGGTACGTTTCCGGTTTATGTGACCGGGATCGGTCATCGGCAGGAGCGGGGAGAGTTATCCTTAAATATTGACAGGAGCAGCCAGTTTTTAAGCGCACTTCTGATGACAGCACCGTCTCACTTTGATGATATGACGATCCACCTGACCGGACAGAGAAGTGCTTTGTCTTATGTACGGATGACAGAGCAGATGATGAAACAGTTTGGCCATGCAGGTGTCGAGCAGGAATCCGAACGCTGCTACAGAGTGGAAGGCAGAAAGGGATATCGGGCGCAGAATTATACAGTGGAGCCGGATGTTTCCGCCGCCTGTTATTTCTATGCGATGGCGGCGATCACGGGAAGTACCTGCTGTGTAAGGAACATGCGGCAGGATTCCCTGCAGGGTGATATGAAGTTTCTGAGTGTTTTAGAACAGATGGGATGCCGGCTGGACTGGCGGGATGGAGAGCTGTTCTTAACAGGACCGGAGCCGGGCAGTCTGCATGGTGTGGATGTGGACATGAGCGATTTTTCGGATCAGACATTGACCCTTGCGGCGATTGCACCATATGCGGACAGTCCGGTGTGCATTCGCAATGTCGGACATATCCGTGGACAGGAATGTGACAGGCTGCATGCAATCTGTGAGAATATGGAGCGGCTGCGGGTTCGTTTTGAGGAGCGTGAGGATGGAGTTACCATTTATCCGGATGAACCTCAGCCGGCAGAGATAGAGACCTATCAGGATCACCGCGTGGCAATGGCGTTTGCCGTGACAGGTGTCCGTACAGAGGGTATTGTGATCCGTGACCCGATGTGCTGTCGTAAGACCTTCGAGAATTATTTTCAATTGCTTGATGAAATTACCGGCTGATATATAAAGCGTTCTTTCCAAAGCGCACCGGGAGGGGACGACAGAGAAGAACATGTGCGCAGAAAAGAGGATGATCATGAAGAATATAATAACATTATTACAGGAAGAACTTAGTGCAGCTTTTGAGAAAGCTGGTTATGAGCAGAAATATGCAAAGGTAACATTGTCGAACAGACCGGATCTTTGCCAGTATCAGTGTAATGGCGCTCTTGCAGCGGCAAAGCAGTATCACAAGGCACCGATCCAAATCGCCAATGAGGTTGTGGAGAAGCTGGAAGACAGCAGTACCTTCAAGGAAATTGTGGCACAGATGCCGGGCTTTATCAATATGACAGTCAGCGATGCATTTCTCGCAGATTTTGTCAACCATATGAACGAGGACGAGCTGTTTGGCTGCGACAAAGCAGACAAGCCGGAGACGATCGTGATCGATTATGGCGGAGCTAATGTCGCAAAGCCGCTTCATGTCGGGCATCTCCGTTCTGCCGTGATCGGTGAGAGTATCAAGAGAACAGCACGCTATCTTGGTCATAAGGTGGTTGGTGATGTTCATCTTGGCGACTGGGGACTGCAGATCGGTCTGATCATTACAGAGTTAAAGCACCGTCAGCCGGAGCTTGTCTATTTTGAAGAGAACTATGATGGAGAATATCCGACAGAGCCGCCGTTTACGATGTCTGATCTCGAGGAGATCTATCCGTATGCCAGCGGTTATTCCAAGGAGCATGAGGATTATAAGGAGGAAGCACAGACCGCAACTGCAGAGCTGCAGGCAGGCAGAAGAGGTTATCTGGCACTGTGGCAGCATATTATCAATGTATCTGTCGCTGATCTCCGTAAGATCTACACCCGCCTGAACGTAGAGTTCGACCTGTGGAAGAAGGAGTCTGATGCACAGCCGTACATTCCGCAGATGGTACAGGATATGAAGGATGGCGGATATGCACATATTGATCAGGGAGCTCTGGTCGTTGACGTGCAGGAAGAGAGCGATACCAAGGAGATCCCACCATGTATGATCCTTAAGTCAAACGGTGCGACCTTATACAATACAACAGATCTTGCTACAATTGTAGAACGAAGAAAGCTGTTTGATCCAAGCCGCATCATTTATGTGGTTGATAAGCGTCAGTCCCTGTATTTCGAGCAGGTATTCCGCTGCGCAAGAAAGACACAGATCATCGGGGATGATGTTGATCTGATCTTTGTCGGCTTCGGCACGATGAACGGCAAGGACGGCAAGCCGTTTAAGACGCGTGACGGCGGAGTGCTTCGCCTGGAACAGTTTCTGAGCGATGTTGAGTCAGAGGTGCGCGAGAAGATGGCGGACCGTGACATGGACGAGGACGTATTAAACGACGCTGCGGCTAAGATCGGTCTTGCAGCGATCAAATATGGTGATCTCAGCAATCAGGCATCCAAGGATTATGTCTTTGATGTGGATCGTTTCACATCCTTCGAGGGCAATACAGGACCATATATTCTTTACACGATCGTCAGAACAAAGTCGTTAAATGCAAAGATTGAGGCACAGGGAATCAACGTAGACGGGGATGCCAGGATCCTTCCGGCACAGAACAAGACGGTTACCGACGTGATGCTTGCCCTGTCCAAATGGAGTGATACGGTCAGTGCCGCTTATCAGGAGCAGGCACCGCATAAGATCTGCCAGTTTGTATATGAGCTTTGTGATGCATACAACAAGTTCTACCATGAGAACAAGATCCTGGCAAACGAGGACGTACAGGAGAGACAGTCGTGGATCGTGCTGAGCAGACTGGTTGGAAGTGTATTGGAGCAGGCGATTGATCTGCTGGGGCTGGAAGCACCGGACAGAATGTAATATTTTCGTGAGAAAGGCATAGGTAATACTACAATGTATCGTTTAACATCAAATCTTGTAATTTACAGAAATTTTGGAGAAGAGAATAATATTTTATATTCTCTGGCTGATATCTGTGAGAAGTTTTACTCCGGTGATTATGTGAAGGAAGAGCTGATCACGGAGATTTATGCGCAGATCAACCGGCTGCTGGATATCTCCACCCGCTACGGTTTTGACAAAAATCTGTGGCACAATTATCTGGCATTCCTGCTGGCAATGAATGAGAATCCGTTTTCCATAGTATCCGAGAAGGTGGGCTCCAATGATGGAACGGTTAACGTGTTTGCAAGAAATGATTTTCATATTTTCAAGCAGCTTTTTGACTATGACTTTGGACCGATCGAGTTGGAGCTTGGTATTTCCTGCTTCTCCACGATCTTAAATTACAAGGCAATCGTGAAGAGCGAGCAGATCTACAATAAGAGTGTCAGCGAAAAGGTGCAGGAGTTGAGCGCGCAGATCGAGCAGGCATCCGGAGAGGAAGAGATATACGAGGTGGTAACCGGCTTCTACAAGAAATACGGAGTTGGCAAGTTCGGTCTCAACAAGGCATTCCGCATCAGCAATGATAAGGAATATGGTCTGTTAAGTCCGATCACGACGACCGGAGATATGATGCTTGATGACCTGATCGGCTATGAGCAGCAGAAGCAGAAACTGATCGAGAATACAGAGGCATTTGTGGCGGGCAGAAAGGCGAATAATGTCCTGCTTTTCGGCGATGCAGGTACCGGTAAATCTACCAGTGTGAAGGCAATCCTGAACCAGTATTACGGCAGGGGACTTCGCATGATCGAGGTGTACAAGCATCAGTTTAAGGATCTTTCCTCCGTGATCGCGCAGATCAAGAATAGAAATTACCGATTTATCATATATATGGATGACTTGTCTTTTGAAGAGTTTGAGATCGAGTATAAGTATTTGAAGGCTGTGATCGAAGGTGGTCTGGAGACGAAACCGGATAATATCTTGATTTATGCGACCTCCAACCGCCGTCATCTGATCCGTGAGACGTGGAGTGACCGCTCCGATATGTCGCAGGATGAGCTGCATCGTTCCGACACGATGCAGGAAAAGTTATCTCTGGTGGCACGTTTTGGTGTGACAATCGGTTATTACAGACCGTCGCAGCAGGAATATTTCGATATTGTTCTGCAGCTTGCAAAACGTTATCCGGAGATCACCTTGTCGGAGGAAGAACTGAAGCTGAAGGCAAATCAATGGGAGCTGAGCCATGGGGGAATATCAGGAAGAACGGCACAGCAGTTTATTAATCACCTGGCAGGTATGCCGGCAGATGATTGAGAATGGAGGGATTTATTATGGTAAGAGGTCAAAACTCAAAATGGATCCGTGGTGTAGTAGTGGCAGTGACGGTGTTGTTCCTTGGTGCTTTTGTGAACACCTCAGGAGCATCGGCAGCTACCGGTAATTGGGACGGTGCCAAAAAGGCCGTGATCAACGCTTATAAGAAGTATCAGGTGAGCGTTGATGTCAGTTCATACAATCTCAATTACGCGACAGAGTATAGCAATCTGAAGAGTATGATGAGTGAGGTGGTCAGTGAAACACCGTATCTGTTTTACACAGGAACACGTTTCTCTGTATCCAGAAATACTTCCACCAATCAGATCGTCAAGATCACACTTGGTTATGCCGATGCATATAAGAAGGCAGATGGAACTATTCGGAAGGCAAAGATCCAAAAGACAAGAACACAGTTAAATGATGCGATCAATCAGGCACTTCTGGTAGTAGAGCCATCAATGAGCCAGGTGGAAAAGGCGATGGTGTTACATGATTACCTGATCAGTACAACAGCTTATACAAGCAACGCAGGTAATGCTTTCCGTCTGACGGAGGTTGGTGTGTTCTTAAAGCACAAGGCTAACTGCGAGGGATATTCCAGAGCCTATGCGATCCTGATGCAGAAGGTGGGAATTCCGGTTAAGTTTGTTTCTTCGAATAAGATGGTACATATGTGGAATGAGATCAAGATCGGTCAGAAGTGGTATCATGTCGATGTGACATGGGATGATCCGATGGATGCCAGAGACAAGACAGACCAGTATGGCAGGGTCAGCCATCAGAATTTCCTGTGCAGTGCTGCCAAAATGCGGAAGACAAAGCATTATGACTTCAGCACGGCAGATGCGACAAGCACAAAGTACGACAACCGTTACTGGAAGAATATCAACAGCAGCTTCTATTATAACAACGGCAAGTGGCTGTATATGACAAAGAATGGCATTGCCGAACGTCAGAGCCTTGATAAGGGCTCCGCAACGGTATTATATAATGTGTCAGGAGACAATCTGGTTCAGTACGATGCAGACAGATATTATTTCATTGCGTTTAACAGTATTTACCTGTACTCTTATAAGACCAATGAGGCAAAAGCTGTGTGGAAGACGACAGATCTGTATTCTTCAAACTGCACTCTGGATCAGATTAAGTTTGAAAACAATAAACTGTATTATCGTGTTTATGAAAATGGAAAGCATGTTTCCAATAAAATTACACCGAAGGATGACGGTACATTTTGATTAAGGAAAGGACAAAGGATATGAAGACAAAAGTATTTTCGATTCTTGCAGACAATACATCAGGAGTGCTCAGCAGGGTGTCCGGATTGTTTAACCGGCGCGGATTTAATATTGACAGCTTTACGGCCGGAGAGACAGAGGATCCGACCATTTCCCGTATGACCGTTGTGGCAAAGGGTGATGACCTTAGCCTGGATCAGATCCAGAAGCAGCTCGCAAAGCTGGAGGATGTCCGTGAGGTCAAGGAGTTGAAGGCAGAACATTCGATCTGTCGTGAGCTTGTGATCGTGACGGTCGGTGTGACTCCGGAGGAGCGGACCGGACTGATCTGTCTTGTGAATGCACTGCATCATGCAAGCATTGTGGATATTGAGAAGGATTCCGTTATGGTGGAGATGACGGAAAGCCATGAGAAGATCAACGCATTTATCGATCTTCTTGAAAGCTATGAGATCAAGGAAATGGTTCGTACAGGTATTGCAGGACTGACAAGAGGCGCTGAATAATTTGCAGCGCAGAGGAAGGACAGATGAAGTCTGTCTTTTGTCGCAAGAAAGACTTCGATATGAAGGGACAGAGATTATGAGAGCGCAGGGAGAGAATTTATCACAGCGTACTGCCGACACGCTGCGTAAGATGATATTGGAGAAGGAAACATATACCTATGGAGAGAAACTGCCAAATGAGAATGAGCTTTCCGAAAAATTAGGCATTAGCCGGACAACGCTGCGGGAAGCAATCCGCACGCTGGTATCCGAGGGGATTCTGGTGGTACAGAGAGGAAAGGGAACCTTTGTGGCAGAGCAGGCTGACCGTCTGGCAGACAGCAGGATCCGTATGAAGAGCTTTTCTGATATGCAGGTGACACTGCGTGATCTTTATGAGACGCGAATGATCTTCGAGCCGGAGGCGGCAGCACTGGCATGCAGGCGGGCAACGGATGAGGAAATCGCTCATATTCTGAGACTGGGACAGGAATGCCAGAGACATCTGGAGGAGAATCCGACCGGCAAGGAGCGGATCGAGTCGGAGAGTGATTTTCACGGTGCGATCCTTAAGGCATCCCACAATGAATTTATCAGTCGTTTTATGCCGATGCTGACGGAGACAATCGAAAAGACCTTTGCATTGGACTTTAATCTGGATGTGATCGCCGAAGATGCATATAAGGACCATATCCTGATCATGAATTTTCTGGAGAAGCGCGACGCAGAGGGGATCAAAAGTGCTGTGACGATCCATCTGCATCATGCATTCCTGACAGAGCAGCTGAACTGGCAGTGATGCCGGCGGTAGGATACAGCTCTCATAGCAGTATATACTGGTATGGGAGCTGTTCGTTTATAAAATAGGAAAATAATCGTAATGTCGTGTGAATTAATGACAAAATGCCGATTTTCTCATTTTATTATGAAAAACAAAATTTTTTTCATAAATTTCAAAGAATATATTGACAAGAGGAAAAAATAGTTTTAAAATCAATGTCATACAAGTTGAACGAGTTGTATGACAAGCTTATCGCAACAATTTATTTTAGGAGGAATTAGAAATGGCAGAAGCAAGAATTTTTTATCAGGATGACTGTAATTTAGATCTTTTGAGCGGAAAGAAGATCGCTATCATCGGTTATGGTAGTCAGGGACATGCACATGCACTGAACTTAAAGGAGTCCGGATGTGATGTTATCATCGGTCTGTATGAGGGTTCCAAGTCTTGGGCTAAGGCTGAGAAGCAGGGATTTAAAGTTTACACAACAGCAGAGGCTGCTAAGCAGGCTGATATCATCATGATCCTCATCAACGATGAGAAACAGGCTGATATGTACAAGAAAGACATCGAGCCAAACCTCGAGGCAGGTAACATGCTGATGTTCGCTCATGGTTTCAATATCCACTTCGGATGTATTGTACCACCTGCTGATGTAGATGTTACAATGATCGCACCAAAGGCACCTGGTCACACAGTACGTTCTGAGTATCAGGCTGGCAAGGGTACTCCTTGTCTGGTAGCTGTAGAGCAGGACGCAACAGGTAAGGCACTTGATCTTGCACTGGCATATGCACTTGGTATTGGTGGAGCAAGAGCCGGTGTTCTTGAGACAACATTCCGTACAGAGACAGAGACTGACCTCTTCGGTGAGCAGGCAGTTCTTTGCGGTGGTGTTTGTGCTCTTATGCAGGCTGGTTTCGAGACACTCTGCGAGGCTGGTTATGATCCAAGAAATGCATACTTCGAGTGTATCCATGAGATGAAGCTGATCGTAGATCTGATCTATCAGTCAGGTTTCGAGGGAATGAGATACTCTATCTCCAACACTGCTGAGTATGGTGATTACATCACAGGTCCTAAGATCATCACAGAAGATACTAAGAAGGCAATGAAGAAGGTTCTGTCAGACATCCAGGATGGTTCTTTCGCAAAAGAGTTCCTGCTTGATATGTCTGATGCAGGTCGTCAGGTTCACTTCAAGGCTATGAGAAAGCTTCACGCTGAGCATCCTTCAGAGAAGGTTGGTAAAGAGATCCGTAAGCTGTATAGCTGGAATAACGAGAGCGACAAGCTTATCAACAACTAATTTGTGTTGTTTCAGAACGAATATACATAAACATAACGGCGGAGAAAGAGCGCTTCCGGCACTTTTTCTCCGCTGTTTTTGCATGAAAGTGATTTTTTGTTCCGCTATTTTAAAAAGTTAAAAATTTGTTTCGGTTTCGGTGATTGACGGAAGTATAGTATCTGTTATAATAAGTATATTAGTATGTACATGGTATATAAAGGGACGGAGTATCAGAGATTATTTGCCACGGAGAAAGGGAGGACGATATGGAAGCTTTGATCGGAGGAGTCATCTTACTTGTTGTGATAGTGGTGGCTGTTGTTGTGGGAGCTGTTTCTGCAATTGTTGCAGCAGCGAAGGATACATTAAAGGATGAATGATCGATAGATTTTGAAGGAGGACGATATGGTTCAGGTTGGAGATGTTTCTATTGGAAGTGGTAAGCCGAAGATTTGTGCATCGATTACAGAAACGGACCGGAAATCTATTATTGCGGCGGCAGATATCCTGCTGCAAAAGAGGGTTGATATTATAGAATGGCGCATCGATTATTACAGTGAGGTTCATCATTGGGATATGGTTTTAGAGACATTGCAGCGGTTAAAGATGTCATTATACGGCAGACCGCTTCTTGTTACCTTCCGCACCAAGGCGGAGGGCGGCTGTCAGGAGATAGAGACACCGGAGTACCGCGAGTTGTTAGACAACATTGCTCAGAGTGGTCTTGTCGATATGGTCGATGTGGAGATCTTTAAAGACATAAATTATTCGGATTTGTCGGGAGAGCCGGCGGCGGATGTGAAGGAGAAGTTCGAGGAGCTGAAGAACTGGATCGCTGCCCTGCGTCAGAAGGTGACGGTGGTTGGCTCTTATCATAATTTCAATATGACGCCGGAGGATGATGACCTCGCGGGAAGAATGAAGCTTATCATTGAAAGCGGCGTGGATATTCCGAAGATGGCAGTGATGCCGGAGAACCGCATGGATGTTATGCGGCTGATGATGTTTACGTTGAAGATGACAGAACAGACAGACAAGCCTTTGATCACAATGTCAATGAGCCGGATCGGAAGTATCAGCCGGATTGCGGGAGAGGCATTTGGCTCCGCAGTAACCTTTGGAAGCATCGGACAGGAGAGCGCCCCGGGGCAGCTTCCGGTCAATAAGCTGGAGGAGATGCTGGAGATGGTTCATCAGAATTACCAGTAGGCTGAAGGAGAGACCGGAGATGGTTTACCAGAATGATCAGCAGGATTGAGGAGAGACAGAAGATAATTCGCCGGGATTATCAGTAAACGGGAGGATGACAGTGTATCAGTTGACAGAACATATATTTTTGATTGGCTTCATGGGGGTTGGAAAGACAAGCACGGCACGAAATCTGAGCCGACAGCTTGGCGTGCGCGAGTATGACACGGACCGGCTGATCGTACAGCAGCAGGAAAGGGAGATTTCGGCAATCTTTGCCCAGCAGGGAGAAGAGGCATTCCGGCAGATGGAGACAGACCTTCTCGACGAGCTGAAAAGCTACTCGCCATCGATCATTGCCTGCGGCGGCGGTATGGTTCTGCGCGAGGAGAACGTCCGGAAGATGAAGGAACAGGGCAAGATCCTGCTGTTATTGGCAGCACCGGAGACGATTTATGAGCATGTCAAGGACAGCACCAACCGTCCGCTGCTTGCCGGAAGGATGAATGTTGGAGCGATCGCAGAGCTGATGGGAGAGAGGGAACCGAGATATCAGGCGGCGGCAGACCTTAAGGTGGAGACGGATGGCATGATCCCACGAGAGGTTGCGGAGAAGGTGATCGGTATCCTGCGTGAGAACGGGTCTGTGACAGTCTCATAATTTGTTGCGGAGATTTTTGTGGATTTTCTGATACGGAAGATCTTTGTGAAAGAAAATTCAAGCGTTCCGGGAAAAGGACTTGAAAAATACAGGAGTTTCCTGTAAAATATTTATAGGGTTGTGCGGTTTTGACCGCCACTACATGAAGGAGGATTTTAAGATGATATCAGCAGGTGATTTTAGAAATGGACTCACGATCGAAGTAGAAGGCAATGTCTTTCAGGTTATCGAGTTCCAGCATGTAAAGCCGGGAAAAGGAGCAGCCTTTGTCCGTACAAAGCTTAAAAATATCAAGAGTGGCGGTGTTGTAGAGCGTACATTCCGTCCGACAGAGAAGTGTCCTCAGGCACACATTGACCGTTCTGAGATGCAGTATCTGTACAGCGATGATATGTTCCATTTCATGAACACAGAGACATATGATCAGATTGATATGACAGCCGATCAGGTTGGCGATGCACTGAAGTTCGTTAAGGAGAACGACATGGTTCAGATGCTTTCCCACAACGGAGAAGTATTCGCTATCGAGCCACCGAACTTTGTAGAGCTTGAGATTACAGAGACAGAGCCTGGCTTCAAGGGCGATACAGCAACAGGTGCCAGCAAGCCGGCTACCGTTGAGACAGGTGCGATCGTTCAGGTTCCGCTTTTCGTAGAGACCGGTGACAGAATCAGCATCGATACTCGTACAGGCGAGTACATGAAGAGAGTTTAATATTATGAATTCGCAACGCAGGCAAGCTTGTTTGTCTGCACAGAATTCATGAACGACAAAATTCAGATGCGAAGCATCTGGATTTTGGAGTTATCATATAGGGCGCAATTCCAAGGGAATCCAGTATTTCCAAGGGGTTGCGCCCTTTGTGCGAGAACAAACGCAATTTATACTTTTGACACCTACATCATATTATTTTGGCGGCGTCTTTAAAATCTTTTTTTCTAACACTTGACAATTATCACATGGTGTATTATTGTGTTACTCAAGTAATACAATAATACAAGGTTACACAACGATGTATAGATTACTGTGTGATTTCACACCGAAGAATATTTGCAAATATAACAATGGAACAGGAGGTGCGGTATGGATTGGAAATTTACAGATGATGCTCCGATCTATCAGCAGATTATGAATATCATGAAGCGGCAGATCGCCAGCGGGGAGTTGAAGGCAGGTCAGAAGCTGTCTTCTGTGCGTGAACTCGCGCTGGAAGCAGGAGTCAATCCGAATACCATGCAGAAGGCTCTCGCAGAACTGGAGAGAGAGGGACTTGTTTACTCGCAGCGGACTGCAGGACGCTTTGTGGCAGAACAGGGGGATATACGTGAGGGGTTACAAGAAGAGTTAATGATGGAATATGTGGATGAATTTTTAGAGAAGATGATGAAGCTGGGCTTCAGTGTGGATGAGGTCATTGATCTGCTGCAGAAGAAAGCAGAAAAGCGGCAGAGGAGACAGATGAGAATGACCGAAAATGAGAGGAGTGAATAGGATGATCCAGTGTGAACATGTGAAAAAGGAATATGGAAGGAAAACAGCATTAGCAGATTTTTCGGCAGAATTTGAGACAGGAAAGATTATTGGACTTCTGGGACCGAACGGAAGTGGAAAGACAACATTGATCAAAATACTTGCCGGTCTTCTGACAACGGAAGAAGGAGTTGTGCGGATCGATAAAAAGCCGATCGGTGTGGATACCAAACGGATTGTATCCTATTTGCCGGAGCGACCGTATCTTTCCAGTGCATTTCGGGTGAAGGATATTATCCGGACCTTTGAGGAGTTTTATGAGGATTTTGACAAGAGTGTGGCAGAGCAGATGCTTCAAAGCCTGCATATCGATACGAAGAGCAGGATTGCTTCATTGTCCAAAGGAAACCGGGAGAAGGTGCAGCTTGTTATGGTTATGAGCCGCAGGGCAAAGGTGTATCTGCTGGATGAGCCGATGGGTGGAGTCGATCCGGCGGCGAGAGATTTTATTTTGAAAACGATTCTGAATAATTATAATGAGGAAGCATGTGTACTGATCTCAACGCATCTGATCAGTGATGTGGAGAAGATTCTGGATGAAGTCATTTTTATCAAAGATGGGGAATTGGTACTGCATGAATCGGTTGACCGGATCCGTGAGGAAGAAAAGAAATCCGTCGATGCATTGTTTCGGGAGGTGTTTGCATGTTAGGAAAATTGATCGGTTATGATAACAGGATACAGAGTAAATTTTTTGGTGGTGTCTATGCGGTGATGGGCGTGCTTGCAGGGATTGCTGCAGTGTTAAAAGCGTTGAATGAGCATTTTAACCATGTGATCGTGCTTCAATACGCATATCAGATCGCATGGGTGATCTGCCGGGCGGCAGCCATTGCTGTGATCGTTGGAAGCATCATTTATGTGATCGCGTTGTTCCGGAATAATCTGTTAAAGGACGAAGGTTATTTTATGCATACACTGCCGGTACCGGCATGGCAGCTGTATGTCAGTAAGCTCGTCACAGGAACTGTCTGGATCGTTGTTTCGATTGTGGTAGTTATTCTGGCATATATGCTGGGAAGCCTGGATTTCCATCTTCCGATCCTTGAAATTCTCCGTGACAGTGGCGTGGAAGAATTGAAGATCGTATGGCTGGCAGGAATTGCAATTTTCCTGTCGATTCCGGCGGCGCTGAGTCAGTTTTATGCAAGTTTTTCGATCGGTTATACCTGGGAAGGAAAGGGAAACTCCCGAGATCGTGATATTTTATCGGTGGTGGCATTGATATTTGTTTACATAGCACAGCAGATCGTTGGAATGATCACGCTGGGTCTGTTTATTACATTCCAGTGTGGCAGTATCTTTAAACCACATTTGCTGGAAAGGGTCATAGCAGTACTTAATACGATGGATCATGTGGGAGAAGGGACAAAGTTCAATGAATATCTGTGCCATTTAATGGGAACAGTATCTGTAGAGACGTTTTTATTATGTGTGGCATTCGGCGTGGTCGCAGTCTGGAGAATGAGCCGTCATCTGAATATGGAATAAATCAGGGATTAGTAATAATTTTTCTCACATGATCATATTGCATCCGGAGGAAATGCATGATATGATAGAAAAGAAGTTAGAAATAACTAACATGCGATATACACATCTAACCCAGGCAGCGTGTGCTGGTGCAGACAGCTATGTTTCCTGAGTGGATGCGGTGTCAGATTTATATCAGGAATATCATTTTGTATTCCGGAGATAATGAATCATGGAGAAAGGAAGGTTAATCAGAATGGCTAAGGTCAATATTATTTATTGGAGTGGTACCGGTAACACGGCAGCTATGGCAGCAGCAATTGCAGAAGGTGCAAAGGAAGCCGGTGCAGAGGCAGAGCTGATCACAGCAGAGACTGCAAGTGCAGACGATGTCAGGGATGCGAAGGCAATCGCGCTGGGATGTCCGTCTATGGGAGCAGAGCAGCTTGAGGAGACGATCATGGAGCCTCTGATGGAGGAGCTTGATGGGGCGATCTCCGGCAAGACAGTTGTACTTTTCGGTTCCTACGGATGGGGGAGTGGCGACTGGATGCGTGACTGGGAGGACAGAGTTTCTTCTGACGGAGCACAGGTGTGGAACGGCGAGGGAATCATTGCTAATAACGCACCGGATGATGAGGCGCTCGATGCCTGCAAGACAGCAGGACGTGACCTCGCAGGTTTAGCGTAAGCAGACATAATGAGCCTTTACGGCTTTGTTGAAATCACTCAGAATTGAGTAAAATATATGCCATTTTAGAATCGGAAAAGAAGACTTCGTGCAGGGAGTCTTCTTTTTTTGGAAAGAGACTTGCTTTTTTCATGGAAAGAGAGGATAATAGAACAGTCTGGGTTTTATGAAATCTGTGTAAAATCCGGAATCCTGTTTGATAATGATGCATATGAAAAGGCGTGTGGACGCAGAAGAGATTCATATGCGAAGTTTGAGATTATGAGGTGAAAGGAATGGATTTTAAAGTAACTATACATCGACTGCTGCTTCGTGAGGAGAAGCTTGATATTGCAGTCAGTGCATCCGGTCCCTGGGACGAAAAGGTGCGGGATCCGAAGATGACTATTGTGTTCAGTAACGGCGAGCAGACGAGACGACTGCCGATGGTAGTCCGTTTTTATCAGAGCGAGAAGGATGGCAGCTTTTATCTGATGGCATCCTATACGTACACACTGAAGTATTTATTCTATCAGCAGCCGAAGAATCGTCACATTGAGTTCTCTCTGGAGTTAAGCTATGGACATACGGTTCTGGAGAGAGCTCCGTTTACCGTGGATCCGGAGGACGAAAAGGCTCTGGAGCTTCTTGTGCGTGAGACGGCGATCGGTGTGGAAGACTCCGAGGAGGAGAGAGAGACTTATATTGAGTATGAGATGGGATTTTCCGAGGACTCAACAAGGGTTCTTCTAGATGCAAAGCCGGGACAGGACAAGATCTTTCAGCCACATAAAGGACGAAAGATCTTCAATGCTGTTGTTATGTGGATCTGGCATTTTATATTGTTCTGTTTCTCTGTTGTGCTGATCCCGGTATTTTTCGTGGATGCACTTCTGGCGGCGACAGGCTGTCAGGACAAGAACGCAAAGATTCCGGAGAATGGCATTATTTACCTGCTTAAGCATGTCCGTGCCAAGATGGATACCTTCAGCCGTATCCGCATCGGTATTCTGGCTGCCAAGATGTGGATGATGGATGTAGTTAATACGGTGGCACGCCATCTGCCGATCAAGAACAACCGTGTTGTGTTCCTGTCTAACCGCAGGGATGATCTGACCGGTAATTTTGAGTTTGTCAATAAGTATCTCGATCAGGTGCCGGATCTGGACCGCAGATATGTGCTGGACAGTAACGAGGTCAAGCATATGCATCTTGGCAGTCTGATCCGCATGGCATGGTATTTTGGAAATGCGAAGGTAATCCTTGTGGATGACTTCTGCGAGCTGTTTTTCAGAATGCCGCGCAGAAAGGGAACCTATCTGATTCAGTTATGGCATGCCTGTGGTGCATTTAAGACCTTTGGCTGCAGTCGTATGGGACGTCCGGGGGGACAGACGCAGCAGAGTAAGAACCATAGAAATTACGACTATGCGCTGGTAAGCTCAAAGAATATTGCGAAGTTCTATGCCGAGGGCTTCGGTATCTCCGAGGACAAGGTGGCAGCTACAGGTATTCCGAGAACGGACGTGTTCTTCGACAAGGCATATAAGGAGAAGGTTACACGTGAGTTCTATGAGAAGTATCCGCAGTTAAAGGATAAGAAGATTGTTTTATTTGCACCGACCTTCCGTGGCAATGGAAAGCTTAGCGGATATTATCCGGTAGACCGTCTGGATGTCAACAAGCTTTATGAGGATCTGGGAGAGAAATATGCGATCATTGTCAAGCATCATCCGTTTGTCAATAACCGCAGCCATATCCGCAAGAAATATAAGGACTATATCATTGATCTGTCCGCTAATTCCGAGTTGAATGATCTGCTTTTCGTGACGGATGTGCTGATCACGGATTATTCTTCGGTAGTATTTGAGGCATCGCTGCTTGACATCCCGATGCTTATGTATGCATATGATCTGGAGCGTTACATTTCTTCCCGGGGGTTCTACTATGAGTACGAGGACATGGCACCGGGCAAGATTGTGCGTACCTACAGCGATCTCGTGACAGCGATCGAACAGCAGGATTTTGAAAATGACAAGTTGCAGGAGTTCAAGAAGAGATTCTTTGATGACCTCGATGGAAGATCCACGGTTCGTGCCGGTGAGCTGATTGTGGAATGCACGAAGAAATAATATGTAATGATGCAACATCATATAAAAAGGAGTTCCCTGAAGAATTGCCAAGGAAACTCCTTTTTTGTAGGAAAATGCCTGTGATATCCGCAAACTACTTCTTTTCTGCGATCATTTTCTGATAGATTTCATCGATCCGGGCGGGATCTAACTTTGTATCAAGGAAAAACTCCACGGCGTAAAGCGCCTGTGCCACAAGCATTTCCAGTCCGGTTACAGCTGTGATGCCAAGGGACTTTGCCTGCGCGGTAAGCTTTGTCTCGAGCGGATTGTAGATTACATCCAGCACAGCATGGCAGTTTGTGAATGTTGTAAGATCCAGCGGGGACGCGTCCGTGTTCGGATACATGCCGACCGGTGTCGTGTTGACGATCACCTCTGCATCGGTGTGATGTGCAAGACATTCCTCGTAGGTGATCGTGTCAGGCGTGTCACGGCGGGATACCAGCTTAATGCCGGCGGCATTCAGATGCTTCAAAACAGCAATGACTGCCTTGGCGGCGCCACCGTTGCCAAGTACGAGACATTTGCAGCCCTCAATGCGGATATTGTGCTTCTCGATCATGTAAAGGAAGCCGGAAAAATCCGTGTTGTGTCCTTCAAGGCGACCGTTCTTGTTGACGATCGTATTGACCGCTCCGATGGAGGCGGCGTTATCGTCCATCGCGTCCAGATAAGGGATGACATCCTGCTTGTAAGGGATCGTCACGTTGATTGCCTTAAAATCGTGCTTTGTCATAAATGCATCAAAGTCCTCTCTGCTGACCGGGCAGAGATCATATGTATAGTCTGCAAGCTGCTCATGGATCTCCTTTGAATAGCTGTGTCCGAGTTTCTCTCCGAGTAATCCGTATTCCATAGTAATTTACATTCCTTTCCTGATCTGTGGGGTCTGATAAACATATATATAATGATGGGGAAAAAGGTCTTTGGCACCCAATAGATGCACGAACTGCTCCACTGCATCATATGTTTATTATACGTCATTTCCGGGGGAAACACCAGTGGGAAGTAAAGATCGCCAAACGGAGAAGAATATGGTATGATGCAAGGGACAAAACAGATCGCGGCGGAGCAAGCCGCAGCATCATTATGTGTAATAGAATGAATAAAGCAAAAGGAGAAAATTTATGAGATATCCGAACAGTCTGCCGCAGAATGGAACGATCGGCTGCATCGCGCCGTCCTTTGGCTGTAATATTGAACCATACCGGAGTGCATTTGAGAATGCGCAGAAGACATGGAAAGAGATGGGGTATAAGATTTTAACCGGACCAAACTGCTACGAGGGAAGCGGGATCGGCATCAGTAATACGCCGGAGCTTTGCGCTGCGGAGGTCAATCACTTTTTTGCCGAAGAGGACTGCGATGTGATCCTGTCCTGCGGTGGTGGAGAGCTGATGTGTGAGGTTGTTTCCCATATTGATTTTGAGCGGATCGCCAGAGCAAAGGCAAAGTGGTTTATGGGATTTTCGGATAATACAAACCTGACCTTCCTGCTGCCGACGCTGTGCGATACGGCAGCGATCTACGGACCGTGCGCACCGGCATTCGGTATGCGAGAATGGCATCCGGCATTAAACGATGCCTGGGGGATCCTGACCGGAGAAAAAAGGCAGGTGCAGGGTTATCCTTTGTGGGAGAAGGAATCGAAGAAGGACGAGGAGCATCCGCTGGAGCCGTATCATGTCACAGAGAAGAAGACGCTTGTGGTGTGGCAGGAAGGAAAGAGTGCAGCTGAGCTGGAGGAGTTTACCGTGAAGGGGCGTTTGATCGGTGGCTGCCTTGACTGTCTGGACACGCTTGTCGGAACGCGTTTTGACAAGGTGGCAGAGTTTAATGAACGCTATAAAGAGGATGGTATGATCTGGTTTATGGAGGCATGCGACTTAAATCCGATGGGAATCCGCCGCGCACTCTGGCAGCTTAAGGAGGCCGGATGGTTTCAGCATGTAAAGGCATTTCTGATCGGCAGACCGCTCTGCTTCGGTGAGGAATTTCTGGGTCTTGACCAGTATCGCGCAGTCTATGATGTCTTAAAGGGATTTAAAGTGCCGGTGATCATGGACGCAGATCTTGGTCATCTGCCACCGTCCATGCCGATCATCAGCGGAGGACTTGCAGAGGTTTCCGTGGAGGAAAGAAAGATCGGAAGAGACCTTGTGATCCAATATTTATAGAAATTTTATAAAATAGAGTTGCAAAGATATTGACGCAGAGAACAAAGAGGAATATACTTCAAAATTGAAATATTTAATTTTGAAGTATATTTTTATGTGTAGGAAAATGTTCGTAACGTAGTGTGATGCCGATGAGAATTGCAGAGTAATTCTTGGAGGCCGGAGAAAGGAATGTAGGAATGATATGAAAGACTATCTAAGCAAAGCGGAGGATTTTCAGAGATATCTCGAAAAAGCCAGCGAGGGAGTATGCAAAAAATATGACATTACAATTACAGGACTGCATATCCTCGGCTTTTTAGGAAAATATCCCGACCGGAATACGGCGAAGGATATTTGCAGTTTTCGGTTTATCAAGAACAGCATTGCATCCATGACGATCGATAAGCTGGTCACCAAAGGATATATTGTCCGGGAATGCGATGCGAAGGACAGGCGGGTGCAGCGGTTAAAGCTGACGAAAATGGCGGAACCGGTCATTGCGGACAGCTGTGAGATGCACCGGCAGTTTCAGGAGCTGATCTTTGAAGATTTCAGCGAGGAAGAGATTGAACTGTTTTTGTCGATGTTAGACCGCATTTGCGAATCGGTGCGAAGAAGAGTGGAACGCGATAACGAGCAAAGAGAAGAAAAGGGAGTATAATCATGCCAAAATTTAGTGTAAAAAGACCGTACGTGATCCTGGTGGCAGTTGTGATGGTGCTGGTACTTGGCGGTGTCAGTTTCAGTAAGATGACAACCGATCTGCTGCCGAACATGAATATGCCGTATATGGTAGTGATCACGACATATCCGGGAGCATCCCCGGAGAAGGTGGAATCCGAACTGACGGATGTGATCGAAAGCGGCGTTGGTACGGTCAATGGTGTCAAGGAAGTGACGAGCACCTCAAGCGAGAACTACAGTATGGTAATGCTGCAGTTTGAGGATGATACCAATATGGACAGCGCAATGGTCAAGGTGACCTCGGCGGTCAACCAGCTTGATCTGCCGGAGAACGTGAACAATCCGATGGTCATGGAGATTTCCATGGACATGATGGCAACCAAGATGGTCAGCGTTGATTACAAGGGCAAGGAAGGCTATGAACTGACTCAGTATGTGCAGGATAATATCATTCCTGAGTTAGAACGTCAGGACGGCGTGGCAAGCGTTCAGGCATCCGGACTTGTGGAGAAGTCTGTGGAGGTGAAGCTTAATCAGGATAAGATCGATGATGTTAACGGAAAGATCCTGGAAAAGACAGACAGTACATTAAAGGATGCCAAGGCAAAGATTGATGACGCCCAGAAGAAGTTAGACGATGGCAAGAAAAAGCTGGAGGAGCAGAAGGAAAACTTAAATATCCAGCAGACCGATAAGAGCAACGAGTTAGCCAAATACAGCAAGCTGATGGATCAGGCGATGGCAAATAAGGAAGCGTACACCTCACAGGTGACCAGCCTGAAAGCGAGTCAGACAGCATTGAATACAGAGCTTGCCGCTTACCGCAAAAATAAACTGGAGTCCTCCTACAATCAGATCAACAGTTCCTTTGCGGAGGCAAGAAAATCCCTGGAATCCGGAGACGGTTACAAGGCGATTTACGATCAGGTTTATCAGCAGGTACTGATCGCCGCCGTGCAGAATGCGATGGAGCAGAGCGGCAGTAAGACAACCGTAACGGCAGATAATGTAAATCATCTGCTCAGTCAGATGGGAAGCGCGGCGGATGAGATCAAAAAGGCAGCGACCCAGACGGCAGAGACCACAACAAAGCAGCAGGTTGACAAGCAGCTTGAATCGATTCCGACCGATGTGAAAGATGCGCTGGATCATCCGGATAAGCTCAAAGCAATGCAGGACATGATGAAGCAGCAGGGACAGACCGATGCAGCAAAGAATCTGACCAAAAAGAACCTGCAGACCATGTATGAAATTGTTAATACAAGAATCCCGCAGATCAATACAGAACTTGCCAATTTAAAGATCAAGATCAAAACAGCAGAGGCTGTGCTTGCACAGGTAGAGAAGTCGATCAAAAAGGCAGAGGGGAAATATGAGCAGGTCGAAGCCGGAAAGATCACGGCAGCGGCAGCCTTTGGCGCGGCGAATGCGCAGATCGCATCGGCAGAAACGACCTTAGATAACAGCAGCAAGGAGCTTGACAAGGCAAGAAAGTCCTACGAGAAATCCAGAAAAGAAGCCCTTAAAAAGGCAAATCTGGACCAGCTTCTGACACAGGACCAGCTTGCCAACATCCTTAAGGCAGAGAACTTCTCCATGCCGGCCGGCTACATCAGTGAGGATGGAACGCAGTATCTGATCAAGGTCGGCGATGAGTATAATAACATTAAGGAATTGAAAAATACGTTATTAACCAATATCAAAGACATTGGAAATATCCGTCTGAGCGATGTGGCAGATATCACGGTCATTGATAATGCAGAGGATAATTATGCAAAGGTCAACGGCAATGATGCGATTATTCTGAGTGTTTCCAAGTCAAGTACCGCAGGAACATCCTCCGTATCCAAACGGTGTGACCAGAAGATCAGGGAGCTTACGAAGGAGGATAAAAATCTTCGTATCGTCAGCCTGATGGATCAGGGTGATTACATCAAGATCATCATTAATTCTGTTTTATCCAATCTGATCTTTGGTGCACTTCTGGCAGTGTTGGTACTGATGCTTTTCCTGAAGGATGTGCGTCCAACGGTTGTTGTGGCATTCAGTATTCCGCTCAGTGTGCTGTTTGCGATCGTGCTGATGTACTTTACAAATATTACGATGAATATTATTTCACTGTCAGGACTTGCGCTCGGTGTCGGCATGCTTGTGGATAACTCGATCGTTGTCATAGAGAATATTTACCGTCTGCGCAACAAGGGCGTTCCGGCTGCGAGAGCGGCGGTGATGGGAGCCAATCAGGTAGCGGGAGCGATCTTTTCTTCTACACTGACAACAATCTGTGTTTTCCTTCCGATCATCTTTACGGATGGACTGACCCGTTCCATCATGCAGGATATGTGTCTGACGATCGCATATAGCTTATCTGCCAGCCTGATCGTGGCTCTGACGGTAGTGCCAACTATGAGTGCAACTGTTCTTAAGAAGGAAAATACAAAGAAGCACCGTTTCTTTGATGCAGTGATCAATGCTTACGAGAAGGCAGCGCGCTTCTCACTGGCGCACAAGGCAGTTGTACTGGTTGGAGCACTTGTACTTCTGGTATTCTGTGTGCTTCAGGTATTCCGTATGGGAATCGTTATGATGCCGGATATGGCGAGTCAGCAGATGTCGATCTCCGCGACAATGCCGAAGGAAAACTCCACAAAGGAGGATCATGAGACAGCGGATCAGATTCTTGAGATCGTCAGCGGTATTGAGGGCGTGGATACAGTCGGTGGTGTTATGACCTCCGGTGCATCCGTGATGTCTACCGATGACAAGTCCTATACCTTTGAGATTCTTTTGAAGGAGAAATATGCAAAGAAGAACAAGGAGATCGCGGATACGATCGAGAAGAAGCTCAAAAAGCTTTCTCTGAAGGACTATACCGTTTCTGCTTCCAATATGGATATGTCAAGCATGCTTGGCTCCGGATTAAACATTGAGATTTCCGGAAAAGATAACGACAAGCTGCTTGAGATCAGCGAGGATATCATGAAACTCGTTGAGAAGCAGAAGGGCTTTAAGGATGTTACGAATGAGCAGGAGGACGGTGATACCGAGTACGTTGTCACGGTCGATAAGGATAAGGCAATGAAATGCGGTCTTACCGTGGCACAGGTATATCAGGAGCTTGCCTCTGCGCTGACGACAGAGAAGGATTCCACGAAGATCACCGTTGAGGATCAGCAGTATAATGTAAAGATTGTCGATGAGCGTGACGAGCTGGATACCACAAATCTTTCCGACTATGAATTTGAGACAACCTCTATGAACGATCAGGGCAAGGAGGTTACAAAGACCTATAAGTTGAGCAGATTTGCCAAGATTACAAAGGGCAAGAGTGTTGAAAGTCTTAAGAGAAGAAATCTGGTCAATTATGTATCCGTCACGGCGGATGTGGAGGATGGATATAATGTCACATTGTTGAGCCGTAAGCTGCAGAAAGAGATTGACAAATATGATCTTCCGGCAGGCTATACCATCGATATGGGTGGTGAAACGGAAACGACGAAAGAGATGGTCAAGAACATGCTTCTCATGATCACACTGGCGATCGTATTTATCTATCTGATCATGGTAGCGCAGTTCCAGAGTCTTCTGTCGCCGTTTATCGTTATCTTTACGATCCCGCTTGCGTTTACCGGCGGACTTCTGGCACTGCTGATCTCCGGTCAGGAACTGTCCATGATGTCGCTGATGGGATTTCTGGTGCTGTCCGGTGTCGTTGTAAACAACGGTATTGTGTTTGTTGATTATGTCAATCAGCTTCGTCTGGACGGTGTGGATAAGAGAGAGGCACTGATCGAGACCGGAATCACGCGTATGCGTCCGATCCTCATGACGGCATTGACGACCATTCTCGCAATGAGTACAATGGTATTTAGTCACGATACCGGCTCTGACATGAGCCGTGGTATGGCGATCGTTACGATTGGTGGTCTGGCATATGCGACGCTGATGACATTATTTGTTGTACCGGCATTATATGATATTTTCTACCGCAAGAAAGAAATGAAGAGAGTCGATCTTGGAGATGAGGCAACCTTGAGTAACAGTGACGAATAAACTGGAATGAAATGGGGGAGACGATGTCAGAATATAAAATGACAATGCCTCAGGAGGTTGTCAGGATCATAAATACGCTGGAGGAGCATGGATACGAAGCGTACGCAGTCGGTGGCTGCGTGCGGGACGCCATGCTTGGAAGAACGCCGGAGGACTGGGATATCACCACTTCGGCAAAGCCATTGGAGGTCAAAGCGCTGTTTCGCAAAACGATTGATACCGGTCTGCAGCATGGTACGATCACGGTCATGATGAACGGTGAGGGCTATGAGGTCACGACCTACCGGATCGATGGTGAGTACGAGGACGGCAGGCATCCGAAGGAGGTGGCATTTACAACGAACCTGAAGATGGATCTGGAGCGTCGTGATTTTACGATCAATGCGATGGCGTACAATGACCAATCCGGTCTGGTGGATGAGTTTGACGGTGTCGGAGACCTTAAGAAGGGCATCATACGCTGTGTGGGCGATGCCGGACAGAGGTTTGATGAGGATGCCCTCCGGATGCTGCGGGCAGTCCGTTTTTCCGGACAGCTCGGTTTTGTGATCGAACCTGATACACTGCGTGCCATGGAGGCTCGTATTCAGAACCTTGAAAAGATCAGTGCGGAGAGGATCCGTGTTGAAATGACGAAACTTTTAATTTCTCCGAATCCGGGGACGATCCGGGTGGCATACACCGCCGGTATGACGAAGGTATTTCTGCCGGAACTTGACCGCATGATGACCTGCGAACAGCAAAACCACCATCACTGTTATACGGTGGGCGAGCATTCGATCCATGGAATTGAGCGGATACAGAGTCTTATGGCAGGGGAGAAGCAGAATGAGCTTTCCGGCTATGCCAGTGAGAAGCTCCGAAAGCTCTGTGCGAGTCTTGATAAGAAGCAGTACACAATGCTTGTGCTGACTATGCTTTTGCATGATGTGGCAAAGCCTGCGGTGATGACACTTGATGACAACGGTGAGGGGCATTTCTACGGACACCCGGAGAAGAGTGCGGCGATGGCGCGCTCAATCTTAAAGCGGCTGACCTATGACAATGACACCATCGACACCGTAGTTCGTCTGATCCGTTACCATGATTACCGGATGGAGAACACAATGCGTGCGGTGCGACGGGCGGCATCAAAGATCGGCAGGGACATTATGTGGATGGAATTTGCTGTTCAGTATGTCGATGTGCTGGCGCAGAGTCCGGATACCATTTCAGCAAAGACGGCAAAGCTCGATTCGTGCATGAAAAAGTACGAGGAGATCGAAGAGAAAAACCAGCCGCTCTGTGTCAAGGATCTTGCAGTCAATGGCAGGGATCTGATGCAGGAGGGGATCAAACCGGGACCGCAGCTCGGGAAGCTCCTGCAGGGGCTTTTGGAAACAGTGCTGGAGGAACCGGAGAGAAATACGAAAGAGGAGCTTCTTGTGCTTGTAAAGGAGCTTGAAGACAGCCCGAATGACTGAGAACACGGAAGAATAAAGAGATCCCTGAATATGCAGAACTCAGCGGTCATTGAATAAAACTTGTGAAATGTGCGAAAATGATGTAGAATGGCTCTGTAGGCTCAAAATGAGAAAATGAGAAAATATGACAGATAGATTTTAGTTGATGGAGGCGGGTCATGGATTTAAATGTGCAGTTTTACAGGATGTCAAAGCAGATGAAGACACAGCTTTATCTGGATAATCTGACGACAATTTTCAATCCACAGGCACTGTTTGCCGATGGCACCGAGTTTTATCGCTGCCCGGCTGAACCGGATCCTTATGACAGAGTGAGACTGCGTTTGAGATGTGCCAGAGAGAATCTGGACAGTGTAATTCTTGTATTTAATGATGAGCGGATCGAGATGGAGAAGCTCTATAATGACCGGCTTTTTGATTATTATGAGACATTTGTGCAGCTTGGCACGGAGCAGGTGTTCTACTATTTTGAGATTCATTGCGGTCAGATGACATGCTATTACAATAACGTTGGTCTGTGCAATTCGGTGGAGGAGTATTACAATTTTACGATGACACCGGGATTTCATACACCGGACTGGGCGAAGGGTGCCGTTTTTTATCAGATCTATGTGGATCGTTTTTACAACGGCGACCGCAGCAATGATGTGGAGGACGATGAGTATTTCTACATCGGAGAGGGCACCAGCAAGGTGACAGACTGGAATAAGTACCCGGCTGCGATGGGCGTGCGTGAGTTTTACGGCGGAGATATTGCCGGCGTGATGCAGAAGTTAGACTATCTGCAGGAGCTTGGCGTGGAGGTTCTTTACCTGAATCCGATCTTTGTATCGCCGTCCAACCACAAGTATGATATTCAGGATTATGATTATGTAGATCCTCATTTTGGAAGGATCGTGAAGGATGAGGGAGAGGTGCTGCAGAGAGATGAGAATGGCAATCTCAAGGCGGACCCGACCTACCCGAATAAATCAGCCTCCCGTTATATCTGCCGTGTGACAGATAAGGAAAATCTGGAGGCGAGTAATCAGCTTTTCGCTGAGTTTGTGGAGGAAGTACACCGCAGAGGCATGAAGGTCATTCTGGATGGTGTATTTAACCACTGCGGTTCCTTCAATAAGTGGCTGGACCGCGAATGTATTTACGAGAATGCGCCGGGCTATGAGAAGGGTGCTTATGTGGCGGAGGATAGTCCGTACAACACTTTCTTTAAGTTCCGGGAGAGGCAGTGGCCGTACAATCCGCATTATGACGGCTGGTGGGGGCATGATACCCTGCCAAAGCTCAATTACGAGGAGTCACCGTCACTGTTTGACTATATTATGCATGTAGGACGCAAATGGGTGTCGCCGCCGTATAATGTAGACGGCTGGAGGCTTGACGTGGCAGCCGATCTCGGACAGTCCGGCGAGTACAATCATTACTTCTGGAAGGAGTTTCGCCGCAACGTCAAGGAGGCGAACCCGGATGCGCTGGTCCTTGCAGAGCATTACGGAGATCCGACCGAGTGGCTCAAGGGAGACGAGTGGGATACCGTGATGAACTACGATGCATTTATGGAGCCACTCACCTGGTTTCTTACCGGTGTGGAGAAGCACAGTGATGAGTATCGTCAGGATCAGCTTGGCAATCCGGATTCTTTCTTTGGCTCCATGCGTCATTTTATGACAAGATTCCATACGCAGTCGCTTCTGGTAGCGATGAATGAGCTTTCTAACCACGATCATTCCCGTTTCCTGACGAGAACGAACAGGAAGGTTGGACGAACCGCGTATCTCGGACCGGAGGCTGCCGGGGAGGGGATCGATAAGTCGATCATGCGTCTGGCGGTTATGATTCAGATGACATGGCCGGGAGCACCGACGATCTATTACGGAGATGAAGCGGGACTTTGCGGATGGACAGATCCGGATAACCGCCGTGCATATCCATGGGGCAGCGAGGATCAGGAGCTGATCGATTTCCATAAGGAGATTATCCGGATCCATAAGGATTATCAGGCACTGAAGACCGGATCGATCCTGTTTCTGCATGGTCAGTACAGCTTTATCAGCTACGGACGTTTCGATGAGCAGGATAAGTTTGTGATTGCGATCAACAGTGGAGAGCAGCCGGTATCGATCGATCTGCCGGTATGGCGTCTTGGCATGACCGAAGGAAACCGCATGGCGCGCCTGATCAATACAAGCCAGGATGGATTTTCATTGGAGACTGCAATGTACAATATTGAAAACGGCATTCTTCATTTAAATTGTCCGCCGAAATACGGTGTTGTCATTAAGAACTTAGTGTAGACCCGGAACAGACGGTTTCGGATACAGTATTGATATAGAATGGAAGGACGAAAGATGGGCAGAATACGCAATTGGATGCATGGCAAGGGCAGAGGTATTGTCATTGTGGTCATGATCCTGCTGGCATTGTGGATCATTGTGGACTTTTACCGGACAAACCACGAGCAGCCGGAACAGTCGGACAAACCGGTACAGCAGATGGCACCGGTGAAGGATGCTTCCTCGGAGGATACACAGGATGCGGATACACGGGAGGATACCGATTCCACTGCGAAACCGGACGATGCAGACAGCACCCCGGATCAGCAGGATGGACAGACGGAGAGCGAGGAGGATGTCGGAAGAAACACGCAGGATCAGGACTCTTCGGATACCGAGACGACCCGGGAGGATACGAAGGATTCCGGGATGACGACCACAGAGGAGGATGTCGGAGCAGGCAGTGAGGCTTGCCGCACTGAGTAGAGCGGCGGACAGGCTGGAAGATTATGGAATAAAACATACCGGCAATGGGGAGAATAGCAGTGGGAACTGCACCGGTGAATAAGGCTTCTTACATTGCAGAAATTGATATAAATGAGAAAATTTGTCAAAAGCGGCATCCGGCTTTTTTGTAAATGCAAAGATTGATGCAAAAGGATCTGCCAGACGGGCGGATCAGCGGAACGCACGGGAAGTTAGCAGTTGACAATAGTAGCGAAATGAGTATAATTACAGACAGCCCATAGAGTTAGTAGGAAATGTCTTCCTGCAGATACTTTAAATATATGACGATAGAGAATGGAGTGTGTTATTATGAGTAAACTTATTTATTTGGATAATGCAGCGACAACATCGGTCAGACCGGAAGTGTTTGAGGCGATGAAACCATATTATCTGGAGAATTACAGTAATCCTTCCAGTGTATACAGCTTTGCCGGAGAGGCAAAAAAGGCAATGGAAGATGCCAGAAAGGTGATTGCGGATTCTCTTGGTGCAGCAGCAACAGAGATTTATTTTACCGGTGGCGGAAGTGAGTCTGATAACTGGGTGCTCAAAGGTGTGGCAGAGGCATACAGCTCCAAGGGAAAGCACATCATCACCTCCAAGATCGAGCATCATGCGATCCTGCATACCTGTGAGTACCTCGAGAAGCATGGCTATGAGGTGACTTATCTTGATGTGGATGAGGAAGGTCTTGTGTCACCGGAAGAGGTCGAGAAGGCGATCCGTCCGGATACGATCCTGATCAGTATTATGTTTGCCAATAATGAGATCGGAACGATCGAGCCGATCAAGGAGATCGGAGAGATTGCACATAAGCATGATATTCTGTTCCATACAGATGCGGTACAGGCATATGCACATGTACCGATCAATGTGCAGGAGATGAACATTGACATGTTAAGTGCCAGTGGTCATAAGTTTCACGGGCCAAAGGGAATCGGCTTCCTTTATATGAGTAATAAGGTCAAGATCGGACCGCTGATCCATGGTGGTTCTCAGGAGAGATCCCGCCGTGCAGGTACCCACAACGTGCCGGGTATCGTAGGTATGGCAAAGGCAGCAGAGCTTGCATTTGTTTCCATGGATGAGACCATGGCAAAGGAGAAGGCACTCAGAGATCATCTGATCGAGAGACTGGAGAAGGAGATTCCTTATTCCCGTCTGAACGGTGACCGTGTAAAGCGTCTGCCAAATAACGTAAACTTCTGTTTCCGTTTTATCGAGGGTGAGTCCCTGCTGATCCTTTTGGATCAGAATGGTATATGTGCATCCAGTGGATCTGCATGTACCTCAGGCTCTCTGGATCCGTCTCATGTGCTTCTGGCAATCGGACTGCCTCATGAGATCGCACATGGTTCGCTGCGCCTGACTCTTTCTGAGGATAACACGATGGAAGAGATGGATTTTGTGGCAGATCAGGCGAAGAAGATCGTAGAGAGACTGCGCAGCATGTCTCCGCTGTACGATGATTTCGTAAAGAAGCAGAATCAGTAATTGTTTTACAACCCTGTAGATCAGACAAAAGAAAGGGAGATTATCAATGAATTATAGCGAAAAAGTAATGGATCACTTTAATAATCCGAGAAACGTAGGCGAGATTGAGAACGCCAGCGGTGTCGGCACGGTCGGTAACGCAAAGTGCGGTGACATCATGCGTATTTATCTGGATATTGATGAAGATACAAAGATCGTAAAGGACTGCAAGTTTAAGACTTTCGGCTGTGGTGCTGCAGTGGCAACCAGCAGTATGGCAACGGAGCTTGTCAAGGGCAAGACGATCTATGAGGCACTCGAGGTAACCAATAAGGCGGTTATGGAGGCTCTTGACGGACTTCCTCCTGTAAAGGTACATTGTTCCCTGCTCGCAGAGGAGGCAATTCATGCCGCTCTCTGGGATTATGCAGAGAAGAATCATATCACGATCGAGGGACTGAAGAAGCCAAAGACAGATATCTCTGACGAGGAGTAATCGACGAGGTGGTTCCGGGGCTGCGGCAATTGCGGCACGGGAGACTGAGACTTCATGCGTGAATGTGATCATATTGTAGAATGACAGACCGGACGGCTGTGTGAGCAGACGTCCGGTTTTGTGTACGTCATTTTCAATCACATAAACGCTATTTGGAACTGGATATACAGGCACAAATTACTGCTTGCCTGACCCCTCGATAGGCATTATACTATAGCTAACAGACCGGTCACCGAGGTGCGTGCGGTGGCTGATCCTGACAGAGATGATTTTGCAGATGAAATGAGGAATAAAGTGGCAGAGAATAACAAAAAGACAGTGGTAGTGGGAATGTCCGGAGGTGTTGATTCCTCTGTGGCAGCTTATTTATTAAAGGAACAGGGATATCATGTGATCGGTGCGACCATGCAGATCTGGCAGCAGGAGGATCGCTGCAGCATCGAAAAGGAAGGCGGGTGTTGCGGCTGGAGCGCTGTGGAGGATGCAGGACGCGTGGCGCATATGCTGGATATTCCGTATTATGTCATGAACTTTCGGGACGAGTTTCAGGAGAAGGTGATTGATTATTTTGTGGAGGAGTACCGCAGGGGCAGAACGCCGAATCCATGTATTGCCTGTAACCGCTATGTGAAGTGGGAATCCCTGCTTCACCGCAGCATGGAGATCGGAGCGGATTATATTGCAACCGGTCATTATGCAAGGATTGTGCAGTGTGCGAATGGACGGTATGCCATCGCACCGTCTGTGACCGCCAGAAAGGATCAAAGCTATGCACTTTACAATCTGACGCAGGAGCAGCTCGCGCACACGCTGATGCCGGTCGGGGATTACACGAAGCCGCAGGTGCGGGAGATCGCTGCGAAGATCGGACTGGAGGTGGCCAACAAACCGGACAGCCAGGAGATCTGCTTTGTGCCGGATCAGGACTATGCAGGCTTTATCGAGCGTGAGACCGGGCAGAAGGAACTTCCGGGCAATTTCGTGACAGAGGATGGCAGGATTTTGGGACAGCATAAGGGAATCTCACATTATACCGTGGGACAGCGCAAGGGCTTAAATCTTGCAATGGGGCATCCGGTCTTTGTAACACAGATCCGTCCGGATACCAGGGAGGTTGTGATCGGGGAGGCACAGGATGTCTTTACGGACCGGCTGACGGCGGACAGGATCAATTATATGGCGGCAGATCATTTTGAGAAGGGACAGATCGTTACAGCCAAGATCCGCTATTCCCATGCTGGGGCAAGGTGTGAGATCGAGGAGTGTACAGGGGATCGTATTACGGTTCATTTTCCGGAACCGGTTCGCGCGGTGACACCGGGGCAGGCGGTTGTCTTTTATGAAGACGGCGTAGTGCTGGGCGGCGCTACGATCTGCTAGAAGCAAACAAAGGGGGCTTACAATGAAAAAGAATCTATGGAATGGAAAAGCAGCCGGTGTGTTGCTGGGAGTGCTTGTGGCAGCACTGGCGTTTGGAATGCCGGGGGCAGACAAAGCGTTTGCCAAAACACAGACACCGCAGGAGGCGGCGGAGAAAGTTACACAGGCATGGCAGACTGCCGGCAGTCAGAAGAAGACGAAGACGGTTCAGGTGACGCTGGCATCTTCAAAGCAAAATCTCTGGAAAACATCATCAGCATTTACAACGGCAGTGAACGCTGCCATATACGACAACGCATATCTGTCCGAAGAATGGGACAGTATGACAACCGAATGGATGAACCTGCGTGTGCGCAAATTAAAGAAAAGCACGAAGGGCTATACCGATGAGGTGACTGGTGTGAAGGTCCGTATGAAGCACAGCAGCGGGAAACTGACATACCGTTTTGTGATCAACGGCAGGAATAAAGACACGAAAGAGATGTACCGGGATATCGAAGCCAACAAATACTGTGCGGCTCAGATTCAGAATGCGACGAAGGATATGGATCAGTATAACAGGGCATGGTATGTTAATGAGTGGGTGCAGGCGCATTCCCATTTCGAGGATGGCTACACACCGGGCTGGGCTGCGTTAAAGAACAGAAAAGCACATGGCGTATGTTATGATCTTGCTTATTTTTATGAGCTGGCAGCCTGCTATGCCGGGGTGGAGCATTTTGGACGCGTCTCCAACAGCGGTCACACCTGGAACGTCGTTAAGATTGACGGGACGCGGTATTATATTGATGTATCCCATTCTGTGGCAGTGGTGCAGAATTATTATGAACTGATGGCAGGTCTCGTCGATTTCCTGAACAATGACACGGCGATGAGCGAGAGAGTATCATTAAGCAAAAATGTAAAGTATGGTGGTCTTCATGGACCGACGGTCAGAGTAAGGGACGGCTATTCCAATGAGCTTTGGAACAAGGTGCAGGTGTGGAAAGCGTCTATGCCGGAAGTAGAATGGAAAGCAAAGATCGATTCGTATTATAATTCTGATTTCTGTGTTCTGAAGGGATATGGTCTCACAAGGGAGCAGATATTCTCTGAACCATGGGAAGTGGGAATTGCCCGGTTCGGCATGCAGACGCTAAAGCAGGCAACAGACCTTACAATGCCGTATTCTTACGGAGAAGCGGATAAACCAAAGACCTGGCTGTACGCATGGGTCCGCAAGTGATCCGCGGTTTATATATTTTTAAGAAAGAATCATAAATAGTTTCTTGTTTTTAAGAGGAAAATATGATAGTCTGTTTGCTAACCTGATCAGGCAGGACACAAGCAAAAGTAAAGGAGGAGTCACATATGCCAATGGGAATGGGTTATGGATATTATTGGGATCCGACATATGTTCTCGTGATCATCGGAGCAGTGATCTGTATGATCGCATCGGCAAATGTCAGTGGCACATACAAGAAATATAACCGGGTACGAAACAGCAGAAATATGACAGGTGCGCAGGTGGCAGCGCAGATTCTGCAGGAGGCGGGACTGAGTCATATCCGGATCGAGCATATCAGCGGAGATCTGACCGATCACTACGATCCGTCTGCAAAGGTACTGCGTCTGTCGGACAGCGTTTATGGTTCGACCTCGATCGCTGCCGCCGGTGTGGCAGCGCATGAGTGCGGTCATGCAATCCAGGATAAGGTCAATTATGTACCGATCCGGCTTCGTAATGCGATCGTTCCGGTCGTCAATCTGGGGTCAAAGCTTTCCTGGCCGGTGATCATCCTTGGTCTGATCCTGGGAAGAGCCGGACTGCTTCAGATCGGTATCTTATTATTTGGACTTACCCTTTTGTTCCAGGTTGTTACACTTCCGGTGGAATTTAACGCCTCCGGTCGTGCACTCAAGATTCTCGATCAGAGAGGTATCCTCGGACATGAGGAGATGCGCGGTGCAAGGAAAGTGCTTGGTGCAGCAGCCATGACATATGTCACGGCAACTATCTCTACGCTTCTTCAATTACTGCGTCTGGTACTCCTTTTCGGAAACCGTTCTAACAGAGACTGATAACGAAGCAGTCATAAATAGTAAAAAAATGCGCAAACTTAAAAAGTTTGTGCATTTTTTTGCGATTTGCGGTACAATAAATCTAGCAGGTTTTATGAGCCGGCAATGAATTTAAGGTAAATATAATGTTTGGAAAGGATGGAGATGGAATGGCAGAAAACAGATTGATTGGGGATTATCCGGTAATTGGTATTCGTCCGACGATTGATGGACGAAGAGGACCGCTCAAGGTTCGTGAGTCACTGGAGGCTCAGACAATGGGAATGGCAAAGAACGCAGCAAAGCTTTTTGAGGAGAATCTGCGTTATTCCAACGGTGAGCCGGTAAAGGTTGTCATCGCGGATACAACGATCGGACGTGTTGCAGAGGCAGCAGCCTGTGCAGATAAATTCCGCAGGGAGGGTGTTGATATTACACTTACCGTAACTCCTTGCTGGTGCTACGGATCAGAAACCATGGATATGGATAAGAACACCATCAAAGCAGTATGGGGCTTTAATGGTACAGAGAGACCCGGTGCGGTTTACCTTGCGGCAGTTCTTGCGGCACATGCACAGAAGGGACTTCCTGCATTCGGTATTTACGGAAGAGACGTTCAGGAGGCAGACGCTGAGGAGATTCCTGAAGATGTAAAGGAGAAGCTGCTTCGTTTTGGACGTGCAGCAATCGCCGCAGCAACCATGAGAGGAAAGTCTTATCTGCAGATCGGTGCGGTGACAATGGGTATTGCAGGATCTATCGTCAACTGCGAGTTTATCGAGGAATATCTTGGCATGCGTGTTGAGTCTGTCGATGAGGTAGAGATCATCCGCCGTATGTCAGAGGGTATTTACGATCATGAAGAGTTTGAGAGAGCCTTGTCGTGGACTGAGTCCCACTGCAAGGAGGGCTGGGATAAGAATCCTGATTTTGTAAAGAGAAACGATGAGCAGAAGCAGCGTGACTGGGAGTTCGTTGTAAAGATGATGTGTATCATCAAGGATCTGATGAATGGTAATAAGAATCTTCCGGAGGGCAGAGAGGAAGAGGCTGTCGGACATAATGCCATCGCAGCAGGCTTCCAGGGTCAGAGACAGTGGACAGACTTCTATCCGAACGGAGATTTCGCGGAGGCACTCTGTAACTCCTCCTTCGACTGGAACGGAGCAAGAGAGCCATACATTCTGGCAACAGAGAACGATACCCTGAACGGACTTGGAATGCTGTTTATGAAGCTGTTGACCGGACGTGCACAGATCTTTGCGGATGTTCGTACATATTGGAGCCCGGATGCCGTTAAGAAAGCAACCGGATATGAATTAGAGGGTATTGCCAAGGAGGCAGGCGGATTCCTTCATCTGATCAACTCCGGAGCAGCTTGTCTGGATGCCTGCGGAGAGGTTAAGGACGAGAACGGCAACGGTGTGATCAAGCCGTTCTGGGAGATGACCGAGGCAGATCAGAAGGCATGTCTGGAGGCAACCGAGTGGTGTGCAGCCGATAACGGATATTTCCGTGGAGGTGGCTTCTCTTCCAGATATCTGACAAGAGCAGAGATGCCTGCAACCATGATCCGTCTGAATCTGGTGAAAGGACTCGGACCGGTTCTGCAGATCTGTGAGGGTTATACGATCAATCTGCCGGATGAGATTTCCGACAAGATCTGGAAGCGTACCGACTACACATGGCCATGTACCTGGTTCGCTCCACGTGTTACCGGAGAGGGTGCATTTAAGACGGCTTACGATGTTATGAATAACTGGGGTGCTAACCATGGTGCGATCAGCTATGGTCACATCGGTGCTGATCTGATCACACTGGCATCTATCTTAAGAATCCCGGTATGCATGCACAATGTACCGGAGGAGGATATCTTCCGTCCGTCTGCATGGAACGCATTTGGCATGGACAAAGAGGGTCAGGACTATCGTGCCTGCGCAGCATATGGTCCTCTCTACAAATAGTACATGTGCGGTGCCGGAAGGAATACATTGGAATGTATTCGCCGAAAGCAGTGCATTATGTAAAAACTTTGCGTAAAGAATGAAAAGAAGCTGTGAAGCCTCCGAAATCATTGTGTTTACAGGGGCGCAGCCGACATAGAATGCGGTTGTTTCTTTTTGACCGTGACATGAAAGTATGGTATACTTATCTGTATGTGGGACAATATGAGAGGTACAGGTGAGTATACCATATTGTTTTTAGTTAATAGGAAACTTGTGAGGAGGTTCATTATGTTTGAACAGGAGATTGAGAGTATTGCAGCAGGCGGAAGTAATGAAGAGATTTATTACAATCTGCTGAATTTGACCAAGAAGGCGATTGACCGGAAGGGACGGATTGAAGGAAAGAAAAAGGTATATTACATATCTGCAGAGTTTCTGATCGGAAAGCTTTTGTCCAACAATCTGATCAATCTGGGACTGTATGACACAGTCAATGAAGCACTGAAAAAGCATGGAAAGACAATGGCAGATATTGAGGAGATCGAGCCGGAGCCATCCCTTGGTAACGGAGGTTTGGGACGTCTGGCAGCGTGCTTCCTGGATTCCATTGCAACACTGGGACTGCCGGGAGACGGTGTTGGTCTCAATTACCACCTTGGCTTATTTAAGCAGGTGTTTGAGAAGAACATGCAGAAGGAGACAGCGAATCCATGGATTCAGGATCAGAGCTGGCTTCGCAGAACGAATGTCGGTTATCCGGTTATTTTTAATAACAAGACGGTACAGTCTGAGATGTATGAAATTGACGTAACCGGCTATGATAATAAGGTCAATACTCTGAAGCTGTTTGATCTGGACAGCGTGGATGATTCCATTGTGCAGGATGACAGCATCTGGTTCAACAAAGAGGAGATTGCAAAGAATCTGACGCTGTTTTTGTATCCGGATGACAGCGATGTGCAGGGACAAATGCTTCGTATTTATCAGCAGTATTTCATGGTCAGCAATGCGGCACAGCTGATTCTGGATGAGGCAGTGGCAAAGGGAAGCAACCTGTATGATCTGCCGGATTATGCGGTTGTTCAGATCAATGATACCCATCCGACAATGGTGATCCCTGAGCTGATCCGTCTTCTGGTCAACCGTGGTATCGAGATGAACGATGCAATCGGTATTGTAACCAGAATGTGCGCATATACCAATCACACGATTCTTGCAGAGGCACTCGAGAAGTGGCCGATGTGGTATCTTGAGAAGGTTGTTCCTCAGCTTGTACCGATCATTAAGATGCTTGATGTAAAGGTAAAGGAGAAGTATTCTGATCCGGGAGTTGCGATCATCGACGAGAATAATACCGTGCATATGGCGCATATCGACATTCATTACAGCAGCAGTGTCAACGGTGTGGCATATCTGCATACAGAGATCTTGAAGAACTCTGAGTTAAAGCCGTTCTATGATCTGTATCCGGAGAAGTTCAACAACAAGACGAACGGTATCACATTCCGCCGCTGGCTGCTTCACTGCAACCACCAGCTGACGGATTACATTAGCGGCAAGATCGGTTCGGACTTCAAGAAGGACGCATCCAAGCTGGAGGATCTGTTAAAGTATAAGGACGATCAGAAGGTATTGGATGATATTTATGAGATCAAGACAGAGAAGAAGAAGGAGCTTGCTGCATACCTGAAGGAGAAGGAGAACGTCGAGATTGACGTAAACTCTGTATTCGATGTACAGGTAAAGCGTCTTCATGAATACAAGCGTCAGCAGATGAACGCATTATACGTGATCCACAAGTATATGGATATCAAGGCAGGCAATAAGCCAAAGACACCGGTTACCGTGATCTTTGGAGCCAAGGCAGCACCGGCATACACGATCGCAAAGGATATTATCCATCTGATCCTGTGCCTGTCCGAACTGATCAACAATGATCCGGAGGTAAGCCCGTATCTTAAGGTTGTTATGTTAGAAAACTACAATGTATCTTATGCCGAGAAGGTGATTCCGGCAGCAGATATTTCCGAGCAGATCTCTTTAGCTTCCAAGGAGGCGAGCGGAACCGGTAATATGAAGTTCATGCTCAACGGAGCGGTTACTCTTGGTACAGAGGATGGAGCGAATGTGGAGATCCATCAGTTTGTTGGCGATGACAACATTTATATTTTTGGTAAGTCCAGCGAAGAGGTGATCGAACATTATGCCAAGGCTGACTACAGTGCGGAAGCGATTTATGATGCTGATCCTGAGATTGCAAAGCTTGTGGACTTCATTATCAGCAAGGAGATGTTCGCCGTCGGCAATAAGAAGAGTCTGATCCGTCTGTATATGGAGCTTTTGACCAAGGACTGGTTTATGACGCTGCTTGATGTAAAGGAATATATTCAGGTGAAAGAGAAGATGCTTCAGGACTATGCAGACAAGAAGGCATGGGAGAAGAAGATGCTTGTCAATATTGCAAAGGCAGGATTTTTCTCATCAGATCGTACGATCGCACAGTATAATGAGGACATCTGGCATCTGTAGAGGTGAATTATGAATACGGTGCTTACGGCAATCGTATCTCCGGCAGTGGCAGGTGTTATGCTGGTTGTTATACTGGCAGGCGGTTCACTGATGTATCACATCATCCAGAAGAAATATGGATATACACCGGAGAGACAGAAAGAGCTTGACGAGGTGCAGGAAGGAAAAGCCTCGGAAGATACATCGCACCATTCGTGTGAGAAGAAACGTTACTGAGATAAGAGTATTTGGGGCGCTTTGGGGGCGCAGAATTGGAGGGCAACGTGAAAAGAATCGGTTTTTTGACAAGTGGTGGTGACTGCCAGAGCTTAAATGCAACCATGCGTGGCGTGGCAAAGACATTATATCAGGCGGATCCGGAGGTGGAGATCTATGGTATCCTGGAGGGATACAAGGGACTGATCTACGGCAATCGCCGTAAGCTGGAGCCAAAGGATTTTTCCGGCATTCTGACAGAGGGTGGTACGATCATCGGAACCTCCCGCCAGCCGTTCAAGAAGATGGGCGAGCCGGATGAGAACGGGCTTGATAAAGTAAAAGCTATGTTAGACAATTACAAGAAATGGAAACTGGATTGTCTGGTTATCCTCGGTGGTAACGGTACCCATAAGACAGCGAATCTCCTCAGTGAGAAAGGCTGTAACGTGGTAACGCTTCCAAAGACCATCGACAACGATATCTGGGGAACCGATATCACCTTCGGCTTCCAGAGCGCTGTGAATATCGCCACCAATGCAATCGACTGCATCCATACGACAGCCGCTTCCCACGGACGTGTATTTATCGTTGAGGTTATGGGTCATAAGGTTGGCTGGCTGACTCTTCATGCCGGTATTGCCGGTGGAGCGGATATTATTCTTCTGCCGGAGATTCCATATGACATTGATTCTGTGGTCAGGGCTCTGGAGAAAAGAAGTGCGCAGGGTAAGCGTTTCTCGATCCTTGCGGTAGCTGAGGGCGCGATCTCCAAGGAGGATGCAGCCTTAAGCAAGAAGGAATTAAAGGCAAAACGAAAGAAGATGGCATATCCGTCTATCTCTTATGAGATCGGTGCCAAGATCCAGGAGAAGACCGGTCAGGAGGTGCGTATTACCGTTCCGGGACATATGCAGCGAGGCGGCGAGCCTTGTCCGTATGACCGCGTGCTTTCCACAAGACTGGGCGCGGCGGCAGCACAGCTTATCATCAAGAAGCAGTATGGTTATATGGTTGGTATTGTCAACGGAGAGACTGTGCCGGTTCCACTTTCTGAAGTGGCAGGTAAACTGAAAATGGTTGATCCGAAGTCATCCATTATTCAGGAGATCAAGGATATGGGCATCTGCTTCGGCGATTAACAGCAGGGGGATTTTATACCTTATCTGAAGAGAATTACAAGACTTAATGAAACAGGAGGCGAATATGTCATACACGGCATTATATCGCAAATTTCGACCATCCGGCTTTGATGAGGTTAAAGGACAGGATCAGATCGTGACAACACTCCGCAACCAGATCAAGACAGACCGGATCGGTCATGCCTATCTGTTTTGCGGTACAAGAGGTACCGGTAAGACCTCGGTTGCAAAGATCATGGCAAAGGCAGTCAACTGTGAGTCGCCGGTAGATGGAAGTCCATGCAACCAGTGTGCAATGTGTCAGAAGATCAACAGCCAGACTTCGATGAATGTGATCGAGATTGATGCGGCATCCAACAATGGTGTCGGCAATATCAGGGATATCATTGATGAGGTACAGTATTCGCCGACAGAAGGGCGTTATAAGGTTTATATCATTGACGAGGTGCATATGCTTTCTACAGGAGCATTTAATGCACTCTTAAAGACGCTGGAGGAGCCGCCGGAGTATGTGATCTTTATTCTGGCGACGACAGAGGCACATAAGATTCCGATCACGATCCTTTCCAGGTGCCAGCGGTACAATTTTAAGAGGATCACGATCGATACGATCCAGGCACGTCTGCGGGAGCTGGTCGACAAGGAGCAGCTTGAGGTTGAGGACAAAGCACTGCGCTACATTGCGAAGACAGCGGACGGTTCGCTGCGTGATGCACTCAGTCTGCTGGATCAGTGTATTGCCTTTTATCTGGGGCAGGCACTGACCTATGATAAAGCACTTGAGGTGCTTGGTGCGGTTGATACCGCCGTGTACAGCAGAATGTTCCGGTATGTGGCACAGTACAATGCTGTCGGTTGTCTGGAGCTTGTTGAGGAGATGATGGTCAGCGGACGTGATCTGACGCAGTTTATCAATGAATTTATCTGGTATCTGCGTAATCTGCTGTTGATCGCGAGCTCCGAGCAGGGCAGTGAACTTGTGGATGTATCAAGCGAGCAGCTTGTAAGTCTGAAGGAGGAGAGCCTGATGCTTCCGCAGGAGACGCTGATCCGTTATATCCGGATCTTATCGGAATTATCCAATCAGATCCGGTATGCCGTGCAGAAGCGTATTTTGATCGAGGTCGCACTGATCAAGCTCTGTAAGCCGCAGATGGATGAAAAGCAGGATATGACAACGATACTGCAGCGGCTGGATGCCATGGAAAAGCAGCTGGAAAACGGCGTCGTTCATACACCGGCACAGCAGGCAGCAGCTCCGGTGAAGGCAGAGCCGAAGGAGGATGTTCCTAAGATTTACCCGAAGGCAGTGCCGGAGGATATCAAAGAGTTGTTAAAGCAGTGGCCGCAGGTGATCGCACAGTGTGGTCCCGTAGAGCGGATCGCTCTTGAGAATGCCAAGAGAACCGTTGGAGAGAACGGAGCACTTGTGCTGCAGTTTGCCGATGCGACGGATGGCGGAATTTTCCAGCAGGATGATGGCAAGCGTCTGGAGGAGCTGAACGTGATCGTTCAGGGAATCCTCGGCAAGGAAGTCGAGATCCAGACCCGCATTGTCTCCGAGAAGGTGCAGGAGCAGTATGAGGACATTGGTAATATTATCCATTTTGATGGAATAGAAATCGTAGACGAATAGAAAGGCAGGATTTTAATTATGGCAAAAAGAGGTGGATTTCAGGGCGGAATGCCGGGAAATATGAATAATCTGATGAAGCAGGCACAGAGAATGCAGCGTCAGATGGAAGAGAGAACAAAGGAGATGGAAGAGAAGGAGTTCGAGGCATCTGCCGGCGGTGGAGTTGTTACCGTTAAGGTATCCGGCAAAAAGGAAGTGATTTCCGTAAAGCTTTCTGAGGAGGTTGTAGATCCGGACGATATCGAGACACTCGAGGATCTGATCGTGGCAGCAACCAACGAGGCACTTCGTAAGATGGATGAGGAGAATACTCAGATGATGCAGCAGCTCACAGGTGGTCTTGGCGGACTCGGCGGCGGATTGTTTTAATTTGGATTTCAGGACATGTGAATAACATAGGCAGAAGTACATGAAAGCATAGAAAACCGAAGGGAAAGTGACCAAAATGGATGTATACAGCAGTCAGATTACGACTCTTGTAGAACAATTATCGAGACTGCCGGGAATCGGTGCCAAGTCAGCACAACGTCTGGCATTTCATATACTCAATATGCCGGAGGATCAAGTGGCAAGTCTTTCTCAGGCGATGACAAATGCCAAGAAGAATGTACACTACTGTAAGGAGTGCTGTACATATACCGATCAGGAGCTGTGTCCGATCTGTGCCAGCGATCAGCGGAATCATCGTGTGATCATGGTAGTAGAGAATCCCAGAGATCTGGCAGCCTATGAGAAAACCGGCAAGTTTGACGGTGTTTATCATGTGTTGCATGGGGCAATCTCGCCGATGCTTGGAATCGGACCTGCCGATATCCGGCTGCGCGAGCTGATGGTGCGTCTGCAGAAGGACGTCGATGAGGTGATTGTTGCCACCAACAAGAATCTGGAAGGCGATGCCACGGCGACTTACATTAGTAAGCTGGTGAAACCGACCGGGATCAAGGTCAGCCGAATTGCAAGTGGCGTTCCGGTGGGCGGCGATTTAGAGTATATCGATGAGGTGACGCTTCTGCGGGCTCTGGAGGGAAGGACGGACATGTAATGCGTTCAGGATCCCCTGTGTGATGAAGCCGGCAAGCTCGGCGACCGTCAGAAGCTTTGTTGTCTGCAGCGTCAGATGATTATTGCTTCCTGAGTGATTGACAATACCGGTGATGTGGATGTCGCCGGCGGCGGGAAGACTGCGGCTGACACCGATGCCGGGACGGAGACTGCCGGTACCGAGAGTGACGAAACCGATGTGCTCCGAAACACCAAGCGACGCATCGATCGCAATAATAAAAGGATCTGAATAGCGGTTATATATGGAAGAGAGAGTATCTGACAGATTACCGGCATGCACGGTATGACGCAGACTTCCGTATACAGCCGCTTTTTGTTTTTGGCTGCCGTTTCTGCGGTTTCCTGCTGACAGAACGGAGGAAAGCTGCTCGCCGATGATCGGTCCGAGACAATCTCCGGTCGCACGGTCTGAGCCGATACATAGAAAGACGATCGGGCGGTCATGAACCTGAGCGATCATTTGAGAAAGAGCACTGCAGAATTTGTTCTGGCTCTTTGCGGCAGCAGGTGTAAAATAAAGTGTTGTATTTGTCATAGTAATTGTTTCTCCATATATTTGATTTGCGTTGATTGTTATAAGTATGCCCGGCAGAGGAAAAACTAAACCTCCATTTTTCGAATGGCATGTCGAAATGTTTCCTGTGATATCCGAAAACGGCACATTGCTTCGACAGAAAACATCACCGGCAAAGTGCTATAGTTACAACTGAAAATTCCGTAATCAGAACGGATGAAAATCAGGGAAAACGTAGTGAGGTGTAAGGTGATGGAGGAGACAACAAACGGTGCAAAAGAAGAAAAAAATATTTACGAATACAATAAATACCCGAAAAATGTCCGCCAGATAGGTGTCCCACTTCCGGGACAGAAGATATATCTGGAGGACTATGTGATCACTTATCTGAAGCAATGCTTTGTCCATGCGCAGGAGCCGGTGGTTGTTCTTCTGCTAGGAAAGTATGGGGAACAGGAAGCAAAGGAAGCAGTCTTTCTGTATGGAGCGATGGCTCTTGAAGAGGAGAAAATTCTGGAAAAGGGCGGTATCGAACAAGAAACCTGGGATCAGGTGCACCAGAGCATTGCTGAAAATTTTCCGGAGGCGCAGGTGCTCGGATGGGCGTGCGGAGTTCCGATGTGGAGCAGTAATGTGGACAGTCAGGTGCGCCGTCTCCAGAAAAAGGAATTTGCCAGAGAGAACAGGACTTTATTCTTGTGGGATTTAAGCGAGAAGGAAGAAAAAATCTTTCTGTGGCAGAGGAGCATGCTAAAGGAAATGTCCGGCTATTATGTGTATTTCGAAAAAAATCCGCAGATGCAGAATTTTATGCTTGACAGCACAGAACCGGAGAGTATCGACGGAGACTATAAGGATACCGTAACGGTATCGATGCGTCATGTGATAGAGGAAAAGGAGGAGCACAAGAAGAACATGCAGCTTCTGGCATACTGCGGAGCGGTGGCGGCCGGAATCGCCCTGCTGTTCGGTGTACATACGATGTTGGACAGCACGGCACGGATCCGGAAAATGGAACAGACAGTAGATACGCTGACCGAATACGTCGGAAAGCAGCAGGAGGATGTGGCCGCCATGTCGAGACAGGCGCAGAATACCGAGGACACTGTGAAGGAGATTCCGAGACAGAGTGCTGAATCGGTACAGACGACGGACGCATCATCGCGGAGAAAAACAACGGAGCAGGCTGGTGAAGCTGTACAACAGGGAGACGAGAATGCAGGGACAGCGCAAAGCGGTGCGGACAAGCAGGATAAGGAAGAAATTGATACAAAGACGAGTCCTGAAAATGGGACAGATCAAAAGCCGACCGGAGCAGGAAAAAGTGCGGCAGGGACAGAAAGCAAGCAGTCAGCCGGCAGCCGTGCAAAGAAAACAAGCATCGGAAGCGGGACGCAGAGCTACATTGTGCGAAAGGGCGATACGCTATCGCAGATCGTCTGGCGGCAGTACCATGATCTTTCCTATGAGAAAAAGATCAAAAAGGCAAACGGTCTGAAGGATGCCGATGCAATTTATGAGGGGCAGTGCATCGTTCTTCCGGATTATAAATAAAATGTCCGGGGAGAGTGCAGAAAATAAAACGGGTGTTGTATATTCGACGAAAGTTATGTAAAATAAGTGGTAGTCCAAGTGGCTATCACTTATTTTAGATTGGAGCAAAACTATGTCTGATGAAATGAATCCGGCAGAGGCAAAGGTTTCCCTGTGGCATAACAGAATGTTCATTGTGATCTGTCTTGCCAGCGTTGTTGTGGCAGTGGGAATCTTTATTCTTCTGATCAACGGATATATCAATAAGCAATATACAGAATATGAAGTCCTGAAGGAGACGCAGAGACAGGACGCGGGGACGGAGCGCTATATCAATAATGATGACTCGCTGATCAAGTACAGCAAGGACGGAATCTCAGGTGTGGATATGGAAGGGAAAACACTCTGGACCGGAAGTTACGAAATGAGTAACCCATCAGTTGTGATCAGAGGCGAATATATCCTTGTGGCAGATATTGGTGGCAAGGATGCGGTGATCTACAATGGCAAGCATGAAGCAACAGAGCTGTCGGTAGATTATGAGATCAAGCAGGCGGATGTATCGAAGCAGGGACTCGCAGCACTTTTGTTGGAGGACAGTTCCTCGGATATGATCAATATTTACAATCCCTACGATGTCTCCTCAAAGCTGCTTGTGAAGATTCCGACCAATGTGGATGACGGTTATCCGGTCTGCATGGCGATCTCGCCGGACGGTACGAGCGTGGTTGCTTCCTATATCTGTGTCGTGAACGGGACGGCAGAGAGCCGCGTTGTATTTTATAACTTCTCGGATGTCGGAAAAAATTCCGACTGCATTGTCGGAGCGAAGAATTATCAGAAATCGCTTGTGACGGATGTACATTTTCTGTCGGACGATCAGGTGGTTCTTTTTGCGGACAGCGGCTTTTATATCTGGAAAGGAATGAAGCAGCCCAAGCAGATCGTCCGGAAAAAGGTGCGAAAGAATATCAAGAGTGTTTTCTATAATAAGAGCGCGATCGGGCTGGTGTTGGATACGGGCAGTAAGAAAACTCCGTATCATATGGACATTTACAATACCAAAGGAAATAAGACTTCATCGTTTGATTTCGCAAACGATTATAATGATATTCAGCTTGATGGGAATGAGATCCTGTTTTATTCCGCAAAGGAATGCGGGGTGTTCCGGCTGAATGGTGTGCTGAGATTTCATGCATCGGTGGAAGAAGGCGTTGATTATTTCTTCCGCGGCAATGGCAGGAATCATTATTACCTGTTTAATGACAGCACGATTCAGGAGATCAAGTTGAAATAAATGATCTGATGATACATGCAACAGACTTCTCCGATTTCTATGTTTGTGACTTCTCTCAGAAATTACAAAAATAGCCGGAAAAGTGCTTGACAAACCCTTCCGGTGGGCATATACTGAACAAGTGCGTGTTTTTCGCGTACTTTTTTGCGTATTTTTATTATGATCACAGGAGGTGAAAATTAATGCCAACATTTAACCAGTTAGTAAGAAAGGGAAGAAAGGTTTCTTCAAAGAAGTCTAATTCTCCTGCACTTCAGTACACCTACAACTCTCTGAACAAGAAGACGGTAGCTCAGAGTTCTCCACAGAAGAGAGGTGTTTGTACTGCAGTTCGTACTGCTACACCTAAGAAGCCTAACTCAGCTCTTAGAAAGACCGCCAGAGTTCGTCTCTCAAACGGTATCGAGGTTACAACTTATATTCCGGGTGAGGGTCATAACCTTCAGGAGCATAGTGTCGTACTCATCCGTGGCGGAAGAGTAAAGGATTTGCCAGGTACCAGATATCATATTATCCGTGGTACACTCGATACAGCCGGTGTTGCAAACAGAAAGCAGGGCCGTTCTAAGTATGGAGCAAAGAGACCTAAGAAGTAATCATTCACTAATTTGGGGATGTGCCGGATTAATTTTTACTGATTAACCTGGTGCGGACACAGAAATTCGTGAGTACCGATGAATTAATGATGGCAATACGCTGATGCAGTGTCGGCTGTGTAGTATTGTCAAATAATATTAAGGAGGGAAGTAACGTGCCACGTAAAGGACATATACAGAAAAGAGATGTATTAGCAGATCCTGTCTACAAGAGCAAGGTAGTTACAAAGCTGATCAACAATATCATGTTAGATGGTAAGAAAGGTGTTGCTCAGAAGATCGTTTATGGTGCATTTGAGCAGATCGCTGAGAAGTCCGGTAAGGACGCACTCGAAGTATTCGAGGAGGCAATGAACAATATCATGCCACAGCTTGAGGTTAAGGCAAGACGTATTGGTGGTGCTACTTATCAGGTACCTATCGAGGTTAGACCTGACAGAAGACAGGCACTCGCTCTTCGTTGGCTTACAATGTTCTCACGTAAGAGAGGCGAGAAGACAATGAAAGAGAGACTTGCTAACGAGATTCTTGATGCATCAAACAATACTGGCGCTGCCGTTAAGAGAAAAGAAGATATGCACAAAATGGCAGAGGCAAACAAGGCATTTGCACATTATCGCTGGTAAGATTCATAGAGGAGGTAAACGACCTTGGCTGGAAGAGAATATCCACTTGACAGAACAAGAAATATCGGTATCATGGCTCATATCGATGCGGGTAAGACCACTTTGACAGAGCGTATTCTTTATTATACCGGTGTAAATTATAAGATTGGTGAGACTCATGATGGTGCGTCTACGATGGACTGGATGGAGCAGGAGAAAGAGAGAGGTATTACAATTACCTCCGCTGCTACAACATGTCACTGGACACTTGAGGATCATCATAAACCAAAGGCTGGTGCATTAGAGCATCGTATCAATATCATCGATACTCCGGGTCACGTAGACTTTACTGTAGAGGTAGAGCGTTCACTGCGTGTACTGGATGGTGCTGTCGGTGTGTTTGATGCTAAGGCAGGTGTTGAGCCACAGTCAGAGAACGTATGGCGTCAGGCAGACACATATAATGTACCACGTATGGCATTCATCAATAAGATGGACAAGATGGGTGCTGATTTCTTCATGTCTGTTCAGACAATCATTGATCGTCTGGGCAAGAATGCTATCCCAGTACAGATTCCAATCGGCAAGGAAGATGACTTTATCGGTCTGATCGATCTTTTCGAGATGGATGCGTACTATTATAAGAATGATGAGGGTACTGACATTGAGATTACAGAGGTTCCTGACGATCTGAAGGATCTTGCACAGGAATGGCATGACAACCTTATCGAGAAGGTTTGCGAGTTAGACGATGATCTCCTTGAGAAGTATCTTGAGGGTGAGGAGCCATCTATCGATGAGCTCAAGAAAGCACTCCGTAAGGGAACAATTGCTTGTGAGGCAGTTCCGGTATACTGCGGTTCCGCATACAAGAACAAGGGTGTTCAGAAGCTGCTCGATGGCGTTATCGAGTTCATGCCTGCACCAACAGATATCCCTGATATCACAGGTGTTGATGAGGAAGGAAACGACGTTGTTCGTAAGTCATCTGATGACGAGCCTTTCGCAGCACTTGCATTCAAGATCATGACTGATCCGTTCGTAGGAAAGCTCGCATTCTTCCGTGTTTATTCCGGTACACTGAACTCAGGTTCTTACGTACTGAATGCGACAAAGGATAAGAAAGAGCGTGTCGGACGTATCGTACAGATGCACGCAAACAGCCGTAGCGAGATTGACAAGGTTTATTCCGGTGATATCGCTGCAGCAGTAGGTTTCAAGATTACCACAACAGGTGATACCATCTGTGATGAGCAGCATCCGGTAATCCTTGAGTCTATGGAATTCCCTGAGCCGGTTATTGAGCTTGCTATCGAGCCTAAGACAAAGAACGATCAGGGTAAGATGGGTGAGGCTCTTGCAAAGCTTGCAGAAGAGGATCCTACATTCCGTGCTCACACAGATTCAGAGACCGGTCAGACAATCATCGCCGGAATGGGCGAGCTTCATCTGGAAGTTATCGTAGACCGTCTCCTTCGTGAGTTTAAAGTAGAAGCAAATGTTGGTGCTCCACAGGTAGCATACAAGGAGACAATCACTAAGGCTGTTGATATCGACAGTAAGTATGCTAAGCAGTCCGGTGGACGTGGTCAGTACGGACATTGTAAAGTTAAATTTGAGCCAATGGATCCGAACGGTGAGGAGACATTCAAGTTCGAGTCTACCGTTGTCGGTGGTGCAATTCCTAAGGAGTATATCCCAGCAGTTGGCGAGGGTATCGAGGAAGCAGCTCAGGCAGGTATCCTTGGTGGTTATCCGGTGCTTGGTGTATATGCTAACGTTTGGGATGGTTCTTACCATGAGGTCGATTCATCCGAGATGGCATTCCACATTGCCGGTTCTATGGCATTCAAGGACGCTATGAAGCAGGGTAATCCTGTTCTTCTTGAGCCAATCATGAAGGTCGAGGTAACAATGCCTGAGGAGTACATGGGCGATGTTATCGGAAGTCTGAACGCTAAGCGTGGTCAGATCGAGGGTATGGACGATATCGGTGGTGGAAAGATTGTACGTGCATTCGTACCGCTTGCTGAGATGTTCGGATACTCAACAGAGCTTCGTTCCAGCACACAGGGACGTGGTAACTACTCAATGTTCTTTGAGAAGTATCAGCAGTGTCCTAAGAATGTTCAGGACAAAGTGCTTGCTTCTAAAGACAAATAATAATTAGAAAATGTTATTAAAAATGTGTCTCATAGTATAAAAAGCACTTGAAAATTCCTTGAAAGTGCAATATAATAATGCCCATAGCGTGAAATTTGTCCGTGATGGGCAGACTATGAGTCGTATGAATTTAAGGAGGATAATTAAAAATGGCTAAAGAAAAGTTTGAAAGAACCAAACCCCATTGTAACATTGGTACCATCGGTCACGTAGATCATGGTAAAACAACACTTACTGCTGCTATCACAAAGGTACTTGCTGCAAGAGTTCCAGGTAACGCAGCTGAGAACTTTGAAGATATCGATAAGGCTCCAGAGGAGAGAGAGCGTGGTATCACAATCTCTACTGCTCACGTTGAGTATCAGACAGAGAAGAGACATTACGCACACGTTGACTGCCCAGGTCATGCTGATTATGTAAAGAACATGATCACCGGTGCTGCCCAGATGGATGGTGCTATCCTCGTAGTAGCTGCTACTGATGGTGTTATGGCTCAGACAAAGGAGCATATCCTTCTGTCCCGTCAGGTAAACGTACCTTATATCGTAGTATTCCTTAACAAGTGTGATATGGTTGACGATGAGGAGCTGATCGAGCTCGTAGAGATGGAAGTAACTGAGGCACTTGAGGAGTATGGTTTCGAAGGCTGCCCAATCATCAAGGGTTCTGCTCTTAAGGCTCTTGAGGATCCAAACGGTGAGTGGGGCGACAAGATCATGGAGCTCATGGATGCAGTTGATGAGTTCATTCCAGATCCAGAGCGTGCTACAGATAAGCCATTCCTGATGCCTATCGAGGATATCTTCACAATTACCGGTCGTGGTACTGTTGCAACCGGTAGAGTAGAGCGTGGTGTTCTCCACCTCAACGAGGAAGTTGAGATCGTCGGTGTTAAGGAAGAGGTTCAGAAGACTACTGTAACTGGTATCGAGATGTTCCGTAAGCTTCTTGATGAGGCTCAGGCTGGTGATAACATTGGTGCTCTTCTTCGTGGTATCAAGAGAGAGGACATCGAGAGAGGTCAGGTACTTGTAGCTCCTGGTACAACTACTTGCCACAAGAAGTTCACAGCTCAGGTTTACGTACTGAAGAAAGAGGAGGGTGGTCGTCATACTCCTTTCATCAATAACTATCGTCCACAGTTCTACTTCAGAACAACTGACGTAACAGGTGTATGTAACCTTCCTGATGGTGTTGAGATGTGTATGCCAGGCGATAACGTAGAGCTTACTGTAGAGCTCATTCACCCAATCGCTATGGAGCAGGGTCTTAACTTCGCTATCCGTGAAGGTGGACGTACAGTAGGATCTGGAAAGGTTGCTACAATCATCGAGTAATACAATCTGAATATAGATTTGTTATCGTAAGATAACGTTGTGTCCAAACGTAAGATACCCGTAGAACTTCGGTTCTACGGGTTTTTCAGTTGCCTGGAAATATATAAAAGGGCGGAAAAGAATAACGAACAGCGTAGAAAAACGGTTGCCGGGAGAGTATCCTGACAACCGTTTGTGATAATAGAATGATAACAAAATATGAAATTTTCACCAATTTGATAACAGATACAGTGGATTTGTTCATATATCACAGATATGGGTGTGGATTAAGTCAGATCATATGTCTTAATGTCATTACCATCTGTGCCCTTCTTAACAATAGTGTGACACCCTATCGTTGTTCCCATAGCACGCAATTTCCATTCTTCCTGGGTAGCGTTTAGCTTATCCAGTTCTTTCTGTCTTTTATCTTCATCTTCGATAGCTAATATCTCAGCTTTTTCCTTTTCATAGACATTTTTAAATTGACACCATTTCCTGAAAAAGTCCTGCATTGTAGGATTTTCGAATGTCAGTGCAACCTTCTGCTCAGGTGTTTCAGCAAGTGAGAGGTTCACCGAATCATCAATAGAAAACAACAGAGAGAGTACATCTCCGACTGTTTCAATATTAAAATCCAGAAAAACACTTACATTTAATCCCAGTGCAGTTGCAATCTTTTCTAACTGATCCGGTTTCGGATTCCGGATTCCCAGTTCATATTTTCTGATTGTTCCTACGTTAATGCCGGACAGCTCGGCTAACTGTATCTGACTGTATCCTCTAAATTCCCGGAATGCCCGGATTTTTTTGCCAACCATAATGCTGCCTCCTTAATAATATTTGTGCTTCTATTCTAGCACAAAAGTGAATGATACAAAAGAGTGAGATTTAACAAATTGCCGATACGCAAGCAATAGGTATGGAATGGAAAAAATAAATTCGCAAATGTTTATTGACAAATTCACAAAAGTGAATTATTATAAGAGAACAACGAAAGAGTCACAAAAGTGACTGGAAAGGAGGACGCTATGAGAACTAATTATATGATGACTGTTGATGATGTCATGGAAGAATTAGGCGTGAAACGCAGTAAAGCATATTCCATTCTGAAGCAGCTTAATGATGAACTGGCAAAGGAAGGATATGTGGCAGTTCGTGGAAAGATTCCACGTCCCTACTGGGAAACAAAATTTTATGGATGCTCTCAGAGAGCAGTGTGAAGGAGGTTTTAAGATGTCAGCTTACAAGGACAAAACACAGGGAACCTGGTATGTGAGCTTCCGCTATATTGACTGGACAGGTAAGAAAACGCAGAAGCTGAAAAGAGGGTTCAAGACAAAGAAAGAAGCATTGAATTATGAAAAGGAATTCATAAGAAAGACTGCAGCGGATATGAAAATGGAGATGAACAGTTTTATTCAAGTCTATTTTGAAGATAAAAAGAATGAACTGAAAGAAAATTCAATCCGTAACAAGCAGCACATGATGAACAAGCACATTGTTCCGTATTTTGGAACAAGAAAAATGAATGAGATCACACCGGCAGAGATTATCCAGTGGCAGAACACCATTCAGGAAAAAGGTTACAGCAAGACTTATGAGCGTATGATTCAGAATCAGTTAAATGCACTGTTTAATCATGCACAGAAAATTTACAATCTGAAGGAAAATCCATGTAAGAAAGTAAAAAAGATGGGGAAATCGGATGCTAATAAGCTGGAATTTTGGACGAAAGCAGAATATGACAGCTTTATCGCCGGGATTGAGCCGGGGAGTGAAGATTATCTGATATTTGAAATTCTGTTCTGGACAGGAATCAGGGAAGGAGAGCTTCTGGCATTGAGTCTTTCGGACTTTGATATGAGCGGAAATCTCCTGCATATCAATAAAACTTATAACCGGATCAGGAAGAGAGATGCGATTGATACACCAAAAACAGAGAATTCGGTCCGTACTATTGATATTCCCAATTTTCTTAAGGAAGAGGTACAGGAGTATGCAAAGAAGTATTATGGATTTCCGGAAACTCAGCGGTTGTTCCCAATTGTGGCGAGAACACTGCAGAAACGTCTTAAGAAATATGAAGCACTGACCGGTGTAAAACCAATCAGAGTGCACGA